>Ga0209427_10000733_pt1 | contig 36058 bp, 29 predicted proteins | sample DeeMarSWOR136_30_FD_187465 | JGI IMG/M metagenome (GOLD analysis project Ga0209427, IMG submission 187465) | Marine sediment microbial communities from White Oak River estuary, North Carolina - WOR-1-36_30 (SPAdes) (version 2) | ecosystem: Environmental > Aquatic > Marine > Intertidal zone >...
CAACATAATTCATCTGTGCACCTCCTTAAAGACATTTACCATCGGAGAGTCTATCAAACTCCCCGGGGAGGTGCATCACATCATCATGTTACCTATCTTACTTTGAGTTTGACTCTGGATCTATTAATTGGTATTCTTTTTTCTTATCAGTCATAGGGAGGAAGCTGGATTATTAGTGGGATTGAATTTCTTCTGAAAGCAAAAGTCGGAAAATACCTCAAATATTCTCTGCCTATATTTTATGTGGTCTTTCTGTTTTTATGGTTTAAAGATAATTTTGGTCCGTTAAGAAAGATAAAACTCCATTATTTATTTCCGCTCATCCCGCTCCTCTTGATCATCATTATGCTGTTGTTTATAAATTATCGCTCTCGCAAGCTAAAATTTTCTTTCCGTCCGAGAAAGTTTCATATTGCTCTGATTATTCTTATCGTCCTCGTCACTGTCTTCCGGATTCCTTTTTTGGTCCACCATTATTCTCTTGGAAAAGATCCTGACGCTGGGGTTTCAGGCCTGATGGGAAAACATATCTCAGAAGGGAAAGTTCCTCCGATATTCTGGTACGCTCAGCTGCGATTGGGTTCGCTCTTTCAACACTTGTACGCCGCGTTGTTTAAAATTTTTGGTTATTCGATCTTTATACTTAGGTTTATGCCTTTTCTGATTTTTCTGGCATTCTTAATTCTTCAGTTTTTGCTAATAAAAGAAATCTATTCTCTAGAATTTTCTTTTATTGCCTGTTTATTTTATATTATGCCTATATCCCACCTTGGATCCTGGCTGAGTCTGGATGTACCTTCTGGCTTTTCTCTTATCCTTTTGTTCGGAATTTTAATCCTTTACCTTACCTACTTAGTATATTTCAAGAACAAAGAAAACTTGATCTCTATCCTTGGCTTTATTATGGGATTAAGTTTCTGGGCACATCAGATTACGATTGGTTTTATACTCTCCTCTCTCATTTTCCTTATTTTAAAATTTAAGCTTCAGTGGAAAAAATATCTAAGCCTCCTCGTGATGGCCTGTGTCGGTTGTTTCCCACTTCTCTTGAGTGAATTTATGAATAGATTTCTCCTGACTAGATATCTGTTCTATGGTGAGAAGGAAGGGGTTAGCTTTGCTAAACTGAAAAATATGGGAAAAATGGTCATCGACCTCATTTCTCGTGAGACAAACCCCTTGAGTTATGCTTATCTTGTCCTCATTCTTTTGGGCTTTTTATCAATCATATTCCTCTCAATAAAAAAGAAAGAGTTTTTGCCTAAAAATATCTATGTCATTTTCTTCGTGGTTTTCTCCTTGATCTATGTACTATCAGAATTCAGTGATCGCTATACACTCCATCGCTATCTGTATCCATTGTATGTTGTGCTTCCTATCTTGCTTATCTCAGTTTTTGATTTATTCAAAAGAAAATGGAAATATGTATTAATGCTCGCTCTATTTTTTTCAGTCTTCTTCTTAAATAACCTAAAAGGGATTCTTGCTGATATCTCGCTTGCCCCAGAGCATCACCATACTTTCAAAAGAGTCATCGCCGGAATACACGAAACCAAAAGGAAATATTGGCAAGCTCGATACTTAAGGTCTATTCTTATAACTGCGTTATCCAAGGAAGACATTGTAGTCACTTCGTACACATTGAGGAGATATTATCCCTATAAATTGTATTATTACAATCAGAAAGAAAGCTCAAATTACATTTTTCTTGTCAAACCTAAGGGCGGTGAAGAAAAAAAACGAGCCAATAATCTATTACGTCTGCTCGAACGCTTAGATATTGAATACAAGTTTAAAAAGATCGATCTCTGGTGGTTAATATATGATGTTGAGCCGGATATCTTTCCTCATGCTACTTTAGCTCAAGTACCTGAGAAGATTCCCGAATTGGTATTGGTTGATGACAATATCTCAGGTTTACTCGATTTAGTTTTTAAAATAAACAATGCGCCGGAAGTCGCTGGATTCAGTTTGCATGTTGAGATTCCGGGCTATAGTTCCAAGATTAAACCTCTTCAACCAGCAAGCGAAACTGTAACGGTAAAGATTCCTTTTCCGCGAAGAAAATCGTTTGAACTAAAATACTATTTCGATTACCAAGGCATTGCTGTGCCGTCTTCTGAGAAAACGAGGGACTACTCGCTGCCTGAATCCATACTGCTCTCGAGTCAAAAACAAAAAAAGAAAATCGTCTTTCTTTCTGGGTTCGGACCTCGCAAATCTCTATTTGGCAAGCAAAGAACCGTCTGTGAAAAGGAGATCGCCTTTGAGGTTAATAAAAGGATTAAAAAGAACGAAAAAGTTTGGATCTATGCTTACTCTCCCTTTAAATTTCAAAAATGGTACTGGTATGGTGACTTTAAGCAAAAATTTCAAGTCTTACAGAATGGCAAATTCATAAGAGAGGTAGAGATGAGAGATGGTGAAAATATTATCGCCTTGGATTTAGATCGATACTCCGGGAAGAACAACACAGAAGTTATAACTCTGAAATTTAAATACGCAGTGCCATTTAAGTTTGCCAGGAAATGGAAGGTGTCCACTCTCCTGGAAAAGGTCGAAATCAAATAATGCAGGAAGAGGAGCTCAGTTTTTAAATTGTGGGGCGCGTTCCTACATACACATTTCCTGTCGTGCCGTGAATGGAGATCACATTATTTGATGTCAGCAAGATTTGGATACTGCATGATATTTTCTAAGCTATGGTTTGCGTGTAATAAAACAAAATTCATAGATCATTATGAAAAATTCCTCTCCCTCTGGAAGGATTCAACCTTAGTCTCTCTAAGGTGGGGGATGCGAGGAAGAGGCTGGCAGGGTAGAAGAATTAGTAGATTTCTATAGTTTTATTTTCCCATCCTTTCAGAAACAGAATCCCTTTTCTACAATTTTTAGGTACATCTATATACCGGCTGTGTCAGCAAAAGTGGGGTCGATGATGGGAACCAAAAGAGGGGAATTCTCTCCAGCCGGCATAAGAGAGCCATGGGTAGTATAGCATGTTTTGACAGTATATATTCGCTGTGCTATAGATTTCTTTGAAGAGCGTTGGATAAAAATGAAAAGAGGATAAAGGAGAAGAGATGGGTGTTGAGGTGCGGAGTTCAGCGCCGCCGAGAAGGGCGGTAAAGGAATGGCGTTAAAAATCTTTACTTGAGCAAAACCATCCCTAAAAGCTGATATAGAGCCTTTTGGCATCACGGAAATAGAGATGCTTCCTAAGGCAGTCTAGACGCTTCCAGTTTTTTAAAGCTGTGAGCGCCCCTTCTTCTTCACCTCACCTGACTCAGAGAGGTTCGATAAAGCGAAGACTGAAAAACAATAATTATCTGAATCTGAATCGTCTGCTTAATCGGTCTTTCTCGTTAACGGGATCGGCGTTTATAGCCCACATGCCTCGGCCGTGGGTGGCGATCACGATAACATTATCCCGTGGATGGATGATCAGGTCATGCACATAGCATGAAGGGAGGTTCGTCCCCAGCACATTCCAGGTCTTACCACCATCTTTGGTGACATAAACTCCCACATCTGTCCCGACATACAGGATGTTTCTATCTACCGGATCTTCTCTAATCACATTTACAGGACCGAGTGGAATATTTCCTGAGATGTCTTCCCAGGTTTCACCGAAATCCGAAGATTTCCACACGTAGACATTGAAATCATCATCCCGCTTTCCGTTCTGAGTCATGTAGACCGTCCCCATGCCGAAAGCAGAAGCGACGATGCGGGAAACCCATTTCTGAAAGGGCAATCCTCTCATGACGGGCTTCCAAGTTTTTCCTCCATCCTTGGTGACATGGACCTTCCCGTCATCCGTACCTGCATAGATCAGATCCTCGTTGAGTGGAGATTCAGAGATGGAAAAAATGGTGTGATAGGGAATGTCCCCCATTTCTGACTGGGTGTTATAAGTCAAGTCCGGACTGATTTTTTCCCAAACATCTCCCCTGAACCGGGAACGGAAAAGATACTGAAGCCCGAGATAGACAGTATCAGGATGATTGGGAGAGAGAATGATGGGAGCCACCCATTGACCCCTGAAAGAGGGTTCGTCAGGAAATTTGGAAGGGAATAACCGTTCGGTTTTCCATTGGCCATCTTTGCCTAAGACGCTTCTCTGGATACGCCCATAGAAGCCGGCCGAATACAGGATATTCGGATTTGTGGGGTCAACGGCATGGCTGCAGCCTTCACCACCCGGTGCACTTTCAAAATCGACGGTTTGGTACGCTTCGATCGGATTCCCTTCCCTGTCCACTGCCTTGAGTACCTGTCCCCGGAAGCTTCCATGATCCTGCATGGAGCCATACACTCGGAAAGGTGTATTCATATCGTAATTTATATTGAAAAACTGGCAAACAGGAAGATTATGGGTAAACTGCTTCCAAGTCTGACCCTTGTCATACGAAATCACGATACCTCCATCGTTGACATTGACCAGGTAATCTGAATTATCCGGATCGATCCAAAGTCCGTGATGGTCACCGTGCATTCCCCGTAGACGCCGGAATGTTTTTCCACCGTCATTGGAAACATTCAAGGCAAGTCCCATGGTGTAGATGGTGTTTTCATCATTGGGATCTACCCTCATCTGTCCAAAAACCCATCCATAGGTGGCGGAATGGCGCTCCATGTACTCCTTCATGTCAGGTTCCAAACCGCTCACCTGGGTCCAGGTCTCCCCCTTGTCACCGCTGCGGTAGACTGTGGCTCCTTTGATGACATCCTCCCTTGGCCGGCCGTAGGAATCCAACTCTCCTTCGGCAGCTTTATAAGCGAGCTCATAGTTGTCGATAAAGGCATACAAAACATTCGGATTACTGGAAGCGATATCGATGCCGATCCGCCCTCTGTACCGGGCTTCCGGCAGCCCGTTATTGACAGGCTTCCAAGTTTTTCCTCCGTCTGTTGTCTTGTGGATTCCACTTCCTCCATAATTGGGCTCGTTTCGGGGATCGTTCCATTTCTTCCGAATTCGCTGCCAGGTTGCGGCGTAGAGCGTATCGGAGTCAGAAGGATCCATGACCAGGTCTATGGCTCCTGCTGTGTCATCGATGTATAAGATCTTTTGCCAGGTATTGCCCCCATCTGTCGTCATGAAGACACCACGCTCTTGGTTATTGGTCCACTCGTGTCCGGAAGCTGCGACATAGACGACATCAGGATCCTCTGGGTGGATGACGATCCGCGCGATGGTGTTGGCATCGGCCAACCCCATATGATTCCAGGTTTTTCCTGCATCGGTTGACTTGTAGATTCCGACTCCTGCCTGGGAACTTCGAAAAATATTCGCTTCTCCGGTGCCCACCCAGACGATATCGGGATTTGAGGGAGCAATTGCGATATCACCGATCGATGTCGAAGCCGCATGCTCAAAGACCGGCTCCCATGTTGTTCCCTCGTTCACCGTTTTCCACACACCGCCGGATGCTGTTCCGACATAGATTGTGTAGTGCTTTCCTTTTGGTGAGACCACAGCGATATCTGTGCATCTTCCGCTCACATTCCTCGGACCGATATGACTCCACATCAGCTGGTTGAAGGGAGAGTTCTTCGTCATCTCTAAGTGCTTATCGTATCCTTGAAGCCGGAGTGCAGGATCTGTGGAATGGATTCTCTCTTGGCTGTAATCCTTTTTTGCTTGCACAGGAGATACGAGCAAGATGAGGAACAAAACACACAGACTCACCAAGGCCGCTGCCCAGAATGATTGTTTTTGAGGTATCATTATGCCTCCTCTACCGATTTTTTAAAAAATGAATTAAGATGTGATTTTATTGCGAATTGTCTTTATTTTCAATATCTAAATTTATTAATAATTTGGGGACAGTATACGCGATTACTAAATAATTTGGGGACAGTATACGCGATTACTCAATTATTTGGCCAGTGGGCATCCCATAGTGTTAAATCAGAAATTAACAAAGACTAGGAGATCATCTAAGTCATTCTTATTCAATTTGGATTGTTTGGGAAACAATATTCCAACCGTCCAGTTTTAAAACGAGTTTGTCGTTCCTGTACTCTTGTTTATGAAATTCAACAGTCAGTTCCTTATGTCTTTCCGGAAGGATACTGAAATAACTATCGCTCCAGAAACAAGGCAGGACTTCGTCTCCAGTCTTTGCTTTTCTTATACTTGGATTCACAAAAAAAGCCAGGCTATCTGAGGGATTCTTAAGTCGAATCTTATATACGCACCGATTCTCAATCCCGGCCCTTTCGACTTCCGCATCCAGTTTGACCTCAGGAAGCTCGGAGAGAGTTGTGAAATCATCATCACCTGCCAGCCAGTAGAAGTTTTCGGAGATCAAATGACCGTTGCCATCTTCCAGCCTCAAATTCACGAAATGAATATCCTGCTCGACCTTCTCGGGCATTTCAACTTTCACAATTTCTGCAGCAGATGTAGGTCCCAGTCTGATTCTATCCTTTAAAGCCCAAAGCTTTTCCATATTCCATGAATACACATTGCCTATGAAGTGCAAATCCTTTGTTTCGAGATAATGATTGACCCCAACAACGCTCAGATCATCAAGGCTGAGCTGTACATGCAACGGCTCGCAGGCCTTCTTTGTGTAGTAATATCCAGCATTCGGGCAGAGATACCAGTCATAAAGCTGCCAGATCATGCTCGGCCAGGCAGGATTGGTCTTCCAGAGGATCACTCCTGCAACACGCTCCATGGCATGATTGACGGCTTCAAAGACCGCTCTGTAATTTTCTGCATTTATCAACTGAGCTTTTTGGACATAGTCTGCAAGATCTTTGGGCTCCCCATATCGTTGCCGGATGGCCTGATCGTAGAGGCTGTACTTCCCATTCCCCTCACAGGCGTCATGGTATCCCCAGGTGTGATTCAAGGGAAATTTCACTTCAGGATCGGGTGTTAGATCAGGTATGAATTTTTTTATGCTCTCCAAACACGGCACCGACGGAAGCCCCACTTCATTCTTAAACAGCCAGTCTTTTCCCCCGTTCACTTTCTTATAATACTCCCGAGGATCGACCCAATGATACGGCCCACCTGAATAGGTTCCAGCCTTCTGGTTGTCCGGCCAGGAAAGCCCCCACCCTTCGGGAGGCTCTCTGTATCCTGATGATGGGATGAAGGGACGGGTTCCATCCAGTTTGGCCAGAATCTCACTCCGGAGCGGCACATAAATTTCCTCCCGCGGGTATCCTTCATTCCCGGCGGTCCACACAAGAATACTCGGATGATTACGTAATTTTTTCACAACATGTGTGGCATTCTCCAGAAAAACATCTGCTTCGTAGGGATAGTCCTGACTGCCTTTATCCCATGTTCCCTGGCAGTCACCAGTGATCCAGAAATCATGCCACACCAAGAGTCCCATTTCATCACAAAAGCTAAAAAAATCCTCGGCTGGCGTCAGACCTCCTCCCCAGATCCGGACAATATTCAGGTTGGCTTCCTTAAAAAGACGCAGTTCCTGATAAAGTTTCTCCTTGTTACGGTTAAGCATCATATCCGGCACCCATGCTCCGCCCTTCAACAATATTTTTTGACCGTTCACGTAGAAATCCCTTCGAGCCCAACCATCGACCATAGTGACTCGGCTGTCCACCTGCCGGATCCCGAATGACTGCTGTTCACTATCCGATCTTTTCCCATCGATTTTGAATACGAGTTCCAATTCATAACGATTCGCTCCCCCATACCCATTCGGCCACCAAATTCCAGGATTCTCTATCATGAGAGCTTGATGGGATTGGCTATCGAAACAAATCTTTTTTGTCTGATTTGACTCCAAGAGAATTTTCTCTTCGAGCTCAACCACACCACCCTTGAAATTTTTTGGGGAAATTTTTGCAATCAAAATCCCATTTTTTCGAGATGAGGACAAATTGACCAGTTCTGCTTCAATTGTCAGCGCAGCCTGATTCAGCTCAGGCACAGCCAAATCCGAAACAATGCGAGGAGATCTTATATCCACGGGTCCTGTAGCCGTTATACCGACTTCCTGCCAGATTCCCATATTCCTGTCCCTAACAGCCGGAATCCAATCCCAGCCCACCGAGCAGTGCATGGTCACGTTCTTTCCTATATCGCCAGTCGGCCCTCCATTGAGCCCGAAAGGCCCAAAGGTCTCGAGCTGTGGTTCTGCTGGGAGACCCGGATAATCAAGAGGAAATATCTTGATGGCAAGTGTATTCGCACCCACAAAATTTGCATAGTCGGTTACATCAAAGGACCAATTTCCAAACATGCCAACAACTTCTTTTGCATCGGCAACTAAATTCCCATTCAGCCATACCTCGGCTCGATAATTTATTCCTTCCAAGTTAAGCCATATAACCTTCCCCTCAAAATGATCAGGGATATTGAACTGAGTCCAGAACCAGTAGGGATCTTTCCATGGATTTCGCTTATCTGGCAAATAGCTGTATTTTCCGAGGTCATGGGTCTTATTGAATTCGTCGGAAGCATCTGGAATCTTCATGTTATTCAAGCCGATATAAGGATCCGGATAGACTTTATTCTGCACCAAAGCTCTCAGAACAGTTGTCGGGACTACTGTTGGATGCCAATCCCGAGGCTGAAATTTTCCTGATGATATTTTGTCCGCACTTTCTCTCACCATGGAGGACGATCGGAAGAGCCAGTTTTTCCTCAGGAACATCGTTTGATCGTCCACAGAGGCCCCGCTTATACTGCAAACCAACAGAATTAATATCGAAATGAGGCGGAATTTTTTCATTATCCTTTCCCTAAGGCATGGGATTCTTTCTATAGCCCTAAGAAGCGATCCCGAACTGCTTTTCCGCCGCCTCCACTGTCTGGCTGATGAGTGAAGCAATCGTCATGGGACCGACGCCTCCGGGAACCGGGGTATAGGCACTGCTTCGCTTTGACGCCTCTTCGAGGTCTACATCGCCTATTCCGCCTGGATGGTAGCCTGCATCGATTATGACCGCCCCTTCTTTTATCCAACCAGCCTGGATGAACTTTGGCTTGCCTACAGCTCCTACAGCGATATCCGCTTCCCGCACCACTGAGGGAAGGTCAATTGTGCGGGAATGGCATATCGTTACGGTGGCATGACGGTTAAGGAGCATCATAGCTAAAGGCTTTCCCAAAATAGGGCTTCTACCTACAACCACTGCCCTTTTCCCTTTAAGAGCAATTCCATAATGGTCGAGTATTTTCATGATACCGGTCGGGGTCGCACTTCCATAGGCAAACTCACCCATAGCCATTCGTCCAAAACCAAGGGAGGTAACCCCATCCACATCTTTTTCCAGAGCAATGGCATCGAAGCATGCTCGTTCGTCGATCTGTTCCGGAACAGGATGCTGAAGCAGGATTCCATTCACCCCCGGATCATCATTTAAGGCATGGATTGCCGCAAGAAGCTCTTCTGTGGTAGTAGATGTCGGCAGCTCGATCTTTTTCGATTCCATACCGATGCGCCGACAGGCATTTCCCTTCATTTTAACATAAGTGGCAGAGGCAGGATCATCACCCACAAGGAGGGTAGCAAGAATGGGAATCCGTCCGTTGGTCTTCTCGATAATCGCGGAAACCCGCGGTTTCAAAGACTCCTCTATGGATTTCGCCAATGTCTTTCCGTCGAGCACTAAAGGTTCAGCCATCCTTATAGCTCCTGTCCTTGAATTGAAGTCGATAGAAAATCAACCATACGTAAACTATCACACTCTTCATCCTAAAAACAAGGATTTGCAGAGAAAGTGATATACAAACAATTCCAATAAAAGACCTCGAACCAGTCAAATCCAACGAGATAATAAAGGGAACTGAGTGTAGCTCCTTATTCCATGGACAGTTTTTGCCAACCCATCGTATACTCTGGGACTTTTAAAAAAATAATATCCAACCTTCCTCAGGGGGCTGTAGGCCAGGTTCCTCACTCTCCGTGCAATCCTTAATTCCATCATAACCGGCTGCAGAAAATTCTCATAAGAACGAGCCAGGTCCACTCTTCCTTGTGTTGTAAAGTACTCGGAAATTGCCCGGAAAGCCAATTGTGCTGTTTTGTGGGCATAATAGATGCCTTCTCCTGTAAACGGATCGACAAATCCGCCTGCGTCTCCAACCAGTAAGACTTTACCATTCCCTGGGCATTCCATGAAATTTCCAAAGGGAAGCCAGTGTGACAGCAATGGAGAAATGTCTTTATGCTCGAGCGTTGTCGTCCTGGCCAGGAAATCTCGGTAAACTTCTACAATCTTCCTGTTTTTTCTCAACAGTCCAGCTACACCCAGGACACAGTCGTTTTGTCGGGGGTAGAGCCAGCCATAGCCCGTGCGCAGGGATCCTAAGAACAACTTCGGAATGTGCCCCCGGTATTCCCTCTGGACCTTATCCATAGCGACAGAAGTTTGGAACGCCAAGGCAAGATTGTGTCTGAATTCATATTGTGGAAAGAGCCTCCTCCTGATTGTGCTCATCGAACCATCGGCTCCAACGATAATTTCCCCCTGAAAAGATTCCCCTGACCTGCTCATCACCGTGTTCGATACTAAGTCAACATCCGCGACTTGATTTCCAAAGAAGAACGAACAGGACTTTTTTTCCGCCAACTCACACAATTTATCATCGTATTCTTCTCTATCTATGAAGTAAAACGGCTCTGGCGATTTTCGGAGGATTTTCAACTTCCATCTTTCATAAACAGAATAGTCCTGCGAGACATTTTTGATCGAGAAATATCTGTCAAAGGAAACCTTGAATAGGTCCTCGACTAATTTCCTGGTTTTCCACGTGATGGCTCCTGCACAGAGCTTTGTACGAGGGAAGCCGCTCCTGTCGATAGCCAGAACATCAAGCCCCGAGTCTGTCAAGAGATAGCCGAGGGTCGTTCCTGAAGGCCCTGCTCCCACAATTACGACGTCGTATTTTGTTCTCGTCTTTTTAAACATCTTCGCTCATCGACCGAACCATTCTGGGGTTATGACAATCTTATAATAAAAATGAGTGAGCTGTTTTTCTAAAACTTCGGATTCCAGGGATGGCGATAAGATATTTTGGCGACCCTTCTCACATTATCCATCAGTTTTTGAGATATCTTTCTGGGAAAAGGCATCTTCGGCCGTGAAGTCAGATCGAGTAGGATATCCCTCCATACCGATATTGTTTCTTTACAGACATCCAGACTAACATTCTGTAAGTTGTCATGCACACTGTGAAGGGTCCAGTAACTTGCCTTAAAAAGATTCAATCGGGTCATCCAAACTGAAGGCACGCCACAAATATTCAATGGAAAATGGTCGCTGTAGGGATTGACTTCATCACGCACCTCTCCTGAATAGTCCAGCTTGTCAAACTGTCTCCGAATATATTCCCGCAACGCAGGAGTGCCCGTGCAGAGGGCTGTATTCTGCCCGATTCGCCCTCCAATACTGTCGACATTAAGACAGAATACAATTTTTTTTGCATCGGTCTTCTGAATCGAGCGCATATAGGTATATGCACCTACGGACAGCTTCTCCTCTACTCCATAGCTGATGAATCGAACTGTTCTAGCGAGCTTTAGTTTGGCCATCTGTCTGGCCAGCTCCAGTACAAAGGCACATCCAGAGGCATTGTCATCCGCTCCTGTGTTGTAGAGAACAGAATCTGTGTGTGCGCAGACAACGATAATTTCATCTGGATACTTGCATCCACATATCTCTCCTATAACATTCCAGCTCTCCACCACGCCGCTCCAGGCATCAATTTCCAATATGGCCCTGGCTGGCAACAGCTTTACCAAATCGATTGCCTTCATGTAAGGAAGCGACACTGTGGGAAGGGAGTAGTCATCCCTCCACTGAGGTGCCTGCCCGATGGGTACTCGCCAAGGAAAAGGGATACGGTCATCCACTGTTATCATCCCTCTCAAACCCGAATCCATAATCTTCCGAGCGACTTCCGGGTCTGCTATCTCGAAAGCTCCGATGTTCAATCCGATCTTCCCCCGAATTTTCCTTTTTCGGAAGAATGCCGGAAGATTGCTCTCGATATAGACGATATCGCCTTCGACTCCTCCCTCCTTGGTGGAAGGAGAATAAAGGAAAGGGCCAACATTGGGAATCCTGGTCTCTTCTCTTCCTCGGATAAGCGTTGCTTTTATTCTTTTGGGAATCCAGTTCAAAAATTTAAAGGGCTGTATTATAGTCTTCAGTCCGAAATCGCTCATCTTCCCAACTATATACTCTGCAGCCAATTTTTCGCCTTTGCTGCCGCTGTATCGATTCCCGATTTGACTGCACAAGACATCCAGATGCCTGGCAATGTCTGCTTTTCTAATCTTCGTCTTCTGGTATTGTAACATTTCTCTATTTAACCGTTTTATCCAATTTTTTTCCAAGTTTTTTATAAAGAGATCTCCGTGCCTCCTTATCGCTGTCCAAGACATTCCGGGCATGATGTGCTACATCCTCAGCTACCCGGCGAGGGACCACAATGACACCATCCCCATCGGCGATCACCACATCTCCAGGACAGACCAGCACTCCACCGATAGAAACAGGCCGGTTCACAGATTCCAATAAATTCCTCGGTGGTCGCTGTCCTCGTCCTATACCTCGGAAATAAAGAGGGACCTGCTCGATCGCGATTTCATCCGTATCCCGAGCCCGAGCATCTGTCACGACTCCCACCGCGCCGCTTGCATACCAGTCCAGGATGTTGTAGGACCCGATCGATCCGATATCCGCCTCTTCCACATCATCGATCACGATAACGCTTCCGGCTCTTATAATGGATTTGAATGCTTCCGAAGAACGGTTAACATAGAAGTCGCCCTGCCAGGAATCATAATCCTCGCCTGGTCCGGGCCGATCCGGAAGGTTCGAGGGCACATAGCGCACGGTAAGCGCAATCCCACGAAACTGATGTGTCAATCCTTTTAGGTCCTTCCATGCCGCCTGGATCTCGGAACTGACAAGCCCCACATTTGGAAGCCCGATCCTATCCAGGGCATCTTTTACATCTGCGACTCGCAATCCGTGGTACATTTCCAAGATGCGGTTGTTGTCCTCCTGGGAATAAACTGATGTTTCGATGAAGTTGATGCCTTTGGTTATCTGCTCTAGAGTGGCATTTTGAGCAGGGGCTGATAATGGACAAATCATAAGAACACACAGAATTTTGTGTAACATAGTCCCTCCTCCTTTATGTCTTAGTCAAACTCCAGTATCGCTCGAAAGACATTTGCACAGCAACATAACAAGGATGAATCCTTGCCAGCGACTCCTTTAGTAGAGGAGATATTTTCTCCGGAGTTCTATAAACTTTTGGATCCCGGGTTCCCATTCCTTAAGAATTTCTTCTGGAGAACGCAGGTTTTTTATGGAATGACGAAAGGATTGGATGCCGATCAAGCGTTCTAGATTGTCCTGCAGCTCAAGTTCCTCGGGATAGAGTTTTTCCAAAGTGATCAGGAGATATACCATAACCTGAATTGACCGCAGCCTTTCCCTGTCTGTGATAATGATATCCAAACCAGGAATCTCCTGGTCCTTGTACTTGTTCCAGAGGGCGGCTCCTGGGATGCCTACAGGTGTAAAGGCTAGCGGTCTGAAATAGATTCCTGGAAGAGAATATTCATTCATAGCTTTCGCCAGTGCGACGCTGTCGATCCAGGGGGCTCCGATCTGCTCAAACGGCCTCATCGTCCCCCGCCCTTCAGAAACATTCAGAGCCTCGACCAGGCAAAGGCCAGGATAGATCGCTGCAGTCAGTATCGAAGGAATATTCGGGGAGGGTTTTACCCACGGAAGTCCAGTTTCATCATACCACATCTTCCTCTTCCATCCCTCCATTGAGATGACCTGGAGATCCAACCGATTCTTTTCCTCTATCCATCCCTCGCCCCTTATCATTTGGGCCATTTCACCTGGAGTCATACCATAGCGTACAGGAATCGGGTACTGTCCGACAAAGGAATAATACGGTTCCTCGATAATAGGACCTTCAATGGTCAAGCCATTGATGGGATTTGGACGGTCGAACACGACGAACTCTTTTCCATACTCTGATGCAGCCTCCATAGCTAATCCCATGGTGCTTATAAAGGTGTAAAATCGGGCGCCGACATCCTGAATATCATAGATCAGCACATCCACATCTTCCAGCATCTCTGCCGTGGGCTTGAGGTGCTCGCCGTAGAGGCTCCAGACACGGATTCCTGTTCTTGTATCAGTATAGGAGGCCATCTCTGTCCCATCCGGAAGATCTCCTCTGATGCCATGCTCAGGCGCAAACAGGGCACTGACCGATATTCTAGGAAGATGCGACAGGATATCAACGATGTGTTCTCCGCTCGAGGAGACGCCGGTTTGGTTGGTTATTATCCCCACTTTTTTGTCCTCTAGTACAGAAAGGTGTTTTTCAAGCAGCACATCCAAACCGACCTGTACCCTATTACTGACTTGAGGCATACTCTGCCCTCCTGTTCCTTCGTTTCGCTGATTATCCGTTGTGCAAGAGACTATGTAGGCAAGGCATAATAAGAATAGAAATGAGTTTTTGAACAACTTCATCTTTCTTCAGCTTTTTCTTACTTTCTGTATACTCTGATAGTCTTAATATATACAACATGCATAATACATGTATCCTTTTAACATAAAAGTTGACTGCACGACAATGTTTCAAAAAGGAGGATGTTTGATCCTACCTTTTTATCCTCATTATGTTCGATTATAATACCCTGGAATATGTGGATTTGTTCACTTGTCTAATTAAGTGTCAAGATAGAGTCAAAGTCGCTGCAGAAGTCGAAATCGGCTGCTTTTGATAGGGAAGAGAAACTGAACGAACAAGAACTGGTAAGAGCTGCTCAGAATGGGGATAAAAATGCCTTTCAGGAACTCATTGAAAAATATGAAAATCAGGTGGCGGCAACCGTGATCGGTATGCTGGGACATTGTCCGGAAGCAGAAGATGTCGGTCAGGAGACATTTGTCCGGTTTTATCAATCTCTGGACAAATTCAGAGGAGAGTCCAGTGTGGGAACCTATCTCACCAGGATAGCCATAAATCTTTCGCTTAATGAGCTCAAACGCCGCCGACAGAAAAGGGGACGCTTCTCTTCAAAAGATGACGAAGGAATAGAAAATTTCCCTGATAGAAACGAGCAGAAACAGAGGAAGGAACTCAAGGATATCGTGCACACGGGTATCCGAAAACTTGATCCAAAGTACCGCACAGTCATCGTCCTGCGTTTGATCGATGGATATTCGACAAGTGAGACCGCTCAGATCTTAAAGCTTCCGGTCGGAACCGTGTTGTCTCGACTAGCCCGGGCACAATTGAAGCTTAAAGAAATATTGAAACCATTGTATTGGGACAAATATGATACAAGAGGGGAAGGAAATGGATAAAAAAATTTTGAAACTTCTTTACAGGTCTTTTGACGATGAACTGAATGAAACAGAAACGCAGCGGTTCAAAGAAGCACTGAGACAATCTGATGAACTGCGTCGGGAAAAGGATAGGATTTTGGCCCAGCGTCATGCTATTGCTGAAAGCCAAAAACCCTCCTTCAAGCCCTTCTTTACGGAAAGAGTGATGAGCCGTATTGCATCTTTGAGTGCGAAGAAAAACGGACTCGAAGCTTTCTACGAAACACTCCTTGCGATTTTTCGACGGTTTGCTCTTGTCGGAGCAGCGATTTTAATCATTCTTCTATTGGCTAATCTGCGCTCTGGAGATGCCCTTTCGACAGACGAGATTTTCTATACTTCGGATGTTGCGATCGAAGAGATAGCCGATCTGCCTTTATTCTAAGATGGAGACAGCCAGAATGAACATAAAAACAAAAACTGCCTTAATCATCATTTCGACCCTGATCATTGGGATAATATTCGGGGCTTTGCTCAGCAGGGCTTATCTGCATCACCGGATAAGAAGAGCCTTTACCATGGTCAATCCAAACAGGTCCATGGCTTTCTTCGAACAAACCATAAATCCGACTCCCGAACAAAGGGAACAAATCAGAAAGATCATTCAAAAACATACTAAAACCGTATCTGAACTTCAAAAAGATTTGAGAGATGGGATGGACTCATCTTTCGAATCCCTACGGAAGGAACTGGACTCTGTGCTGACTCCCGAACAAAAAAGACGTCTGGAAAGAATGATGAGGGGTCGAAGACTCTGGCCGCGGAGAGATCGAAGACTCTGGCCACCGAGGGATCGACCTTTTCCTGATCCGCAGAGGAAGTTTCCTCCTCCCGAAAAGAAACAAACGGAATTCCCCTAAACAAAATTCCCCTCTCCTTCTCAGTCCCTTTCAAAATTCTTCATCGATTCAGGGAATAAATCCTGATTCTCTTTTGTCTAAACCATTGAAACAGATTCACCCCCTCAATCATCCCTCCTTTTGAAAACCTGGGCAGGTCCAGGTTTCTTTAGTTAATTCTCAAATTCTCAACAGATATGATACCTTTAAGGTGATGGAATGGCCTCCTTCTCTTAAGAGGCCTTCGTTTCTCTCGCTTTTTTTATAGCTCAGCTGGATGATGTTTCCAGCTCCGAAATAATACCCCACCAGGAAATCAAGACTGTATTGATCTTCTCTTGTCTCACCGAAGAGCCGCGTGCTCAGAAAAAGGCTGCGCGTTACCTGGAAGTGCAAGGCTGTTGCATATGTCATTCCGTCGAATACAGTCTCTCCGGTCCGATCCATAGACTGCTTTGTCCAATCACTGCTGACTGACCACTCAAAGTTACTGAACGGTCGCAATGTTACTTCGAACTCTGTACGTAGCTGGGAGCCTGATTCCACCGTAGTGAAATCCTCGTTATAGATTCCTCTTTTTTCCCAGCCTCCTTCTATGCTGACCTCTTTTAAAAATCCACCTCGTTCCCAATGAAAATCTATGTCTCCTCCATAAGTACTGATAAAGTCCTTTGTCCAGGCCAATTCTTCGTTCTCATCAAGTAATTGATACTTGCTTCTCCCCAGCTCGATTCTTCCGTGGATACTGAATTTGGCTAAGAATTCGGTCCAGTACATGAATCCCAAGGAGTTCCCGGTCAAATGACCATGGGAATCATGCTTGAGACTTCCATCAACATCCAAACTGATGCGTTTGAGTGGGCCCTGGTTGAACCTCCAGGCATATCCTGTGCCCAGTTCAGTCATTTGAATATCACTCTGGTTGACAAATCCGGTCCTCACGTCTACATTATCTTCAATCCTCTGAAAATTCATTTCCATTTGCACTCCGGCATCGGCGTCTCTTTCAAAGTGGATAATATGCATCCTGTTGTTGCTGTTCGGGACACCTTGATTATAGGAAAATGCGCTTATTCCTCGAATATAATAAATGTCTTTAAAATTAAAGCTGTAGTCTACCGCAAAATTCCGGTTGTAATCTTCCGACTCATCAACTCCAGCATAGTAGATACCGATCTGAGAATTCTTGAAGATATCTTTCTGTATACGAACGACGCTGAACAATGCATCTCCATTCTCCTCATCGTTCACAGCACCCAGGATGCCAAAAGAAAATCCCCCGGATTTTCCGGAGATCTTGGCGGCAATTTTCGGATTGCTGATGCGCCGAGAATAAAAGAGACTAAGATCATCTCCCCAGAAATTTGCATCTTCTGTGGCCAGCTCGAAATATCGGCTTCCTTCTGAAAAAAACGGACGGTTTTCTCTGAAATAGTTCTCATAGGGAGAGAGCTGATAGATAAAGGGATCGGATTCCACCTCACTGAAATCAGGGCTCGCTGTCATATCCAGATAGAGATTGGGAAGAAATCCATACTTGACATCCAGGCCTGCCGCCATCTTGTCATCTTTATCTCCATTCCACCGCGAGGATCTGACACCTGCATAGGGGAAGAACTCGAGATTATGTCCAGGGAGTATTCCGGACAGTCCTCTCAGCTCCCCCATCTGGTGGAGGCGAGGCTTATCCCTGTCGACATCCGTCCAGTAGTCAGTTTCATTCAGACGGTGAATGTACCGTTCGAAGTTTATCCCCCAAACCTGATGTTCTTCAGGAGAAAACCTCAACGATTTGAAAGGAATGGCCATCTCGACAGACCATCCATCCCTGCGGATCACGGCACCGGATTTCCATATTGTTTCAACGGAATTCTTTTGGACTCCCCTGGGATTTACGGTAAATTCGATGCTCGTCCTTTTGTCATTATATGTATCCAGGATCAGCGTGATGGAGTCGTTATTTTCATATTCATTTCTTGGAGTGAGCTCAGCCCAGATCTTTTCTGGTTCGGAATCTGTCATCAGGAAAGCAAAATATATATACTTCTGGTCATAGACTGCCCAGACAAGTGTTTCCTCCGAAGCGTTTTCCCCATTGAACGGATCGTATTGGAAAAATCCTGAGACAGGTTGAATATTTTTCCAGCAGTCGTCTTCAATAAGTCCGTCTATTTGGGGAGGCTTTTCTACGCGGGACACATCGAGTATTTTCGTCAGATCTTGAGCAGATATGTGCGGAATACATAAGAACAGCAAGAAAAGAATAACTGATGATAGAAGTAGACTCCGTCGCTGAAGCAAGCGTTTCTCCTTTTTTCTGTTTTTTAAAAAAACTTTTAAGGTTGAGGGACAGAAGATCTGGACGATTTTCCTCAGAAAGATCTTTTTTACCTTTTTTTGTAGCTTATTGCAACCCCTCCACGGCTTTCTGGATGGATAAAGGTTTCAAACTCAGGCTGGCCTGTCATAAATTCATAATAATCTCCCCCTCCCATGCCTCCACGTCGGAATCCTCTTCGTCCGCCAGATCGTGTTTGATAAACATTATGAGCGGTCATGCAGCCTCCGACCTCCAGTTTCGGGAGAAGGGCTTGGGCATAATTGGTGTACCAGCCCTTATCTGCATCGATAAAGACAAAATCAAAGGGTCCTTCCAATTCATTGACCAATTGATGGGCATCGGCGAGCCGCGCATCGATATACTCGCTCAGTCCTGCTTCCTTAAAATTGGCTACTGCCTCCCTATAGCGTTCCTCATCGATTTCAATCGTGATGAGTCTGCCGCCGGTCTTGCTGAGTGCCCAAGCGATCCATATCGCAGAATGTCCTGTAGATGTCCCTATTTCAAGCGCCTTTTTGTATTTATTTTCGAGGACAATATCATAGAGTATCTGTCCATCAACTTCTGGAACGTTCATGTCTCTCCATGAATATTTGTGACTATCTAAAAAATTTCTAACTTTCTCATCTAAATCCTGGCCCGGATCCGATTTTACGAGGTAATCGAAAGCATCAACTGGAAAACTGAGCATTACATATAAACCGAATAATAGAATACTTAATTTAGTTTTCTGCGTCATAAAAAATTCCTCCATTCTCATATCTTGTTTTATCTTAAAAGAATAGCAGTTGTTTCACTATTCTTAGACGACAATTACAGCTACTTTCTTCCAATTAAAAGTTGAAACCTAAATATAAAAATTTTTAAGAGCACACACGGCTCCATTCTGTCTGTTCAATAAAATCCCATTCCTTTGCTGTAATCCATATTCGCTGATGGATTAAAATAGACTATATTTTCGAAGAGTATATGAGTCAGACAAGCATATCGCGAAGTGGAATCTTGTGGTTCTATTTATAGAAAAATTTGGGAATGGAATACTCAGAAAGAATCCAGGCTCGTTTCTTCCAGCGAAGCTAATTGAACCTTTTACCTAAAGCACCCTACAGGTTAAAAAATTGGGTCAGCCCTCCGACTACCTGATATTTAGGGCTGACCCGATGGCTTAGGAATGGGTAAAGTCTACTACCTTCTGATACGGTCTCTGAATCGGGGAAATCGCTGCATCCTGTCTCGCATTGGGCGCATGGAACGAATTCTTTCTCTCGTCCGGTCCATCATCAAGGCTTTTAAAGCCTCTTGCTGTTCAGGTGTCAGGATCTTGCTTATTTCTTCTCTTTGTTTCAACCTCTGAATGAACATTTCTTGTCGAGTAGCAGATGACTCGGAAAGAACAGATTTGATTTTTTCATAGTCCAGATTTTCTCTATCCTGCATCAACTTCTGCAACTCCAGGCGCTGCAGGGCACTCTCATTTTCCATCTGGATCGCCTTTTCCTGATGGGAAAAAATTACATTCTGGATCTGTTCTATCTGTTCATCCGTGATATTGAGCTCTTTTTGGTTTGCCTTAAGAACAGCGAGGATCCGGTGAGGAGATCGATCAAAAGTTCTCTTGGCTCTCATCATCCCGCGTTGCGGTTGTGCAAAGTCGCTTGCCACAAAGAGGACCAGCACAGAGAAAATCACAGCCACTGTCATTCCTTTTTTCATTTGACCTCCTTATCGTCTTTTGAAATTTTTATCCTCTGTTTGGTTTCACATTATTTAGACATTTAAGACCCTAAAAATATTCCTAAAATCTCAAATTTTTTTAAAAAAAAGCTTGACATGGGTGCGGATGCCTCGTATACTGTGTATATTCGATATACTCACTGAAATGAAAGATGAAATTTTTATCGTGGTTTCGCCCCTGAATCCGGATCCGATGTACAAGCAGGTAGCGGATCAGATAAAAGACGCCATCGCTGATGGAATTTTGAAGCTGGAGGATAAATTGCCATCGATAAGAGAAATGACCAGAGAGCTTGGAATCAGCGAAATCACCATCAAGCGCGCCTATGCAGACTTAGATCATGAAGGTTACATCTTTTCGCGGTCGGGATTGGGTTCGTTCGTGGCCGATGTCAGCAAGGAAAAGATGAGAAAAGAGAAACTCGCGGAAATCCGGCAAGAATTGAAAAAGATCCTTAAATCGGCAGAAAAATTCAATATTTCTACCGATGACATCGTCCAAACCATTCAAGAAAAAGGAGTGGAAAAATGAAAAAACAAAAGGGATTTGTCTGCTGCAAGCTGCTAGTTTTTATCATCGCAGTTCTGCTGCTCGCTTTGTTTTTCTTGGCGTAAACACAGGAGGGAAAAATGGAACACATACTGGAGACAAACAAGCTCAGGAAGGAGTATCCTGAATTTGTTCTGGACAACATCGATTGGAACGTCCCTCAAGGATATGTCATGGGATTGATCGGCCCTAACGGCGCCGGCAAAACCACCACCATCAAGCTGATCCTGAACTTGATTGCTTCTGACGGAGGCCAGGTGAAGGTTTTTGGTTTGAACAACATCCAAAACGAAAAACAGATCAAAAACAAGATCGGCTATGTTGGGGAGGAGCAGTATTTTTATGATCACAAAAGTGCCGCATGGACGGGAGAATTCGTATCCCACTTTTATGATAAATGGGATGCGGAGAGATACCAGAGTCTCCTGGATCAATTCGAAATCCCCTCCAAAAAACGGATCAGAAAATTCTCGAAGGGGATGAAAGTGAAACTATCGCTAGCTATCGCCTTGTCCCATAATCCTGAACTCATCATGCTGGACGAGCCGACGTCGGGGCTGGATCCGATCATTCGGAGGGAAGTGATCGACTTTTTAAAAACCTTCACCGAAGAAAACGACAAAACAGTGATTTTATCCTCCCACATCACAGACGATATATCCCGAATTGCCGACTACATCACCTACATGATAAACGGCCGAATCGTGATGACCGAATCCAAAGACGTGCTTCTCTCCAACTGGAAAAAGGTCCATTTCACGCCCGAATCGTTGGAGAAATCCGTCATCGACAATCTTGAAAACGTGGAAAGTCATATGTTCGGGAGTTCGGGCCTGACCAGAGATTATCCGGCAATACAGGACGCTTTAGCCCCGGGTTTGGCCTCGGGCGACGTCAAAGTGGAAAGCGTGGGATTGGACGACATTCTGATCGCCTTGGTCAAAGGAGACTGAAATGCTGCGCCTGATGAAAAAGTTTTCATTCTGGTATCTCTTGTATCCGTGTTTGCTCCTCGCGTTCGGTCTCCCCCTGTTCAATCACGACCGGCTCGTCGGCCCGGATCCGCTCAGCCTTTCCTTTGCCACCTATCTCGCTCCGATGATCTGGCTGGTCCTGGCTGCGATGTGGTCCCATGAGCAGATGGAAAGCAAATCCAATGGGTACGCCTTTCTGAGGATTCTCCCGATCGAACCGGCTCAAATCGTCAAAGCCAAATTTGCCCTCGTGTTTGTTGCGGTGGCGATTTATGTGGGCGGATGCTGTGTTGCTTTTGCACTTGTTTCTACGAGTCCAGGATACCTGATCCCAAGCTGCGGTTACGTCATTGTGTACAGCAACATCTGCCTCTTAGCCGCAGCCCTTCTCTATCTCGGTATTTTCCGGTTCGGGTTCTCCCAGTTCGGCAAATATGTCCTGATCGTTTGGGTAATTATGTTGGTCACTCCCGTTCCAATCAGGATTTTCATCCTGAAACCGAGAGGAATATCCGATGAAGAAATCATGCAGTTCATGAGGGGCCCTTACTGGGTCATCGGAACCATTATCTGTTTGATCGGATATTACTTATTGATGAAGCTGGCTATAAAGAAACTAAATGAAAGGTATGCCTGAAGGAGGATGACATGCTGCGCCTGATGAAAAAAAATGCCTTCTATTTTGTCTACTATGCTGCCGTCATATTCCCTTTGATGGCATTCTATATGTACTTTGTCCGGAAAGAACTCAGCGGAGCGATGGTCATGTTTCAGGGATTGTGGCTGATTCTTATCGTGGAAGGCGCCTTAGCGGTCAGCGAAAGAGCCGAAGACAAAACCCGTGGATACGACTTTCTGAGGTTATTACCCATAAAAGACCAGGAGATTGTCCTATCTAAGTTTCTGATCGTTTTTCTCACTACAATCTTTCTCGTAGCTTTTAATTACATCCTGTATCTTTTTATACCTGGTCCTGTGCATTTCTTTACGATTGGACGAATACTTGTGCTGATATCAGGAATCTATGCCTTAATCCTGGCAGCCACATCTTATGTCATCATCTTTCGCTTCGGCCATGCTAACTTCGTCAAATTTGTTTGGGCAGTCATGATCATCACCATGGTGGCTCCGGTACTCATTTTCGAAAGTGTGATTTTAAAAATGGACTTGGATATCAATATTGTTATAAACAAACTGAGTCAGTTCCATTGGTTAATCTGGATTGTGCTACCATTTTTTGGTTTAGCATTTTTCTATTTGCTCTTTCAAACGGCCTTAAGGGCAAAAATCGCAGCAAAAGGATAATGGATGGATAATCTCTTTATCGTGGTCTCCCATCTGAATCCCGACCCGATGTACAAGCAGATCATCGATCAGATCAAAGACGCTATCGCCTCAGGGAAACTGCAACCAGAAGCCAAACTCCCTTCGATTCGGGAGATGGCCAGGGAATTGAAAATAAGCGAGATCACGATCAAACGCGCCTATTCCGACCTGGAAAACGAAGGATTTATTTTCACCCGGTCAGGATTAGGTTCATATGTCGCCGACATCGACCGGGATAAACTGCGACAGGGAAAATGGCTGGAAATACAAAAGGATATCTTGAAAATCTGTAAAACGGCAGATAGATTCGACATATCGGCAAGGGAAATCATTGCCCTTGTCAAAGAAATAGAGGAGAGTTCTGATGGATAATCCGGAAAACATCTTGGAATTACAAAGTGTGCAAAAACGATACAGAGGATTCGCCCTGGACGGGATCTCTTTGAGTCTGCCTCAAGGATACATCCTGGGATTGATCGGGCCGAACGGTGCCGGTAAAACCACCACCATCAAAATTCTAATGAACATGGTCAAGAGAGACGGCGGCAACGTTCAGGTATTCGGACTCGATCCGAAGAAAAACGCCAAACAGATCAAAAACAAAGTCGGATTCCTGGGAGAAGAGCAGCAATTTTACGGGAACAAAACGGTGGCCTGGACCGGGAAATTCGTCTCCACATTTTACGACAACTGGGACACCAACACTTTCCAGAGCCTGCTGTCCAGCTTCCAGATAAGCCGGACAAAAAAAACAAGTGAACTGTCCAAGGGGATGAAGGTTCGCTTCTCATTGGCTCTGGCTCTTTCTCACCATCCCGAACTTCTCATCCTGGACGAACCCACGGCCGGCCTGGATCCTGTCATCAGGAGGAATGTCCTTGAGCTGCTGCGAAAAAAATCCAAAAATGAAGGCAAATCCGTCATCATTTCCTCCCACATCACGGATGATATCATGCGGACGGCTGACCTGGTTGCATTCCTGATAGAGGGAAAAATCGTTTTGACAAGCGAAAAGGACGAGCTCCTTTCCAACTGGAAAAGGATCCACTATAAAAAGGGAGCCCTTGACATTGATATCATCAAATCATTGACGAGGCGCAAAGATCATGCTTTCGGCAGCTCGGGCGTCACAGATCGTTATCTGGAAATCAAGGATTCCTTGGCCCAAGGGATCACGGAGGGAGTAGTCAAGATCGAAAGCGTCAATCTAGATGATATCCTGATCTCACTCGTGAAGGGAGTATAAAAATGTTGTCAATCGTCAAAAAAAATATGGTCTATTTCATCGGATATTGCGGCTTTATCTTGATTCTAACTGCCATCCTGAGAATGGCCCTCGGAAACAATCAGGTTGTTTTATTAGTATTGATATCTGGGGTACTCATCCTCATGCTGGTATTCGGTCCTGTGTTTTTCAATGAACAATACGAGGAAAAGCACAAAGGCTATGACTTTTTGGATATCCTGCCGGTCAGTGCCGGCGAAATCGTGTTGGCTAAATTCGGTCTGGTTCTGGTTACCGTCGTGGCCATCGTTGGCTATCTACTGCTGCTTTTTTCCGTTTCCAATGTGGCTCCGAATGATTGGATCCTGGTCCGCTCCTACATCCTGATGAGTGGCGCTGGATGCTTATTTTTTGCCGCGCTTTCATATCTCGGTATTTTTAGCCTTGGGTACACCAAATTCGCCATGATAGTGATGTCCTTTTTCGTGCTGTTGGGTTTTGTGCCCATACTCATCTTGAAATTCTACAGAGAAAACATGGATGTTCTGATCGAAAATATTCTCACCTTCCTTCGCCATGTAAACTGGCTGGCCGTCATTCCTCTGGCATTGATCGGGTATCTCAGCCTGATGTTTGTCGCCATCAAAGTGAAAGAATAACTTAGGATAAGGCTTCGATGTTGGAAGTTTTGTTCCTGTGATCTTTATATCAATTAAAATAGTTCTTTACTAACTTCTTTGCAAAATCTATCGTGTTCTCGACAGTTTCAAAATTCATGATAGCGCCTATGTAGTAAGTTCCCTTTTGTCCCTGCAGTTTGTCCAGTCGCTGATAAAAATTGTGCTTTAAATTCTCAGTCTTCACCCGAGGAAAATATCGCCACTGCTTCTGTACGATGATCTCTTCAATCTTTCCTCCAAGTTGCACGACATCCTCTTTAAAATTTTCAAGAACCTCCCCAGGCTTTGCCTCCCAAGGTGTGATTTGATACCCCATAAGTACATTTGTCTCAGGATGTCGGCGACAAATCGCCACCGTCCGACCTAACATAGAGGGATGCACATGATCTCTGATAAAAACGGTTTTATCAAATCCTTTTGCCTTAAAAAGAGTGACATAATAATTGGAATACTCTATCTTGCTAAATAAATCTTTTTCCTCTTCGGAAACATCCATAAATTGAATCGTCTCGTCCAGGGGAGAAGAGATTATCAAGCGGTCAAATGTTCGTCTCTCGCCATTGACAAAAATCTCTATCTTGCGGTTCTCTTCATCTCTCCTGATTCTCTGTATTCGGGCATTGACCTCAACATGAAGTTGCTTGATCATTTTAGTCCATAGCTCCTGACAGCCATTTTTACAGGTCAAAATATCCATTTCTTTATCGCCCTCAATCATCCTCATAATTCCCTGTGCACGCAAACGACTGCGCACAAACCAATAGAGCATGCGCAAAAGGTAGAGTGCCGGGACTTCTTCGTAGTAGCCGTAGCCACATCCAATAAAGAAAGGTTGTAAAGTATCAGCAAACGGAACTATTTTATATTTCTGGATAAACTCTTTAAAGTTTAGGTATAAATCAGGAGAAGCATAAGCAAAGCCGTTCTTGAAATATTTTCTGAATCTCCAGCGCAAAGAGAAAAAAATGAGTATCGCTTTCATTGAACTCAAAAGTGAGTATTTTTCTTTAAGATAATCTTCAAATTTCATCTGGTTGCCATCAATGTAAATAATCTCTGGGGTCATGAATCTTTCCAGCGGAATGTTGAGCTCTTTTAGTAATTCATGGCAATTCTTGTAATTGTGCTTCTTTCCTAGAATCACGGCTCCAAGATCATAATATTTGTCCCTGTAGGAATACGAGAGGACCTTCCCCCCCGCATAGTCATTTTTTTCAAAAACCGTAACCTCATGATACCCAAGTTTTTTCAACTGATGAGCCGCACTCAGTCCTGAAGCACCGGCTCCAATAATGGCGATTTTCACATCTCTCTTTTTTCCTGAATCCATTGATTCAGACCCAAAAAAAACTATTTACCTGTTTCTATTGTGTTCATTTTCATGCTTTGAGTCAATTCAAGGATTTGTTAAGAAAACTAGAATTGACAGCATCCTTCTCCCTATGATAATTTTGGTCCAAGATTTCAGCAGAAAAAAAATGATGAAACGATCATTCAGGCGGAGGGAGTTTCTGAAAACATTAGGCTTGGGAGCCGCCTCATTTCATCTGGTCACCCTCAGCCAATTCTGTAAAAAAGAAGGCATTAAGGAACGCCTGCCAAACATTGTACTCATCTTCATAGATGACCTCGGCTATGCAGATGTAGGATGCTACGGCGCCGAAGGGTATGATACACCGAATATCGATCAGATGGCCAATGATGGAATGCGTTTCACGAGCTTCTATGTTGCCCAAGCTGTATGTAGCGCATCACGAGCGGCTCTGCTGACTGGATGTTATCCCAACAGGATCGGTGTTTTCGGCGCTTACGACCACACAGCACAAGCGGGAATTAACCCTGCAGAAGAGACCATAGCCGAAGTTCTTAAAAAGAAAGGATATGCATGTGGCATCTTCGGAAAATGGCATCTCGGGCATCACAAGGAATTTCTGCCTCTTCAGCATGGATTCGATGAATATCTTGGTCTCCCCTACTCAAACGATATGTGGCCTATGGGGTATGACGGAAAGCCACTTCCCGAGGGACATCACAGACTCCACCATCCAATATTGCCTCTTATCGAAGGAAACGACAAGTTCGCAGAAATACGAACTCTGGAGGATCAGGATACTTTAACCTTGCGATATACACAGCGCGCTGTCAAATTTATAGAAAAAAACAAAGACCGTCCATTCTTCCTTTATGTCCCTCATACTATGGTCCACACGCCTCTGGGTGTTTCGGATAGATTCAGAGGAAAAAGCCAGCAGGGAAAGTTTGGCGACGTGATGATGGAGATCGATTGGTCCGTGGGAGAGATCCTTAGAACATTGGAACAGAATGGACTGAACAAGAACACTCTTGTGGTTTTTACAAGCGACAACGGCCCTTGGCTAAATTTTGGAGACCATGCCGGATCCGCAGGACCTTTTCGCGAGGGAAAAGGTACATCCTGGGAGGGGGGTGTACGGGTTCCATGCATCATGCGCTGGCCTGGACATATCCCACCAAGCTCTGTGTGCGACAGGATGGCTACCACGATGGACCTTTTGCCGACATTCGCCGCCATAACTGAATCGCCTCTTCCAGAACACAAAATCGACGGTGTGAACATCCTTCCACTTCTGGAGGGAGAACCTGACGCTGACCCGCGAAATCATCTGTTTTATTACTATGGGAAGCAACTTCAGGCGGTGCGCCAGGGAAAATGGAAGTTGCACTTTCCCCATGAGTACCGCTCATATAAAGGAGTCGAGCCAGGCGAGAACGGCCTTCCAGGTCCATATAATAAAGGCGAGACCGGATTCGAACTCTACGATCTAGAGAACGATATCGGCGAAAAACAGGATATGGCAGATAAACATCCCGATGTGGTCGCCAAACTCAAGGCATTAGGCGAAAAAGTCAGAAAAGAGCTCGGTGATGGAGAACTCATGGGTGTCGAAGTTCGCCCTCCGGGCTGCATTAATGAATAATAAATCCACAGCATGGGACTGTACAGCAAGGAATGGGGAAAGGCCGGTCTAGGCACGACCGGCAGTCAATGTTATAATAGGCATGGTTACACTACAGCCAGAGATTCAATACTCCCTTAAGAATCGGAATATTTGGAATAGCAGGATTAAAAGGATGAAATCAGCGAGTTGGTTTGTCTAATAAATAAAAAAAGGGAATCTCAGTGAGGTTCAAAATGTTAAAGACTAGAAAACAGAAAATAATATCTTATACAGGAATGATTTTTTGGCTGGGTATCTTCATGTTGGCCTCGATCAGCTGCAAAAACCCAGCTGGTCCTGATAATGAAAATTCAAAAGCCAATATTATTGTCATAAATGATTGTGGTGTAGCCTTAGATATCTATATGGATGGAAATTTGCAGTTCTCTGTTGAATATCAAGACTCTAAAACCATCTACAACGTATCCCTAGAATTGCACGAACTTGAAGCAAGAATAAAGGGAACCGGAACAGAGATCATGTCTCTTTCAGTAGAATTATATGAGGCAATTAATTATGAATGGACCGTTCAAAGTTCAGCCACCCTATCAATAAGCAACGAGTATGGGGAAACTTTGAGTATCTATGTAGATGGTAATTTACAGAATGATATAGACGATCAAGCAACTATTATATTTGAACACTTTCCCTATGGGGAGCATCTTCTTGAGGCCCTTAGGACCAGCGACAAAGTAAAAGTTGCTTCGACCACTGTTAATATTGATGAAAATATTGAGTACTTATGGACAATAAGCAAGTGAAGTTTCCAGTGGCCTCAGGTGGCTATCCACTGCGCACCCCGGACTACTTTGTGGGATGTATCCGATTAACAAATTGGGTATTGTCGCATTCTCCCCCTTGCTGAAGAATTTATTTTAAGTCCTACCACAACCAATTTAGACGATTCTTGCCTCTCCACAATATAATCCCTGTATTTTTTCTGTATTGTGTTTATAGACTTAAAAAGTGATAACAGCAATCAGCAAATAGGTTCAATTGAAATCATTTGATTTTTATTCACAGGTCGATCAATATATTAAGGATCCAACCCACCCAAGGAGGATGGATTGAGTTTAGCAAAACATGCAGGTTATGTGGGATTATTTGCTTCCATCATTATGAATACAGGAATTTTAAAGGGAGAATACGTGGCGCACAGCCCCATCAGGGAATCCCATGAAAAATATTTTCATGCATCGGCGATCTTGAAAGAGTCGGATTTGAAGCTTGTTTTTATCACCTGCACCATCGAAGCGAGATTTTTCGATCCTGTTAAAAAAGGTATGAACGATGCCGCAGAAATGCTGGGCGTCCGTTGCGATTTTATGGGAACCGCAGGAGTGAATGTCATCGAGCAGGCCGAAATCATTCGCCGAGCAATCGATAACGGTTATGATGGCATTGCAGTTAACATCATCGACCCTGAAGCCTTTGATGCGGTCATTCAGGAAGCGATGGACAAGGGAATTCCTGTTGTGGGATTTAATGTGGATGACCATGCCACTCCCAATGCGCGACTGAGCAGCGTCAATCAAAAGCTGTATGAAGCCGGTCAGAGTTTGGCAGAGCATTTACTGCCCTATATTTCAGAGAATGCCCAGATCCTGATGACCATGCACGATGAGGGAGTCTCCGCATTAGAAGACCGCCTGAACGGCATTCAAAACATCCTGAAGCGGAAAAACATTAAACCGACAGTTATCATTTCGGGCAATGATTCAAAAAAAGGTGCGGAAGTGATAGCCAAGACATTGAAGGAAAATCCCGGAATTCAGATTATACTCTGCACCGGCCAAGCTGATACAGAAGCTGCCGGTATGGCGATAGAAAAGTTTTTTCCCAAAAACGGATATTGGGCGGCAGGTTTTGATCTGTCGCCCAAGACCCTGCAGCTCATCAAGGACGGTTATATCCGCTGTACCGTAGACCAACAGCCTTATATTCAGGGTTTTTATCCAGTAGTGCAATTGACGCTTTATCTGCGCTACGGAATAAAGCCCTCCGATGTGGATGCAGGAGCTGCCATCATAGATAGGTCTAATGTCGATCAGGTGATGGAATTGTCCAAGAAAAATTTCAGGTAATCATTGCATTTCTGGGCCAAAAAAAAGGAGAATTTTCGAAAAGGCAGAACCTGATGCAGATCGAGGGCTTGGATTTAGGGATTATCGTCATATACTTTGTTTTTATACTGGCCCTGGGTTTTTGGGCCGGATTGAGAAAAAAGAAGACAGAGAAGGCCAACGAATACTTTCTGGCCGGCAAATCTCTGAAGTGGCCTCTGATCGGACTGGCCCTGTTTGCCACGAATATCTCGACCGTTCATCTGGTCAGCCTTGCCGAAGAAGGATATACCAACGGCTTGGCCTACGGCAACTTCGAGTGGATGGCGCCCTTCACCCTCATCATTCTGGCTTTGTTCTTTGCGCCTTTTTATATCCGGTCCAATGTCACCACGCTGCCGGACTTTCTCGAAAAACGATATTCCCGAGCCAGCAGAGATTGGCTGTCCATTCTTTCCATTGTATCGGCCATCTTTATCCACATCGGCTTTTCCCTTTATGCCGGGGCCGTGGTGTTGGAGGGGCTGTTTGGTATGGATAAGATGTTCAGCATCGTTTTGATCGCAGGATTAACCGGGCTTTACACCATTGTCGGTGGTCTGATGGCAGTCGTTTTGACCGAGTCTGTGCAAACCATCATACTGCTTGTCGGAGCTATCATCCTGACCGGTATCGCCTATATAAAAGTCGGGGGCTGGACCGGAATTACCGAAAGCGTAGGGACGGCAAAGTTGATCGTTCTCCGTCCTCATGGCGACCCATCGGGCCTGCCCTGGTATTCTGTTTTTCTCGGTTATCCCATCATCGGCATCTGGTACTGGTGTACGGACCAGACCATCGTCCAGCGTGTACTCGGGGCCAGGGATGAAAATCATGCCCGCGTCGGGCCTCTGTTCGCCGGGTTCATAAAAATCCTCCCGGTATTCATATTTGTGCTGCCCGGGCTGATCGGTCTGGCGTTAATCAACAAAGGTTTGCTTCCTGCTCTGCCATTGACGGAGGCCGGAGGTGCGGACGCCGCCCAAACCTATTCGCACATGATCACCCACCTGCTGCCGATCGGACTCCGGGGCCTTATCGCGGCTGCCCTGATGGCAGCACTCATGAGCACGGTTTCCGGCGCACTGAATTCCATGGCCACTCTGTTCACCTATGATCTGTATCAGCGCCGTATGCCCCATACATCCGAAAAAAAATTGGTATTGATTGGGAGGATTGTCACGTTCGTCGGGATGGCGCTTGCTGTCTTCTGGTCCCCCCTATGCGGGCGTTTTCCCACCGTCTTCCAGGGCATCAATGCTGCAATTTCCTATCTTGCGCCTCCCATTACGGTGGTTTTTGTGGCAGGTGTCTTTTGGAAAAAAGCATCTTCAAAGGCATCTTTTATCACGCTTGTCTCGGGATCCCTGCTGGGCTTTGTGATTTTTATCCTGGATTTCACAAAGATCCTCCGGACGTTCAAGGACAGTCATCCCTGGCTTGGCTTTCTCAATTTCATGGTGATCAGCTTTTTCCTTGCTGTGACCTGTGCCGTCATTCTGGCGGTGATGTCCTATGTGTTTCCAGAGCCGCTGACAGCGGATAAAAGCGTTTTGGTATGGAAGTCATTTCGAGATCCCCTACGTGAGAGAGGATGGCTGGGAATCGGAAATTATAAGCTCCTCAGTGCTGTTTTGGCGCTGGCTATGATTGTTTTGTATGTGATCTTTACCTTTTTCGTTAGCTGAATAAGATTCCCCGATAAATTATGTGTACTGAGAAACAGGGATTATTATCCCTCCAAAGCCTCTCCGATACTGGCTACCGCTTTTTTTAAATTATCCAGAGAATTTGAATAAGAGAGTCGGATATGTCCGGCTCCATGCTTCCCAAAACACTCCCCAGCGACCGTTGCTACTCCCGCTTTTTCCAAAAGCATGTACGACATCTGATATCCATCCAGTCCAGTCTCTTCAATATTGGGAAAAATATAGAACGCTCCCTCGGGCTTTGCACACCTGAATCCTGGTAGCTGATCCACTGCTTCGTATATATAGTCCCTACGTTTCTTGAACTCTTCAACCATCATTCTGGAAGGGCTCTGGTCTCCGTTCAAGGCATCGACCGCTCCCCATTGGGCAAAAGTGTTGACAGAGGTAATCATGTACTGGTGATAACGGAGCATAGGATTGATGAACTTTTCCGAACCCAGGACATAACCTATCCTCCATCCAGTCATAGAATAGATTTTTGAAAATCCATCCAGGATAAGGGTTCTTTCTCGCATCCCAGGCAACGTTGCAACACTCACATGTTTGGCAGGAGGATAAATGATTTTCCTGTAGATCTCATCGCTCAAAACCACCAAGTCATATTTTTCCACTAAAGCGGCCATCTTTTCCAGAGTCTTTGGATCGATCACGGCACCGGTTGGATTGGAAGGGCTGAGAAGGAGAAGCATTTTCGTCCGAGGAGTGATTCTCTCCTCAACATCATCAGGATCGGGCCGGAAATTGTTCTCCTCGGTCAACGGATAACCTATGGGCTCTGCATAATTGGTAAGTGCTACCATCTGGTAATTCAACCACCCGGGATCGGGGATGAGAATCTGGTCACCAGGATTGAGCAACGCATTGACTGCAAGATATACTCCTTCGGCAACTCCGTTGGTCACGATGACCTCGGATCTTGCGCTGTATTCGAGCCCATACTCTTCATCGATCTTCTCCACGATAGCTTGACGAAGCTCAGGGATGCCAGCATTCGGACAGTAATGATGTTTCCCTTCCTTTAAAGCTTGAACAGCTGCCTCCACGATATGCTCGGGTGTGTTAAAATCCGGCCTTCCTATTTCCAGATGAATGATGCGTCTTCCTTTCTGTTCTAGCTCTCTCGCTTTATCGAAGACAACCCGAATTTGTGAGTATGGAATGCGCTGCGCTTTAATGGATTCCATCAGCCTGGCTCCTTTCGATTCAATCTTCTTCACTTATACAATAAAATAGGGGACGGTTCTATTTATTTTATCGGGTTGACTCGTCTAGATTGACCAGGATTTTTGGATGTGATAATTTTCTGCAGTAAGACAAAGGAGGCCAAATCATGAAAAGAGCTTTTTTAAAGAAATGGGGACTGACACCTTTCCTTGTTATTTTATTATTCTTGCCCGGATGTAAAAAAAATGATGATTTAGATGGAAAAGCTGTGAAATCCGGATTCACTATCGAGGAAACTACGATTGCCGGTATTCATAATGCCATCAAATCTGGCCAAATGACATGCCGACAACTTGTTGAAATTTATCTCAAACGCATTGAAACCTATGATCAATCGACAGGATTGAATTCCATCGTCGTCATAAATCCCGGTGCTCTCGAGAGAGCCGATGAATTGGATGCGGAGTTTGAGCAGACTCGAAAACTTCGTCCTCTCCACGGGATTCCTGTCATTGTCAAGGACAACTACGAGACAAAAGACATGCAGACAACAGGCGGATCCCTGGCTCTTAAGGGATTCATCCCTCCGGATGATGCCTTTCAGGTCAGACGACTTCGAGAAGCAGGAGCCATCATCCTGGCCAAATCGAACATGGCAGAATGGGCTTTCAGCCCCCTGCAAACAGAAAGCTCTATCGCCGGAACAACCAAGAATCCCTACGACCTTGAGCGGGTTCCGGCAGGTTCGAGCGGTGGAACAGCCGCTGCAGTAGCGGCAAACCTAGGAGCGGTCGGATTGGGCACAGATACAGGAAACTCCATACGAGGGCCATCATCCCATTGCTGCCTTGTGGGAATCCGTTCAACCATGGGATTGACCAGCCGGGATGGGATCATTCCTCTTTACTTACGCAACGACATCGGCGGTCCGATGGCGAGGACGGTAGAAGATGCTGTAAAAATTTTGGAGGTGATCGCTGGCTATGACACTGCTGATCCTATAACTAAAAAAAGTGAAGGCAATATTCATGACAGTTATATGCAATTTCTAGACAGAGAAGGACTCAGAGGTGCACGTATTGGAGTGTTCCGCTATTATACAGATAAGCCCACCACAGATCCGCAGATCTTAGAGCTAATGGAGAAAGCGATCGATGACATGCGCTCTCAAGGAGCAGAAATTGTGGATCCATTCATAATTCCAAACTTCGAGGGTATGACGAAAAACATCTGGTGCGATATATTCCGACACGATTTGAACAACTATCTGGACTCTCTCGGAGACAACGCGCCTTTCAAAACACTTACCGACATCGTGAATACCGGACTTTATTCCCCCTATATCGAAAAAAGATTGAAACGAGCGTTAGAGGTCCCGGTCACGCAGGATGTTCGATGCCAAGATCTCTATCAGGAGCCTCTGAATATCGCTTTCCGTGAGGCTGTACTGAAGGCCATGGATGAGCATCGACTGGATGCCATTATCTATCCAACATGGAGCAATCCCCCAAGGAAAATCGGCGACAACGAGAGTCCGGCAGGAGACAACAGCCAGCTCATTCCTCCCCATACCGGCTTTCCAGCTATCACAGTACCAATGGGCTTCACCTATGACAATCTTCCAGCAGGGCTGCAGATCGTCGGGAGGCTGTTCGCTGAACCTGTTATCATCAAAATTGCCTTCGCGTACGAACAAGCCACAAAACACCGCCGCCCCCCATCCAGATTTCCTCCACTGGTGAAATCAGACTATTAAACCCATTACATCGTTTGTACCTGAGCACTTCCCTGTTAAATTGAATTTCTCATCCACCTCTATTATTAACATCGAAAAAATCCGGATTTTCTCTATCCTGCAACCAGTTTCAGTGTCTTTGCGTATATAAAACTGTAAACAATCAGCTGATGAAAAGTGTGAAAGAACCTACACAACCGCGGAAAAAAACTATTTATTTAGTTGACAAACTAAAGTGTTAGTTGTATATTAGAGATACCATGAAACGATTAACAAAAGCCGAAGAACAAATCATGCAAATACTATGGGACTTGGAAAAGGGGTTTGTAAAAGACATCATCGAGCATCTTCCCGATCCAAAACCCGCTTACAACACGGTGTCCACCATCGTCCGCATCCTGGAAAAGAAAGGATTCGTCTCCCATAATGCTTACGGCAACACTTACGAATATTTCCCGATAATCCGTAAGGAAGATTATACCAAGGCTTACCTGAAGAGCATCATGAGAGACTATTTCAGCGATTCTTTCCAAGAGATGGTTTCCTTTTTTGCCCGAGACAAAGACATGAGTATCGAAGAACTGGAAGAAATCCGGAAGATGATCAATCAAGAAATCCAAAAACAAAAGAGGGATGAAAATGAATAATATCCTCCTCTATATGATTGAGTCAGGCATTTGTTTGGGTTTATTCTATCTTGTTTACTGGGCATTTCTCAGGAAGGAAACATTTTTTGCCATCAATCGCTGTTTCCTGATGCTCTCTGTGCCTCTTTCCTTTCTCATTCCGCTCATCAACCTTCCATCCCCTCTCAGAACTGCTCCTTCCTTGGAACAGCAACACCTTTTCACTCCTGTCTCCAATATCCAGGCAAATTCCTTTGGTTTTATGGACATACTCATGGCGATCTATCTGGCCGGGGTGGGATTTTTCCTTGCACGATTCGCCTACAAAATCGCTCAGCTTTTAATACTTATCAAAAAAAACGGATACCAGAAGTATGGAAAGATAAAACTCATCTTCATCGATGAGGACAGTGCTCCTTTCTCCTTTTTCAATTTTTTCTTTTTGAATAAATCCAATATATCCCAGCATGATCTTCTCAGAATCATCGATCATGAACTGGTTCACATAAATCAGTACCATTCCATAGATTTGATTATCATAGAACTGCTGACAATCGTCGAATGGTTCAATCCTTTTGTACGGCCGTACAAAACGTCACTCAAAGAAACTCATGAATACTTGGCTGACAACCACGTCATCGCGCAGGGCTGCAGCAGAGCCAAGTATCAACTGCTCATCTTCGAGCAGCATGTG
>Ga0209427_10000734_pt1 | contig 35975 bp, 34 predicted proteins | sample DeeMarSWOR136_30_FD_187465 | JGI IMG/M metagenome (GOLD analysis project Ga0209427, IMG submission 187465) | Marine sediment microbial communities from White Oak River estuary, North Carolina - WOR-1-36_30 (SPAdes) (version 2) | ecosystem: Environmental > Aquatic > Marine > Intertidal zone >...
TTTCTTTTTATCCTGGGTTGGTTCCTCTACATAATAATTCAGATTCTCAAGTTTTCTTAACTCAGAATCCAGTTCTTTTTCCATAAAATCATATAAATCCGCTAAAAACTCTTTCTCTTTTACGTTCAAAACGGGATTGCTTAATAAATCCAACTCAGGAACATATCGCTGGATTCGAATGGGTTCAAACTCGCTTATTCTTGTATCCATAACTCATCATCAATTCACTTTTAAAATTAATGAAATTTTTTACAATAATATTTAAAAAAGAATTAAAAATAAACATTTACCTTGTTTACTCCAATCTTTGGATTAGTGATTTGACTGATAATCTAAGATAGATCATTTAGCTGATTATAAGGTTCTCTTTTTATCCGAAGTAGGATTTTATTCCCACTAAAATTCAGGTAATTAGAAATCTTTTAATCAAAATAAAACATAAACATAAAATATTAAATTTATAAGAAAATAAAATTCTAAAATTATACAAATATCGAAATTCTAAGAAGTGAAAACAATATGATTAAATTTAGTGATAAACAATTAAAAATACCCAAATTAATGCGTCCTGTGTATTTAGCTACAGTTGGAATGTCAAAATTTGATCGAGCATTTCCTGAAACTCGAACTGAAGAATTATGTATTGATGCCTTGACAGCAGCGGCAGATTTTGTTAATATGACTCCTAAGGATTTAAAAAAATATATCCATACTTGTTATTATGGTCATTTTGCTGATCATTTTGGAGATCAGTTGCTTGGAGAAGCAGTTATTCATGATAGACTTGGATTGGATCCCCTCGGAAATATTGGTGTTAAGACAGGAGGCGCTACAGGTGGTTCTGCTATGTGGGAAGCTGTAAAAGCAGTTGCATCTGGTTATAGTGATTGTGCTCTTGCATTAGGATGGGAGAGAATGGATGAAGTTCCAACAGATGAAGGTAATCATCTTATATCAGCTGCGGCAGATAAGGATTGGGAAACACCTCTTGGACATATTTATACAGGTTATTATGCAGTTATGGCTCAGAGATATTGGAAGATATTTGGTAAGGAAGAAGAGTCATTTCGTAACACTATGGCAGAAATAGCAGTTAAAAATAGAGGATATGCTAGAATGAATCCTCACGCTCAAGGACCAATGAAAATTACAGTAGAAGACGTGTTAAATTCTCCTATTGTTGCATATCCGCTCCGTGCTTTAGATTGTTGTTTAATGAGTGTTGGTTCTGCATGTGGCATTGTTTGTGATGAAAATACGGCTTATGAAATTGTAGATAAACCATTACGAATTTACATTGCAGCTGGGAGTCATACATTAAGAGTGGCAGATCGTCGTAATATGAAGATACCATTACTACCGAATGAAACCAAGGGACAATATGATGATTTGGGGAAAAAGTTTCCGGGAGGAGATCGATATCCAGGATTCACGAGTTTTTTGGCAGCTAGAATGTCTGCTTATTATGCCTATAATATGTCAGGTGTTATTGATCCTTGTGAAGATCTTGATGTGGTAGAGCTTCATGATGCGTTTACTATAAGTGATATTCAGACGTATGAAGATATTGGAATAAGACCTTATGGAGAGGGAAGAACGTATATTGAGAGTGGAGATGCGTATGTTATAAATCCAATTACTAAAAAACCAGGGAAACTTCCTAGTAATCCATGTGGAGGATTAATAGGATGTATGCATGCTGTAGGTGCAACAGGTCTTATGCAAATAGCAGAAATTGGTTACCACATCTGGAATCGATGGGACGAAATCCATGAACCTGAGGAGAAATGGAAAGCTTTTGGAAGGGAGAAACCAAAAGACTGGGAAAGTTTACAAGTTAAAGGAGCAAAAAGAGGATTAGCTATAAGTCACGCTGGAGTAGGTTCTCACGTTACTTGTACTATCTTAATGGATCCAAATAATTTAATAAAGGAGGATTAAAAATGGTAAAAAAAGATGATGAAAAGGGTTATGTTGACATAATTAATGGTAGATATAAACCAAGAGGAATATTTCATATTTCGGAGGCAAATCAGCCAATTTTTAATAAAGATACGGGAAAGTTAGCTGGTGTCACAAATCCACGTGATATGACTTATATTCATTCATATGGTGGTGAAGCTATATTTTTTGAATCCCTTGGGAAAGGTAAACTCATGGCTTCTAGATGTGATAATGATAACTGTGAAACAAAAGGATCTATTTATGAACCTTTCAGAATTTTTTGTCCTGATTGTTTGAGAAGAGCAACACCTATTGATATATCCGATAAAGCTCGAAAAAAAGCAAAAATCCATTCATTTATCGTAACTCATCGATCTGGGGCTTTCAATTCACTTTCCTTGCCAATAAAATTCATAAATGTTGAGTTTGATGAAGAAGTAGTCACGATTCTTATGAGTGTTTTGGCTCTCGGAGAACCTGAGATTGGGAAAAGAATTATACCAATCTTTAGAACAAAAGCTCCAACATATACTATTATGGATTTAATGTTTGTTCCAGAAGGAACATCAGAATCTGAGTTACCAGAAGGATTTACATTCTAATTTTTTTTCTCTATTATTTTAAATTTGAATAAAAAAATAGAAATAAAAAGTAGCAATTGGTTAACCTTTATATTGTTTTCAGCTTATTGAAGCAGGTTGAATATCTTACGTGTCTCGTCTGGAGTTGCTACTTCTCTCCCTGCTAGCTTTGCCACTTTTGCAGCCCATTCTACTTGTTCCCATGAGCCTTTAGCTAACCTACCATCTGGGACACGAATATTATCTTCTAAACCTACTCGAATGTGTCCTCCCATCGCCGCTGCACAAAGACCAGCCCTAAACTGATCTTTTGCTACTCCACATACACTCCATGAACATCCAGAAGGCATTAAATTGAGAAAACCTGCTAAATTTTGAAAAGAAAATGGTACACCTCCCAATGTTCCAAATACAAACTGAAAATGAAGAGGATGCTCAAATAATCCTTCTTGTTTATCAAGAAAAAGGATATTATATAATCCCCCAAAATCGTATACTTCTAGTTCCGGTTTAGTTTTAGCTTCCTTCATTGCTTTAGCGAGAGTTTGAATCATATGAAAAGTATTCCTAAATACTCCATCAGCATTTCCAACTATTTCACCCGTTTTAAAATTGCCAAAACTAAAATTCATCGAATTTGTGTTTAAAGAGGAAATTAATGGCTTAAATGTCTTCGTAGGCGCAACCCTTTGTTCGAGTGTCAAGCCTACCGAACTTGTAATATTTATTATTATCTCCGGAGCTTTTTCTTTAATAGCATCTATTACTGCTCTTATTTTTTCTAATTCAGGTGTAGGAAATCCTGTGCGGGGATCTCTTGCATGGATGTGAACCGTAGATGCTCCTGCATCCAAACATTTCTTTGCTTCTTCTCCAAATTCTTCAGGAGTATAGGGAACAGCGGGATTTTGGCTTTTCATAACCGGGGATCCTGCAAGGGCAGCACTTATTACCAACTTATTTGATAGATCTTCTCCCATCTTTTTCACAATAGTTTTAATTTTCTAATTTAACTAAAATTACATATTGTGTTCTCTATTTTGTTATAAAAATCTTGAAAATATTTTAATTTAATTAGAATATTAAATCTTAAACATTAAGGGTATAATATAGATATAACCAAAAAAATTCTTTAAAATTCATTTAAAAAATGATAATTTCTTGTGAATAATTTATTAAATTGCTAGAATTTGAGCTAACGGAACTTAAACAATTAGCAGCTAATAATCTTAAAAAAACCCATTGAAAAATATTTAAGAAAAATTTGGAACTAGTTGAGTTTATGCTAAAATATGAAAGATATTTTTTTTTCTTTTTCTTTTTTCAAATTAATGTTATAAAGATGTGAATCATAATAGTAATCATATTCAAATCTCAAAAATAAAAAGAGGAATTCAAATTATGAGCGAAAAAATCATCGTTGCCAATAAGGGTTTTGTGAGAGCAGAATTCTCGTTTTGGGTTGGACGTTATATGGACAAATTTTATGATGCTTTTGAAAATAAGAAAATTATAGGGAACAAATGTCCTAAATGCGAAAAAAGATTCGTTCCACCAAGGAAAATATGTGGAGAATGCTATGAAGAAATTATTTTCGATAAGAATTGGGTAGATTTACCAGATACTGGTATCCTATTGAATTACACAATAACACCATATAAAGTTACTGACAGAACTAGTAGAAAAGTCAAAAAATCTCAAATCATTGGAATGATTCAAATTGAAGGAAGTGACACAGCAATAGTATACAAACTTCTAAATATGGAACCGGAAGATATATCACTTGGGATGAAAGTTAAAGCGGAATGGGAAGAAAAACCAATCGGAAATTCTGCCGATATTAAAGGGTTTGTTAAAATATGAGAGGTATCAAAAAAGATGGAAAGAGTAGGAATTGTTGGGTATTATCAAGTAAAATTGTATTCAAATGCGAATTATGGGCGTTATGAAATGATTTTCGAAGCTGTACGAGGTGCTCTTGACAGTGCTGAATTAAAAAAGAAAGATATTACAACGGTGGTGTCTTGCACGAATGATTATTACGATGGGAGGACAATTTCAAATGCTTTTACTGTAGAGGTGGGTGGAGCGTATTTGGAAGATGAAAGTAAAGTGGAAATGGATGGTGCTCATGCTGTCTTATACGGACTAATGAGAATTTTATCGGGTAATCATAAGTTGGCGGTTATTTGGGGTGGGAGTATGGCATCTTGTTTTCCTTATCATAGTGCTCGTTTATATGAAACTGATCCGACCTGGGAAAGACCAGTTGCCTATGTTAACGATATTACAGCATCAGGTTTCCAGATGAGAGCTTATATGGAAAAATATAATGTAGATATTGAAGAAATAGCCAAAATTAGTGTCAAGAATAGGAAAAATGCTTCAAAAAATCCTTTGGCATTAGAAGAAGCCCAGAATGCTAATTTGTCCGTTAATGATATATTGAATTCAGAAATATATGCTGATCCTGTAAGGGAGTTGATGGTTGCTCAACCATGTGATGGAGTTGCCGCATTATTATTAGCTCCTGAAAAACAAGCCTTAAAAATTACAGATAAACCTGTATGGATTACTGGTGTTGGATATAATCAAGAAACTTATTATTTAGGAGATAGAGATTTATCAATAAGTAATTCTATGGAATTGGCAGGTAAGATGGCATTTGATGCTGCAGGGATTAAAGAACCAAAAAATGAAATCAATATAGCAGAATTATTTGAAGCTTATGCTCACGAGGAATTAATATTTTCTGAAGCTTTAGGATTAGCTGAAAAAGGAAAAGGATCAGAATTGAACTCAGAAATTGACGGTGATCTTCCTATAAATCCTTCCGGTGGAGCACAAGGCGGTAATCCTCCATGTGCAACGGGTTTAATTAGAATTATTGAAGCTGCAAAACAATTAAGAGGAGAAGCTAACGGTTATCAAGTCAAAGGAGCTAAAAAAGCAGTTGCATCTGGTCAAATTGGGATGTGTGCTCAAAATAATATAGTTTATGTACTAGAGGGAGGTGATTAAGGTGGGAAGGCAAGTAGCGATTATTTCAGCTGGTTTTAGTGAACACGCTTCAAAACGCTCTGATGTAAATATGGCGGAATTAGTTAATGAAGCTGTGAATGACTGTTTAAAGAAAGTTCCTTCTCTGAGCATCAAAGATATTGATGCGTATGTGAATGGTAATATGCCTGCATTCGAAGGAGCTAACCTTCCTGAATTATGGATGACAGATTGGTTGGGCGCAAGAAATAAGCCATTAATTAGAGTTACAACAGGGGGAACAACAGGTGGTTCTGTAGGTATTGCTGGTTATTATTCTGTAGCAGCAGGATTACCTGGAATTGACACGGTTCTAGCCGTAGCTTTTGAACAACAATCTCAAGGTGATACAAGTATTGGATTGTCAAGTGTTGCATTAGGAGAAATTTCTGTCTTAAATACTTTAGGTCTTCCCTATGAATATTTAACTAGATTAATGTCTGCAGGTGGAGCAATTGGACTCGCATCTTATCAAGCAGCAAATTACATGAATAAATCGAAAATTAGGGAGGAGGATTTAGCTAGGGTTGTAGTACAAAATAGACGAAATGCAGCAAAAACATGGTGGAGTCATTTAAAAATGCCAAATTTAACGATAGAAGAAGTACTAGACACACCTTATATATCCTATCCCCTAAGGTATGGCATGGTTTGCCCAGCTTCAGATGGAGCATGCGCAGTATTATTTACAACTGAAGAAAAAGCTAAAGATCTATGTGATACTCCCGTATACGTAAATGGTGTTGCCAGCGTGGCACATGAATCCGTAATTATAGGATATGATGCAAGTGGGTCAGCACAATTGGATCCATCAGAACAGTTGGGTGCTATGAAATCATCAGAAATAGCTTATAATCAAGCGGGAATATCTTTTCCAAGAAAAGAAATTGATTATGCTGAAGTATATTCTCCATTTCCAAATCAAGAACTAATGTGGGTTGAAAAATTGGGATTATTTGAAGAAAATACTGCGCCAGAGATGTATGAGAATGAAGTAACTTCTTTAAATGGTGAATTGCCAATTTGCTGTTCTGGGGGGGTTAATGCAACTAATGCAATTGGGGCATCAGCTCTAGAACGACCTGCCGTGGCAGCACTCCAAATTATGGGAAAAGCAAGTAATCAAGTGCCTAAAACTGTACATACAGCAATTGGGCATGGATGGGGTGGTATGCTTAATCTATGTACTATGATGGTTTTATCTGATCAACAACAAAGAAAATGGAGGTAAAAATAAAATGTCAAAGAGAACTTTAAGAAAATCGTTGGATTATGTTAAAAAAGATTATGTAGAAACTCGTAAAATGCCTGGTAATTGGTATTTATCAAGTTATCAGTATAAATTCAACATTACACATCATCAATCATTCTTAAAAAAGCTAAAAGATAAAAAATTGGTGGGTAATAAATGTTCTGCATGTAATAGAGTCTTTTTTCCTCCTCGATTTGTATGTGGTAAATGTCTTGTTAAGCCTGATCAATGGGTTGATTTGCGAGACACTGGTCAGGTTTCTACATATACGATTGTATATTTAAAAGATCCAGAAACAGGAGAGGTCCTTGAAAAACCAGTAGTAATGGTACAACAAGATAATTGTGACACTAATTATATGGCAGAATTACAATCATATATAGATTTTAAAGATACGTATATAGGAATGCCGATTAAAGTGCATTGGGCAGAATCCACTAATGGTAATTTAAAGGATATAGAATACTATGATCTTATTGAAGATGACTCTAAAGATTTAGATGTCAGTAAAGATTAAATAATTTTTTTTTCCTATTATATTATATTTTAGAAGTTTTGGTAATTAAAAATTAAATGCAGGTAAGAATTCATACAAAACATCTTCTTCTAAATTTAACAAATATTCTTGCGTAATTTCATTGATAGAAATCTTTTTAGTTTCATTTATTTGGAAGATTTCATCATCTAATCCCTGATTATACCAGTGCTTTAAAAGGCCAATCCGTGAGACAGTTTTATTATCCAGTAAGTTATGTAAGAAATTAATCCACCTATTTATCTGTTCTTTTGATTCAATTGGAGTCAATTTTTTCCAGTTTTCTTACTCTTGGTTTTTAATTTTTGATCAATCCATTTATTGATGTCTTCTTCTGACCAGTTCTTTTTCTTGAGAGTTTTCACTTTTTTTGAATTATTTAAGGTTTGAAAATCTTGAAGCCTGTTTAATGATCCTAACACAGTATCACAGTCGCAATAATCCTTTGTTGCTCTAAAGCACAACTCATTTGGTCTTAATTGAGATTCAATGAAAGGATTATGAATTTTAGAGAACTCCATTTTATAGGTATCGAGAATTTTCCTTAAACTAACAATTTTTGTTCCTTTTGGGAGGGTTGCTGTTATGTAAAAGCACATAGTAATAAAATTTATGAATTTTAGATAAATTTTTGCAAAACTTTTCCTATTATTTCTACACCTAATTGTATATCATTTTCTTGAATTCCATAATGAGTAACGAAACGAATTTTATCTTTACTAATATTAAATGTTAAAAGCCCTTCTTTACCTAACTCTGTGATTATTTTTAATATTCTTATTTTATTTAGGAACTCCATGATAACGATATTTGTATCCGGATTGCCAACTTTAATAGGTAAATCAAGAGAATTTAAGCCATCAGCGAGGATTTTGGCATTTTTATGATCTTCTTCCAATCTTCTAATCCATTTAGGTTCAAGTGCTACCAAACCAAAGGATGCTATTATTCCTGCTTGTCGCAGTCCTCCTCCAACCATTTTGCGAAATTTCCTAGCTTTCGAAATGAATTCTTTCGAGCCAGCAACAATCGATCCAACTGGGCAAGATAGTCCTTTTGATAAGCAGAACATTACACTATCCACATGCTTAGTAAATTCGGTTACGGGTAGATTTGATGCAACAGCAGCATTAAAAACTCTGGCTCCATCTAAATGAAATTTCAATCCATTTTTCCTAGCAAACTCTTTCAATTCTCTTAGGATTTCCGGTCTCACAATCGCACCACCATGAAAATTATGGGTATCTTCTGCACATAATAACGTGGTTGCTGGTTCATGTATATCTTCTTTATTTCGAATTAAATCTTGAAGTTGATCAATTGAGGGAGTTCCTCTATTTGAAGAAAAAGTTTTTATCATCAGACCTCCAATACGAGCAGCGCTCCCAACTTCATGTCCCATAATATGACATTGTTCTTCTAACAGGATTTCATCCCCTGGATTAGTTTGTGAAAGAAGTGAGATGAGATTCCCTTGAGTACCCGAGGTTACTAATAAAGCCGCTTCTTTTCCAATAACTTTTGCTGCTTTATCTTCTAATTCATTGACAGTAGGATCTTCACCAAGAACATCATCTCCGAGTTTAGAATTATCCATTGATTTTAAAGCCTTCCACATTTCGGGTGAAGGTTTAGTAACGGTATCAGAACGAAAATCAATAATCTTCATATTTACTCATTTATGAAATTTTTAAAAAATTATCAAATGATATTATTAAATAAAATAATCTTAAGAAATAAGATTTAACAAATTTACACAAAACGAGAATAAGATTAAACTACATATTAAAAATTAAAATTTACAAAAGACTTCACTTATTGATTTTCCAATTATTTCAATTTCATCCAAATTTGCAGTCCCTAATTTCTTTTCCATCCCATATTTTAAATATTTTACTTTTTTTAACCCAAAGCCAATAATCTCACTGCCAACTCGGTCAACAGCAACAGGATCTTCTCCGACAATAATTAAATCCATTTGAATTGGCTTTCCTCCTAATTCCCATCCATTTGAGCCGATTATTCCATCAATGATTTGAAATTTCATTTTAGAACGGAACAAAGACACTAAATCTGCTATTTTTTTGTGTAAATTAGAGTGCATTATGCTTTTCGGATAAATTACTCCCATCATATTCTTCATACTTAGAGTTGTTATGGCCATATTATGTGTTTTTAATGAGGGAACAGATATAATACAGCTCGCATCTTGGGCTGTTTTTGCTATATTGACACTTTTAAGAGACAAAGGATTTTGTATTTCAATATCATTTACTATCTCATCATTATTCAAATTTAAAATTTTAATTCCATAATCTTCTAATCGTAAAACTTCATTTAACTCAAAAAATCCTTTTGATGCTCCAAAAGACCTACCATCGGCAACTATAATTTTTTTTTGGGTTTATTTTAGATTCCTGAATGAGATAAATCAGAATTCCTTCTAATGTATTGGTTGAAATCACATTTCCTGTACTAAAATGGTCTGAGGTTACCCAATTTGGATTTACTAAAATTTTCTTTTCTGAATTGTTTATAATATCTTTCAATGGAATTAAATTAAGAGTGCGTAGAACTACATCTTGAGTTATTTCAGTAGGTTTTCTTTTTGTAATGTAAACTTTTGTTTTCATATTTTAGAGAATTATGTGAAATAATATGATTGAAATTATATATTAACAGATGTAAGTAAAAATAAAAAAAATTTAAATTTATTCTTGTACAACCTACAGACCTGGAATCGTTGTCTTTTTGTGAAGGATATCCAACCCCTTTGAAATAAGTGTGATTGTGACTAGAAATATTATAGCGATGATGACATATGTGGTGACGGATATAAACGTAAGTGCGACGGTAAAATGTGCTTGAGCAAACAGATCTTTAACTCCAATAAAATAAACAACAACTGTATATTTTGGAAGATAAGCTGCCTCGTTGGACCACGCAGGAATAACACGTCGTAGAGCCTGTGGCAACACAACATGCCAAATACCAGCTATACGAGACATACCTAGAGATTGAGCAGCCATTAATTGTTCTGTCCCTACAGACATAATAGCTCCACGGAGGTATTCAGCTTGATAAGCCGCACTGTTTAATCCTAACGTAATGAGACCCGCTAGAGTCCGATAATTCAAGAGGATGATAGTAATTTCTTTATTTAGGATTGTGAAGCTAGTCACTATCTCCCAATCCCCGACGGGGATATTTAGACTAGAAGGGAGAAAATAAATGAAAAATAATTGCGCAAGCAGAGGTGTACCGCGCATAAACTCAATATATCCTGAAGCAATGCGTGAAAGAAGCCACCCCCCATATTGGCGGAGATTAGCCAAGATTAAACCAAGGACAAAGCCCATCAAAAGCGCCCATCCATACAACCACATTGTTAGTAAGAAACCTGAAAAGATATGATCCCAGTATTCCAGTACAGTAAGGAGTTCTCTTATCGGATTAGGCCTATCTTGTAATATCATCCGTTTTCATCCTCATTTGATTATTTTAAAAGTTTTTCATGGCTTCCATATAAAACATCAAGTTGGTTGAGAAAATTCTTTACTCGTTCGGATTTAGGTGAAACAAAGAAATGTTCAGGAGTTCCACTCTCTATGATCACACCATCCCCAAGAAAGATCATTTCTGATGCGACAGCTTTAGCGAATCCCATTTCGTGGGTTACAACTATCATTGTCTTTCCTGCTTTAGCAATATCCAACATTACTTGAAGTACTTCACCGATTAATTCAGGATCTAAAGCAGAAGTAGGTTCGTCAAATAAAATTACATCTGGGTCCATAGCTAAAGCACGAGCTATCCCCACACGTTGTTGTTGACCACCTGATAGTTCAGCAGGATAATGATCAGCCCAATCTTCCATTTTAACCGATTGTAAAACCTCAAGTGCCTTTGCTCGAGCTTCTTCCTTTGGAAAACCTTTCACACGACGAAGACCAATACTAACATTATCGATGGCTTTAAGATGGGCAAATAGGTTAAAATGTTGGAATACCATGCCGATTTTAGCTCGTATTGCATTGATATTTACGTTAGGGTCAGTGATATTCTCTCCGCGGAGGAATACCTCTCCCTTGTCTGGAGGATTCAACATATTAATGCAACGAAGTAACGTGCTTTTACCAGAACCACTTGGTCCAAAGAGAACCTTGACCTCTCCTTCCCTCAGTTCGAATGAAACACCCTTAAGGACTTGCAAATCTTCGTATGACTTCCAAATATCAACTACTTGTAAAATCGGTTTATCCATCTCTAGCCACCTCCCATTCCCAACTTCTTCAGTTTCTTAGATTGTCGTTCACCAAATATCCGTGTTATAGGGTATGTAAATAAAAAGTATATAACTGCAAGAATTAAATATGATAAAGCCCAGATCTCTCGAAAACTTACAGACACGAAATAAGCTGCTTGAGTCAACTCGACAATTCCAATAGCAGAAGCGAAAGATGAATCTTTAATGACAACTGCATATTCATTGGACCAGCTAGGTATTGCTAGCCGTAAAGCTTGTGGCATTACAACGTGTCGGAAAGCTTGAGATCCCTTCATACCCAGCGCACGAGCAGCTTCCATTTGTCCCGGAGCCACTGATAAAATAGCTCCACGAAAAATTTGAGATTGATAAGCAGCACTACGAAGAGAAAGGGCTAAAACTACACTACCAAGCCGTAATTCAAGTGGGTCGATGTACCATAAAATATCTGGCAATCCGAAAGCAAAAATATAGATTAGTACTATAAGTGGGATACCGCGAAACAACTTCTCATAACCACTTGAGAACCACATGAGTTCTTTAGCACCATATACACGCATTATCGCTAGCGATATGCCCAATATAAACCCAATCAATAGACCTAGAGCAGTTAAGAGCAATGTATGGTAGAGGCCTCTCCTCAGAATATAATAAATAATTTCAGAGAGAGTTGGAATATCACTCATACAAACCACTTATCTAATAGATCATACATCGTCCCATTTGGTTCATATCCGGTAAGGATGACTGTATTGATTACATATAGCAGATCTGGGTCTTCATGTCTGCACCATAGCGACATAGGTTCAGTTCCCGTACGTAAGATGACCTTAAGGTCGTATGTATTATTCCAGGCAGTAAAAACCGGTTCATCTAGGTATGCTGCTTCAATACCTGTTCCACTGACTAAATCTTGCATAAGTGAAAGAACACTTGCAAATGTTGTGGGAGTAACACCAGCTGCAATCAAGTCAGCTTCCATTGTGGTACCCGTTTGACAGCCAATATTCTCCCCAATTAGATCTGATAAGTTATTGATTGTGAGTAATGAATCTGCCATTGTGATAACCACTTGAGCAACAGTGACATAGGGTATTGAGGGTGAAAGTTGCTGTGCACGTTCTTTTCCTAGCTCCGTTGTAGGATCATATGTCAATGCTGCCGCAATCATGTCAATAGTACCTGCAACACATGCACCAATCAAAGCGTCAAAAGCCATGTCGACCATTAAAAGGTCGACTCCAATTTCATCAGCAATCAACTGGCTTACGTCGACGTCGAAGCCTTCAATCTTACCCGAAGTTATATTATTAAATTCGAAGGGTTCATAATCAGTACTAGTTCCAACACGTAATTCCCCTCGAGATTTGATCTTGCTGATTAATTCACCGCTTGGTGCTTCAAACAGCGGAGGTATAAACCATCCAGCCAAGAATCCTCCTGCTAAGCAGGCTACCATCGCTACTACTGCTATTTCTCTTTTCATAATAAATTTACCTCTTGTTTTATATTATCTAATTTTTTAACTATTATAATTTGTAATTTTTGTATAGATTTAACGAGATATAATTCTATAGTTCATATATAAAGATTTCTATCTTGTATTTATCATTATCAATTATCTGTAATCTTAATACTCTTAAAAGAATTTATCAGTAAAGCATGAAAAATTCTGTATTCAATTCTAAAATAACAAAATAAGTTTTTAAGAAGATAAGAAAAAAACACCATTATTAGGAACATCATCATCAAAACCTCAAAGATTATAGTAGTACAAAACTAATATTTTAATAATTTAAAATAAATTTATAGCGATTTAGAATGGGAAAAAATTTATATAGGTCTGGATTAGGGTCCCCTCTTAACGATAACGCATTAGAGTTACTCTCATCTTTAAAAGAAGATTTGTGGATTATTGAAGAAGATATTATTGGTACTCAAGTTCATGATATTATGCTATTTGAACAAAATATACTTAATAAAAATGAAATTAAACAGATCTTAATTGCACTTGAAAATATAAAGAAAAAAATTCAAAACAATCAAATTAAATTAGATGGCAGTTTTGAAGATATCCATCCATTTATAGAAAAAAGTGTTATAGACAAGATTGGGATCGAAATTGGGGGTAAAATTCATACTGGTAGATCTAGAAATGATCAAATCTCAGTTGATCTAAGATTAAAAATAAGAAAAGAACTGAATAACATTTCTGAAGAATTATTTGTTCTCGTTGAGATTTTCCTTAGTAATTCTAAAAATAATGCAGATTCTTATCTTCCCCTATATACGCACTTACAAAGGGGGCAATTAGGGGTTTTTTCTCATTATATTAACAATTATATCGCACAGATTTTAAGATCTCTTGAAAGGATAGAAGAGATATATAATAGAGTAAATAAAAATCCACTTGGGGCTTGTGCTATTGGAGGGACAAGTATTAATATCAACAGGATTAGGACAACTGAATTATTAGGTTTTGATGAAATGGTTTATAATTCAATTGACGCAACCAGCTCGAGAGATTATATTTATGAAGTACTAATGGGATTATCACTACTCGCTATCCAATTTTCGAGAATCGCAGAAGATTTAATAATTTGGTCTACTAAGGAATTTAACTTTATAGAAATCGCTGATGAGTACTGTTCGGTTTCAAGTGTTATGCCACAAAAGAAAAATCCTGATACTGTGGAATTAATAAGAAGTAGAAGTTCTAAAGTTGTTTCAAATTTGTTTGGGGCTGCAATGATTATTAAAGCAACTCCAACAGGATATTTTAGGGATTTTCAGGATCTAAAACAATTATTGAAAAATTCTTTTAATAATATAATTTCTATAATTAAGATTTTTAAAGGGATTTTTTCCACCATAAAAATTAACAAAGAGAAAATGAGAAGCACTATTAATGAAAGTTTCATTCTTGCATTAGATTTGGCTGAATTATTGGTACAAGAGTATAATATCCCATTTAGACAATCTCATCAAATAGTAGCACTTTTAGTAAAGGACTCAGAAAAACCAGAAGATATGTTGAATAAAGAAAGAATTGAAAAATTTATTCTTAATGTCCAAAATAAGGAAATGACAATATCAGAAGATATAATTCAAACATTAAAGAATCTAGATCTATGTTTAGAAAAAAGAATCAGTCAAGGGTCCCCATCGAAAAAAGAGGTAATCTCATATATTGATGAATTAAAAAAAAAAAAAGAATCAATGTACAATCTATACCTTAAAAGAATAGAGAAAATAGAAAAAGTGACAACCATTAGAGAAGAAAAAATCAGAGAACTAATAGAAGAGGTATAAATTCATGAAAATTGTTTAAATAAAATCAATAAGTTTTTAATCATACAGAGTACTTTTCAAACAATGTTTATTATCATTATTATTTATGAGGATAAATGTTTAATTAAATCTTAAATAGAATACTTAATCGTTTAATTTATAAAGATCCAAACCTATTTAATATTAATAAAAAAGTATATTGTGTTGGTGTTTTGAAGGTTGGTTTCGCTTTATCCTCAAATATATTATGAAATTGTTAGTATACAATTTCAAAAAGCACCTCACAATCGAAGATCTAGACGTCGCCGTCTATAATTTATTAATAAAGATAAGAATTGAAGTTGTATTCTTCTTTCTTTACTTCTTCATATAATTTATTTTTATTATTTTTTTAAAAGGGGAAATTAAGATATAAATTTTAATAGGTTTTAGGAAATGGAAATAAAAAATATGGGAATAATGGAAACCAAGGGAGGAGTTACCAGCCCAATAGGATATTATGCTACTGGTAATCATATTGGTATTAAGGAAGGAAAGAAAGACTTAGCCATAATATATAGTGAAGTTCCCGCTAAAGCAGTTGGGGTATTTACTACGAATGTGGTTAAAGCAGCACCAGTTTTATGGGCTCAAAATCTTATTCAAAGTCAAAATTTGATCCAAGCAATAGTTGTTAATAGTGGAAATGCAAATGCGTGTACAGGAGAAATTGGAATTGAGCATACCGAATTAATGGCTGCTGAGTTAGCTTCTTGCTTGGGGTTGAATAAAAACCAAGTTATTGTGGCATCTACAGGAGTAATTGGAGTACCCCTTCCAATTGATAAAGTAGTTGATGGGATCAATTCTACTTATAAAAAATTAGGAAATACCGAGAACGATGCAAATTTAGCTGCTGAGGCAATTATGACTACAGATACTTATCCAAAAGCGATTTCAGTTGAATTTTTAATAAATAATAAAAAGATAAGAATTGGGGGGATGGCTAAAGGTTCTGGGATGATTCATCCAAATATGGCAACTATGCTTTCATTCATCACTACAGATGTTAACATTTCAAGAGATTTATTAAATAAAGCTTTAAAGGAAAGCGTTGATGAATCGTATAACATGATCTCTGTGGATGGTGATACAAGTACAAATGATTCAGTAATTTTATTGGCTAATGGAATGAGTAAAAATCCAGAAATAAAAAATGAGAATAAGGAATATCACATTTTTAAACAGGCACTTCATTACGTAAATACTTTTCTAGCCCAAGAAATTGTTAGGGATGGGGAAGGAGCAAAAAAATTCATTACTGTTCATATTAAGGGAGCAATTTCTAATCATGAAGCTAAAATATTAAGTAAATCAGTAATTACTTCAAATTTAGTAAAAACAGCATTTTTTGGAGAAGATGCTAATTGGGGGCGAATTCTTGCAGCTATGGGATATTCCGGAGCAAATTTTGATCCCTCAAAAGTATCTATTATATTTAAAAATGGATCTAATTCGATCAAACTCATGCAAGATGGCACACCAACTCTATTTGATGAACACCAAGCAAAAATTATTCTAAAAAAAAAAGAAATCATAGTTCAAGTAGTATTGAAAGAGGGAAATGGTGAAGCAATTGCTTGGGGTTGCGATCTAAGTTATGATTATGTAAGAATTAATGGAGATTATCGAACGTAAGAAGATGTTTAATATGATTGAAATCTTAGATAAAGCAAAAATTTTGGTTGAAGCCCTACACTATATTAAGAAATTTTATGGTAAAACTCTTATCATAAAATATGGGGGCAGCGCTATGAAAAATCCTAAATTAAAGAAGAGTTTTGTTGAAGATATTGTATTCATGAATTTAGTGGGTATTAAATCCATAATAATTCATGGGGGAGGATTTGAAATAAACAAAATGCTACAAAAATTAGATATTAAACCAAAATTTTTTAATGGGTTCAGAATCACTGATAAAGAGACTATGGAAATTGTTGAGATGGTATTAGCTGGAAAGATTAATAAAAGTATTGTTAACGATATTCAAACCCAAGGTATTGATGCAATTGGGATATGTGGTAAAGATGGGAACTTATTAGATACTGAAAAAAAAATTGTTGATGGAAAGGATTTAGGTTATGTTGGAGAGGTTGTCAATGTGAATGTTAAATTTTTAAAAGGTATCATAATGAATTCGATCATTCCTATAATTGCTCCAATTGGTAAAGATACCTTAGGAAACACTTATAATATAAATGCTGATGATGTAGCGTTAGCTATATCAAAAGCATTACATGCTGAAAAATTAATATATCTAACAGATGTATTAGGTGTGCTTCGTGATGTTAAAGATGAAACGTCTCTAATAACAGAGATGGAGGTTAATGAAGCCTTAAATTATATAAAAAAAGGGATTATTACTGATGGAATGATTCCCAAAGTAAAAAGCAGTATAGAAGCAATAAATAGTGGTGTAAAGGCGGTACATATTATAGATGGAAGAATTGAGCATAGTTTGTTGCTTGAAGTATTTACTCCTCACGGGGTAGGTACGATGTTTAAAAAATCAGATTAAATATAAGAAAGGTATATAAGAAGGTTGAGTCGAAACATGAATGAATGGATTGAGAGAGGAAAAAAGGTTATTATGAATACATACAACCAGTTTCCTATTGTATTAGAAAAGGGTGATGGTGTGCATGTTTGGGATTGCGAAGGTAAAAAATATTTAGATTTTGTTGCAGGAATAGCTGTAAATGCTCTTGGTTATAAAAATTCTGATTATGTGAAAGACATTACCGCACAACTAATGAAATTACAGCACTGTTCAAATTTGTATTGGATGATGCCGTCCATTGAATTAAGTGAAATTTTAGTCCAAAATAGTTGTTTTGATAAAGTATTCTATTGTAATAGTGGAGCTGAGGCAGTAGAAGCAGCAATAAAATTAAGCAAGAAATATGGGAAGAAAGTTCATGGGGAAAATTGTTATGAAATTATCACAATGAAAAAATCGTTTCATGGAAGAACCATGGCGACTGTTACGGCTACGGGTCAATTAAAGTATCAGGTGGGATATAATCCATTATTACCAGGTTTTTCCTATGTTGAATTTAATAATTATAATGATTTAGAGAAAATGGTCTGTGAAGATACTTGTGCTATAATTATAGAACCTATACAGGGTGAAGGTGGAATTCATCCCGCTGAGAAATCTTACTTACAAAAAGTTCGATCACTTTGCGATAGAAACGACATTGTCCTTATATTCGATGAAGTACAATGTGGAATAGGAAGAACAGGCGAGCTCTTCGCTTATCAATTATTTGATGTAAAACCTGATGTAGTATCACTCGCAAAAGGATTGGGTGGGGGTTTTCCAATCGGAGCAATGTTAGCAACTCAGAGTAAAGCTAATGCTTTTCAACCAGGCGATCATGCATCTACATTTGGAGGTAATCCTTTAGCTTGTACTGCAGGTAAAGTAGTATTAAAAAAGCTATTATATGAAGGGATTCTTGAAAATGTGCAAAAGCGGGGGAAGTATTTTAAAGAAAAATTGATTGAATTGCAGGAAAAATATGATATGATTAAGGAAGTAAGGGGTTATGGTTTAATCCTCGGTATTGAATTAAATTGCTCAGTTAAGGATATTGTAAATAAATGTATGGAAGAAAGTTTGCTTATATTAGGTGCGGGGGAAAATGTTATAAGATTTGTTCCACCGCTGATTATCAACAATAAAGAGATTGATGAAGGAATAACTATCTTGGATGATGTATTGGGACAATTTTAAAAATATTAGAGGTTTATAATGAAGATTAAAGCAGGAATAATGGGAGCAACGGGATATGTAGGCTCAGAATTAGTAAGAATTCTATATCACCATCCTGAAGTGGAGATAAATGTATTAACATCTAAGCATCATAGCAATCAACGATATAATTCTATCTATACCAACTTCAGTAAAATCTGTGAGATGAAATGTGATGAGAATGATCTCGATTCTGTAATAAACCAGCTTGATATAATTTTTTTATCATTACCTCATGGAATTACTTCTAATCTATTAACAGAAAAAACGTTAAAAAATGTAAAGATTATTGATCTGAGTGCAGATTTTCGATTAAAATCTATGGAAGAATACGAGGAATGGTATGATATTAAACACAATAATATCAATCTGTTAAATAGAGCTGTTTATGGTTTATCTGAATGGAAAAGAGAAAAAATATGTAGTTCAAGATTAATTGCGAATCCCGGCTGTTATCCAACATGTGCTTTATTATGCTTATTACCTTTAATCAAAGAAGAAATTTTAGAAGAAGATTACATAATTATTGACGCAAAATCAGGAGTATCGGGAGCAGGACGATCTTTAAATTTGGGAACACATTTTTCAGAATGTAATGAATCAACTAAAGCCTATAACGTAGCTTCTCATCGACATACCCCAGAAATCGAACAACAATTAAGTGAAATAAATAGAAAGAAGATATCAGTAACTTTCACAGCACATCTCCTTCCAATGAATCGAGGAATTTTATGCACTAGCTATGGAAATCTCAAGAAAGCATATAATTATGATGATATTAAAAAGATTTATGAAAAATACTATCATGATGAATTCTTCATTCGGTTAATGGGAAAAAACATATTCCCTGAAACAAAATGGGTTAAAGGCTCAAATTATTGTGATATAGGATTCAGTATAGATACAAGAACAGATAGAATAATAGTTATTGGAGCAATAGATAACCTAATTAAAGGTGCTGCAGGACAGGCAGTCCAAAATATGAATTTAATGTTTAATTTAGAAGAAAACATGGGTTTAAATTCAATTCCCATGTTCCCAGTTTAAAACAAAATAAAATATTAGAAAATTAAAAAAAAGGATGTGAGTAATTTATGAATCAATTAGGACCAAAAAAGGATGTATATGATAAGATATTGCTAATGTATTCTGGCGGATTGGATACTTCTTGTATGATAAAATGGTTACAAGAGAAGTATAAATCTAAAATTTATACTTTCACAGCTGATATCGGTCAAGAATTTGCAGATCCTTCTAGATTTGAAGAAATTGAAGAAAAAGCATACGATTTAGGCGTTATTAAACATTATACTGTTGATTTAAAAGAAGAGTTTGTGAAAGAATATATATTTCCGACTATTAAAGCAAACGGTTTGTATCAAGGAGTTTATCCTTTAAGTACAGCAGTAGGAAGACCATTAATAGCTATTGAAGCGATAAAAATTGCTAAGCGAGAAAAAATTGAAGCAATAGCTCATGGATGTACAGGTAAAGGAAACGATCAAATACGATTTAACGTGACGATAAGAGCTTATGCTCCCAATATAGAAATATTGCAGCCTTTAATTGAATGGAATATGGGTAGAGATGAAGAAATTAAATATGCCTCATTCTATGGTATTCCAATTAAGAAGCAAAATCAAAAATATAGCATTGATGAGAATCTTTTTGGAAGGAGTGCAGAATGTGATACTTTAGAACATCCTGAAATTGAGCCCCCTGAAGATTCTTATGATTGGACATCAACACCTGAATATTCTCCAGATACAGTAGAATATATCCAAATCCATTTTGAAAAAGGAGTTCCAGTCGGTTTAAATAATGAAAAGATTAATAGTGTCGATTTAATTAGAAAATTACATAATATTGGCTGTAAACATGGAATAGGAAGAATTAACCATATGGAAGATCGAGCGATTGGATTAAAATCAAGAGAAGTATATGAAGTTCCAGCGGCTTTAATTTTAATTAAAGCACATAAAGATCTTGAAAAATACGTATGTACAAAACATGAAAATTCATTTAAAGCTATGGTGGATCAAAGATGGACAGAATTAGTTTATGAAGGCTTATGGGTCGACCCATTAAAAGACGCTTTAGATGCATTCATTAACATTATGAATGAAAAAGTAACTGGGAAAGTAAAAATGAAATTGTATAAAGGAAGCGCAAATGTAGTTTCGAGGGAATCTCCCTATGGGTTGTATGATATAAATTTAGCTACCTATGATACAAGTAGTACGTTTAATCAAAAATTTAGTTATGGATTTATACCATTATGGGGTTTACAAAGCCAAATTGGATTTCAAGTAAAAAATACCATTAAAAAATTAGAAGGAGAAAAATTAAATAAAAAAATCGAGATAATCGAATATGAGAAAATTAGAAACCAATAAATTTCAAAAGATAAGCGGGAGGATTTAAAATGTATTACAGAGGGTATATATTAATTCGCTTAAAAGTAATTGGTTCAGAATGGAAAGTTGTTGAAAAATTAAGCGGGTTAAAATCAACAGAATCAGAAGAAGAATGGAAAGTAACATATGCTACCCCTATCTATGGAGGTTGGGATGTAATTGTGGAATGTTCTTTTAGTAAACTTAAGGATTTGGATAGAATTGTTACCTTTTGTAGAGTTGATAAAGAACTATCCCAATGGATCGAAGAAACAACCACACTTATGGGTTCCAAAAATGATTACAACAGTTAATTCTGATCATTTTCCATAACTATAATAGCAGCATATGCGGCTCCAGGACCGCCAATTGAATGAGAAATAGCTCTTCCGTTTTCAATTGTCTTTACTTGATGTTTTCCAGCATCTTCTCTCAGTTGAAGTGCAGCTTCTCCAGTCGACATTATTCCAGTAGCACCTACAGCATGACCACACCCAATAAGACCTCCTGAAGGACAGCATGGTAATTCACCATCGATTAATGGCCCTCCCGATTCAATCCATTTACCTCCCTCCCCAAATGGAACAAATCCTAATTCTTCATAAGAGATAACTTCTTGTCCAGAAAAAGCATCGTGTAATTCTGCTAAATCAATCTGATTCTTAATATTATCATAATCTAAACCTGCCATTTTATAGGCTGCTTTTGCTGCATAAATATTTGAATATAATCTGCCTAAATCTTCTCTATTTCCGATAAAACAATCTGTATTAGCTGCTCCTACTCCAGAAATCCAAATTGGTGTTTCAACTTTTAACTCTCTAACTTTTTCTTCGCTTGCCAAAATCAAAGCTGCAGATGCTTCTGAATATAAACAACAATCTAATAATTTAAAGGGATAACATATAATTCTTGAGTTCATTACATCTTCTACGGTAATTTTCATTGGAGATTGAGCTTTAGGATTATTTATTGCATTCCCATGATTTTTTACTGATACCAAGGCCATCTGTTCTTCTGTAGGGTTACCGAATTCCTCAAAATGAGCATTTACCATACTAACATAAGAACTTGCGGCCATCATTCCCATAGGATATTCATATGTCATATCTGCTGAATACGCTATGGAGTTAAGCACTTCAGGTGTAGTCGTACCTGTTTGTTCATCATAACAATCATTACACTTTTCTACTCCTATACACAAACATAAGTCTGAAAGCCCAGACGCTACTTCTGAAAATGCCATTCTTACTGTATAGCCACCTGTGGCACCTCCTGTTGCAATTCTGGTTCCAGGTTTATCATTTAAACCCAAATAAGAATTAATAAAAATATCGGGCATAAATTGTCTTTCAAAAAGCTCGTTGTATATACCATAGACCGTAGATTGGAGATCATTATGATTTATTCCCGCTCCGTTTTTATTTGCATCTTCTAGTGCTAGTTTTGTGGCATCGTAGGCTAGTTCAAAATATGTTTTGTCTAAATATCTTGCTTTAAAAGGTGTGATACCAATGCCAATTATCGCTACTCTTTTTGTCATTGTGATTCTCACTATTTTAAGATTAAATATGATTATACTATTGCATTGATTAATAATTAAAATTAACTAATTTTTATTAAAAATAGGAGATTTTCAAAATTAATACTTTCTATATTTTTAATTCGATGGAATGAACAAGCTACCTCATGAAAACTGATTTAAATTATTTCGTTTCAATATGATTTTCTATTTAAAGCATAAGATATCATAAAAATAAAGCTTAAATATAAATTCTATTATAAAATTTTTGTAGGTTTTTATAGAAAATTGTTAAAATAAAATTTTAGCAAATACCACTTATTTATTATAGTATAATTAACAATTAATTAAAAAGAAATGAAAAAGAGGTGCCATTTTAATTTCTCAAGATGAAATGAAAGATCTAACTGAAAGTTTAGATGATAAAATTGTAAAAGGATTACAGCATAAAATTGAGGAATATGAAGCTGAAATTTATGACCTTAAAGTAACACTTACTAAAAAAGATGAAGAAATTAAGAAGTTAGAAGAAAAATTTCCTAATTTAACATCAGAACTGGAACAAGAAAAAAGTAAGATCTCAGATTTAAATAGTCAACTTAAAGAACTAACCACATTAAATGATAATCTAACTAATGAAGTGAATAATCTAAAACCTCAAATTGAAGATTTGTCTAAAAAAAATGAAGAATTAAATAATTCTCTATCTGAAAAAGACTCTAAAATAGAAGAATTTACCAGATCACTTTCTGAAAAAGATTCTAAGATAGATGAGCTTACAAAATTGCTTTCTGAAAAAGAAACGTTATTTGAAGAACAAAAATCAAAATTAGATAAGATCGAGGAAGAATTAACAGAATTAAAACCAGCAGCTCCAACAGAATATTCAAGTGAGGATAGATTAATTTGTAAGAATTGTGGTGCTGTAGGAAAAGATATTAAAACTGAAGAAGATAAATCTAGAGTATTAGGGTATATCGGCCATTCTCCTATGTATGCTAAGATTAATGTATGTAAAAAATGTGGTCACAAGTTTTAATTATTTTATTTCTATTCTCTTTTTTATTAAGATTTCTTATTAGTTCTCTCTCAAATTTTTTTATTAAGACTATAAGAAAAAAAAGAAAAAAAAGCGTTATTCATCGCTTTTTCGTAATTCTCGTCTAAGAATCTTACCAATTACGTTTTTAGGTAACTCAGGGACAATTTCAATCATTCTTGGATATTTGTATGGACTTATATTTGTTTGACACCATTTCATTAATTGTTCTTGAGTAACCCTTCCTTGGAATTCAGGTTTTAATGAGATAAATGCTTTTATTTCTTCACCTATTTCTGGATCGGGAATTCCAATTACTCCAACTTCATTCACCGCTTCATGCATGTATATTAAATCTTCTACTTCTGCTGGAAAAACAGCATGACCTTTTCGTTTTATCATATCTCGCTTTCTATCTTTTATATGAAGGTATCCTTGATTATCTATACACCCAATATCTGCAGTATAGTACCAAATCCTTTCTTGAGAATCTTTTCTTAAAGCATATTGAGTATCTTCTTTTCTTCCTAAATATCCCAACATTACTTGTGGTCCGGTTCCACAGATTTCTCCGATATACTGTTGCTCATCTTCACCACAATTTTTACAATCATCATTCGGGCACTGTGGTTTCAAAACTTTCCCTTCTTCAGCATCCACGATCTTTATTAAAGTATCAGATAATGGGAAACCAACAGTTCCTATTTTTTGAAGAGAACTAATAAAGGGGTTTATAGTTAAAATAGGAGAACACTCCGACATCCCGTAACCTTCAACAATGACAGCACTAGTAATCTCTTCAAATTCATTTTTCACCTCTAGAGGTAGTGCTGAAGCCCCACTAACACAGGCAATAAGTGAAGTAAGTTTATCTTTATATTTAGCAGAATTAGGATCTTGATTAATTTTAATGAATAAAGTTGGGACCGCAGGCATATAGGTCGCCTTTTCTTTCATTATTATATCCAGAACCTTTGAAATTTTCTCTGGAGGGCGTGGAAGTAATATGAGTTTCCACCCTTCAACTATAGACACAGTCATTCCAATGTTACCAAAAGCGTGAGCAAGAGGTACAACTAATAACATACCTCCCTTTCCTTTAACTTCTTCCATTTCTGGCAACTGAGTTGATGCCCAAGTGATAATTTGTTGGGTATTTGTAATCATATTATAATGAGAAGTCATTACTCCTTTAGGCACCCCCGTTGTACCACCTGTGTATATTAAAATTGCGGGATCTTCTTTGATATTGATCTTTGCTTCGGGAACATTTATTGGTATCCCAATATTCAATATTCCTTGAAATTCATGGAATTCAACATCCCCAATTTTTTTTGGCCAATTTTTCATTCTTGGGACTATACCAAGAGCCACTCCTAATTTAGCTTTAAGTTTTGGTAAATATTCAGCAGTAGAAGTTAATATCACATTCTTTAAGGTAGGCATCTTTGTGAGATCTTGCCCAAGCAGATATTCTTTAAAGAGAAAATCTAAAATTATCAATGTATTAGCTTTTGAGTCATTTACTTGGTGAACAATTTCTACATAACGATTAACAGGGAGAATAGGATTGGATACAGCACCAATTCTAAGAATTGCCCAGTGGGCTATTACATATTGAGGAACATTTGGTAAATCAATAGCAACAACATCACCCTTTTGAACACCTATAAGAGAAAGACCAGTGGCAAACTGATCTACTAATGTATCCAACTCTTTATAGGTCATTCGAAATCCTTCAAAGAAAATCACTTGAGAATCAGAATATTTGTTAGCTGATCTTTTCAGAAGTTCTCCTAAAGGAATTTCGTCGTAATCAATATGTTTTGGCACTACTTCAGGCCAATTTTTATCCCAATACCTTATATCTTCCTTTTGCATTTTTTTTCATATTTAAAATTAGTTAGTATAGTAGATAGTATTCTTTTCAATAATATTTAAAAGTATAATATTGGAGTTTTTTTATTAAAAACGTCTATTATATAAATCAATCTAAGATACGCATTTTATATAAAGTGTTATCAGGTACAAAACTCATCATTATCAAATCATCTCTAATTTGCCAGCCTAAATGACTATAAAAATCTACAACAGTTCGATTCTGTTTTTCTATAAATAAGTGAATCTTATGTATACCGTTTCTGCGGAACTCTTCGATTAGAGCATTCATCAACTTTTTCCCATATCCCCTTTTCTGGTGCTTTGGGTCTACAGCAAGATGATGGACATATCCTCTCCTGCCATCGAATCCTCCCATTACTACAGCAACGATTTGCTTGTTTATTTTTCCCAATAAGAATAAATCAGGATTTCGCTCCAGCATTCTCTTAATTTCTTTTTTCGAGTCTGAAGATCCCACACTAATTCCTGCTTTCTTCCATAAATTTAATATATCATTATATGATTTCATAGAAAATTTTTCAATCTTCATCTTGATATGTGATTAGAATAAAATTGTATATACTTTTCTAATATTATATCTCAAATGAATCTAAAGTAAGATTTTGAATTCTTGTTCTTATTTCTGTCTTTTTGTCAAGAATGAGTTTTATTGATTCTGATATTTCTTTCCTTTTATAAATGTGTTTTGGCAAGGGTAAAATTACTTCCATAATTCGATTTCCTATAGTGGCTATAGTTCCTTGAACAAAAGTTATTGCTTGAATCTGTTTTTGCACTATATCAAGATTTAATAGATATAATAAAAGATAGGGATCAATCCAATCATTATTTTCTAATGTTTTTATTTGAAAGATGTGGCTTTGGATAATTATCTTCATATCCATTTCAGATATATAGGCTGTTTTACCAATTAGATTAGGACCACCATCTTTAACTAATAGAATATCTCCTGTTTCAATTTTTTGTTTTTGCTTATATTGTTCATAGACTTCTTCACTCGTTTTTTTGTATGAATCCAGATTTATTTCCCAATTGGAAATTTCACTAGTCCTTATGAATGGAATATTACCTAATCCATATAGATGAGAACCTATTTCATCACCCCGCGGTAAATACCCCCCTTTATTAGTATAAACAATCTTTTTTTCAGCTAAATCTTTAATAGAAAGTAGTTCAAATTTTTCATCATTAGCCAGTTTTTTTAAGGTTTTTTCCACCCCAGTATAATAGAGAGGAATGAAAATTTTATTTTTTATTTGACTGAACTTTATTTTAAAGAGTTTTTGTTCTTTCAAATAATCAAATTGTTCAGCTTCTTTTAATTTCAAATGTAATTCAAGTAGATCATCATTTAATATTACTACTCCATTATAATCTAATTTTTTACTCCCATCTTTATTAAGTTTATATAAAACTTTTCCATCTTTATCATGACCGACATTCTCTACAATAGCGAAATCTATTAGATAATCTTCTGGAATAATTTTCAATTTCTGAAAAAAAAGGATACTTGTTTTATTACAGGTATAGGGTTGAAAAGTATTTTGATCTAAAGAAGTAATACCCAATATTTTGCCATTAGATATTAAATACTCCCAAATATAACGATCTGATGGATTTCCAAAAATGCCTTCTGGCAATACAATTCCTAATTTTCCTCCCTCTTTAAGTAACTGAACACATCGTTCAATAAAAAGAACTTGTGGAGATTGTTGCTTTAGTATCTTATTTTGCATTAACCATTTACCATTAACATTTTTCCATGTATGACCTAATTGATAATCTGCTAAAATATTACTATCGTTAATAGGGATTTTAACACCAAAAGGAGGATTAGTGAAAATATAATCAAAATTATCATTTTTTATTATTTCTTTCGCTTGAGCCCTAAAATTCTTTGGATCTAACGAATCTTCACAAAATACATTTGATTTCCCATTACTTAAAATATCTAAATATAATCGACTTATTTTTGCTAAAAATAAATCTTTATCTATACCATATAAATTAGAAATGCTATTTATTTTATCACTTTCCAATTTACATTTACTCCATAAAAGATCTTTGCTTTCAAGAAGAAATCCTCCATGTCCACAAGCAGGATCTAAGATTTTAGTCCCATATTCTGGATCTAAGTAATGTACCATAAATTTTACTATATTTGGGGGTGTAAAAAACTGTCCTCCCTCATCTTTAAGAATTTTACTCACAAAAACTTCAAAAGCATCACTGAAGATGTCTTTAGAAGACTGAATTAATGAGATATGTTGTAATTCTCTCACAATTAAATAAACTAGTTCTTGAGTTAGCTTAATTTGTTCATTTTGGTCAAGAACATCTTGGTATTTATCCCGAACATTTTTTTCGAAAAATTTTCGGATTCTGTTATAAACACTTTTAGGAGATTCATCTTTTTTAATACAAAATTCTATCTCTTCTTCAGGTTTTTTGGAAACCTCATCAACTAACTTGCATAGTAAAAGATTTATGATTTGTTTTGAACGTGCTCTAGTATCTGTATCAGTATACTTTAATTTACCATATAAGTGCTGATTTATAACGTTGAAGATTGTTTTTAAGTTCGGAGATTTTACTAAATCTCTTTTCTTTAATCTAATAGTTTCCGTTTTCAGAAAATCAGTAATATTTCGAGGCATTTAATAATTGTTTGATAACTTATTAGGATATATCATTATTATTATTTCATAATTCAAGAAAATTGAAACAATCTATTATTATTTTTTATTAATTGAAAATTAATGAGAGTTTTACCATTTTAGTATTTAGAGTTTTATAGAATATAACTTTTAAAAGACAGATCAATAAATAGAAGATGTTTCAACAAAATTCGATGCAAGTTCAGAAATTGATAAATTTTAAAATCTAACTAAAGCTAATACACTTAACTACATATTGATAATTTACCAAAAGCTAAGCAATATTAAGGAGTACATTAGTAACAAAAGTATAATAAGGTAATTCCTAACGTAAACATCGTAAAGGTGGTATAAGTTGGCTAAAAAAGATGATTCAAAAGTTTTTATTGGCAGAAAGAAATCAATTAACTATGTTATGGCTGCTATGGTTGTTTTAAATGATAAACCAGTAAGATTACTTGCTCGAGGACGATCTATCTCACGAGCAGTTGATGTTGCAGAAATCCTAAGGAATAAATTTGTAAAAGGAGCCACATATGGTGAAATTTTAATTGATACAGAAACTATTAAGAATACTGATGGGACGAATAATAATGTTTCTTCTATAGAGATCGAAATTCTTCCGCCAAAAAAATAATCCCTAATAATAAACTAATAATATTCAGGAGAAAATCAGGAGACTTTCTCGATTCTTTTTTTTATTTTATATTTTTTTTAGAAATGTATAAAAAAAAATCTTACTAGGACTTGAGTTCTGATTTTATCTTATCTAATTTATTGATAAATCTATTAATTTCGGATTTGTTTGATTTGTTTTCACTTAAATTATTAATCAAACTTATAAAATCTTTAATTAAAGGATTCTCGAGAATAATACATTTTTGATTCATTGTATTTACATTCAGAATAAGAGCAGACTCTAGGATTTCTCCCATTCCAATAACATCCTTTAACTCTAATTCATTATTTTCATTGTAAGATAATATGACAATATCCTCTAACATTTGACGATTATCATTCTTCCTAATAATTTTGAATTCACACATTTATTAATCTCATCTCATTTTTTTTAATGAAATTCCTAACCTGATTTAAAAAAATTATGTATTCGTATTAAATGTTCATTCTTTATATCTAGAATCTGAAATTATAATTAAGAATTTATCGAATCTAAATAAGAAGAAACTCCTTTTAAAGAAAGATAATTTTAAGATCTGTATAATCTAAAAACTAAATTAATTATGGAAATAAAAATGAAAGAAGACGATCTCTGTTACATTCCCGCTTGGGAAATGAAAGAAAAAATTAAAACTCAAGAAATAACTGCACAGGAACTAACTGAAATATTTATTGAAAGAATTGGAAAAATTAATCCGATAATTAATGCATATTGTACAACTACTTTCGAGTTGGCTAGAGAATTGGCAAAAAAAGCTGATGATACAATTAAAAAGGGTGAAAAAATAGGACTATTACATGGTATACCAACATCTATCAAAGATAATGTTGATGTTAAAGGTATAAGGACTACAAACGGCTGTAAAGCTTATGAAAACTATATTTCACCAAGTGATGATATAGTTGTCAAAAGATTAAAGGAAGCAGGTGTAGTTATATTAGGTAAAACAAACATGCCTGCTTTTGGGTATAAAGGAAACACTGATAATCTGATTTTTGGTGAGACAAAAAACCCCTGGCATTTAGAAAGGACGTGTGGAGGATCCACTGGAGGAGGAGCAGCAGCAACAGCTTCTGGAATAAGCCCTTTAACTCAAGGTTCAGATGGAGGCGGATCTATCCGAATCCCAAGTAGTTTTTGTGGACTATATGGTATTAAACCAACATTTGGAAGGATTCCACACACATCTGTGAAATTAGAAGGTATAATGGGCACATTCGTCCAAAAAGGACCATTAGTTAGATATGTAAAAGATGCTGCGTTAATGTTAGATGCTATGGTTGGAGCTGATGATATAGATAGATATTCCTTACCAAAACCAGACTATAGCTTCTATAATGCATTAAAAGAAACTCCAAAAAAACTGAAGATAGGATATGCAATAGATTTAGGGAATTTAGAAATCATTCATTCTGAAGTCGAAAAGTCGTTAATAGATGCAGTTAAAAAATTTGAAGATTTAAATTGGTCAGTTGAAAAAAGCAATATTAATTTATTAACACCCGGAAAAACACTCAGGGGTGAAGTGCCTGTGGAAAATTATGGGTTGACTTGGAATATTATTTGGACATATGGAATTGGATATTTTGTAAAACCAATAGTTGAAAAATTTGGGGATAATTTAGATCAAGGATTAGTTCAACTGGCTCAATATGGGTTTCAACTCACTCCAGAAATTTTATATAGAGCTGAAATTGAAAGAGAAGTTATTTATGATAATGTATGTAAGCATTTTAAAGAATATGACATATTAATAACCCCAACGATGGCATGTCCCGCTTTTGAATTAGGTGTCTCGTCCCCTAGTGAAATCGATGGAAAAAAGGTTTCTTTAGGAGCTTGGTCGCCCTATACTCATCCTTTCAATATGACTGGTCACCCTGCTGCTTCAATTCCATGTGGTTGGTCGACTGAAGGATTGCCAATAGGTATGCAAATTATAGGGAAAAGATTTGATGAGGTGACTGTTCTTCAAGTTTCTAAAGCATTTGAAGAAATTGCTCCATGGCAAGATAAAAAACCTAATTTTGATTAATTATACTTTTTATAAACTAAGATTTAAATTTTGGTCGTGAGAAAATGAGAAAAGAAGATATTTGTTTCATGTCTGCTTGTGATATGAGAGAAAAAATAGAAACGCAAGAATTGTCATCTCTTGAAATTACAGAAACTCTAATTGAAAGGATTGAAAAAATAAATCCGATTATAAATGCCTATTGCACTCCTACTTTTGAATTGGCTAGAGTACTCGCCGAGGAAGCTGATGAAATTGTAAAAAAAGGGGAAAAATTGGGATTATTACATGGCATACCAACTTCTATAAAAGATATGAAAGATACTAAAGGGATTCGTACGACTTATGGCTGCAAGGTATTCAAAAAATATATCCCGAAAAAGGATGCTATATTAGTCAAGAGGTTAAAAAACGCGGGAATTGTCATATTAGGTAAAACTAACACGCCTGCATTCGGTTATAAGGGAGTTACAGATAATCTAATTTTTGGAGCTACAAAAAATCCCTGGGACATTGAGAAAACTGCTGGAGGATCCAGTGGAGGAGCAGCGGCGGCTGTTGCTTCTGGATTAAGTCCATTAGCACAAGGGTCTGATGGTGGGGGATCTATTAGAATTCCAAGTAGTTTTTGTGGTGTTTTTGGAATAAAACCTAATTATGGAAGAATACCTCAAGAAGCATTGAAATCGGAAGGCAATTTAGCCACACTTGTACAAAGTGGACCAATTGTTCGATATGTGAAAGATGCAGCATTAATGTTAGATGCAATGGTTGGAAGTGATGATATTGATAGGCATTCATTACAAAAACCAAGCTACAGTTATCTTGAAAAACTAAAAGAAGAACCTAATAATCCTAAAATTGGATATTCATTTGATCTAGGGTTTGCAAAAGCTATTGCTTCAGAAGTTAAAGATAGCATATTAAATAGTGTGAAAAAATTTGAAAATTTTGATTGGTTAGTAGAGGAAAATAAAGAAATCAGCTTATTATCTTCTTCTATAAACTATTCAGGCGAAATCAAGGTTGAAAATCCACATATAACATTATGGCGATTTTGGACCTCGGGTTTTGCATACGCCTTTAAACAATTCATTAAAGATCATGAGCATGATATCGATCTTGATTTAGCTAGGACGATTAAAAAAGGATTTAAATACTCTGCAGAGGTTATAAAAGAGACAGAATTCCAAAGAGAATTGATTTATAACAGTATTAATAAACATTTTAAAAAATATGATATATTGATAACACCAACTTTAGCATGCCCTGCTTTTGATATTAATAAACAATCTCCCGAAGAAATAGACGGTGTAGAGATTATTCCTGGTGAGTGGACCCCATTCACATTCCCCTTCAATATGAGTGGTCATCCTGCTGCAAACATTCCATGTGGATGGTCTAGTGGGGGTTTACCAATAGGAATGCAAATCATTGGAAAAAGATTTGATGAGGTTACTGTTCTACAAGTCTCTAAAGCGTTCGAAGAGATTGCGCCATGGCAAAATAAAAGACCGATATTTAATTAATAAAAAATAGAACATCAAATTTGAGAGGATAAAATTTTGAATAAAGTAGAGATTTGTTTTATGTCTGCTTACGATATGCTGGAAAAGATAAAATCTCAAGAAATAACCTCACTAGAAATTACTGAGACTATTATCGAAAGAATTGAAAAAATAAATCCTATAATTAACGCCTATTGTACTCCTACTTTTGAAATAGCTAGGGAAATGGCTAAAAAAGCAGATGAAAGAGTAAAAAAAAGTGAAGATATACCACCTTTAAATGGGATTCCCACTTCTATAAAAGATTTACTGCCAGTAAAAGGTGTAAGGACAACGTTTGGATCAAAAATTTATGAACATCATGTTCCTGATGAAGATGCCATTGCTGTAACTCGCTTAAAAGAAGCGGGGTGCGTAATTTTAGGGAAAACAAACACGCCTGAATTCGGCTTCAAAGGAGTTACTGATAATCTTATTTTTGGTGTTACACCAAATCCATGGAATCTTGAGAGGACGTCTGGAGGTTCTAGTGGAGGTGCTGCTGCCTCTGTTGTCTGTGGAATGGGTCCATTGGCTCAAGGTTCTGATGGAGGGGGCTCGATTCGGCATCCTGCTTGTTTTTGTGGTGCGTATGGTCTTAAACCCAATTTTGGAAGGGTTCCAATTTATCCAAAAAATTTCCATAGTGGTTAAACATTATCTGTTATAGGACCTATTGTCAGATATGTTATTGATGCCGCATTAATGCTAGATGTTATGAAGGGACCATTCGAAGGAGATAAGCATTCATTACCAGAAGATCATTTGAAGTATTCTGACCATATAGATGATAGACCTGATAAGTTAAAAATTGGGTATACTCTAGACTTAGGTTATGCAAAGGTTATTGATAAAGAAGTCTAAAGAGCAATAGTTAACTCAGTTAATAAATTTGAATCATTTGGTTGGGAAGTAGAAGAAGCAAAATTTAAGGAATTTGATCCATCAATGGCTTTTAGTATCATGTGGTTAATAATGTTTGGATATGAAATGGAGCCTTATTTGGAGGAATGGAGAGATAAGTTAGATCCAAGTTTAGTTACATGGGTGGAAGCAGGATTACAATTTCCAGCATCAAGTTTACCTAATGCTATGAAAATTCGTAGCCAGTTTTATCAATCAATATATGAAGGATTTAAAAATTATGACATTCTTCTTACTCCTTCAACAGCAGTTCCAGCTTTTGAATCAGGAGTTGCCTATCCTTCACAAATAAATGGAATTAATGTATCTCCTACAGCTTGGCAAGCATTTACATTTCCATTTAACTTTACTGGGCATCCTGCTGCTACTATTCCATGTGGATGGACGAATAACAAGTTACCAATAGGACTACAAATTGTGGGTAAAAGATTTCAGGAGTTGCTAATATTACAAGTTTCAAAAGCATTTGAGGACTTGACTCCTTGGCAAAATAAAATACCAAAATTATAATTGTTGATCAATTCATTTTTTAATTCCCATTTCTAATTTTTCAGCTTTTTTTGGGTTAAACTTAATAAAAACAATTTTTTTAAATTGTCTTTAATAATTCTATGTATAACTTATCAAAACAATTATTTTACAACTTATAGCTAAAAATAAAATTAGAGGAAATTGAGTAAAATGGCACGTCCGTATCAAAAAGCAAACATTCCAGGCCCTGAAATGGGCGTTTCTGTTTCAGATCCTGTTGTAATAGCGAATTTTCTAAAAAATCCAATGAAAAAAGTTTTAATAATTGGCGCAGAATCTCTAAATTGGGAGCTTGATGGTAAAAAATTAGCTGATTATTTAATAGACATTGCCAATAAAATTGATTGTCATGTAGTGTGTACTGGTCATGCATATAATTATGTGAAGGATAAAATTAGTGATGGAAAATTGTATGATATGTCACTAATTAATATTACAAATCGTTTATGTGATAAAGATTGGATCGGTTTAGATGGGAAAGGTCAATATTCGATGGCTATCTTCGGTGGTCATCTAGTATTTTATGTTTCTCAAGCACTATCACGTATCAAAAACTTTACGAACTGGGTTAAAACTATTGATTTAGATAAATATTCGCATCCAAACGCTAGATTCAGCTTACCGAATCTAAGCGACGACGATTGGAAAAAATTTTTGGAAAGTTTAATTGAAAAACTATAAAATAAAAAACAAAAGTAAATAAAAAATAAAATGAGGAGATTTATGAAATGAGTTTTGCAGATATGCCCGTAGATGTAGGTCCCGTCTACGAAGGTGAGCGTATTAGAGGAAATCAAATGTATGTAGAACTTGGGGGTCCAAAAATTGAGAAACATTTTGAGTTGGTTCGGGTAAAAGAAGCAAAAGAAATTGAAGATGGAAAGGTCAACCTTATTGGCCCAGATCTTAAAGACATGGAAGAAGGTAAGAGCTATCCAATTGGAATTTTAGTAGAAGTCTCTGGACCAGAACTTGAGGAAGATTTGGAAGCAGTATTCGAAAGAAGGGTTCATGAATTCTGTAATTTTGTAAATGGAATAATGCATTTAAACCAGAGATATACAAATTGGATGCGTATTTCCAAAGCAGCTTTTGAAAAAGGATTTAATTCACTTCAAATGCTTGGAACCATCTTAATAAGACTTTATAAAGCTGAATTACCAATTATAAAAAAAGCACAGGTTACTTTCTATACTGATCCCGAAAAAATAAAAGAACCATATGATATCGCTTTAGAAATATACAATAAAAGAGATGAAAGAGCTCGTAGTATAAACGACGAAGATGTTGATATGTTTTATGGTTGTGTTTTATGCCAATCTTTTGCTCCAACGCACGCATGTTGTATTACTCCCAATCGTATGAGTTTATGTGGTTCAATTTCATGGTTCGATGCGAGAGCTGCAGCTAGAGTTGATCCAAAAGGACCTCTATTCGAAGTTCCTATGGGCGATTGTTTAAATGAATTAGCTGGCGAGTTTACAGGAGTCAATGAAATGATTAAAAAGCGTTCACTTGGGGAAATCGAAAAAATTTATCTTTATAGTGGAATGGAATACCCTCATACTTCATGTGGTTGCTTTGAAGCAATAGATTTTTTCATTCCCGAAACTGGTGCAGGTCATGGTATAATTGATAGAAATCATGAAGGAGTTGCTATTAATGGGCTACCTTTTAGTGCAATGGCCAATCAGACAGGCGGGGGAAAACAAATGCCCGGGTTTAATGGTATAAGTATACAATACATTGTATCACCTAAATATCAAAAGTATGATGGAATAAATTCTGGATTGGATGGAGGAATCTACACAATTGTATGGATGGGTAAAACAGTTAAAGATCGTGTCTATGATCTCCTTCCAGAAGATATTAGAGATAAAATTGCCACCGAAGAAGATGTTTCTGATTTAAGCCAATTACCTGCATGGTTAGAAAAAGTTCAGCATCCGATTATAGAAACAGAAGAATTTAAAGCTGCAGTGGGCGGAATAGAAGAGGAAGAAGAAGAATGGGAAGAAGAAGGCGCTATGGTTCCTATGGGAACTGTTGGGATGACCAT
>Ga0209427_10000735_pt1 | contig 35970 bp, 32 predicted proteins | sample DeeMarSWOR136_30_FD_187465 | JGI IMG/M metagenome (GOLD analysis project Ga0209427, IMG submission 187465) | Marine sediment microbial communities from White Oak River estuary, North Carolina - WOR-1-36_30 (SPAdes) (version 2) | ecosystem: Environmental > Aquatic > Marine > Intertidal zone >...
CCCACCCCCCCATCACCATCGGCGGCGGCGGTGAGAAATACACGCTCAAGGTCGTGGCCGCCCACGCGGATCGATGGAGCTACCCGCGGGGAAACCTGACAATCTTTAAGCGGAAACTTGACGTGTTAAAGACCCATTGCCTTGGACTGGGAAGAAACCCGGATGAAATCGATATGACGTTCTACTCCCACGACACACACGTTTATGACAATGAGGAAGAACTGGTGAAAACCTTGAAAAACGTGGGTAATACACCGCGTCCTAGAAGAGGACGACACGTAACCTTTGAAGAGTATCTCAACCAAACAAAACAAAACTCAGTAATTGGGACGGTAGAGGAGTGCCGAACAAAGATCAAGGAAATACGAGCCCTTGGGATCAATCATGTCATCTTCAGATTTACTCAGCCAGAAAGCTTAGAACAGATACGGCGCTTCACCGAAGAAGTCATAAAGCGAAGCTAATGGATACGTAGCCTAGTTTGACGATGGATCCCTTTGAACGGGTAAGTGACACGCAGGGCAATTGGGGAGTTTCAGAACCCGGTGAAACGTGTTTACGCCCGTTACGAAATCAAGGAACAAGACACCGCCAAGGGTCATTGGATGAGCATTCGTAAGCAGTTTGATAACCTCCAAAGAAACGTATTCGGCAGTCAATCTACTGAAAAGCTCCGTGGTTACAGGAGGGATTATCAGGGTACTGGGCTGAGGGTCCAAGAAGTAAGGGGCATTCCAGCTATCTTTGTTTGATTCTAGTCTCGTTTCATAACATCGAAAACACGGTCCGTGATGGGGAAGGATAGTTGGACCTACTTCAGCGAAAGACTTGTTTAACCGGGCGCTCAGCCAGGTTTGATCATGTTGCAGGCACACTTCATTGATATGGGTTAGTGCGGAGGCATTGGCTGCTTCGGGACAATGAATCACTAGATCCGCGTTGAGAACCTCGCCCGTGACCGAGTTCAGTTGGATGGGACGCCACTCAAAACGACACTCATCGTTGAGCTTGGAAATCAGCCGCTGATAGACCGTGTATCTTTGTTTCCCAACATCGTCCTCGCCAAAGAAGGGGAAAGCCGTCTCCTCGGGCGCAATTAGGTGATAATCTACAACCCGAATTTTTTTTAAGCCTAAAGGAGCAAGAGAAAGCAAGACATGCTGTCCCACGGGGCCGAGTCCAAGCAAGGTGATGGACGCGTCTTCGAGGCCCCCTTGTGTCTGAGAACGGCGGTATCTAAACCGGTAGGTAGGTTTACGTGGTGTTGTATAAAACTGCGTGAAATAAAGGGTGAAGTACTCCCTCAAGTCGTCTCCTAGATAAATTTTGTAGTGGGAAGGCTTCACGCTTTTTTCGTTCAAAGCTAGTCCCCCTTCCCTCGGGTTCCCAAGATGCCGCGTAGGCTGTTGAACATCCCTGCCTTTTTTCCGCCGAGGACGAGGACGTCGACCACGGACTCTTGGACGCCATCAAGATCCAATAAGGTATTTAACGCATCATCGATGAACTCGTTGATAAAGAGGCAGGTTAAACCCAAGGAAGCAGCGGTAATAAAGAAGTTCTGCGCCAGGTACCCTGCTTCCAGCAGTACGTATCGATAGCCACGATCACCAAACAGGAGCTCACTCCGGTTGAAGACCGCGGTGACCAAAATGATGAGGCAGGCGTTACCGATATCTTCTGGAGCTTCAACGCATTCGGCGAGCTGAGCAGTAAAGTCACCCCGTTCCAGTAATTCCAGCGTATGACGCTTGACATTGTAATGGTAAATGCCCGCTTCAACGTCAAGCCCCTTCAGAATGATCGGATAAATCTCTAAGGGATACCTTGAACCGATGGAATAGTAGGGTCGATATGACGCGGTTCCTTGTCCACGAAGCCCCGCGGCATAGTAGAGCAGCTCGGAGAGAGTGTCCAAGGATATGGCGGTGGCGCCGAGTTCGGATGTTGGCGTCCAGCCTAAGTTAATGACGTGTTTTGCCTTGAACGAGGTTGAGAGCTTGATTTGGTTGAACCGGGGGTATTCCTTAAAGTTGATGACCTTCACCGCAAGATCGTACATATGTACTCGCCCTCGGCGCTCATTCACTCCGTCATCAGCCCCTAGGTGGAACCGCTTGGTGTTTTCGTGATAGATACTGGATAGAGAGCCGAAAAGAAAGCCTCCACTATGCTGTTTGAGCAGTTTACGAACATCTTTTTCATCGTTGTTAGAGTCCACACACACCAAAGGCCTACACCTTACCTACACAAAGGGATGCGGTATGGGATTCAAGTCTTCTTCACGAGACGGGGTTGTCCGGTACCCCAGCGTCTTGGGTACCGAATAAAGCCGCTCGTTCCCCAAATACTTATAGGCCTCATCCAAGTAGAGAGGCATCAATTCGGGGATAACCACACTCACAACCTTCATCCCAAGACACTTCACATCCGGGGTTGTAACATCCACAAAGATCACTTCACAATTGCGTTTCTCAAGGACGTTAAGTACTGTTCTCAAATTATCTCTTAAATCAGTCGAGGACACGTCGGGAATGTCGTCTATCCCTTTCCTTTTGTCGCTGTTGAGAAGAAAATCGAGTTTGTCTATCATTTCGAGGCCACTCCAATACAGCAGCCTCAACAGGTTTCCAGACACCCCACCGGGGAGTTCATAGACACACCGTATGAGATTCGGGTTTCGTCTCACCTGAAGGATCTCACGCGTATAGGGGTTTCTGAGTAGAACGTCTTGGAGGCTGGGTCGGAGTTGTTGCGCCTCCTCAATAGCCCCGATTACGGCGTCTTTCGGATCCAGCCCCGTAGACGCGCCACTAAGAAGGGTTGGGCCTCTACCCGAACGGTCAACAAGAAGTGCGAGCATAGAAGGTATCGGGATGTCTGTTGTGATATCGTAGACATAGAGGTCAAGGCCGTATTTTTTAAATGTGACATTCATTTTCGTGATTGTCTCGTTGCGACTGGCCTCAAGCTCCACCTGTTCGCGGGGAAGCTTGTTCAAATAGTTAATCATCCAAGCATCTCGCTCCACGAGCTCACAAATCCCGTGATAGAGGGCCCACGCGTAAGAAGGACCCAGGCTTTTTCCCGCACTTATCGGAAACCGAAGTATTGGCTCGTCCGTGTAGACGTAGGGGACGTAAATCAGCTGGGCAGGTACATAGAGCGGTCGATGGTGGGTCAGAGAATACCCTTGAACCCACCGAAACCGTGTATCATCGTCGAACCGAAATTGCTGGAACGGGTCAGTGGCCATCTGTTTCTGGGAAAAACTCAGGAATCTTTGAGGAGCCACTGCGCGGTCCCCCATTTCTCGGTAGGAAGCGTATACAAAGTCGTGCAATCTGTAAACAGCTGAACAATAGCGTTCAACCGCTTCACCCAGGGCTTTCATCATGGCTTCGTGACGGGTTAATGCCGTGCTAGCGCTATATCGCTGCACATTGACGTCTGAAAAGGGCGCGGTGTTGCAGATCCAAGCGGTGTAAGTAAAGAACTTGGGCTCATCATTACGTCGCGCATACTCGATTAAGGCTCTCACGATGCCCGTCTTGAAATCCACAATCGTCTTTAGGGTTTCTGAAGCCGCCGTTTCCTTCGAGGGCGCTTCAGCCCATATCTGGGTTTCATGAAACATGAAAAGTCTCCTAAAGAGTATGAGGGAGTAACAGGTTAAAAAAATAGCGAGCAAAAAAAGGTTTGCTCTCAAGAGAAGGTAGAGAAGATTAAGGGATAACGGCGAACTTGAGGCCTTTTTGGGTTCGATGAGCTTCCAGCGCGTCCCTAATATTGGCTAACGGATAGCGCCCCGAGATGAAGACGCTGGGCTTCACCATCCCGCGCTCAATGAGGTTGTACGCGCGAACGCCGTCGATGGGCGACGCTGTGGTCGAGCTTACTAAGGTTATCTCATCGTAATGCAATTTATACGTGTCAATGTTGATGCTCGTGCCAGGGGGACACCCGCCGTATAGTAAGACTTGGCCGCCACGCCTAACTAAGGCAAAGGCTTCTTCCCACGTCTGCGGCAATCCCACGGCTTCGATGACGACATCGGGACCATAGCCGTGGTTTATGTTGAGATTATCAAGCTGTGCTTTAGCGTCCTCTTGGTTTTTCGCGTTGATTATGTAGTCTGCGGCGCCAATTTTCTTCGCGAAGTCAAGTCGAGACTGCACCATATCGATCGCAATCGTTTGGGCACCCCGTAAATGACTGAGCAGCATGTGTAGCTGACCGATAACGCCTGCCCCTACTACTGCAACACTATCTCCGATCTTTATGCATACATTATTATTTCCGTGCTGTACAACGGTCATTGTCGGTATCATGCACGCATCCTCGGAAGACAGGTGGTCGGGAAATACATCAACGTTCGAGACGGGGGCTTTGACGTATTCTCGGAACATGCCACTAATTCGACCGCTTTCAGGGTCATCGGCTTTAACGGATTGTTTATAGTCTCTTTGAACGCAGAGGTTCGGCTGGCCCCTCACGCAGAAGAAACAGGTACAGGTCCGGTTCCAGGTGATTCGGCAGCGTTTTCCCCGTAAGGCGGTATCAACGCCTTCGCCTACCGCTTCGACTTCGCCAGCCCATTCATAGCCGAAGCCAAAGGGGTATTTCTTCCCCGGATAGCCTCTGACGTACTTTTTGACGCTGGTCCCGGCCGTCAGGCACAATTTGACTTTGATGAGAACCTCGTTCGGCTCAATTGTCGGTTTAGGAACATCGATCACGCGAACATCCATGGGACCGTAAAGCAAGGCAGCTTTCATGTATTCAACCATTTTACGACACTTCGCTTACGCTCGTTACATATATGGGTATGTATTACGTCAAGAGATATATACCTTTATATTCATTGCTGCTTGGGACCGGGTTTTCAAAGGAAGTAGCTGGGAGGCCTGGGAATTCCACACGTAAATACGACAAGCCTAAATAAGGAATCGGGCGTTAGGGATATGTCACGAAAATGGACGTGCTGTTAATTCATCCCCCGGTTAATCTTGAGTTGAAGAAGCCCATCCAGTCATCGTACTATGTTGGCTACGGGCTCCTGCACATCGCTGCGTGCTTAGTCCAAAACGGGTACGAGGTGGTGGTCTGGAATCTGGGAGCGTACTCAAAACTTGATCCCCGAGTGCTTAAAGCCGTGTTTCAAAAGTATGATCCCATCTCCGTTGGAGTGGAACTGAATTGGCTCGGCTTTAGCAGGGGAGCGATTCAAATCGCCAAGCTGCTGAAAGAGGTTAAAGAAGAAGTCCCCATCGTCGTCGGGGGTACCCACGCCTCGATCCTAGCCACGGAGATTGTCCAGAACAATCCAGCTATCGACATCGTTCTGAAAGGAGAGGCCGAAAAGACGTTTCCAACGCTAGTCGAAAAAATCGAGGACGGGAAGACTATAACGGACGTCGCGGGCCTCGTCTCATATGAGGATGGAAAGCTACGAGACAACCCCATCACAAACCGGGACGTGTACAAGGACCTGGACGACATCCCACCGTACTCGTCCAAGATCATAAGAAACCTAAGTGAGGGTGCTGCGATGAAAGGGATGCCTCTCGCTTCCATAAATACCGTGAGAGGGCCGTGTCACTATAACTGTCCGTACTGCCTTGGTGGGATGTCGGCCACCATTCAGGGTAGACAAGAATTCGCGCAACACTCCAGTAACTGGATCGTGAATCAAATAAGCCTTCTCATTGACGAGGGGCAGAACGAGTTTGCCTTTCAAGACTACCTGTTCCTCGTTGGCCAGCAACGGCTCATCGAGTTGGCTCAGGCGCTCCGACGAGAAAAGATCCCGGAGCGAATTCTTGGAATCAACATGACGGGGCTTCCCGGACTCCTGAAGGAACAAGCATTAGAGGAATTGTCGCGAGCGGGAATATACAACATCGACTACGGGGTCGAAACAGGATCACACCATATTTTACAGGCTATGGGACGACCCAGTACGCAAACTGTCGTGTTGGACGCGATGAAGACCACGGTCAAGAAGGGGATCATCCCCTTCACGTGGTGGATGAATGGATTTCCCGACGAAAGGGCGGAGGACGTCGAGGAAACCATACGGTTCATTCACAAGACCGCGATGGCGGGGTCAATTCCACGATGGATAACGCCCCTCATTGTCCTTCCAGGCACCAAACTGTTTCACAACGCCAAGGACTACGGCATCACTCTCAGACTACACACGTTTGAAGATTTCGCGGTGTACTCGAACCTCAGCGAGAACGCCTTAGCCTGGTACCCCGAAGCCATCTCGCATACAACACGGCACATGAGCCATCTAGACATCCTTCGACTCAACGCCAAGATGAAGATTGAAACCTATAAGAGACGCGACACAATCGTGGAGAACTTCATGAAGACCCACGCCAAGCAAATCTTAGCGTACCATCCCCAAATATCCGCCGAGGCCTTGGAGTACGATCTGAAGGAAGTCATGGGGTACGTGCCCAAGTCGTTTTACTAAGGGAAGGAAAGGTAAAGTGATGAAAAACCGGCTTGCGCTTGCCGCAATGATCAAGGATAGAATTTTCACGTGGTCGATCACTGAGAAAGGCATACGCCTCATCCCCCGCCGCTCCTTGATGCACATAATCTGTTTAGACCTTCTTCCGGGTGATCAAGCAAAGCTCGAATTCACGGGATATCTTCAGCTCTCGGACTTCACCGAGATGTGGTCTGCGATATTAGAAAACGCCATCCGCGGAGCAGAGTTCAGTCTGTCGCAAGTCTTCTGCGATCTGATGAGTTATGAAACCTCGCTTCGACGGAAAGGATTGTTCCATAAGCAAATGGTCTTCGTGGAGACCCCGCGTTTACAGCAATTAGGGAAAGAAACGGCATCGTTTACGCCTCAGAGTAGGCTAAGAGACCTCCTGAACCAAGACACAAGCCTCCTAACCACAATCGAAGGCGTGCAACTTCGGACCCTTGAGGTTGAACTCACGAGTGAACTCCTCCCACTAGGACTACCAAAAGACGAGACGAGTCTACGTGAAGAAGCGAGAGATCCGAAGGACGTCATCTGGCGATTACGCGGCATGATAGCTCAGCATAATGAAGAGAAGATAGCTACCTTATTCGAGATTATGGAGAAAATCGCGGAAAAAGTCGTGCAGGTGAGCAGAGAGCGTGTCCAAGGCCTAGGATCGAGCCAGAATTAATTTATGCCTAAGAGCCGCTTCCACCATGGTTTCGATCCTGTTGAAGCAGTATCTTTGGACGCGGCCTTTTTTTCCTCATCCAGCTCTGCGATTTTCGCCAGCACGCGGTCGATCGTTTCCTCAGGCTTATCCGCCAGCATGTAACTAAACTCCATACCTAACTGGCCAAATAGGGCTGAAAACGAAAAGTATTGCACAAACGCAACACCCATTAAGACACTGGAGGTAGGACGGAGAGATGAGAGAAACATCTCGGCTACGGATGAAAGCCCATTATTGACCACGAATTTAGCGACTTCATTGATAACGACCTCCTGTCGTTCAGGAGAGGTTCGCATAGGATTTAACATCTTAATAGACTCACTCACGTAACATTCGTTGCAAATATACGTAGCGTAGTATGTTACTATTTAAGGATTCTAGCGATTTAAGTGAAGCCATAGATTCAACTCTGTAGGGTTACTCTTCAATGAGCTCCACGTTGGCTCGAGGCACCATGACGCTGGTGCCATCCTCCAAATCTACTTCTAACACCCGGACTAAAGACTCCGTCTCGACCGTTTTAAGGTCGACGGGTAAAGCCTTCACCGTTCCCAGCTGACCGAAGTATGGCTCCGAGATGATGCGGATAGGGGTCCCAAGTTCCATGCCCCCGGTACGGACGTCTTCGCTCTCGTCGCGTTCAGATGCAGTTTCAGAACCCGAGTCTAAGGGGACGATGATTTCGGGACGCATTACCCCCGCACGGATCTGAGTGGCGCCGTTTAAACACGCGAGTTTTCCCTCGTGCTTTTTGAGTAAATTAAAAGTCTTGTGAGCCATGGGCATCTCACCGAAGCCTTCAGTAATGATTAAGGTCAAGCCTATGTCTTCATTTCCGGTTATGGCGACTCCAATCTGGCGACCGAGGAGTTGCGTGAGGTCCATGTGATCTATGCCTCCGACAATGATAGCTTTAGCTCCGACTTGGGCCGCTTTTTTGATGGCGGGCATACGAATGATGGAGCCGGCGACGATGACAGCCCCGTTGTAATCGTTGGTAATCCGATCTTCCGTTAAAACCACATCGGGGGATGAGACGGACACTTTTAGGATTCCGTGGGTTTCGCCACCTATGCCGAAGATGCCTTGAATTAACGCCGACTGATTCTCGACGATAACGCCTTCTTTAGGTAAGATTTCCACGATTCGCCCCGGGATGTATGCATTGAGGCTGAGGGGATTTGGTTCGCCTCGTAAAATCACGGAGCCGGCGCCCAAAGAGATGTACTCCACGGTGCCGTTGATGGGGCTTCGACATACCTTCTTTCCAAACCAGATGTACTGCATTCGTTCGGCGATGATTTCGCCTTTTTTGACGGGGTCGCCTTCTTTTTTATTAATGATTTGGTTAACTTCCTTTGCAGGACAGCTAAGCTCTAGAGCTACATTGATGACAAGGGGGTCACTGGGGATCAGTGCTTTGGCAACGATCGTTGTTTCGGTCACGACCTCGCCTTCCTTGACTACGACGTCGCCGAAGATCGGTAGGCGTCTCAGCTTTCTCACAGTGGTGTATTCTTTGCGTTTAAGTCCAGGCGTATATGCGAACGTCATTTATTATTCCTCACGTTAAGGTGGGATAGAGATCCATGGCTGTAAACCATTGTACGAGTTTGTTCTTACGCTCCGCATCGTTCTTTGGCAACGCTAAGGGGCGGCCGCGGGCGTCTATGATGATGCCGACGATACCCCCGTCAATCGTACCCGATACGGGCTTGTTTGGACCGGCGCCGATATCGAAGTTCGACGTGGGGTGGATTTGAACCTCTGCTGTTTCGCCCACGGGTAAAGGAATCGTCTTGAGCGTACCATACGTGACGGTTTCTTCATGGACTTCGTTGTTGGGTAACGTGAGGTGTACATCCGCTACTTTGACCTCGTTCTCCGCGGAACCGACGAAGGAAATGGCGGTTCCAAGGAGGATTAAACAGTCCTTTTCAAAGATCTCGAGGGCTGCGTCACGCTTAATTGTGGAGAGCACGCCTAAATGGGGCATCATAAACACGCTGTCTTGGAACAGGCGCGTGAGGCCGCAGAGCTGAAAGCCATCGAGCAGCATGATTGCGGACTGCGATCGTCGCGGCGCGTGGGAGAGAAGTCCGCCCGTTCCCCCTACCCACTGAACGTTGAACATCTCGATATATGTATCTTCCGATCGGATTTTTGTCTGCTCCTCGAAGTCAACGATGCCGAGTCCCCTCTTCACGCCGATCAAGGGCCGTGCAAGGGTTTTATGGTGTTGAAAGCCGAGGCGCAACGCTTCTCGTGCGACGGCTTGTTCGATCATCAAGTTTTCTAAGGTTTGAGGAATGATGGTGGGGCGGATCATCTTATTGGAAAGCCTGTTGAGTAAGTCGTTTTTATCGATATCAAAGGGTAGCCAGCGGAGGATGCTGTCCAGCCCTGCTTCCTTTAAAACGTTACAGATGCTGTAGCTCATGCCCAGGTTGGCGCTCACGCTTCGAACAAATTTGTCATCGTAGATAGAGTATATGTTGGTTGTAGCGCCGCCAAGACCCACGCCGATCAGGTTGGTATTATGGGCTTCCGCGAATACACGGAACATCATGCCCTCGCCTGCGGGGGTAGGCATGATGGGAATTTCCGTCCACGACATGAGATCGGTATAGCCTGGGGCATGAGACATGACGTGATTCATGAAGGATGCATGAACGGCTTGGCGGGCAGGCTCCGGGTCCTCGACATCGATGGTTGGACGTAAATTGGGGACGATCTCCACAGACGCAAAGTCGTCGATTATATTTTTCACCTGGGCCGCCACGGTTTTATTTCCTGCATATATGACAGGTATCTTGAAGTCTAAGCCGAGTCGTGGCCGAGGCTGAGCGAGTTTGAAGAAGTTCGCGGTTTCCAGTAATTCCTCGGAGTTACCGCCATCGACGCCTCCGGCGAAAAGAATCATATCGGGCCTCAGGAAACGCAACATGTTAATCTTCTCAAAATCTTTACGGCCATCGTCTATAGCTAAAACGTCCATGACGATGCCTCCTGCGCCTAGCGCAGCGCGCTCAGCACTTTCAGCGGTCATCGTCTTCACGACGCCACTTACTACCATCTGTAATCCACCACCCGCGCTGCTGGTGGTCACATATAAGTCGACGCCAACGTTGTACGCGTTGGAAGGCATGATGATTCCTTTAGGGTGTAATATCTTTTGGCCTGTCAGCTCTTCGATTTCTCGTATCGCGTTTCGCACGCCTAGGGTAACGTTTTCGTAGGGCGCCTCCACGGTCGTCGGCGCTTCGCCACTCTCGATGAAGCGGTATTCGTCTCCGATTTGTCTAAATAAGCGCGCCTTGCTAGTGGTGCTCCCGCAGTCGGTGGCCAAGATAATTTTTATTTGATCCTTCATGGTACACACCTAGAACCATCCTGTTGAAGAGGGTTATTTTAAGTTAGCTAAAATAAAAAGAGGGAAAGGAGAGGATATGCTACCCTGATACGTCCGTTGTTCTTCCGAGGATCTTGTTCCAGCCTACTAAAGCGTCTATCATTATTCCAGCAAGTATCGCAAGACCTAAGTATAGTCCGACGCCTTCGATGCCTCTAAAGGTCCAGCCGATGAGGTTATTACCGAATCGTGCCCACATGATTGCGATCCCGAGACCGAAGTATGCTGTGATACACCAATTCGAAAGTTTTCGAATTGGGGCGAGTTTTTGACCAATCCGCTCGTTAAAGATGAAGTACACCAGAAGGGCGACGAAGAAGATTACGTCGAACGCCTTTTCCCACGAGGTTACGCTTGAGAGCTCTGCAATTGAATAATACGGCCCTCCGATCATACCCACGTATCCTGCGCCCCAGAGTACAGCAGCGAAGAGCAAGAGGATGGTTCGATAGATACCTCGTAATCGGTGAGAGAAGAACGTTAAGAGCAGTAGACCGATGACGAGGGGAGCAAGCATCTCGATGTCTCCTTCGAGTAAAGGAGCTATGACGACCGACATAATGCGTTCACCGGAGTCTACCAGCTGGCTTGCGGTCGCGAAGCCAAGGATGATTGAGCCTAGAATGCGAAAGAGAAAGTTGTTCTTGTAAGCCGCCGAGAAATTACCGAAGACGACGAAGGCCATCAATAATTGTGAAATTATCACGGTATCCATTTTATGAACCTCCTGAACTTCTCTTAGCAAGGTAGTAGATGCTTGATCCTGCGAGTAAAATCAACAGATAAGCCGTCATGACCACGCCCGAGTACATGAACGTGGAAGAGGGCCCTATTATTCCGACGAGGCCCTCGTATTGCGCGCCCGCCGTCGTTCCCGGAATCAGGCCTTGGAATAAGCCAGCTGTGTACACAGCGCCAAACCCGGATAGCATACCGGTGTCACCACATTCCAGTGCACGGATACCGGGGTAGGGTGTTACAAAAGCCACTGTGATGTCGTAAGCAACGAAGTACCCGCGTAAGAGAATAACGTCGACGTCGGCCGTGCTATGCCAGTTTTCCGTGACCGGGAGGTCGCTTAAAGGTGTACCAAAGAAATCTTTTTTGAGGACGCTGCGTGGGTCATTGGCCAGAGTGAAATAGTGTATTGGCTGATAGGGTATTAAAACTACTTGTTCTCCGTAGAGAGGACTTTCGTTGATGGGAGCACCTAGAATTTTCTCCAACATTAGTCTTCCATAAATTTCAGCGTATAGGACGTTTGCGTACCAAATAATTTTAGCTCCTTTCTCAAGTATGCGTCGTACGGGTGTCTCAGATACGGTTGTTGATTCTCGCTCATTTGTGGGCCCTATATTATCATAGAGAAACACAGTGTCTTCCGGCCCTAAAGATTCGATGACGTCATAGAAGCCTTGAACGTATGGTGCGGGTTCTGCCTTGAGGGGCACTACGGTAAAGGTACAGATGAAAATTATGACTAGGGCGATCAGCGACAGAAGTCTCTTGTCGTCAACCAATACATGGCGTAAGGATAATTTTGTCATGTAATCACTCTCCGGGCCTAAATTTCTCGTTGAACGCGATGACTCGAGCGATGATTGCTGCTTCTCCGATTGACAGCGCAACACGACCGGCTTGTTCGCCTATGCCGAACATGTGATCCATCGCCCAATCGGCAGGTGCCTTTATGGCTGGCACGAGCAGTCCAATGGGCATGATCGCGAACAGGCCTAGGACGAAGAAGAGGATGAGGCCTCCTGCGCGTGCGTGTTTAGGTAGCATGCTCCTGTTTACAGACATGATCATGCACAATCCAGACATGGCGAGAGCGCCACCGGTTCCTGCACTGTAAAAGATGTCGTAGATAACCGCCCAGATATAACTCGTTGAGCCGTAGATGAAACCGACCGCAGATATGAGGATGAATGATATGAAGAACGTGATGCTATAGACCCACATTTCTTGCCGTTGTCTGAGGCGATTAAATTGTATTTGCGCCATTAAGAACACGTTGATTAATGTGGCAAAAAGCGTGGCAGTTGTAAGCCAGTTCGTTAAATCAGTGCCTATGGGTATACCGCCTTGGATGAAATAGCCGACGAACACGAGGAGCAGCAAACCGACAGCTAACAGCTGGGAGAGATTCGTGAAAAGTTTTTCTGAGAAGCTTTTGGTAACGGTGGTCATTTTAGAAGATATCCACTCCTGCGACGAAGAGAATAGTGGCTAGGCATAGCAGCGCAATGTAAAATATCTTGAAGAAGTCGGTGCCGATCACGGAGCCTATGGCTTCCCGGTCCTCGCTCATGTACGCACCCATGGCGTATTGTTCATCAGCGATAGCTAGATAATCTGCGTTGATTGCAGTTACCAAAAGATCCGTAATGTCACATTCTGAACCAACCTGTATAGCGCCCACCCGCGCCGCTTGATCCATACAAGCGAGGTGATGCCCCCACGAATGCTGGATTAACGGCAAGTATGCTCCGACTTGAAGCCTCTTGATCAATTCGACTTCGACCATTTGTTGTGCACCGATCTGCGCCAAAAAGTAGTAATTGTTGGGATTGAATCGCTCGGGGTGGCCGGCTTCCAAAAAGCCTTGTCGCGAATAGTCTTGTAAGATCATGTTCATGTCAGGAGCACTGGTTGTACATATTAACGGGACATTGAGCTCACCACACGCCCTCCCGAGGTATTTTGCGACCCCGGCAGTCGTGTGATACAGCATACTTGCCCGAACATACCGTATTCCGGTAAACCCAACCGAGTAAATGATTGGCTTCCCTTTCTCAGCACATACTCGGACAGCCTCCTCGATGCCCGTAACTGCGGCTAGCTTACGCACCACGTACCAAGAGTCAAGCGAAGGGAGCTTTGTTCCGACTAGGACCCAGAAAAGCGTTAGAGCAGCGTGTAAGGCTACGATTGGCAACAATTCCATGTTTATCCATTCTACCATTGTTTTTCCGCCTACCTTATTTTTTCCTTTTTTTAGCTACTACGGTACAACCTGTATTTAATAACATATATAAAGCGTTTTTGGTCGGTACATATTCTTATTGATTAGTATATATCGCTTTTTATCATTACCCGACATTAGCTATTTGCACACATACCTAACATTATGGGCCCTGACCTTCGACTTCGTACAGAGATTTACGCACTTTTTCGAGTAATTCTTGTACTTGTGATACGTAAGGGGAATAGATTTGTCTGTAATATTTATCGTAGATTTTGCTGTTCGTTTCGTGGGGTGAAAAGCGCTCGGTAATATGGACCATGTTCTTCGCGGCGTCCTCAACACTCCGATAAAGCCCGCCCCCTTTTGCGGCCAGTACTGCGGCGCCTAGCGTGGTGGCATCTATCGTTTGAATTTGGACCGATTCACGCTGAAGAAGATCAGAGAATATTTGACACCATAAGCGACTCTTTGAGCCTCCACCATGCAGCCGCACCTGAGTAATCTTCCGTCCCGACGTCAATTCCATGGCTTCCACCGCTGCTCTGACGCCGAACGCAATCCCCTCAAGAATCGCGCGGATGATGTGCCCACGATTATGCATCACATTCAGGCCGAAGAAGGCACCGTCGCCTCGAACCGAAGGTCCTCTAAACATGATGAGGCCGAGGGAGCCTGGCGGAGCGGTTGCGGCTTCACTCGTCAAGAGATCGTAGGGATCGATCTGCGAATTCATGGCGATCGCGTTCTCGCAGGCACTCAATTTCTCTTTAAACCATCTGAGGGCAATGGCCCCACTAGATCCCGACTCATATAAGTAGGTTCCAGGAATTCCAGCGACGCGGTGGGTGGGAGTATCGGAAAATGAGTCCAATACCACAGAGGTCCCAAGATTCAGGCTTGCTGGACCCGGCTCGATGATGCCACACCCCAGCGCGCCACATTGCTGGTCACCACCACCCCCCGCGATGGGCAGGCCTTCAGGAAGCCCCGTGATGCGGCTTGCGTTCCTATGTAAATGCCCCACGACTGCTCCCGGAGGATAGACGGTAGGTAACAAGTCAGGGGATACGTCAATATCCTTCAGGATGTCCTCAGCCCACTGGAAGGACGTATTGTTAAACACGTTGGTCAAGCAGGCGTTAGCCCAACTCGTGGCATAGTGCCCGGTTAACTTATAAACGAGGTAGTCATGGACCAGTAACCATTTATGCGTGCGGTTGAAGATGGCCGGCTGGTTCTCTTTAACCCACAAGACTTTGTTAATGGTACCAAATCCATTCATTCCAGTAATCTCTAAAAGGCGCTCTAACCCTATAGTAGTTAGAAGCCACTGAGTTTGTGGCATTGCACGCCTGTCCATCCAGAGAATGGCGTTCCGCAGGGGGTTTCCATCCCGATCCACCGGCACCGTCGTCTCCCGTTGATGAGTGATCGCCATGGAAGCGATGGACTGAACCTCAATATGCGCCGTCTCGATGACCTCGTTTACTGCTTTGACTAAGGCGTCGTACCACCATTCAGCCTCCTGTTCCGCCCAGCCAAGTTTTGGGTACAGGACGGGATAGTCGCTGATGGCTTTGGAGACCACGGTTCCAACCTCGTCGAAGAGAATAACGCGTACGCCGCCAGTTCCTGCATCCAACCCGATGACGTACTTTTTGTTAGCCATTATTGTCCCTCAGAATCGTTCATACGGTGATCATTAAACAGAATGGTGTTTATATATACTTGCTTTTAGAAAATGAAAATAATTATGCTTATATATACTTATATAGCACCTTCGCCAGACTAACACACACAAACTCAGAGAGGCAGATATTATGTCAGATATCGAACAGAATCTACGAGAGAGACTTGTCAAAGTCGGAAAACTCATGTGGGACGAAGGGCTCACTGGGAAGAAAAGCCTCTATCTCGCTGGAGGAAACATCAGCGCGAGAATACCTGACACTGACACAGTGTTAATCAAGCCGTCGGGATATTCCTTAGGGGCCTTGAAGCCGGAAGACCTCGTTATTGTGGATCTACAGGGCCAATTGGTCTCGGGCGAAGCCAAACCGTCCAGTGAGACCCCGATGCACACCACGATTTATGACAGACGAAGCGATGTAGGCGGCGTCGTACACTTTCATGCCCACTATTGTGGGGTCTTCGGGATCGCGGGGATTGAACTTCTCCCCCTGAGTTATGGCGGGAGCTGCCCAGCCCTTTTGAAAGGCGTCCCCATTGTACCCTGGGTTCGACCAGGAACAAAAGAGCTTGGAGCCGCAATCGCTGATGGCCTCAAGAACCGATGTGCGGTGTTAATGGAGTTCCATGGAGGAATAACCATCGGCAAAACCATTGAACAAGCCTATCACGTAGCAAGTAAGGTCGAGGAGCTGGCGGAGTTCCAGTGGCGCGTCATGGCTATCGGAAAACCAAATTACCTCCCCGAAGAAATGCGGAACACCATGTTTGACTGGGCGCGGAAGAGAGACTTTCTCGTGTAAACCGGGAAACCGATCCAGAGCAGCGGGCATCATGACCGTCGTTTACTGAGGAAGTATATAACGGCAACAAGAACAGCAAAGCCTACAAAGGAAATAGACGCCCGCTGCGATTCCGTTAATTGCTGATCTGACACAGATAACACGAGATCAAGCACTGTATTGAAAAAGTAGACCGTCAAGAATAATCCAACGATTATGACGATGTTTCTAACGTTTTCTCGCATACATACGTCCTCGATACGTAGTCAACACACACGTTAAGTCAATATCATTCCAAAGCACACATATTTAAAATCATGTATCCCACCTGCCAAGCTAGCTTGCTAAACCACGTTGTAAGTCTTTCAGACTTGTCAAAGTAGTCAAATCCACAACCAAGTGAAAAAAGGTTATGTGAGTCAGCGGCTTATTTGGAAGATGTACAAGAGGTTTGAATCTTGAAAGAATACGCCATAAAACTTCACAGAACCGCCACAATCGTTGACACCCACTGCGACACCCTCAAGTGCTTATGCCCCGAGTTCACCCGCTTCCGCGACGCGATGTGGATCGACCGCTCCACGATAGGGCTGGGAGGCCGCGCAAACACGGGGCACATCGACATTCCCCGGCTTCAAGAGGGAGGCGTCAACTGCCAAGTGTTCGCTATCTCGTCCACCCGCGAACGACGCCCGCCCTTGGCCCTGCGGACCGCCCTAAACATGCTCGACGTCTTCTACGCCGAATGCAACAAGAACAACGATGCAATAACACCAGTTACCTCCTTCAAAGAAACTCTCAACGCCGTTGCGGAGGGGAAGGTCGCGGCCCTACTCTCCGTCGAGGGAGCGGATGTCATCGAGGGAAGCGTGGGGGCTCTTCGCGTCCTCTATCGACTAGGCGTCAGGATGGTGGGGTTGGTGCATTCGATCAGGAACCAGTTAGCAGACGGTGTAACAGATTCTCGCACTGGCGGCGGGTTATCAGAGTTCGGCGTTCAGGTCGTAGAGGAATTGAGCCGCCTCGGCGTCCTCATCGACGTCTCCCACCTCAATGACGCAGGGTTCTGGGACGTGATCGACGTGACAAAGCAGCCGATCATAGCTTCCCACTCCAATAGCAGAGCGGTGTGTAACCATGTGCGGAACCTGACGGACGACCAGATACAGGTTCTTGCAGATCGAGGTGGGGTGATGGGGATCAACTTCGCGCCCGCCTTCGTCCATCCAACACATGCGACGATAGCGCGCGTCGTGGATCACATTGATCACATCGTAGAGTTGGTGGGGGCGGATTACGTGGGATTGGGATCAGACTTCGATGGAATTCGGTCTACGCCCGTGGGATTGGAGGATGTTTCCAAGATGCCGAACATTACGGAGGAGCTGATCTACCGGGAATACTCCGAGACCGCCATTCGAAAGATATTGGGAGAGAATCACCTCCGCGTCCTCAAGGAGGTTGTGGGCTGAGAAAGACGCGACAGGTTGCGGATATCAGGGGAGCCATGGGTTCCACTGCAGGCCGGGCGGCTGCCTACGTCTTGATGGAGAGAAAACGAAAGGAACGAGTCGACGGGTCTTCTACCTGTGAGGTCTTGGTCGGACGGGAGTTGAAAGCGTCTTGAGCTACGGAAAGAGGGGTGAAGAAGAGGGGTCTCGTTGATACTCCCGATACCTGGCCTTACAGAACAAGCGGGGCCTTACGCGGGTCGAATTGGACGCGAGAACAGGGGAAGACCAGGGCCGTCGCGTCTTCGCCGTGGACTGCTGTGAGCTGGGTCAAGATGCGCTGCCAGTCAGAGACCCATTCAACCCGCTCATCGTATCGCAGGATGTTCCTTCTTGCGATCCTCTCGCTCCAAACCATAATTTTTCCCGCCTGCTCAACGGGCCAGAGCCTTTGAGGGTACCCCTTCACCCGGGCCCAGTAGCCATCGGGATAGAGGCCAGCCCCAAAGCTTTCGACCAAGTAGTGGGTTACACGCCACCCAGGTGTGTACAGATGTATCCCCACCGCGGTCCCCCCCTCTCTCAATGTGCTACTGGCCGGCCACCAATCTATTCCCTGCTGGGCCTGAAGGTAGCTGTTCACGACAACGACATCCGCCTTTTTATTGGGGATCGGCGTCGAATGGAGGCCATAACTATACTTTACAGCCTCATGCCAAGCATCATCCAAGTCGCCGACAAAAAGCCCCACCAACTCCCTATTGTCGTTATAGCAACAATTGACGACGGCATCCACGTCCGCCATCCGGCCAGCCTCCTGCATGTCGGCGCGTGCATCGTTCCCCTTGATCCGCCAAATCCCCTTCTCAGCCGTCCGCCCGACGACCTTGTGATTCCAAACAATGGTGTCAAAGGACGCCACGCCGGGCACGACGTGCTTGCCCGCGCCGCCAGCGCCAGCGAAGGGGTGTTTTTTAATACCGCATACAACTATCCTCAGGTCAGCCGTCGCAAACTCCGAATCCACCTTCAGCGGCGTCCCGCGGCTGGTCTGTCCAAGATTCTGAAGATTCTTGAAGGCATTGTGGTTGACGCAGTCAAACCGTTGCACCATGTCCCAACCGACCTTTCGCCCATACGCGTCCGCCGTCATGGCGGCGTGGAGCCCGAAGGCCCCCATAATCACGATCTGGCTATCTGAGATTCCAGCCTTATTCAGCGCCGTCATAATGAAGGGAAGAACCCGGTATGCGGGTGTCGGCCGCTCCAGATCGTCACAGGTGACGACGATCTTGCCCGTTTTGCCCTTCGCCAATTCTTCGACAGTAGGGCTGCCATAGGGATGGTTGAGCGCGTCGTGGATCTGCTCATCAGTGAGAGCGGGCGCGGTGTGGCCAGCCATCCGAACGGTGCGGACGTCCCAAGTTTTGGGAAACGGGAGTTGGATCACTCGATCGTAATGTTCATCGACTCTCAGGTTTAGGGAAGTCACTTCATTCACTCCTCTACCAATCACTAGGTTCTCATAAAAAACCGTTTTCTTCGTGGCTAACAATAACTTATATGCTGTACCTTTATAAGTTGTGGTTGAATGGACGGGTCGATACTTCTTTGCAAGCTAAATTCGGTAGGGACACGGCATCCACGTAATATGAATACCTTCGTTGAACAAGCCCGCATTCTTCACCCTACACACTAACAAGGAGGGGCGCGCTTCGTATCCCTCAAAAGGGTTCAGGAAAGGCATCCAGGAGAAACAGGGTCAAGTCAGTAAGAGCGTTGCTCACGGATAGGAGGCGCAAGCGAATCTGTTGGCTTCGGTTGTGTGAGCGCAAACCACGAGTTACGTGAGACATTTCCCCCTAGCAATCGTGCGTTATGTTATCTCTTTATTGGTATTGATGATGCGGATGGATCAGGAGCGCCTACCGCAAGTCGATCCAGCCCATTCTAAGCGTCCTCAGGGATGAGCGCGAGTGAACGGACGTCATTTTCCAGTATGTACCTGCGTAAGGAAGGAATATTAATGCGGAACGCCGTGTCAGTATGCCAGGAGAGATGATGCACCATGAAAATATTGGTTTACTCGATTGAAAGAGGCGATCTGAGGTTATCTGAGGAATCTAAAGCAAGGATTCGGAAAAAAGCCGAAGATGTTCGCGCCGAAGTCGTATTTACAAACGATCACGAAAAAGCGGTTCAGGAAATAGCGGACACGGATATCTTATTTGGCTACATCACCCCCGCCATGCTGACGGCCGCCAAAGCATTGCAGTGGATTCAAGCCCCCATGTCCAGCTTTGGGACGCCCAGCGGCGAATACTATATCTTTCCCGAACTCATGGAGAGTAACGTTACCTTAACCAACATGAGTGGCATCTACAGCGATGTTATCCCGACCCACGTCTTTGCGTTCATAACCTGCTTCGCCCGAGACTTCCCCACGCTGATGCGGAATCAACTCCACCGAAGGTGGAAGCGGAACATTACCACGATCAACTTACGGGGAAAAACGCTCGGCGTCATTGGATTAGGCGGCATCGGGAAGGGAGTGGCCCGCATTGGAGCCGCGTTTGGCATGCGAATTATTGCGGTGGAACCGACCCCGCAAGACGTCCCCGCCTACGTTGACAGAATGTGGGCGCCTCAGGACGTGAAGAACTTACTGCGCGAAGCCGACTTCGTGGTCCTCTGTCTTCCCGATGCCCCGGGAACCGTGAAGATCATTGGGGCCGAGGAGTTGAAGGCGATGAAGACGACAGCCTTTTTAATAAACATAGGACGGGGACGAACCATCGATCTCCAAGCCCTTACCCACGCTCTTGAAACGGGGATGATCGCGGGTGCAGGCCTCGACGTGTTCCCCCCGGGCCTCGAACCCCTTCCCTCTGACCATCCGCTCTGGGCCATGGACAACGTCATCATTACGCCCCACTGTGCTGGTTCCGCCACGCCATCTGAACGCCGGGTCACGGTGTTCCTCGAAAACCTTGATCGCTATGTGGAAGGGCAAGAGTTACTGAACCGCGTCGATAAGAAGAAAATGGTAAGGGTGGGGCGCGGATACGACATCCCAGTCTACTCACCTCTCCGTCAAACGGAATAGGAGGCGGGTCTACGATTCGTCATCAAGGCGGGAAATAGGCCTTAATCTTCGAGTAAGGTATAGCGAAGTCAAGAGGCTAGCGGGTGATAATGTCTATCTTTGTAGTTCAGAAAAAGGGGGAAATAGCCCATTGCCATTGGAGAAGATTGTGAAGGTAACTTTATTTAATTGGAGCCATACGATGTGGCGGGGAGGCTGCGGAGGATAAATGGACTACAGACGCCTGGGACAATGTGGCGTAAAGGTTTCCGCGCTCTGCCTCGGAACCATGAACTTTGGCTCAAAAGTTGATGAAACCACCGCTCTGAGACTGGTCCACGAGGCGGTTGATAGCGGCGTTAATTTCATTGACACCGCCAACGTGTACGGGCGGGGAAGGTCGGAAGAGATTGTGGGAAAGGCTATTCAAGGGATGCGCGAGGACCTCGTTCTTGCGACGAAAGTCAGGCACCGCATGGGTCCTGGCCCCAATGACGAAGGCCTCAGTCGTAAACATATCATGCACGAGGTAGAGGCCAGCCTTCGCAGGTTGAACACCGAGTACATTGATATCTATTATGTTCACCGACCCAGCAACGTGGATCTTCAACGGGGGTATTTTGGCGAGCCCATTCCGATGAAAGAGACATTGAGCACCCTGACCGAGTTAGTAAGTTCGGGAAAAGTGCGGTACATTGGATGCTCCAACTTTCCGGCGTGGCTTCTGTGTAAAGCCCTATGGATGAGCGATAAATACGGATTTGAGAGCTATGTGGTCTCACAGCCACGCTACAATCTCTTCCAACGCGAGATAGAGAGAGAGGTTATCCCCTTATGCGTGGATCAAGGCGTCGGAATTGTGCCATATAGTCCCCTCGCCGGGGGAGTTTTAACGGGAAAATATCGCGCCGGAAGCCCCCCACCGCGAGGCAGTCGAGGCGAGGCCCAGCTCAACTGGATCATGACCCATGGCTTCCATTGGGAAGATGACAATAATCTTCAAACGCTCGAAGGCTTGGAGGCGCTCTCTACAACCCTAGACCTTCCCATGACCCAGCTTGCCTTAGCATGGCTCCTATCCAACCCGGCCATAACGTCACCAATCATCGGGGCTTCAAATCTTCAGCAACTGGAAGAGAATCTTGCATCCGTGGACGTACGGTTAAGTCAAGCCAATTTAGACGCGATTAATCGCGTAGCACCACGCATGGGGCCTTATTACACGTAAGCCGGTCTTTATTGCCCCGCTCACTCTATTTGAGGCAATGAGTAGATTAATTTAATACGTGGTTTTGCTATATAGTCGATCAGGTGATAGTGATTTTTGGCTCAAAAGAAAGTATTATACCCTATTCGCCCCGACCTTCCCCCCCAGTTCAAGGCTGCGATTGGCTCCGCGATGGAGCGATTAAAGCAGATTGCCGACGTCGATAACACCCTTCATCCTACGACGAAAGAGGGTTGGGTGCAGAAATTAACGTACGCCCACGTGATCGTGAACGTAGGCCAGCCGTGGAATTGGGAAGAGTTTTTAGACGCGGCCCCCCAGCTGGGAATGCTTCAAAATGCGTATGTGGGATACGATAATATCGACGTCGATGCGTGCTCCAAGAGGGGCATTATCGTCTGTAACGTGCCGGAAGACATGTCCGAAGCAGTAGCACAGCACGCGATGGCTCTAATCCTGGATCTCTCAAAGAAGGTGACGAAGGTGGACCGTTCCATTCGCAGGGACCGGGGATGGGGAGCCAGCACGGATCGCGTGGGATTCGAGTTATGGGGTAAGACCTTAGGCATTATTGGTTTAGGAAATATTGGAGGACGGCTTGCGATGAAGTGTCGGTCAGCGTTCAATATGCGAGTTCTTGCCTACGATCCGTTCCTCGTCCAGTCAGGAGCCCAGCGATACGGTGCTTCATTGGTTGATCTTCCTACACTCATAAAGGAGTCCGATGTAATTAGTGTCCACTGTTTTCTGACGCGAGCAGGGCCTACCCCAACGTATCACTTAATCAGCACTAAAGAATTGAACATGATGAAGAAGACCGCAGTCATCGTTAACACGTCAAGAGGCCCGGTGATTGACGAGGACGCAATGATCACAGCTCTGAACGAAGGACGCATTGCGGGGGCTGGACTCGATGTCTTCGAGATTGAGCCAATCAACGCGGATAACCCGTTACTAGATCTTGACAACGTCGTTCTGACAGCCCATCAAGCTTCATCGGCAATCGAGGCACTGCTGAGAACGCCAGTCAGTGCAATTGAAAACGTAATGCTATACGTTCAGGGAAAGAGGCCCAACTTCATTAGAAACCCCGCCGCGCTCTATGCCAAGTAGCTGATCGCCCCCTTTTCGCGTCTTTATCGGTACGTTTACGTGGTATAGACGCTGAAAGTCAGCGACATAGTTGAATTGCTAGCTAGCTACGCGAATGTACGCCCCGGGTGAAGAAGCGTAGAGTAAACCCGTAGAGATGAGGCCCACTCCCGAGGAGAGCATGTGGCTAGCTAGGTAGCTCTTTGCACCCGTCCAGCCAAGCGATCCAGCTCAAGCATCTGACCCGAATAAGTGGCGGGCCCGAAGGGATTTGAACCCCCGACATCAGGCTGTCCCCGTAAATGCTCCGAAGGCTTTCGCAGGCGTAAGCCACTGCGCCCTATCCAACTAGGCTACGGGCCCAACAGCTTAGTGTAGGTATTTTTCCCTCTTTTAAGTGTAGAGGCGTTTGGCCTTGTTGGAGAGAACGAGGGAAAGTTGACATGATGTTCTGAAGAAAGTGTTTTTAAGGACGAGAAATGTATATGTTTTAGTGCATAATAAGGAGGGGCTGACCTTTAGCGAATCTCATCTCAGTGATTTAAAATTTCGGATGATGACCATAGAACTCTTAAAAATGGCTAAGAAGCACTACACTTACCGCGAGCTCTCCAATTTGACCAAACTGCCCGTTACGGTGTTGAGCAGATATTGTAAAGGACACGTGTTACCCAGTTCGAGTCGGGCGAAGGAGCTATGGGTGACCTTGGATAAGATCGTGGGCTTAGAGGAGGAATTACGGAAGAGGATCAAATTCAACGATATGGGCTACTTCGATAACTCCTCCATCATCTCCGATTTATCCATCCTTCAACAGGCCGCTCAAAGCGTGTTCTACCGGTTCGCGGGAAGGAGGATTACGAAGGTTTTGACGGCGGCGGTCGATGGCATTCCTCTAGCAACCATCGTCGCGGAGGCGTTGGGCGTCAACCTCGTGATTGCCAAGAACAGTAAGGAAATTGGGGTGAGGACCTTTCACGAGGAAAGCTACATCCCCGGCGATTCGGCGCTGATCATGTCCCTATACATTCCCCGTGACCTGATCAGGAGGGGGGATAGCGTCCTCATTGTCGATGACGTTGTGAAGACGGGTGAAACCCATCGGGCGCTGGTAAACCTCGTTGCCAAGGCCAGAGCGGAAGTGGCGGGAATCTTTGTCCTCATTGCCGTCGGAGCCTCGTGGAAGACAAAACTACGGGACGCAACAAATTTTCCCGTAGAAGTGGTCTTGAACATCAGACCAAGAACATAACAAGGGGTTCATCCCGTCCCTTATCGTGTAACCTTGCTCGGAGCCCGGGTCAATGCGAACGGTCTGGTGGGAAAAGGGAAGGGTCCTTCTCATAAACCAGAAGACGCTTCCCGAAACCCTGGAATACGTGGAGTGCCGTGACGTTCACCGTGTGGCCCACGCTATCAAGACGCTGGAGATCCGGGGCGCCCCCGCCATTGGCGTCGCGGCTGCCATGGCTCTAGCGCTGGCGGCCTACACGAGTCAGGCTGCGTCACGCGAGAAATTGTGGAGTGAGTTGACGGACGCTGCGGCGGTCATCCGCGCGACGCGGCCGACGGCGCGGAACTTGTTTTGGGCGGTTGAGCGGGTCTTGCGGAAGGCCAAGTCCGTTGCGGGGGGCGTGAGGGCCGTTGTGGACGGCGTCGTTAACGAAGCCGTCTCCATGGTGGAGGAGGACATCGCTACGAATAAAGCCATGGGGACGCAGGGGTCGGCTCTCCTCGATGACGGGGACGTAGTGGGCACTATCTGTAACGCGGGATGGTTGGCAACGGCGGGAGAGTATGGCACAGCCCTCGGCGTGATAAAGGTCGCCCACGAGCAGGGAAAGTGCCTGTCAGTTATCGCCTTGGAGACCAGGCCTATTCTCCAGGGAGCCCGCCTCACCGCGTTCGAGTTAAAGCAGGACGGGATTGACGTGAAGGTGATCTGTGACGGGGCCGTCGGATACCTGTTTAGCAAAGGATTGATCGACAAGTTCATCTGTGGAGCGGACCGGATTATTGCCGCCGACGACTGCTCCGTGATCAATAAGGTTGGAACCCACACCGTCTCCATCGCAGCCAAGCAGTATGACGTGCCCTTCTACGTGGCAGCCCCCCTCTCCACCTTTGACTTCCAGCACCGTCTGAGGGACGTTCGCATTGAGGAGCGGGACGCCAAGGAAATCACGGAGATCAATGGAAGACGCATCGTGCCTCCAGGCGTTCCCGTGTTCAACCCCGCCTTCGACATCACCCCTCCCGAGTTTGTCAGCGCGATCATCACCGAGCGAGGAATAATCTATCCACCCTTCACGACGAATCTGAGGAACATCGGAAAGTAGGCTAGACCGGTCACCGATGGGCTCCCGTTCCCAAACCAATACTTCACCAGAAAACAGACATCGCGTTGAGGCGAATGGGGTATTAAAATTTTTAAATAAAAGTTCTGTATTGCAACATAGTAGGGCCGGTAGCTCAGCTTGGTTGGAGCACACGGCTGATAATTCCTCAGCCGGAGGCAGAAACCGTGCGGTCGAGAGTTCAAATCTCTCCCGGCCCACCATCCCCTTCCAGTGAGGATTTTCCAAGCTGGATATGTTTTTTCTATTTACCTCTTCGAGGCAGGGAGTTGCACGAGGTGTTTTACGGGAAGGAGGAGTCAACGCGTGTTTCCTGTGGAAAGGATATGATAGTGGACAGCGATTGTAGGTGATCGGGCTGGCTTTTCAACGAAGGAGATCATAAACGCCTGAAGAGTAAAGCCGCATAGGGATCGAGGGTCTTCCTCTGAGTGCGTGCGTTAGGGTTGAACGGCTCAAGAAGCCGTCCTTACGTCTACGCTAGGAAAGGTTTTATAACTCTCCCGTCGATGATTCCTAAAAGGTGTACTGGTTTGCCCTTTTGTACGAAGTGTGGAAGCGAAATCCCATCGGACGCCCAGTTTTGCCCGACATGCGGTGCGCCCGTCAAAATAGAGGCCGCTCCCACCCCGTCCACCTATACACAGCCGAGGACTGTTTCAGCCAGTTTGTTTGATCGCATGATCCGTGCCGCTCGGTTGGATGCCTCCCTTTATGAAGAAGTGGAGGCAGACAATACGGCGACGACTCAAGCCCTCATGGTCGTTGTGCTCTCCAGCGTGTGTTCAGGCATCGGGACCGCTATCGGTCAAGCCATAACAGGACACGGGAGTCTACGAATAGGGACAGGGCTCTTCGGGGGCCTGTTTTCGTCTTTAATAGCCTGGTGTATTTGGTCACTCATCACCTATTTTATCGGAACGAGGTTCTTTGGTGGCACAGCATCGTTTTATGAACTGCTTAGGACACTAGGGTTCTCGAATTCGCCTGGAGTTCTTCTGATTCTGAGCTTTATCCCGATCTTAGGGGGACTCATTTCCTTCATTGTGTGGGTCTGGGGATTGGCGGCCATGGTGATTGCCGTGAGGCAGGCGTTGGATTTCTCGACTGGCCAGGCGGTCTTAACGTGTATTGTTGGCTGGATAGCGGCCGTGATCCTACTGGTGATCTTTGGGATATTACTTGCCATCCCTTTCATCCTCCTGAGCTAGCTCTCCGCTATACGGCGTACCACCCTCGCACGTCAAAGTATCGGACAGAATCAACAGAAACACGCAGGCGAGCGGGTTACATAGCGCCCCCGGTATGTTCAAGAATGTTAAAGGCGGGAGTGATCGATGACAAAGCAAGCCCCCAGAATTGGTCTTTTCACCGGTGACCCGACGGGGATCGGTCCCGAGATCATGGCTAAAGCCGTCGTGCAACGAAAAGCGTTATCAAACCAGTTAATTACTGGGATTGGAGACGACCGCGTCTTCAGGTTGGGGTTGAAGACAGCGAAGTTAGCCTTCAAGTACCCCGTCTATGATGATGTCGAGAAGCTGAAGTCTTCCGAGAGGAACTTCGTCTTCTACGATCTGAAAAACATGGATCCGAACGCTGTGACGCTGGGCCAGGTAAGCCCTGCCGCAGGGAAAGCCGTTGGGGACTCCTTGAAAGTAATGGTCGAGCTGGCTCTTCAAAACACTATTGATGCCATCGTGTACGCGCCCATCAATAAGGAAGCCCTATATCGTGGAGGCCATCGATTCAAAGGAGAGATCGCCTTTTTCGCCCAGTTAATGGGCGTCACAGAGGGATTTGGAGAGATGAATGTATTAGGCGCCTTATGGACCTCCCGCGTTACGTCTCACATAAGCCTCGCTGACGTCAGCAAGCACATTACTCGAAAAGGCGTCTTGGGAGCCATACAGCTGGCGGCTTCAACGTTGAAACGCGCGGGAATCGAAGACGCAAAGATCGGCGTCGCCGCGTTAAATCCCCATGGCGGTGAAGGAGGCTTGTTCGGACGAGAAGAAGTGGAACGGATCACTCCAGCCGTGCAAGACGCGAAACGAAGCGGGATCAACGTGGTAGGCCCCTACCCGGCTGACACCATCTTTCTACGCGTATCTCAAGAGCGATTAAACGCCGTTGTTACGATGTACCACGACCAAGGCCAGATCGCCATGAAGCTGCTGGGCTTCGGCAAAGGCGTGACCGTGAACGCCGGATTCCCCATCGTGATAACAACACCGTCCCACGGCACGGCGTTTGACATTGCAGGTAAGGGAGTGGCGAATCCCCACGCGCTCGAAGAAGCAGTCCTGTTGGCAGCTAAAATGGCGTCCTGGCCATCCTCAGCGGTATGCTGAATCATCAACGTGGCTAAAGGGGCATGAAAAACAGGTCTGTTTCCCTCCCTAAACGAGACACGGTCTCGAGACAGGGAGAGATGACGCGCTTCTTAGCTAGCTAACGCGATGGAGGCTTCAGCCGCAGTCCTTTAGGCCCTCACAGGAGTCGAACTCAGGTAAGTGAAGGAGTGCGGTGGCGAATGGTTCAAGAGAAGGAGTGCCGAAGCCGAAGAAGTATCTGCTGGATGAAAGCAACAAGAGAAAAGCGTTTCAACAGCACACTAGAAGTAAAAGGTGGCAGCGCCCTCACGTTAATTCTTCTTTGAGGCGTTGGATGCGCTTTCTCCAAAACGCAGAGTCTTCGGGCGCTATCGTTCGTGCGTATTGAGTGATCGCGTGATCCAACATCTTTTTTACTTCGGTTTTACTCATCATTTTACCGCCTTCCCCTCATCAACCACTTCACTACGGTTTTGCAAGAGGAACAAGTATAGTGGTGAAGCTCCGCTGACTCGGGGTCCATTGCAAGAACCCTCAAGTACGTGTTGCAGGGATCCCAATTACTCTCGTTCGCTTATTATGCAGATAAACAAGTTAAAGCTTTGGAAACCATCTTCTGAACTAGAGGTACAGAGTTCACGCCCAAGTGGGAAGATCATTCTGAACGTACCATCACAGTCTCTCAGTCAGTCTTGGCGGTCGCTGGCTAACGTCTGTCACGAATAGTGCCGGCGGGAGCATTTTCAATCGTTTTGTATAGACGTGAGCGTGGTGGTGAACAGACGGATTAGTCCTCCGGCCGCGGATAGAGATGCTCTCCCGGATGGGCTGCGGTGCCCACGGGCTGATACTGGATGAACTCTTCCAGAAACGTGACGGTTCCTTTGACGGCGGCTTCGAGGAGCTTCTCGCCTTTTTCTGGACTCGCAACGCGTGCGTCGTCCATGTGGCCATCGGGGCTATACTCGTCTTGATACCAGGCCCTAAAGAAGGGGGGCTTGGGTCTGGGCCTGGGATCGGGCGCCTTCGCTAAGTCCATTCTGACCGCCTGCGGCGCAATGGCTAGCAGGATGCTGGTCTCAGCTTCGCCGCCGTGACCTATTTTCTGTTCGGGCGCCAGCTCCAACACCTCCTTCCAGACGTCGTCCGGAATGGCGTCCCAGTAAGAAAGGGTGCCCACCTCCAAGTCCACGCCGTACTTGTAGTAGAGTTGTTCCCGTATCTCCCGGCACACCGTAATATTGGGCGCCTCATTTCCTCCATGGCCGTTGAGGAAGACGATGCGTCGTACGCCGTGTTTCAGCAAGCTCTCAACCACCTCGGTGAGGAGGCGCATATAGGTCTCAGCGCTGAGGGTTACGGTACCGGGAAAGGGCGCGGTCATATTGTGTGGGGCGACGCCCACCCAAAGGACATTGACGACGATGGCGCGGGGATACATGCGTTTGGCCACGTCCTCGGCGACCCGGGTGCTGCTGAGGATGTCGTTTCCCACCCCCAGATGGGGGCCATGCATCTCCGTCGAGCCCGTCGGTACGAGGGTGACCTCTAAACGAGGTATACGCTCCTTCAACTCCTTCTGCGTATGTTCATGCCAGAATACTTTCTTTCCATCGACCACACTACATACCTCTGCACGATCGAGGTAGAGGGGGGAGACGTAAGAACTTAAGGTTAGCGGTGGTAGCGCGATCTTGTCCTGTATGAAGAAGCGTATACCAAGGCCCGGTTGACGCGTGAAGGGGTGCTCACATCGGCTTTCTGATCCACACGCCTTGTGCGGTGAGCACGCTTTGGAGGGCGCCGAGGTCGATCGTTTGTACGGGCATCTGGCGTTTCGATGCCAGTGCTGCGGCTACTCCCGCCCCCTGCCCCGTCACTATGCAGGTCGGCATCTCCCGGAGCGCCCCCTGCGCCTCATGAGTCGATGAAACACATCTTCCTGCGACCAGCAAGTTCTCGTATCCCTTGACCGTGATCGAGCGGAGAGGGATCTCAAACCAGTCATCCTTGACAACCAACTCGTGGAGCACGCCCCGTCCATCGGGGTTATGGACATCGATCCAGCTGGTGGAGCACCCGATACTGTCGTCAAACTTACGTCCACGCAGCACGTCGTCTCTAGTCAAAATGTAGTCGCCCACAATCCGTCGGGTCTCGCGGACCCCGATCTGGGTGGCGGTATCCATGACACACCGCTCGCATCCGGGAACATGCCGACGGAAAAACTGGTATACGGCGAGCGCTTGGCGTCTTGCGTCAATCTCCGCACGGGTGATGGCCTCGACGTCCAGACCGTCCAGGCCAGCCACGTGGGTCATGACGAAGCCTAACGTCCCGTCCCTCCACTGGAAGAAGAAGATCCGTCCGCGAGAGGCGAGGATATTGACCTCCTTCGCGAAGGCCTGAGAGAGCGCCTCCCAATCGGCGGACTGCAACCGCTCTGCATCAAAGTGACTCAGCTGAAACACCAGGGTCATCGGCTGCTGTCGTCCATCCGTCGCTCGACCCACCCGGAAATCCGCGCCAGCCAAGACCGAGACATCGCCGTCCCCCGTGGCGTCGACGTATGTCTGAGCGCGTAGCTTCCTCGACCCCTGCTTAGTATAAAGATGGAGGGCCTCGACCCGCCTGTCGCTCGCCGCCACGTCGTACACCAGGGAGTGAAGCAAGAGATGCACGCCCGCGTCCTCACAGAGATCGAAGGCAACAAACTTCATCATCTCCGGGTCGAAAAGGGGGCCCTGTAGGGCATCGTACTGTTTGAGCCGCTCGCAGATCTCGGCATAAAGGCCCCGAATAACCGGGTGCCCTCCAACGTCTGGACCGGGCTGAAATCGGGCTACAAGGCCGCCGGTCGCGGTTCCGCCTAGAAACCCGTATCTTTCAACGAGGTAGACCTCCACGCCAGTTCTGGCCGCAGCCACCGCGGCCGCAAGCCCTGCGACGCCTCCGCCAACAACGGCTACATCCGTTCTAAACTCTTTTGCACCCATCGCTCGTTGATCAGCGTGCATTATTCACTCCTTCTCTGAAGCATCCACCTCAGAACCTCGTTCCGAACTCCATGTCGCTTGTTCGTCTCGAACCGTACAGCCTCGGTGTTCCCCTCGCGGGCATAGGCCAGTCTCGTCCCCTCGAACGCGGTCTCGCTGTCGGGAAGCCCGATGACCGCGAGCCGCCGTGGGAGTAAGAGGGCACAGACATCGGCGGTCCTCAGAACCTCGCTGCCGCCCACACTCAATTCCCGCGGCGGCGTCTCCAAGACGACTCCCGAAGCCCGCTCGTCCAGTATTGCGGCGAGCAGCCCCCACACGCCGGGCTCGCCGCGCCCCCAGAGAACAATCTGTCGGTAGTCCACGAGGTCCCGTCGCAGAGTCAGGTAACTCACGCCCTTCGACACCCGGGTCACCATTCGCCCAAGAGCACCGTCCTGTGAAATCCGCATGCTGAGGACAATGACACCGCTCCCTATCACCTCCTTGAGCCATGATGCCACATCGAGAAGGGGGGCGGTTTCCGCTGCTTGGAGGTAGATCAGGGCGATACGCTCAGAAACCTCCGTGGAGTGAAGCAAGGTACAGGGGATATTCCCGTAGCGATCTTCTGACGGGGTGGGATCACCCATCTCCTTCAGGTACAGCTCCTCAAGTTTTACCCCGTCTTGCGTCCGTATCCCTCGAGTGAGACTGTCGACGCTGTGAAGGTCAATAGGCTGAAAACCGAGGAGGCGTGCCAGCGATCCGCGGTTCATTAGTTCGTCCCCTTGTTCCTTGAGGACATGTACGGTTCCATCTCCCTTTAATGTTGTTGACCACGGTTACCGTGGTGGTCAGGCGGGTTAGCGGGAGGGGTCACGAGTGCCCTTGGCTTGGGGGGAGATGAGGATACGTCTCTCCCCCGTGAGTGAGGACGTTGACCGTTGAGTCGGCGCCGTATTTACGCGTGAGCATGGTCAGGGCGTCTTCGACGTTGTCAAACTTGTGGAAGCCCATCTTCTCGGCGTGTTTGTCCGATATCCCGTGGGAGATGATGCAGACGGGGTGCTTTTCGCGGATGTGCGCCACGTTTAAGGCCAGACCTAATGCCACAAAGTCTTCGATCTGTCCCGTTCGATACATCTCGTTCAACTCGTCGGTACCGTATTGCAGGTATTCAATCCACTTCGGGTGCATGACCGATACGCCTTCGGGGCAGGGCGTGACCTCTATGATGCCGCCGCCGACTTTCGTGGCGAGGTCGGCGGAGAACAGTCCTTTCAAGCCCTGCCAGTACTCGATGTCAGCGGGGTAGCTGCTGGAGACCGTGATGTCGGCTACGCTGTTGATGGGAACACTGTACACAGCCTTGGCGTGTTCGACGCCGCGGCGATGCGCCGTGATGAAGTGGCCGACGTATACCTTCACGATCTCTTGATGACGGGTGATCACGGAGTTGATGAGTAGATGGATCTTCGCCCGCTCGCCGTAGGCGTCGACGAGCTGGCGTGTCGGATTATCCTCCATCCCCAGTCCGTTAGGCGTCGTTAAGGCTGAGTGCACGTGCATCCGTCCAACGGTCTCCTCCCCCGCCAACCCGGGAAGCAGGATCTTTGCGCCCGCTGCCCAGCCGGCATTAAAGTGGGGGATGATGTTGCCCGTCACAATGCGAAGGTCCGCATCGAGGAAGCCTTTGTTAATCCAGACGGGGACGTCCCCCGCCATATCGCCGACATAGGTTAGCTGCGACGGGTCGTCGAAACCGTGGTTAATAATCGTGTACTCCTCGACGACCTCGGGGCCATACTTCTCCTTCATTTCCGACTCGGTCATTGGCCGGTGGGTTCCGAGGGCGATGAAGAGCTGAATCCGGTCCTTCCGCGCCCCAGCCGCCTGCAGTTTAGCAAGCAACCCGTCGAGGAGTAAGTGGGTGGGCGTTGTTCGGGTGTTATCGTCCACCGCGATGGCAATGGATTTTCCTCGGGGGGCTAACTCGTCGATGGTGGGCCCGTCCAGAGGCGACGCGAGGGCGTTGGTGACCGCCACTACCGGGTCAGTGGCAGGCCGTACCTCGGCGGGGCGTATGAGCTCCTGAAGGCGGGCGGAAGCGAGGTCGAAGGCCAACTCTCCGGCTCCGTAAGGAAGCTTCACAATCAACGTCGATACCTTCTTCGCTATAATCCGGTCATCTGCTTATTAATTGTTCCTCAGCGCTTTCCGAGGAAACGCGCTCCGTGCGTCACGTGCTAGCTAGCTTCTGGAGCAGAGCGTCTTTCGGCTACTCCGCGAGGGGTTTATTCAGCATGTTCGCGGAACCATCCTACTAGGGTAATGCGGTTCCGCGGCGAATTCGATGGGGCTTACGGACGAGGGCTCCGCGGAGTCTACCATTGATGGCCAACGAAGCATAGGGAACATGGCCCCTCTCCAAGGAAAGGTGCCCCTGCTAGTGCTTGGCTAGGCAGTCCTAGTATCGGTTAGCTAGCTAACCGATAGTCATCCTTATAGGCCCCTTGGCTACCCGTATTAATTTACCACGAGACAGCCACCAATATTGGGCACCCTGAAACCGGGTAAACGCGGCGGTTGTGGCATACCTATGATGACTCATGTTAACTTATCGCTTATTGGCATACTCCTCGCAGTCATAACGATTTCTTTCTCGATGATATTCAAACTAAACATTGGCCTTTCTCTCATATTAGGATCCATCGTTCTCGGACTATTCTCCCTCTCCTTGCTTGACCTACTACAAACCATCCTCGATGCATCTATATCACCCTCAACGTTGGAGATGATAATGACCATCATATCGATAACCTTTCTGAATGTTACGTATCAGAGGACGGGAAAAGCCCAAGAACTAGCCGAAAACTTGGGAAAAATGATCCCATCAAAGATACTCGTAGCGATCATTCCAGCAATGTTTGGCATCCTACCCGTTACTGGAGGCGCCCTCTTTTCCGCGCCGTTAGTCGATTCTGAGGGAGACAAAATTGGTATAGGGAAAGTAAGAAAAGTGTTTTTAAATATGTGGTTTAGACACATCCCACACTTGGTATATCCGCTTGAAACCGCCTTAATCATCGCTTCTCATCTCACAGGCGTGAGGTTATCCCTGATAATTGCTTATCAAATCCCCGTATTCATTGTGGGTCTTTCCTTTGGCTATCTGATGGGATTGAGAGACCTCAAAAAACAGGGAGCACTAGTCATTGAATGGAAGTACTTCAGGAGATTTTTACTCTCTTTTCTGCCAATTTTAGTTACCCTCGCCTTGACAGCCCTCTTAAACGTAAAGCTCTATATCGCTGTCTTCATGGGCACAATACTCCTGTTCTTTATGACGCGTTCAAAGGAATTTGCCTTTGTATCGTCCCTAAAAACACTGAGTAATATGGCGCTCATAGGTTTTGGAGTCATGATATTTCGTCAAACATCCCAAGCATCAGGAGTATGGGATGTTGTTGTAAACCTCGTTCAAGCCAACGCTCTGTGGCCACCTATATTACTGGTATCTCTTCCCATTTTGATTGGGTTTACGTTAGGGGAATCCTCACCATCCATAACAGTTTCTCTATCAATGTTACTAACCATGTACAAGTTGACCCCGCCGGAAGTGTGTCTAATCTACACATGCATGTATTTTGGGCATCTGATATCCCCGCTACATCTCTGTTTTTCGGTGACATCCGAGTATTTTAAAACAGAAACCTGGCAAGCGTATAAACAGTTAATCCCTGCTACAATTGCCACCCTTATGGTAGACATTCCTCTTATGATTCTGTTAGCTAGTTAGCGCGCGCTAGAATCCCCAACCCAACCCAAACTTCATCACCTCAATGTGGCTTCAGTTCTTACTGCGCACCAAAAGTGTCTTGTTTCTGTAAATAAGTGTTGAATAAGGTCTTAAGTAATGCTTACTAGATTTCCCTGAACTGCATTGACCAGCGAATGCAATGGACGCGATCATCATCTTGTCAACGTTTACCTATATGATTCCATCGACTTCTTGGTTCAATCTATCAAAGAACGCGACCATAAAGTTATGTCTTTCTTCAGCCATCCTTTTCCCTTCGCTAGTCAGCATCCTGTCTTTAACGTGCCGTAATTTCACCATGAATTCCCTGTACGCCGTATCTTCTTGGGTGTATGGTTTGGTTTTATCCATATCGATGTCTTTATTGTGTAGCTTTGCACCAACTTCTCCAGCAAATAAGAACGCTCGCCCAACCCCCACGGCCCCAATGGAGTCCAATTTATCCGCATCGAACAACACTTTCGCTTCGATAGATCGCGGGGTTATGCTTCCTCGAAATCTATGAGCTTCAATACAATGCACGATTGCCTCAATTTTTCCAGGATCCATCTTGTGTTTTTCCAACAAGTCTCTTGCTAACAGGGCCCCCTTTTTGGCATGACACTCTTTTCCATTCAACCTATCTTGATAACTCCTGCCAATATCATGTAAGACTGCAGCGTATTGCACAATCTCGAGATCGGCGTTTTCTTTCTTCCCAATCTGCATGCAGAGGTTATAGACTCGGAGAGTGTGGTCCCAGTCATGGCTCCCCTTTGCATGTACGAAGTATTTCATCGCCGCTTTTTTTATCTGGGGAAAAAGATCCATGCCAAAAGGGTAAATATGCAAACTTTATAATGCTTTCCAAACGAGTTTTGCACTTGCTAGAAGCAAAATCAGGCCTAAACTAGGGAGCTAAACAGAAGAACCTAGCTAGCTAACTATGACAGGCTTTAAGGGAGCCTTCAAGAAGTCTCAGTGGCTAAAAAGGCCTTATATGACGATTATCCCCATTTGTAAAGTAAAAAGGGCACTTAGCTTCAGAATGTGCGCTCCGCCACAGATGAATGCTCCGAAGCTAGTTAGCTACACGGATAACTGGAGCGATGATGCGTTGACGTGAACGAGCGGCTATTCCTTCGATTGGATCTGCCGCATTCGAAGGAGCCGATTGATGCCCGTGATCATGGCGTTGACGCTGGCTTTGACGATGTCCTCGTTCGCAGACCGCGAGGACACGACATTTCCATGAATGTCCTCGACCTTGATGATGACTTCCGCCACAGCGTCGCTGCCGCCGGTTAAGGCCTCCAGCCGATACTCCTTCAGGTTCACGTTGACGAGGCGGCTGGTGATTTTTTGGATGGCCTTCACAGCTGCGTCCACGGGCCCAACGCCGGTTTCCGCGGAGGAAAAATCCTTGCCATCTAAGACAACACGGACGGAGGCGGTTGGAGTCATCTGCGTCCCCGTCATCACCGAGAGCTCTTGGAGGCTGATGAGTTGTTCCTCTGCCACCGCCGCCACGCCCATCACGTCCCGCGCTACATCCAGTAAGTCGGCGTCG
>Ga0209427_10000739_pt1 | contig 35893 bp, 28 predicted proteins | sample DeeMarSWOR136_30_FD_187465 | JGI IMG/M metagenome (GOLD analysis project Ga0209427, IMG submission 187465) | Marine sediment microbial communities from White Oak River estuary, North Carolina - WOR-1-36_30 (SPAdes) (version 2) | ecosystem: Environmental > Aquatic > Marine > Intertidal zone >...
TCCAGAGTCATGTGTCCTACCATTGGACGACTTCCCAGTCTAGGAAATGATAATCGATATCTTGAAGTTTTTCAACCTTCCTCTCTTTGAGAATGGAATGGGTGGTGATTGCCGAAGACGTTTAATTTGATTGACTCCTCACCTAGACTTTCTGAGCACAACCCGGCTTTCCTAAGCTTTATTTGTTTTTGAGGATAATTGGATGGTCATTCACTTCGATTTACTCTTAAAATAATCTGTTCATTTTAAAATAAATAGGAGCCATGCCAGGTTTTTCATCCTCATTGACTTGGAAATTATCCGATGATAAGATTGACGATTCATAATGAGAAAAAATCTGCTCCGTTTTGGTGTCTTCTTCCTCCTCACCCTGGTTTTTCTTTTCTTTTTCATCCGGAGAGTAGAGTGGAAGGAAGTTCTGGGTTACTTGACGGATGTGGACCTCAAATTCTTGGTTCTGGTCTTCATCCTTGTTCCGGTTCACTTCGCCACTCGGGGCTTCCGCTGGAAATTCCTCCTGATGAATGAAAAGAAGGGGGCCAAATTTTCCCATATGTTTGCCGGAAATGCTATCGGCTTCACGGTAACTCTCCTTTTTCCAGGAAGGCTGGGAGAGTTGGCCAAGCCTCTGTACCTGGCCCAGAAAGAAAGAATAAGCCGGGGGTTTGCCATCGGCACTGTGGTCGTTGAGAGAATATTCGATATGTTCACTATGTGTTTTCTGCTTGGTGTTTTTCTTCTGGCCAAACCCCTCTATTCTTCCTATTTCCAGGGAAAAGAAGAGGCGTACTCCAGTCTTCAACTCTACGGCATCATCGGGGTAATCATCGCCACCATACTCCTGGCCATCATCCTGATTCTCTATTTCTTCAAGGAAAAGGCTCTTTCCGTTATCACTCTCTTGCTGAAACCTGTACCCGAGAAAATCTCCCAGATGATTCTCAAAGCTTCAAAGGGTTTCATCCAGGGCCTGAAGTTTTTTCATTCTGTCAGGAATCTGTTCATCTATATCCTTCTCTCTTTTGTCGTCTGGATAGGCATCATTTTTTATTACTGGATTTTTTTCTTTGCCTATAAGATTTCGGTGCCTTTTTTTCTGCTTTGTCCCTATGTTTTTCTGATTTTGATAGGGGCGTCCATTCCTACGCCAGGAATGGTGGGAGGATTCGACTATTTTAGCAAAGTCGGTTTGACTTCTCTGTTTGATGTGGATGTAAACCTGGCCGTGGGGATGACGATCGTGGTCCATGCTGCCCAGGTCGTGATGACTTGCCTGGTGGGTTATGTTATATTATGGAAAGAAGGAATTTCGCTGCTCCAGCTAAAGAAACTTGGGGAGGATGTCAAAAAGTGAGGTGTCCCTACTGCGACCATCCGGAGAGCAAAGTCATCGATTCCCGGGAAAGCAAAAACGGCTTGTGTATCCGGCGCCGTCGGGAATGCCTCTCCTGCAAGAAAAGGTTCACGACCTACGAGAAAATCGAGGAAATCCCCTATATGGTCGTCAAAAAAGACGGCAGAAGACAGCCTTTTGACAGCCAGAAGCTTCTCCGGGGGCTGCTCAAAGCCTGTGAAAAAAGGCCTGTGCCCCTGGCAAAACTGGAAGAGATTGTTGATGAGGTCGAAAGCAAACTCCAGGACCGCACGGATAAAGAATTGGCGGCTTCAAAAATAGGGCAGCTGGTGATGAAGAGGCTCAAAGCACTGGATAAGGTTGCCTATGTCCGGTTTGCCTCGGTGTACCGGGAATTCAAGGATGTGGTGGAGTTCAAGCAGGAACTGGAATCTCTCCTCAAGGAAAAATAAACCTACCTGAAAATGGTTAAAAAAATCAAACTTATCTCAAAGATCGAGGATATCAAAGAAGACATCAACCGGATCGTAGGGGAGTTCGGCTTCCAGAGAAATGAGGTGTTGGGTTTGGATGGAGGCTGGAATCCGGATGTGGATATCTATGAGAATGCAAACAACATCACGGTTGAGATTGAACTCCCTGGAGTTGACCAGAAGGATATCACCTTGTTGCTGCACAATAACCGCCTGGAAGTGAAGGGATTCAAGAGAGAAGAGGAGAAATCCAGAAAACTAAAATATATCAGGCTGGAACGGGAATATGGCTCTTTCCGGCGTTTTATTTTTCTGCCAGGCTCGGTGATTCCCGAGAGGACAACCGCCTATCTTCGGAATGGTGTTTTAATAATAACTTTGAAAAAGCAAAGGCAGGGAAGAAAAAAGGAACGTGTCGTGAATATCCAGAAAGCCGGGGAATAAACTTGGAGGAATACCATGGCTAGAAAGAACAAGGATAACGAGAATGGCTATGAGGACGTATTGGACGACCGGGATAAAAAGATCCATGTTCCCAAAGAACTCCCCATTCTCATGCTCAGAGATATCGTCGTCTTCCCCTATATGGTGATTCCTCTATTCGTGGGAAGAGAGAAATCCAAGAATGCCATTGACCATTCGCTATCGACTGACCGGATGATTCTTCTCCTGACTCAAAAAAACATGGAAATTGAAGAACCCAAAAGAAGAGATGTCTATGAGGTGGGGACAGTCGCCCTGATCATGCGCATGCTCAAGCTTCCAGACGGCAGGATGAGAATCCTGGCTCAGGGTCTGGTGAGAGCCCGGATCGATAAACTTGATGAGGACAAGCCCTTCTATACTGCTGGGATCACAGTCATCCCTGAGCCTGAGGAAGAGAAAAAGTCAATTGAAGTGGAGGCCCTGATCAAGAATACGCGGTCAGGGTTGGAGAAAGCCTCTTCTTTGGGCAAGGATATTCCTCCTGAGGTCATGATCCTCTCGGCGAATATCGATGAGCCAGGGAGGCTGGCTGACCTGACCGCGGCTAACCTGGAGTTAAAGGTCAATGAGGCCCAGCGGATCTTGGAGGTTGCAGATCCCATTCAAAGACTGAAGAAAGTCTTCGAGCTGTTAACGAGAGAGCTTGAGCTTCTGGATATACAGTCAAAGATCAGCACCGAGGCGAAAGGAGAGATGGACAAACTTCAGAAGCAGTATTTTCTCAGGCAGCAGATGAAAGCGATCCAGAAGGAACTGGGCGAGGGGACTGAGATTCAGGAGGAAATAGCGACTTACAAGGAAAAGCTGACAAAGCTAAAAGTCTCCCCGGAGGTCAAGGAGGAGCTGGAGAAACAGATCAACCGTCTTTCCCAGATGCACCCGGAGTCTGCGGAGACCGCTGTTGTCCGTAATTATCTGGATTGGATGTTCGACCTCCCCTGGAATAAAAGCACGGTTGATAACCTGGACCTGAGAAAAGCGAAGCAAATTCTGGATGAGGACCATTACGGTCTGGAAAGAGTTAAAGAAAGGATCCTTGAATACCTGGGAGTCAGGAAACTCTCAAAGAAGATAAAGGGCCCCATCCTCTGTTTTGTCGGGCCTCCAGGAGTGGGGAAGACTTCTCTTGGACGATCGATTGCCCGAGCTCTGGGCCGGGAATTTATCCGGATATCTCTGGGAGGTGTTCGGGATGAAGCCGAGATCAGAGGTCATAGACGGACATATGTCGGTGCCCTCCCTGGCAAGATTATCCAGAGCTTGAGGCGGGTGAAATCCAATAATCCCGTGTTCATGATGGACGAGGTGGATAAGATCGGGGCTGATTTCAGAGGAGACCCTTCCTCAGCTCTTCTTGAAGTCCTGGATCCGGAGCAAAATTATTCTTTCCGCGACCATTATCTGGGAGTCCCTTTTGACCTTTCCAGGGTGATGTTCATTACCACAGCCAACCTTCTGGACCCGATCCAGCCTGCTTTTCGTGACAGGATGGAGATCCTCCGTCTCCCGGGATATACCGAGGAGGAGAAGTTGCAGATTGCCATGCGCCATCTGGTCCCCAAGCAGATAAAGGAAAATGCCCTGGATGAAAAATTGATTATCTTTAGCAAGGGCGCTGTAAAGAAGATCATCTCACTCTATACGAGGGAGGCAGGTGTCAGGAATCTGGAGAGGGAAATTGCCTCGGTTTGCCGGAAGGTGGCCCGGCATGTCGCGGAAGGAAAGGATAAATCGACCAGAGTCACATCCCAGAGCATCGAGACTTATCTTGGACCTCCGAAGATCTTCAAAGACCAGCTGTTGCAGAAGGATAGCGTCGGCGTGGCCACAGGAGTTGCCTGGACCGCCACCGGGGGAGAAATACTCTTTGTGGAAGCCACTAAAATGAAAGGGAAAGGGCAGCTTTCCTTGACCGGTTCGTTAGGCGAGGTGATGAAAGAGTCAGCCCAGGCAGCCTTGAGTTATGCCCGGGCTCATGCTGAGGAGCTGGGTATAGACGGCCAGATCTTCTCCAAAAATGATTTTCACATTCACATTCCCGAAGGAGCGATACCCAAAGATGGGCCTTCGGCCGGAGTCACTATTGCCACCTCTTTGATCTCGATCTGCTCGGGTTCAATGGTAAAGCATGATGTCGCCATGACCGGCGAGATTACCCTGAGAGGAAACGTCCTGCCCGTTGGCGGAGTGAAAGAGAAGGTGCTTGCGGCCCAGCGGGCCGGAGTGAAAAAAATGATTCTTCCTCTGCCCAACAAGAAGGATATGGCTGATATTCCCAGCAAAATCAAAAAAGATATGGATTTTATTTTTGTTGATTCCATACATGATGTGTTTAGCAACGCTTTGGTAAAAGAGCCTCGCAGTAAGACTAAGGCTTGATTTTTAAATAGCTAGCTCCATGAAGCTCAAACTCCTCAGGGAACGGGAGATCCTGACAGCGATCAGGAAAGAATTCTCTGACATGCCGCGGGACCTGATCCTGGGCATCGGGGATGACGCAGCTGTCATCAAAACTCGGGAAAAATATCTGATCCTCACCAAAGACTTACTCATTGAAGACTATCATTTTATCGTTTCCTTCCATCCTCCCTATTTCCTGGGGAGAAAGAGCCTGAATGTCAACCTGAGCGATGTGGCGGCGATGGGCGGGAAGCCAAGGTATGCGCTTCTCGGATTAGCCTTTCCGGAAAAGACCCCGACCCGCTGGGTGGAGGAGTTTTTTGCCGGATTCAAGTCTGCCGCTGAAGAGTGGAAAGTCACTCTTGCCGGAGGAGATATTTCTCAGTCCAAGAAGATAGCGGTGTCGGTCACCGTTTTGGGTGAAGGGAAGACCATCATCCGCAGAGACGGTGCCAAGCCCGGGCATCTCCTGTTTGTCTCCGGAAATCTGGGAGATTCCCAACAGGGATTGATTCTTCTCCGTAAAAAATTCAAGCCGGAAGACGATGAATTGGCCGATCCTTTACTCAAGGCTTTCTTAGACCCGACACCTCAAGTTTCTCTTGGTCAGGGCCTCTCCCGCCTTAAAATGCCCTCGGCCATGATCGATATCAGCGATGGGTTGTCCGTGGATTTGATGAACCTCTGTCAGGAGAGCGGCTGCGGCGCCGAGATAGAAGAGGCCAGTCTTCCGCTTTCTTTTGAATTGTGTTACTGGCAGAGAAAACCTTATGAACTGGCTCTTCATGGCGGGGAGGATTACCAGCTTCTGTTCTCTGTGCCTCTAGAAAAGCTGGATTTCATGGCTCAGTTGCAAAAAAAATATAAAATAACCTGCATCGGAAAGATGACCAAAGAAAAGGGAATTTTCTTGATCGATAAAGACGGGAAGAAAAAGCCCCTGGAAATCAAGGGCTTCGAGCATTTCACATAAATGATTGAGGTCAGGCTTCCATAACTTCAGTAACTTCTAATATGTAATAATATGGGGACGTAATATGGGGACGTTCCCTAAGGGGACACTTTATCTCTTCCCATCGATTTCTTAGAAATTAACAATAAATAGGGTGTCTGCCTCAGCTACATCCCCAATTACGTGGCAGTTGATTGTGAAGGTGTGATCTGCCGAGGCTGCTGGTTCCCCTACATACAAGCCAAGACCCCCCACACACCACCATAGGATCCGGATGGAGAGGAATTGCCGCAGCAGTTTTCGATTACAAAAAAAAGCAGAAAAAAAGGGCCTGGCCCCTTTTTTTATAAATTACTGAAGTTTTGGAAGCCTGACCCCAATTCTTCAATTCTTGACAAAACGGGCTTTTTTGTTGTAATTCATAACACAAAGTGTGATCCCAGTGGTTGGGAAGGAGGAGATTATGGGAAAAAAAGTCCTCGGCTGCCTTTGTTCTGTTTTCTTGCTCATATCCACTCTTTGGGCAGGGGGATGGAACAATACCTTGATGGGATGCAGAGCCTTTGCTATTGGCGGTGCTTTCGTGGCCATTGCGGACGACCCGACAGCGATTTTTCATAATCCCGCAGGCTTGGTCTACCAGGAAAATGTGTTCAACCTGTCCATAGACGGATTCTATATTTCGCCCACCCATGAATATGTCACTGTTGACGGATCAAGAGTGGAAAGTCACTACAAGTCCTCTCTGCCTCAGTTCTTCCTCACTTATAGGACTTCCGAGAAAATGACTATAGGGCTTGGATTCTACATACCCTATGCAGGAGGAGGAGTCGACTGGGAAGAGGGGGTGCTGAGCCACCCTCTGAAATCAACCATGGGAGTATACAGCCTGACTCCGACTTTATCCTATAAGTTCAGCGAAAAGCTGTCCGTTGGCCTCAACCTGAACTTCTATGGCGGAGTGATGAACGTCCAGACTGAAGATGAGACTACGGGCTATCCCGTCTCTATTGAAGAAAAAGGCTCGGCTGTATCAGCAGGCTTTGGCCTGTTGTTCAAGCCTTCGGAGAGAATAAGGATCGGCTTAGGGGTGAGAGGTCCGACCAAGATGGTGCTTTCGGGCGAGACGGTTATCTCCTTAACCGAGCCTCTGCCCCTCCAGATCGTACGGGATTCTGAGACGAGCTTCAGTTTGCCCTTGGATATTGAATTGGGATTTTCTTATTTGATTTCTGAGAATTTCCTCTTTTCGACCAGTGCTCAGTACACCATGTGGTCGGTCCTGGATAAAGTGGAAAAAATCATCAAAGATCCCGTTGGAGGAGATATCTATGAAGAACAGAGGCTTGACTTTGGCAATATTCTCATTTTAAGGACCGGCTTCGAATATTTCGTCTCCGGAGGTGTCATCCTGAGGGGAGGCCTGGGCTATGACCGCTGCGCCACACCTTCACACTGTTTGGATATCACCAACATTGATGTGGATAAATTCACCATAATCGGAGGGATAGGCTATCGGACAGGAAGGACTCAAATCGATTTCGTCTATGCCTATGCAGATGGAAAAGAACGGGAAAAGCAAATCATAGGCTCACCGATTCCAGAAAGATACAATCTCAGCGCCGGAATCTTGGGTGTGGGGGTAACCTTTTCTTTTTGACCGTCTGAGTTTAAGCAGAAAAAAAGTCCCCTTTAAGAATAACCTCTGCAGGTCCTGACTGATAGACCTTCTTTTTCTCCCATTCCACAGTGAGGTGTCCCATACTTGTCCTGACCATAACCTTTCGATTGGTCAGGTCTTTCAAGATCGAGGCCACGGCTGCCGCGCAGGATCCGCTGCCAGAGGAAAGGGTTTCGCCCACGCCTCTTTCCCAGAAGAGGACATCTATCTCATCCCTGTTCAGCACCCTGACGAATTCGATGTTTGTCCTGTTGGGAAAGAAAGGATGGGATTCGATCTCGCGTCCGATCTGGTGCCATTCGATTCGGGCCGGAAAGCGGTCGACAAATATAGTGCAGTGAGGATTTCCCAGAGAAAGAGCGGTTATCGGGTATATTTTTCTGTTGATGGAGAGAGGATAATCGATGATCTTGTCGTGTGTTGAGCCGTCATCAAAGGGAATCTCCTTGGAGGCTAGATAGGGAGTACCCATCTCTATCCTGATCTGGAAGAAATTCTTTCTTTTCTCGATGAGCTTGCACTCTCTGTTACCTGCAGTAGTCAGGAAATTGACCTGATGCGAGTCGATCTTATTCTGATGATAAAGATAGGCCGCAGCGCATCTCAGCCCGTTTCCGGATATCTCCGCTTCGGTGCCGTCCGCGTTGAATATGCGGAATTTAACGCGGCCTTTGGCCTTATCTTTGACTGAAATAAGGAGCAGGCCGTCTGCTCCGGCGCCTGTATGACGGTCGCAGATCCTCCCGGCAAAGGGCCCGATCTCGGAGAGACGGTTGACCTCTGCCTCATCGGTAATAAGAAAATCGTTTCCTAAGGAGTGGATCTTGAAGAACTTCATTCAGGTATTCTGAGAGTTGTGATGAACTCTCTGGACTCTCTTTCTCTCCTAATGAACAGCATGAGCCCATCTCCCGGATTGAGCTTATTTATGATTTTTTTGAAATCGTCTGTGTCTTTAACCTCTTGCCTGTTGGCTTCAAGAATTATGTCCCCAGGCAGAAGGCCTTTCTGTTCAGCTTCGCTGTAGCGGCGGACTTCCGTGATCAGCACTCCTTCCTCAGTTCGAAATCCGATGCGTCTGGCAGTGCGAGGTGTCAAGGTCGATACCGTTATACCTAAGTCTTGCCCTGAGGAGGCGGATGTCTGTTCCCCTTCTTCTCCGGTCGATAACTCGTCGAGCTTGGCGGTGAGTGTCTTTTCTTTCCCGTCCCGGATGACTTTGATTTCGACCTTTGTTCCAGGCGGAGTATCGGCGATCTTGAAGGATAGGTCGTGGGTGTTCTCGATAAGCTGGCTGTCGAACTCAACAATGACATCGTAGCGTTCGAACCCAGCTTTGTCCGCAGGCGTTCCCGAGGTAACCTCTACGACGAAAGCCCCTCTCCTGGATTTTAAGTTCAGAGCTCGTCTTTCTTCCTCGCTGACGTCCCGAGTTGTTACTCCGAGATGTCCTCTGACTACTCTGCCTTTTTCCTGGAGCTGTTTGACGACTTTGCGGGCCAGGTCAGAAGGGATAGCAAACCCGATGCCGATATTCCCGCCTGTCATGGAAGCGATATTGCTGGTGATCCCGATGACCTCGCCTTTCATGTTGACCAGAGGACCGCCGCTGTTTCCGCGGTTGATGGCAGCGTCGGTCTGGATGAAATCCTGATAGGAGGGGGCTTCCTGGCTCTGGAAAAGTTGCCTCCCCTTGGCGCTGACGATTCCCGCGGAGACCGTGTGCTCATACCCTAAAGGATTGCCGATGGCCAGAACCCATTCACCGACTCTTAACTGGCCAGAGTTGCCCAGTTCCACAAACGGCAGGTTTTTGTCAGCGATTTTCAGCAGAGCGACATCGGTCGGCGGGTCTGTTCCTACGACTTCCGCTTTGTATTCGTTTTCTTGAAGAGTATAGATGGTGATTTTTTCAGCGTTTTCCACGATATGGTTGTTGGTAATAAGGTATCCATCCGAGCTGATGAAAAAGCCTGTTCCCCCTACCTGAGAGCGGAATTCTTGCTCTCTCCCGCGGGGAATCCCGAAGAACCTATCCCAGAAGTCATCGCCCCAGTCGTCGAAAAAGCTGGTGACCCTTCTTCGTTCAATTCTTTCCGCAGTGATTCTCACCACAGCCGGGCCGACCTTGTCAGCAACTCTGACAAAATCGAGGTCCGGCTTCTCCTGGGCAACAGGAGAAGCATAAAGAAATGACGGCGATGATGAAGCTTCGTTCAAGAAGCTATCTGGCATATTCCTCTCGGGCAGATAAACAAAGAAATAGCCCGCAAGAAAAACGCCAAGGAAAAAGCTAATCAGCGCGATTAAAACGGTCTTTTTCATCTTCCGTCCTCCATTCCATGATATTACAAAATAGCATACTCATCTGAAAAATTCAATTCTCCTACCTATTGTAAACTCATGAGTTAGGCAGAAGTTGCATAAAAAACCCATTGGAGATATCATCACAGGGATTGAGGAGGTAGATAGTGGAGAAAGGCTTCCTGATCGTCATTGAAGGAATAGACGGAGCAGGCAAATCCACCCAGGCGGAGACGCTGATGGACAGGCTCCGGAAGAGAGGGTTTGATGCTGTCTATTTTCGCGAGCCTTCAGGGAGCAGGTGGGGCCGGGAAATAAAAAGAAAAGCCCTTGACCCGGATTCACTAACGCCGGAGGAGGAACTGGAGCTGTTCCAGAGGGACAGGAAGGAGAACTTGGAGAAGAACCTGAGGCCTGCGCTGGAGAGGAACAAAATCGTGGTCCTGGACAGGTATTACTTCTCGACCATCGCCTACCAGGGTGCCAAGGGGATCGATGAGGAACGGATAAAAAGGATGAACGAAGAATTTGCAGTTGAGCCTGACCTTGTTTTTATCCTGGATATCAATCCCCAGCAAGGCTTGGACCGCATAAAGAATCGTCGAAAGAAAGACAGGCTTTTCGAGAGGGCAGACTACCTGGCCAGGGTCCGGAAGATATTCAGAGGTTTTAAGGGGAAGAAGTTCATCCACATCGATGCCCGGATGACGAAGGAGGCGATCAGCGCCAGGATCGAGAAACACGTGCTCAACCTCATTGGGATCAGGCTTCCAAAACTTCCATAACTTCCGGCCCAGACCCCGTCAGGAATTTGCGATTCAACACACGCTTCTTGTTCTATTGACAGCGAGATTGATAAAGTCAAATCCCCAGTTATTGAATTACCGAAGTTTTGGAAGCCTGACCCCAAGTGACAATAATCTGCAAATCTGATATATTTGAATCTATAAAACCATGGCGATAAAGTTCACCATCCGGATAGCTAAGAGGAGAAAGCCTCTGCGGCCTCAGTATGCGGAAATCCCTCAGCCACAGAAAGTGAAAAAACCCCCCAGAAAAAGGATTCTTAAAGCGGCATTGTTTTTTGTCCTGTTTTCCTCTGCCTGTTTTCTTGGAGTTATGCTGGGGACGTTCCTGGCTATCAGCCGGAATCTGCCTTCCATATCCGAACTGGAGGAGTTCGAGCCCAACATCATTACCTACATCTATGCGGATGACGGGACAGTCATCGGGGAATACGCCCTGGAAAAGAGAATCGAAGTTCCTTTAGAGGTCATCCCTGAAGCGCTTATAAATGCCATCATAGCCACCGAAGATGCCAGGTTCTTCAGCCATGGAGGGCTTGACTGGCGGGGAATTTTGCGCGCTGTGAGAGAGGACATAGAGATCAAGTTATTCGGACAGGAACGGAAGCTTCATGGTGGAAGCACGATCAGCCAGCAGTTGGCGACAATGCTCTTCCTCCACCGGAGGCAGACCCTCCGCCGCAAATTCAAGGAAGCCATCCTTTCCGTTCAGATCGAAAAGAGCTATACCAAGCGGCAGATACTGAATATGTACTGCAATCAGTTCAACCTGGCCAACGGCGCCTGGGGTGTTGAGGCTGCTTCTCAGCTTTATTTTGGCAAGACCGTTTCGGAATTGACCCTTGAGGAAGCGGCCCTGATCGCCGGAATCCCCAGGGGTCCGACCATCTATGATCCCTACAAATATCCTGAAAATGCCCTAGAACGGCGGAATCATGTTTTTGACCGGATGGTTGCCGAAGGGTATCTCTCCAGAGCAGAAGCAGATGAGGCAAAGACCAAGCCGCTCGGTGTTCTGCCTTTGCACCGTGAGACTTCCGAGTTCGCCGCTTACTTCCGGGAGGAAGTCCGCAGATATTTGATGGAGAACTACGGAGATGCTGCCTTGTACAGGAAAGGATTAAAGGTCTACACCACCCTGAATCCGACCTATCAGAGATATGCTGAGGAGGAACTCCTGAGCTGGCTGAGGGTTCTTGATAAGAGACAGGGATGGAGGGATGACAAACGGAATCTGCTGGAGCAAGGCCTGGAGTCGCTCGAGGAGTTGGAAAACAGCTCGCTTGAAGACTGGCCCCCGAGAACCTGGTTGCGGCCCTCCCTGGAAGAAAAGGAAATAGTGGAGGCTTTGGTCCTGTCGGTCACCGGTGAAGAGGCTGAGGTCAGGGTGAAAGACTATAAGGGTATATTGAGGATTGATAACCGGACGAAAGAATGGACAGGCAGAGAAAGCCTTAACGCTCTCATCAAAGAAGGGGATGTGATCCAGGTTCAGATCAGATCCATCGATGAAGAGAGCAAGGAGCTTCAGGTCTCTCTCGACCAGGAGCCTCTCATTGAAGGAGCTTTTCTGGCCATCGAGCCCCAGACAGGACAGATCAAAGCCATGGTCGGCGGCTATTCTTTTCAGAGAAGCGAATGGAACAACGCCACACAGGCTAAAAGGCAGGCTGGCTCAGCCATAAAGCCTTTCCTTTATACCGCCGCCATTGACAGCCGCTTATTCACCCCGGCCAATATTCTCATTGATGAGCCTACCGATTTCTATGACAAATGGTCGGAAGAGCCCTATTCTCCCAACAATTACGACTGGAGATACAAGGGGGCGGTGACGGTCCGGATAGGCATAGAGGAGTCGAGGAATATCCCTACCGTCAAGCTTCTGGAATCCATTTCTCCTCAGAAAGGCGTTGACTACTGCCGGAAATTCGGGATCACCACCCCTGTCTATCCCTATCTTTCGCTGGCTTTAGGGGCGCCTGACGTAAAGCTAGTCGAGATGGTTTCCGCCTATTCAACCTTTCCCAATAAAGGTGTTCGTGTCCACCCTTACTTCATCACTCGCATCGAAGATAAAGACGGCAATGTCCTCGAAGAGGCCGAGGTGGAGTCGGATGAAGTGATCTCTCCTCAGGTAGCCTACATGATGACCCACTTGCTCCAGGGAGTGATTCAGCATGGAACAGGTTGGCGGGCGAAGAGGCTTGACTGGCCCCTGGCTGGAAAGACAGGGACGACCGATGTCTATACCGATGCCTGGTTCATCGGGTTTTCACCTTCCCTCTGCGCAGGGGTCTGGATCGGTCATCATATACCAGAGAGCATCGGCAGGGGACAATCCGGCGCCGTAGCTGCTCAGCCTCCCTGGGTCAATTTTTTCGAGAAAGTCATCAGGGATTTAAAGAGGAAAGCAGAAGCGGAGAGAAGGGTTCTTCAGGAAGGCGAAGGAGCGAACGAAGAAAAAGAAGAAGCTCCCCCTGTGATCGAGGACTTTGAGGTCCCTCTGAACGTTATTTTTGTCGAGATCGACCGCAAGACAGGCCTTCTGGCAACTCCTGATTGTCTTTTTCCCTTCAGAGAGGTTTTTCTCCCCGGGACAGAGCCGGACAGATGGTGCACGCTCGAGGACCATCTGAGGATTTTGGATTATTACGAAAAGCGCTAGTTAAAAGCGAATATCCAGAGTAAAGCTTTTATTCCTTCATGAAATTCCGATTCCCGAAATGCCTTAGCGCAGCCGGTGGGGCATATTTTTCTCCCGGCTATTTTTTGCGGACCTTACCGGATTTTGATGAGGAACGAGACGAGCCTGAGGAGCGGGAGGATGAAGATCCCCTGCGCGATGCGGCTGAGGAAGACCGGGATCTCGACGAAGAGCTGATTTTTCTAGAGGAGGACGTGCCCCGGGATGTACTTTTTCCCGAAGAGGACCTGATTTTTATCGACTTGGTGCTGCTTGTGATGCCTTTGCCTAAGCGGCTACTGAGAGAACTCGGTTTCCGGGTTTTGATTCTTCTCGGATAGTTTTTACTGCTGATCTCGGGCGAGGATGGATACCCGTAGCCACTTTTCTTTATAGCTCTTTTGGTGGTGCTGGTGGCCGCTTTTTTATCTGTCCTTTTGAGATCCACAGTGTCAGGCTTTCTGACAGTAGACTGGATCGTTCGCCTGGCCTCTTCTCGTTCAAGCGGCCCCTCTATCTTTTTAAGCATCAGCTTCTTGCCTTCCAGCTTTTCAGGAGAAACCTTGCTCACTGCTGGCCTGAGCGGGGGCCGAGTGCTGGACAGGTTGATCTTACCGATTTTTCTGATAGATTCATCTCTCAGTGCGACCTGGGAGACATCGCGAGCCTTGAGCTGATTTTTATGGATTACGGTCAGTGCCCGCGAGCGGTACGGATAGTCTCCTCTATACCGACCGTAATAGATGTTGTTGATCACCACGCCCGGATAGCCATAATAGCTGAGAGGTGCCCAGCCGAAATAGTCATAGCCCCAGTACCAGCTCACCCAGGCAGGTCCCCAGAGGCTGGTGGGAATCCAGTACCAGCCGAGTCCATACCGCCAGTGCCATCTTCCGTAGTGGAAGGTGCACCAGCCCCAGGGTTCATAGGGAATCCATGTCCAGCCAGCGAGAGGCATCCAGATCCATCTTCCGTGGAAATAGGGACGCCAGAACGTATCGATTCCCCGGGGGACCCAGACATAGCCGTAAGGTAGGACATAAACCCAGTTGCCGTAAGTTGCCAGCTCATACTCAAAATCTTCCAGCTCTTCAGGCATGTACTTCTTGGCCAGGTGTTTCCGGATCACCGACTCCCTGTTTGCACTCCATTTGTCGAAATTGTCTTCCGCGACATTGATGAAGTCACTGGGACGGGATGTGAAACGGGCATTGGACACCTCGAGTCTCTGTCCGTTTTTGATCAGAACAGAACCGGTTTCTCCTGCAGCTTCCACCATGCCTTCGAAGACGAATATCTCAGTCTCTCGATTCTGCCTCACATCGATCCTGTAAATACCGGCATCCAGGACATAGACAGACACATCTGAGGTATGGATTTCAATATTCTTCTCTTCCTCTAAAGTCCTGACACTGAAGTAGACGTTACCGGCCCAAATGCGAACCCGAACAAGGTCATAGCCGCTTTTCGGCAGGTTCATGAAATCGATTTTCGTCTCTTTATCCAGCCTGATGTAATTGCCTTTTCCCAGGTAAATTTCTGCCCGCCCATCAGTTGTTCCAAGCCTGTCGCCCTCCGCGATGGGCATATTCAGTACGGCTTCTTCATACCCAAGGTCAGCCGCTTTCTGGATGTATGTGTTCCCGGTCACGAAATTGAGTCTAGCGAATGAGTTGTTCGTGTACTCGGTTTCTTCTTCGGCAGACAACGGAGACAGAAAAATCAAGAACGCTGATAAAAACAAGGCGATTTTTTTCATTTTTCTTCTCCTTTTTCCTATATCAAGTATATCACACTCATAAAGAATGCAAATAGCATGCCAATTGTTTTACCCTTGTTGTGAGCTGTGAAGTGGGTAGATTTTGTCCTGAAAAGATGACGGCTGTAATTATATGGGGTCAGGGCTCGACATTAGACATTTTGATGTTTAAAGTGATTAGGCCATTTTTGAATGTTTAACCAGTAATCAGATTCTAGCTTGAATCAAGCTAGAAGTAATGGAGTCTGCTGCAACGATGTCTAATGTCGAGCCCTGACCCCTAGATTTTCCAGAACTGTTTTTGAGTCTCGAAGACCGGTGATAGCTCTTTCTGGGTGAAGGATGAAATCTTTCCTCCGATTTTCGGCTTTTTCCCCTCTCCGCTCAGCTGGAAGAGAACCTGTTTGATACCTTCTTGAAGGCCCTGAAGGTCATACCCTCCCTCCAGAGTGAACAGAATCCGTTTCTGGGCGTAATCCTTGGCTATTTTCATCAATTCTGCGGTGAGGGCTCCAAAGCCGTCCGCACTGATCTGCATCCCGCCCAGAGGATCTCCCCTGTAAATATCAAATCCGGCAGAGACAAGGATGAATTCTGGCTTGAATAGAGAGGCGATAGGGGAGAGTATTTTTCTGAATATGAAAAGATAGTCTTTGTCTGTTTTCCCCGCAGAAAGAGGGACGTTGACAGTGAATCCTTTCCCGTCTCCCTCGCCTGTCTCATCCCAGTATCCTGTGCCCGGGTAATGAGGGAATTGATGGGTGGAAAAATAGAGGATATCTTTTCGGCTGTAGAACGAATGCTGGGTTCCGTTTCCATGATGGAGGTCCCAGTCCACGATCAGGATGCGTTTGAGGCCATGCTTTTTTATCAGGTATTCCCCGCCTATAGCCACGTTGTTGAAGAGACAGAAGCCCATAGCCCGGGCGGCTTCCGCATGATGGCCGGGCGGCCGGACAATTGCAAACCCGTTTTCTATTTTACCCTCCATGGCCAGGTCGATAGCCTTTAAAAGGCCTCCTGCAGCGAGGAGAGCCACTTCGTAGGATCGGGCTGAGGTCGCCGTGTCAGGGTCGAGCTGAACTCTCTCCTGGCCTGAAGTCTCCTTAATGGCCCGGATGTAAGAAGGGGAGTGGATCATTTGGATTTCTTTCTCTTCGGCCGGACGGGGCTCGATTTCTTCGTACGAAAAAGTGATATCCTGCTCCACCATGCGGTAGATGGCTTCTATTCTCTGGGGATTTTCCACATGGAATGCTCCCATATTGTGTTCCATGTATCTCCAATCCTTGACAATTCCTGTTTTCAATCTTTCCTCCTGTCTTTAAAGAATGCCTGCCATTTCTCCGGAGAGGGTTTGGGAGTCAGGAGGCTGACTCCGATAAGCAGAGCGAGTGAGCAGATCAGCGCAGGATAGATGGCCGGAACGCCCAGGGGGAGTTCCCCCTTGATTTTATTGATGACTTCCCAGACAACTGTCGTCAACAGGCCTCCCAGGATGGAAAGAACCCCACCTTGAACAGTCGCTCTTTTCCAGAAAAACACGGCGATGAGAGCCGGAGTGATTCCGGCGCCGTAAACCGTGTAAGCGGCGTAAGCCGCGTCCAGTATTCTGGGAAAGAAGGAAATCAGGGAATAGGATATGACGCCCAGGACGATAACCGTCAGCCTGGAATAGAGGATCATTTTCTTGTCTGGCAGACTGGGATTGATGAACCGCTGGTAGATATCCCTGATGACGTTTGTGGCCGGGACCAGGAGAAAGCTGTTGGCTGTGGAGATGATAATGGCCATGACTGCCACCAGAAGAAAGCAGCCCACAGCCACAGGAACACCCTTATGAGCAACAAGAAGGATGATTTTTCCCGCTTCTTTGGCTTCAAGACCCTTGAAAAAGCTGCTCCCGATCACAGCCAGGCTCTGGAGGCTGACACCGAGAAGGATGACTCCTATAATCCAGCCAACAACGGATTTCCTGGCTTCTCTTTCATCACGCGCGGAAAAAAAGCGCTGGTACATGTTGGCATTTCCGAGTGCCAGCAGAAAGGTCGGGACGAAATATCCCATTGCCTGGATCCAGGTCATGTTTCCCAGGAACGGATGGCTTCTGGGTGTGACGTTGGCCACGATGGCCTCCATCCCTCCCACGTGATGGATGAGGAAAGGGAGAGCCAGGAGGATCCCGATGATCATGATGATCCCGTTGAAGATATCCAGGTAAGCGACCGATATCATCCCGGCCAGCAGGGTGTATGTTATGACAAAGACAGCGACGATGATTATCCCGGATCTGATCGGGACCTTATTGTCGGTAATGATGTTCAGCACCCAGCCTCCTCCCCGAAACTGGTAGCTGACTATGGTCAAGTAGGCGATGATGGTGGCAATCGTAGCCAGGATTCGGGCCCACATGTTGTATCTCGCCTCCAGGATATCCGGGACCGTGAACTGGCCGAATTTTCTGACTCTGCCGGCGATAAAGAAGACGATGATGATGCCCAGCCAGCCGCCGCTGCTTCCGATCAGGGAGGAATAGCCGTGGTTATAGCTGAGGTCAGAGACGCTGAAGATGTCTCCTGAGCCGATCCAGGTGGCCAGCAGGGTCCCGACAAGAACAGGCGCGGTCAATGTCCGGCCCGCGACCAGGAAGTCTTCCTTTTTCTTCAGCCGTTTGGTCAGGTGGAGCCCGAAGATAAAGAGCACGACAAGGTAACCGAGGATTGCGATAAGGTAGGTCATTTCACCTCATCCTTCTTTTTCTATCCGCGGTTAGCCGCGCGGAAGCGACCTCGAGAATTTTCTACCTCTTCAACTCTGTTGTTTCTTGGGAAAGAATTTCTCCAGCTCCTCTGGTTTTGGTTTTTTGGTCAGGAGGCTGACGATTATCAACGAGCCAATAGAAACAATCAGACCAGGGAAAATCAGAGGAATTCCCCAGGGATCCTCATCAAGTACTTTATCAGGAGGCAGGAGTTCCACCAGGATTCTCAATATAATACAAACAGCTGTCCCGGAAATGATCGAAACCAGCCCTCCAGCTTTTGTCGCTCTTTTCCAGGCTAATGCGGCAATAAGGGCAGGAGTGATGGCCACTCCGTAAATCGTATAGGCAAATATGGCCATCCCGAGCACAGACTTGAGCCCGATGGCCAGGAAAAAGGCGGTGACTCCGAGGAGAGTCACGAGGATTTTTTGGAGGGCGATCAGAGTGCGCTGGGCCGGTTCGGTCTTTTTGAAACGCTGGTAGATATCGCGCATGATGGTGGTTGTCGGAGAAAGGAGATAGTTCATGCCTGTGGAGATGACAACCGCACAGGCAGCGCCCAAAAGGAGAATGCCTACATAAGGCGGAACTAGTTCTTTGGCGGCCATAAGGACGACTTTTCCTCCTTCCTTGGGGATTGTCAGGTCAATCTGGTCTTTAAAATGACTGTAAGAGAAAACGGCCATAACCACGACGACGGTTTCTATAAATACGGTCCCTATAGTCCAGAGAATAACTGCCTTTTTGGCATCTCTGGGTGTTCTGGCGCTGTAGAATTTCTGGTACATGCCCTGGACTCCCATGAGAAGAAACATTGTGGCCAAAAAATAGCCCACAAACTTTAGGGCTGGATAAGCTCCATGCCCGGGATTGAACACGGCGAAATGGCCAGCGTCGAGAACCTGATGAGCCTGGGGGAGTCCGCCGGCAGCCAGATAAACAAAGGGAGTCGCTACCAAACAGGCAAGGACGATAATGATCCCGTTTGGCAGGTCAGTGTAGGCGACTGCGACCATCCCCCCGACGGCAGTAAAAAGGATGACAAATATCGCTGCAATGATAATTCCCGTGGAATCTGCGATAGCTCCACCGGTGACGACATTTAGGATAAAACCCCCGGCTACGAACTGGTAAGAGACGATCGCAGTAAAGGCAATGATAATCGCTATGGCTCCGATCACTCTGGCCGCGGAGCCGTACCGGACCTCGAGGATATCCCCGATAGTGTACTGACCGAATGTCCGGATTTTAGCCGCGAGGAAATAGATGATGACGATTCCCAGCCAGGCTCCTGCGGGCATCCATATGGCTGAGAAGCCTGCACGCGATGCCAGCTCGGCTCCTGCGATAAAAGTTCCTGATCCGATCCAGGTGCAGATGAGGGTGAAAACCATGACTCCTGTCTTCAACTTCCGGCCAGCCAGCATGTAGTCCTCCTGGCTTTTGACGCGCCTGGCTCTGTAGAAGTTAAATCCGGTCAGGACCAGAAGATAGGCGAGAATGACCCAAAGATAGATAGACATAATGCCCTCCTTTTTTCTTCTCGGATCTTATGACAGTGTAGCAATCGCTTCACCTTGTTCAGGTAAAATCGGTTTATTGTTCAAACTCAATCCCGGTTTGGCAAGCTCCTTTTTCATTCAGCAGGAAATCCTCTTAATCATATTCAGCTGTCTACGGAATTCAAGCGATTTTTCAGCTGACCTTTTCTCCTCTTTGTTCAAGTTTGATGGAATAGAGGCTGGTTATGTTAGGTTCAGCCATGGTCGTCCCATGGATATAATCGGCGACTTCCATGGTCTTGGTGTTATGAGTGATGATGATGAACTGAGTTTGTTCTTTTATTTTTTTCATCAGCTCAAGAAATTTCTTCAGGTTCGACTCATCGAGCGCAGCATCCACTTCATCCAGCACACAGAAAGGAGTGGGCTTATAGCGGAAGAGAGCAAAAAAGAAAGCCAGGCTGGTCAGGCTTTTTTCCCCTCCGGAGAGAAGAGAGAGAGTCTGTACTTTTTTCCCCGGAGGCTGGGCCTTGATTTCCACGCCGCTTTCCAGCGGGTGGCCTTCGTCGGAGAGTGTGAGCTCAGCAGAACCGCCGCCAAAAAGGAGGGAGAAGACATCCTGGAAGTGTGTGTTGACCTCAGTCAGAGCCTTCAGGAATTGCGTCTTGCTTTCCTGGTCGATTTTCTTGATAGCTTCCCTGGTCGTGTCTATGGATTCACGGAGGTCTTTCTTCTCCTGCATCAGAAAATCGTAGCGTTTTTTCTGGATCTCATATTCTTCTTCTGCCATCAGGTTGACGGACTTGTATTTCTGGAGCTTTTCCTCGGCTTCGGCCAGTTTATCCTCGATTGCCTTATCCGGGATCTTGTCCTCGGGGATCTCAGCCTTGACTTCCTGGATCGTCTTTTTGAGGTCCTGCCAGCAGCTCTCTTCGAGGTTGACCAGGTCCCGGTCCGTCTCTGCCTTACTGATTTCCCGCTGGACACGCTCTTCCTTCCTGTCTTCGCTCTCTTTTTTGAGCTCCTCTAACTTCTCTTCCAGCTCCTCCTGCTCCTGGCTCAATTTCTGCAGATGGGATTCTTTCTGTGCCAGTTCCGTCTCCTTTTTCTCTCTGTCTTTTTCAGCCTTTTTGGCTTTTTGGCTGAGCTGTTCAATGGTTTCTTTGATCTTGATCTTGTCCTTATCGCAGCTCTGGATCTCTTCCTGGAGAGAAAGTTCTTTGGTAGAGAGGTTTTTTTCTCTCGCTTTCAAGGATTGTGCCCTGTGACTGAGGTTGCTGATTTTTTCTTCCAGAAGGTCATGGCTTGATTTGAGCTCAAAAAATTCTTTTCTTTTCTGCTCGTTTTTCTCCTGATGTTGAGCGAATTTCCTCTCTTCCTTTTCCAGCCTCTCTTTTGTTTCCCTCTCCTCATCCTTGATCTTTCCGAAAGAACGGTCTTCAATCTTTTTTAACAACTCTTCTCTATCCGAGGTCAGGGTCTTGAGCTCGTTATTGATGAGCTCGATGTTGGCCTTGATCTTTTCCATTTCTATCTGATCAAATTTATTCTCTTTCTCGATTTCTTCAATTTTTCTTTCCAGCTGGTCGAGGACTACGGCTTTTTCATCAATTTCCTGTTCCAGATTCTGTTTGACCCTGTTTTTTTCTTCAAGCTCCAGGCTTAAGGGTTCATTTTTTTTCCCAAGCTTGGCGATTTCCTCTTTAATTTCTTTGATTTCCTGAGCGAGGGTGAAGATACCTCCTGTTTTCTGTCCCAGCTTCAGAAGGCCAGAGGAGAGAAGCAGATCCCCCTGGGGAGTGATATAATTCAGGGAAGGGTGGACAAGCCAGAGCTCGATGGCGCTTTCGATATCCTTGACTACGGCCGCATCCTGGAGGTGAAGCTTGTCTTTTATTTTCGGGTCTGGCCTAAAATAGGATTCGAACAATCCCAGCACGCGGGAGTCTTCATAGATTCTGGCGGGGATATCCCTTTTCTGGCGCGGTGAGAGGAGGAGAAAGTTGCCTTTTAATTGCCTCTCAGCCAGGACTTTTTTTAAATCCTGAGCGTCGACGAGAAAAGCCTTGGCTTCTTCCTTCCAGAAAACATCGATCAGCGGCGCGTGCTCGGAGTCGGTTTCGATCGAGTCGGCCAGGATGCCCAGAGCTCCTGGGATGCTTTCCGGCACATCCGTCTCCCTCTCCTTCTTCTCTAGCTTCTCCAGTGCCTGAAGATGGTGAGTCTCTTCCTCCTTTTTTCCTTTCAGACCAGAGATTTTGCTCTCGAGGGCCTGGATGGAGGATGATATCCCGCCCAGCTCCTCCTGCTGGGAGGCCAAAGTTTTTTTCTGTTCGTCGATGGAACTATGGGTTTGGCTGAGTTCTTTTCTCCGTTGCTCCATTATGATGTTTTTCTGTTCCAAAAGAGAGTGCTCAGTCGAAAGCCGGTCCTTGAGCTTCCTCTCCTGACGAAGGATCAGTTCTCCCTCTTTTTCGAGCCGGATGATCTCATTCTTGACTTCTGTATGCAGGGAGAGTTTTTCGAAGTATTCATTCCTCAATGCTTCCAGAGAATTGGTCTGCTCCTCTAGCTCTTTCTGAAACGTTTGATTCTCCTTTTCTGCCTCATCCAGGGCCTTTTGTTTATCTGAATGTTCCTTTTTTGTGGTTTTGATCTCATCTTCGACTTGAGCCGATTCTTGGGTTATTTGTTGTTTTTCCTGCTTAACATCTTCAAGGTTGGCATTCGCTCTCTTTTTCTGTTCCCCGATAAACTCGGCCTTTTTGGCTTCCTTATCTTTATCCGTTTCCAGTTGGGAAAGTTGAGAGCTGAGGGCATACAGGTTTTTTTGGCCCTCTTTTATCGTTTTCTCCAGGTCCCAGACCTCTTTTCTTATCGTACTCAGGCTTTTTTCCTGCTCTTTGAGCAGGGAAATAACTTCTTTTTCCAGGGCAAGGCATTTCTCGTGTTGGAGAGTGATTTCCTGCAGGTTCCTTTCGATTTGAAAGATTCTCTTCCGGTAGTGGAGGGAGGTGAGCTGTCTTATTTTTTCCCTCAATTTCCTGTATTGGATCGCTGCCCCGGCCTGTCTTCTGAGCGAATTTTTCGCTCTGGATACCTCGGCGATGATGTCTTCCAGCCTGGTCAGATTCTGCTCACTGCTTTCCAGCCTGCTCTGGGCCTGCTTCTTCTTGGTTTTGTATAAGGCTGTTCCCGCTGCCTCTTCCAGAAGCAGTCTTTTCTCTACGGGCTTGGAGGTGAGGAAAAGTCCGATTTGTCCTTGCTCGATGACGAAATATTCCTTTTCGGCGATGGACCGATTCCATAAGGCATCCTGGATATCCTTCAACCTGACCACCTTGCCATTCAGTCTGTATTCACTCTCGCCGGAGCGGAATACGCGGTGGTTGATGATGAGATCTTCATCCTCACCGCTCAAAGAGAGGACTACGTCCGCCATTCCCAGAGGAGTCCTGGATGTGTTTCCGTTGAAAATGATGTCCTCGCTCCTCTCGCCTTTGAGGGACTTCGACCTCTGCCCACCTAGAACCCATAAAAGGGCATCCACAATATTGCTCTTGCCGGTTCCGTTGGGGCCGACAATGGCGGTTATTCCGGGGTGGAAGATGATCTTTGTTCTCTCAGGGAAGGATTTGAATCCTTGAAGTTCTATTTTTTTAATGAGCATGTTATGAATTACAGGTTTCCTTGAAAGCCCCGGGCGACAATCTTATTTTCCCTGCTGCCAAGGAATTGCTATTTTACCCGATTTATGCGGATTGTCAAATTGCAGAAAAAAGGGGACGTTCCCTGCGGGGGCACCCTTTTCTTTTGCTACATATAAAAAAGCATAAAAGGGTGTTCCCCTCGGGAGCGTCCCCTTTTGTTTTTATTAGAGAGGGATTTAACTTATTGGGAGACTCGTTGGGTGGGTTCGCCTAAACATTTGTAGATCAGCTGCTGAATTTTTTTCACAAACTCAATTTTTTCGGGTTTGGAAGGATTCCGCTTTTGAAATGTCAATGGAGGCAGAAATTCAACGATCAATCTCGGTTTCCGGTAGTGGTTGTGGTTGAACAGGCCTATGAACCGCTTGAACGTTTTGTAGATAAGAAACCTGTCCGCGACATACTTCCAGTATGTCCTTTTGGTAATCATGGGAGCTTCTTTAATAACACTGGGCACTATCTGGACTGTTTTTCCTCGCTTGTAGAGACTGCTGGCTAAAGTGGGGACGATTGTGGGGTAGACTGGATTCTCCGCGGTTTTATATGTCCTGCCTCCGCTGGGGGCGATGGCAATGGGAATATTTCTTTCCAGACTTCTTATGCATTCCATGAAGGCCTGTTTGTTTATCTTTAGTTTTTTGAGTTTTTCGTCTTCTGTGGCGGCCTGGAATAGATGGACGTCGATGATCTTCAGTTTGCTCGCCTGGGCAAGGACGAATTTGGTGAGGAAATTGATCAATTTTGAGTACCAGAGCTTTATCCAGAAGCTTTTTCTGGCCCTGTTTTGGAACCTGAGCGGGAAGATGGCATCCTCAACTTCTTTGTAGAGCTGAAGCTTGTATTCGGGGCTGGTGATTATGGTTTCAGCAAGGAATCTGATGTTTGGTTTGGAAGGAGCGGCCATTCCCAAGTAAACAGGTTCGCCGCGGCGAGTTACATGATTATAGACGTAAATTATCGGCTCATTACTGGGGATATTTTTTAACCCCACTGCTTTGGGTTTCGGACAGATGGGGATAGTCCTCATCAACGTCCTCAATCTTTTGTAGGAGAAGGCGACCATTTTTTACCCGGATATATTTTATCTATATTTTACATGAATTGAAAAATGTTTGCTGAATACAGGGATTGCTCGAGCAGGCAGTTTGAGATGTGACAAGCGCGTTAGTCTTCTTCTTGCAAAGGCCTGAGAATTTATTTTCTATCCAAACCTTGTTTCGAGCGGTTTTCATTCCCTTGGGAATCCCCTAAAAAATCTATAGCACAGCCCCATTTTGATGTCAATCCCGAAACTCAATTCATCCGTCTCGGTTTGAGAGCCATAATGAGTCTATCTGATTGTTAATAAAAAAGTTAAATGCAGTATTCGGCCAATCAGTTGTATGTTTAGAAAGAGCTGTTTGTTTTATTTCTCGGAACGCCTGTCTTGTTGCAATCAAGCACAGTTCATGATAAGCCCGCTTTATGGAAAGAGATAGAGTTATAACGCAGACATCTTGACAGTTCTGGCTAAATCCACTATTTTCTATCTGTTGGCAGGATCGGTCCTGATAAGAGCCAGTGTAGCTCAGCGGTAGAGCAGCTGATTCGTAATCAGCAGGTCGAGGGTTCGAATCCCTCTGCTGGCTCTCTTTGTTATGGGGAAGTCAACAAAAAGGTTTAGTCAACCTTAGCCAAAATTAGGCGGTTTTAGTAAAATTCTGACACACCATTGACATATGGGATCTGGAAGTCTTCACTTCTCAAGCGCAATATAAAAAAAAGGAGGTCAGTCCGCTTTAAATGGAATCAATCTGGGAATAAGACGACTAAAATACGTCGATCATCCTTGCAAGGACTGCTTTGCCTCTGTAATCGGGCAGAAGTATGGGAGCTTTTCTTTCGCGTTTTATTCCAGCTTTTTCAAGCATATTGACATATCTTTTCACATGTTCCAATGATAGCTTTCCGTTTCTTTTTGCTTTTTTGACATATTCAGCAGCATAGATACCAGATCTCCTCCCAAAAACCATGCAATCCAGAGTTGAATTGCCCATGAGTCTGTTTTTGCCGTGGACTCCACCGGATACTTCACCAGCAACATAAAGTCCTTCCACATCTGTTTTTCCTTCAGGATCTGTTTCGACTCCTCCGTTTTGATAATGAAGTGTGGGAAAAACGAGAACCGGATCCGTTCGCATGTCAATATCAAACCTTTCGAACATTCTTTTCATTCCCGGGAACGCTTTATCTATAGTCCCTTCTCCATTTTTGACTTCGATCAGGGGAGTATCAAGCCAGATACCCCTCATGCCAGTAGGAGTTAAGATTCCTTTATTTCTCACATAGCACTCTCTTATAAAAGAGGCCGCCTCAACATCTCTGGGCTCAAGAGGAAAAACAAATGCTTCTCCATCTTTATTGACGGGTTGAGCTCCCATGCTTCTGAGTTTTTCAGTGAGAAGAAGACCAATTATCTGAGGGGGGAAAGCAGCTCCAGTGGGGTGGTATTGGACTGTATCCGTATCCCTCAGTTTAGCTCCAGCTCTGTAGGCAAGTACAAGCCCGTCACAGGTCGCTCCGTAATGATTTGTGGTGGGGAAACCTCTTATATGCAGTCTTCCGAATCCACCTGTTGCCAGAATAATGGATTTGGCTTTTACAATTTCATATTCGCTTGTCTCAAGATTACACAGAATGGCTCCGGTGGCTCTTCCTTCCCCATCGGTAAGTAGCTCAACGGCAGGATAAAACTCTAAGCTGGGAATTTTTCTGTTTCTGAATTCGTCCCTTAATACTCTAAATTCCTCTAGCCCTGTATAATCACGGCAGGCGTGCATTCTCCTTCTGCATGTCCCGCCTCCCCACTTCTCTGAAAATTCCCCATTTTCCTCTCTATCAATCATTGCTCCCAATTCTATGAGCCAATGTATGATTAGAGGAGCATCTTCCACAAGTGCTTTGAGAACGTCCGGTTTATTGGCAAAATGTCCCCCTCCCATAGCGTCTAAAAAATGTATTACAGGGGAGTCGTTTGGGCGGTCGGCGGCCTGCGTTCCTCCTTCAGCCATTATTGAGTTGGCATCGCCATGCCTGAGTTTGTTGGCAAGAAGAATTTTCTCAGCAGGAACACCCTGGTTGTTGGCCCAGATGGCCGCTGAAGTCCCGGCTAAGCCGCCACCAATTATGAGAATATCAGGTTCATAATCGACTTTCGAAAGATCAATTTCTTCATCTTTAACGAGAGGATAAGCTTCAAGAAGATCCACCACTTCGTTAGCGCCTATATCGCCTTTATTCTGACCTATGGATATTTTTCTTTTACCTCCTGGAGCAAAATCGGGATGAAGCTTGAGGACGTTTCCTCTTTCTTCCATGCTCATGGCGCGAGGGGTATAATCTTTTCTCTTTATCCGTGTTTGATTCACGGTATCTATGAGTTCCCGCATATATTCTGGATAGCCTCTGATATATTTGACTTCAGACATTTTTCTCCTCCTTTATCAATCTGGCTCCCTTTCTCTTTCCGCATACATTTTCTCAAGTTCTTTGGTTGTGGCCTTGAGAAGCCTATCCCAGTCATTTTTGTATTTGCCTTTTTCTATTTCTTTCAGCCTGGCGTTGAGAAGCTCTGGTTCTTTAGTTCCGTATCGTCCATACATTCTTCTCGCTAGCTGAGCTATGTGATATTGCACAAGCTCAGCAGGACATCTTACCGCACAGAGCCCGCACTGGATACAGTCAAAGGATTCTTCGGCAACTGCACGAAAGTTCCCCTTAATAGCATCTTGAATGTAATCCATGACCTCAAGGTCTTGAGGGCACGATTTTGTACATGTGTTGCAGGATAAACAGCGGGCGAGTTCTGGATAATGTTTAAATAGCGTACCCACATTATAATTTTCTTTATTGATGTTATAGATGGATTTTTCTGCAGGCGAAAAAGGGATTTGAACCAAAAACATTCCATCTTCCACTCTCGTTTGACAGGCCATCACCGCATGAAGCTTATAGTCTTCTGCCTTTCTGTATATCGTAGCGCAGGCTCCACAAAATCCCGCCCTGCATCCTGAAGACCGAATAAATCTGTATCCTGCAAATTCCATAGCCTGCATTATTGTCAATCCAGCTGGAACTCTGTAGGCCTTTCCCATGACATAAATTTTCACCCAATTTTTAATATCTTTTTCGTCAATTCCAGTGGTAACGGACTTATTGGACTCAGCGATTACATCCATGATGCTTTTTTTCTCTTTCATCTATTCCTCCCGCTGAATATCTAAAGGAATCACCTCATTTTCTGATTGATAATTCCCTCAATCTATTGCCTTTCTATATTCCATTTCGAATTTGGCATCCGCAGAATAATGCCGTTAGTGATGTCTCCCTTATCATAAAATCGAATATTTGTCCCTGATGCAGAAGCTTGTGGAAGAAGGGATGTTTCGAGGATTGGAGCTGCTTTTTTATAATATATTTTAAAAGACATGAGAATATAAGCAATTAATTATATACTTATATTTAAAACTACATGAACAAATAATTTTTTTCAAGAAAAATAGAGGATTAAGTGATCTCCCGCTAAATTTTTTCTTGGCAGAGTTCATTTTCTTGAGCCATGACCTTGCTTTTTTAGGTGTGTTATTTTAAATTCGGGGTCTCAGATAAAGAAGATAGTGAAGAGTGTTTAGGGGTTTGTAGCCCGTTCCAAAAAGAAATTCTTAAAATGAGGAGGAAGTATGCGAAAGGTATTTTTAGATGAATATGTTCCTCAGGTATGGAAATTATATCTTAAACAAGCTGAAGAGGCAGTGAAAGATGGGGCGCTCTCTAATAAATTCAAAGAACTGGTAGCTTTTGCTGTTGCCATTGCCGCCCACTGTGAGTCTTGTGTGAAAATCCATGCCCGAAGAGCAATCAACGCAGGTGCCAGCCCCGAGGAAGTCGCTGAGGTTGTGGGAGTTGTGGTAATGTTGTGCGGAGGTACGGCGGAGATATGGGCCAGAAGGATAGTTGAAAATGAGATAAAGGATTTGAGAAAAGATTAAGGGCTAAATAAAGCTAAGTCAGCTGAGGAATTTCATCGCCGCCTCTCCTAGAACAATGGATGAATTCTTGGTCGCTCTTATTTTTAACTTCAATCACAAAAGCTTCTTTGCTCGCATTCATTGATGAAGATTTATTATTTCAATTTATCATAAAGCAAATCGCTTGACTCGCTCCCAGATATTTTCAATTACTTCTGTGACAGAAGACTGAGTATATTCAATCACTGAGAGTCCTTCCATTTGAGCATCGGTTATGGTTTTATCATAAGGTATTGTTCCCATAAATTCAGCATTGTAATCCTGAATCAACAGCTTTATTTTATCTGTCATCTCGATGTTTAAATCATATTTGTTCACCACGACCCCTGGGAGGATCCCAAAATGTTCTATGACTTTTAAAATACGATCCAGATCGTGGATACCCGATACAGTGGGCTCTGTGACCACCAGCGCATAGTCTGAACCGGTTAAGGAGGCAATCACAGGACATCCTGTACCAGGAGAGCCGTCTATTATGGCCTCGTTTATATGTGCTTCTTGAGCAAGCTGGTTTTGCTTATCCCTTACCAGAGTCACCAGCCTACCCGAGTTTTCTTCAGCAATTCCCAGTTTGGCATGGCTCATGGGCCCAAATCTTGTCTCTGAAATAAACCATTCTCCGTTTACAGCATCCTCTACTTTTACAGCTTTATCCTGGCATACAAGATAACAGACTCCACAGCCTTCGCAGGCTATATGGTCAATAGAAAAAATGGATTTATTTGCAGAAGTACCCTCTCGGATTGCAAAAAATCGGCATTCTTGTTTACACTTTCCGCACGCCGTGCATTTTTCCTGTTCTATCTCGGCCACGACACCTCCGCTAAAATCCCCTCTTTCCTTTATTTGAGGATTCAAAATGAGATGCAAATCTGCTGCATCCACATCGCAGTCAGAAATGATCGTTTTCTGAGCCAGTGCAACGAAAGAGGCAACGAGAGACGTTTTGCCTGTCCCCCCTTTTCCACTTATGACCACGAGTTCCTTAGCTTTTTTTGTTGCAGCGGTTCCGTACTGTTTTGCTTTTTCAATTTCCTTTTTTACCCTATGAATTTTTTTCCTATTCGTTTTTCTAACAACTCTTTTCTCCTTACTGGTTTTTATTATTCTTTCTGCTATTTTTTCAAAAAGCTCCCTGTAGTGGGGAAGCTTTTCCACAACCATGTCCCCTCTAGAATAGATTTCAGCTATCTTTCTATCATCGGGTATCTCTCCCATCACTTCTATTTTTTCGCTTTGCAGATATTCTTTTAAATCGTCATTCCTGTATTCAGCCCGATTCACTACAACTACAGGCTCCAGGCCCACCTCCCGGGACATATCCACAGCTAATTTTAAATCATTGATACCGAATGGAGTCGGATCAGTCACCAGAACACAGAGATCCACATCTTTGATTGTCTCCACAACAGGGCAAGTCGTTCCGGGAGAAGAATCAAGGATATTGATTCCTTCTCCTATATGGTCCTTTACCTTTTTGACTAATCGAGGAGACATGCCTCCTTCTGCCGTTTCAAGAAGCGCATAATGTAAGTCTATAGAGCCGCTTTTGCCGTGCCTTAAAACGCCTATTTTTCTATCTTCTTCAATAACGGCATCTGTGGGACAAACAACTTGACATGCTCCACATACATGACACAGCTCTTTAAAAATCAGAACTTTCTCTTTTACCACCGCAATGGCGTTATAATGACAGACCTCAGCACAATCGCCACAGTTAATGCATTGTTCCTCATCGACTCCCACCGGAGATAAAATCTTTACATCTTCCTCTTTCAAGATTTGTGGCTTTAGGAAGAGATGGCCGTTTGGTTCTTCAACATCACAATCAAGATACCAAACCTTCTTTCCTTTTTCCGCAAGAATAACAGCTATGTTAGTAGCAATAAATGTCTTACCAGTTCCTCCTTTACCGCTTGAAACGGCTATTTGTGTGGACATGAGTCTCCTTTCTTTACTTTTGTAACGAACGATGTTACAGATTCGAATATTTCTGATTTTTTCATTTTAAAAATGCTTCAATCTTTTCTTCCAGGGCGTCCTGGGGCATGGCACCAATGATAGAGTCGATCATCTGCCCCTTTATAAAAACGAGCAGCGTGGGAATTGACATGATGCTATAACGTCCAGCGATTTCCTTGTTCTGGTCTATGTTCAATTTTGCAAATGCTATTTTCCCTTTGTATTTCTTAGCCAAATTTTCAATTATCGGATGAACCATAAGACAGGGAGCACACCATTCGGCCCAACAATCAATCACTAAAAATGAGTATTTTTTTACTGCCTCGTCAAAGTTAGAAGAGGTCAAAACAACAGGATAATCCGGATTGTCCACGAGCATTTTTTTCTTCTTCTCCTCTTCTTCCATTTGTTTGAGAATGGCCTCTTTATTTGAGGAGCCGTTAAGGATAAGTTGATAGACAAGCTTTTCTTCCGATATAAGCCCAGATAGTAAAGATTTGCTGTTTTCATTCATTAAAACAAACGGCAAAGCGGGTATGTTAGAAATTTTAGCCATCTTTATGGCCTCTTCTACCTCTATCGCTCGGCTTATAATCCTGCCTGGCAGTTCAACGGCTATTCTGTTGCTCAAAAGAACAGCTTGACTGGATGCTGGAGAGTCTAAACTGAAATAAGTCTCTATCAGCACATTTTTGTCTATGCTTTTCAACTTTTCTTTCAACGAATGATTGAGCCCGCTTTCCCTTTGAGAAACAAGAGATAGAGTTTCAATAAACGTGCCTGCTATCTGCCCAGCAGGTGCTCCCCAGTATTGAATGGAAAAGCCGTTATTTTTACCGATCAAGATGGTAGGAGAATAGGACAAATCCAATTCTTTCACTAATTCGTCTGAAAAGCCCAGATATTCTGATTTTATTTTTTTATTTATTTGAGAGAGTTCTTTGACCAGCCCTTTACTGAATTGAGCATACTCAGGATTTTCACCACTCGTAATGATATCCCGAGTGAAAATTTTAACATCCACATCCTCAACTAATTCCTGACTGTACTTTTTCTCTAAAAATTCCTTTGTTTGGGGATCGATTAACATCCTAAATCTTCTCCTTTCTTGTTTTAATAATGGATATCCATTTCTTCAAATCTTCCTGTTTGTTCCCGCTTGAGTGAGCAGGTTATTCAAGGAGATGGCGTTTAAATCCAGTCCAAGGTCACTTTGCGGCTCCCCACCCAAAGCCAGGCCAAGAAGTTGAGGGTAGAGAAGAACTGGAATATTATATTGTTTCCTGAACTGCTCATTGATCACCTTTTGTTGATCGTTGTACATAAGATAACATGTCTGGCACTGAACGATTATGCCATCTATTTTTTTGTTCTTTAAATTATCAAGTTTTTTTTGTACCAGAGAAGGAGCTAGCTCTTTGGAAATGGGAAAGCTTTTCCCTCCACAGCACAGATTAAGAGTTTCATACTGAACAGGATAAGCACCTGCAGCCGATATGAGCTGATGGAGGGTCTTCGGGTTATCAGGATCATCGAATCCTTCAAATGCAGACTCTGGCTTTAAATAGTGACAGCCATAATGGGGAGCAACCCGAAGGTTTGATAAATCTCTTTTTATTTTTCTTTTTATTGCATCAATGCCCACATCCTCATAGAGAACTCTTGAAATATGTTTCACTCGAGTCTTTCCATTATATTCGAGCTTTATTGTTTTCAACTTCCTGTTCACTCTATCCCTTGTTTCCTGGTCCTTTAGCTTCTCCACCGCCTCGGCTAAAGCTCCGGTACATGCTGCACAGAGCGTGAGAATATCCAGTCCTTTCGCTTCTGCGATAGCTAAATTCATGGCGGCTAAGAGTAGCCCTGACTCTTGACTTAAATTGACCTGGTTGATTCCACAGCAAACAAAATCATCAATATCCACCAACTCAATCCCTAAATGTTTACAGATCCACCGAGAGGAGAGCTCATATTGAATGACTTGCGTGGGTGTCGTACACCCTAAGAATAAAGCATACCTATCCATTTGACGCTACTTTTTTGACTTGATTTTATCCAGACCGGCTAACTCAATTAATATTTTGGCCTTTTTGCCATTACTTTTTAAAGTCGGCAGAGAAAAAGATTTTCTCTTCTTTGCTAATGCCTCATCTAAGGGGAATATGAGACCTGTTTGCATGATCTGCTGCGTCTGTTCTACCCAAGGAGACGGAGCATAGCCTTTTTTTGCGGCCATGTTTTTCAGCACATTTAGGATATTGAAGAACTTAACATTCTGGGGGCATCGCTGTTCACAGGTATGACAGGTCACACAGTACCAAATATGTGGGTTGCTCAGCACTTCTTTTCTCATTCCCAGTTTCACCATTTTTGCCAATTTTCTGGGGCTGTATTCAGGAAAAATTTCATGAACAGGGCATCCGGCCGTACAGGTTCCGCAAGCAAAGCAAGCATTTAATCCTTGAGCTTCCTCATGTTTCATAACTTCTGATTTAAAATCTGGATCAAGATCTGCGATTCGAACTGCTCCTTGCTCGCTTTTATCCTGTTTCATTCTAATCTCACCTCTCAAGCTCTTCCAAAATAGCCTTCTTTAATTCTTCCTTACGGGGGACGCCCACAAATTTAAGGATGCCGTTAATCGCTATAGCGGGAACTGACATTATGCCGTATTGAGTCGCCCGCGTTGTGTCCACAGTTATGTCGACTTCTTCAACTGTTAACTTATCTCTGAATTCAGCGGATAATTCTTCAAGCATCTCTTTGACCGCAGGACATCCGACACATCCAGGAGACATGAATTCTTCCACATAAACTTCTTCCATAACTTATGAGCCTCCTTCGTTGAGTTGTCTTGCTTTAACCATAAATTCAGGAAGCTTCAACTTGGCTTTCCTGAGTTCGCCATCCGCAAAGGAAGCGGCTGCCTTAGCCTGGACGATTGAATCAGGAATGTCTTTGGGGCCTTGTGCAGCGCCGCAGACATAAATTCCCCTAACATTTGTTTCCACAGGACGCAATTTGGGATGCATTTCTTTAAAAAAGCCATTATCATCCAGATTGATTCCAAGGATTTGTGCGAGCTGCCCGCTGCCTGCCGAGGGGATGGTGGCGCAGGACAAAACAACTAAATCGGCTTCTAGCTTTAGGAGATGACCGATATCCGGGTCTTCCACGTTTAAGAAAAGCTTCCCTGTATCTGATTCTTCGATAATCTCGCTGGGTCTTCCGCGGATAAAATGGATACCGAGTTCCCTTGTCCTCCTGTAATATTCTTCAAATCCTTTACCCGTAGTCCGCATATCTATGTAACAAATATAGATTTCCGCATCAGGCAAAACCATTTCTCTGATTATTTGGGCATGTTTCAATGCATACATGCAACAGATATTGGAACAATAGTCATTAGCGTTTTTATCCCGTGAACCCACACATTGAATCATAACGATACTTTGTGGCTCTCTCCCGTTGGTAGGCATCAGAAGCTTTCCCCCCGTAGGCCCATCTATATCCAAGAGCCGGGCCAGTTGAAATTGAGTGATGACATTGCCATGGCGTCCGTATCCATATTCACTTTTTTCTTCAGGATCATATTCATCGAAACCAGTGGCAACAATGATTGCGCCCACTTTCATGTCTATTGTTTTTGTTTGCTGCTCAAAGTCTATAGCCTCGGTAGGGCATTCCTTTTCGCATATACGACAAACACCTTTCCTAAAATAAAGACAATTTTGAGCATCAATAATGGCTTTTTTAGGGATGGCTTGATCATAAGGAATGTATATTGCCTTTCTTTGTCCCATACCCCCTGAATATACGTTATCCACCACTTTTACAGGACATTTCTCCACGCACTCTCCGCAACCTGTACATCTTTCCGTATTGACATATCGCGGCATTTGAACAACATCAACATGAAAGTTTCCTATATGTCCGCCCACACTCTTAACCTCTGAATTGGTGAGCAAGTTTATATTGGGATGGATATTGGCGTAGGCTGTTTTAGGAGCCAAAATGCAGGGAGCGCAATCGTTTGTAGGAAAAACCTTGTAGAGCAAGGCCATTTTCCCCCCAACAGTGGGCAGCCGTTCCACAATATGAACTTTGTAACCCTTATCGGCCAAATCTAAGCCTGCTTCCAGGCCAGCCACTCCTCCTCCAATCACCATAATGGATTGTTCCGGTTTTATTTCAACCAAAGGAATTAATCGTTTCAGCCTCATCCTTTTGACGGCCAACTCAATCAGTTTCTCTGACCGTTCAAGCGCTTGTTCAGGAGCGACTTTATGCGGGCTTCCGTGCATCGTCCATTTTCTGATATCGATAAGATCCACAAATTCTGGCTCTATTCCTGCCTTTTCTCCGCATCGCTGAAAAGTCATCAGATGCAAAGACGGATCACAGGCCGCTATAACAACTCTATCCAACTTTTGATCCTGAATAGCTTCTTGGACTGCCACCTGACCATCTTCAGAACAGCTAAATTTACTCTCCGCAACATAGGCTACACCCTGGATTTTTTTTGAACTTTCAACTAGAGCTTCAACATTTAATCCTCCAGCGATGTTCATACCACAGTGACAGATGAAGACTCCGATTCGTTCTGCTTTCTTAGTAACCATTATATTTTTCTCGTTCTTCTGACAAAAAATGAGCTCTATTCTGTATCAAGCATGTCTTTGGATTCGGTCCAATATATCGAGAGATGCAGCTGCAGCTTGGGCGACTGCTGAGACTATCAGCTTTGTGGGGCAGTTTGTTACGTCGCCAATGGCATATACGCCCTCTTTGCTCGTTCTGCCTTTATCATCTGCGATAATATAACCATCCTTATCGACTTTTATCCCATATTCTTTGGCTATCTGACTGTTAGGAATGCCTTCTAACTGAAAAAACACTCCATCCGTATATATTTCTTTGGCTTCTCCTGTTTCTTTGTGATACAGGATAACACTCTTTACCTTGATATCTCCCTTGATCTCTTTGAGTTCCATATCACGCAGAATATCTACCTTTTGTTTTTCGAGATTTTCTAAAAGAATTCTCTCTGCACATAATCTCTCTTTATGACAGACCAGTTTCACCTGAGAGGCCAATCCAGAAAGAAATATGGCAACCTCGGCTGTCCGCCTATCATCTCCGACTATGATGACTTTTTTTTCTTTAAAAAATGCGCCATCGCATACTGCACAATAACTGACTCCTTTACCGCGGAATTCATCCTCGCCTGGCACTCCAAGGACCTTAGGGTCTCTTCCTGAACCGATAATGACAGCTTCAGCTGAATAAACAGATTTATCTGTCTTTACAATATGGTTTTTGCCTTGAATGTTTAATTCAATGACTTTTTCGAATTGATGTATCTCTGCCCCATTTTTCTTGCACTGCTGGAGCATTTTATCAACCAGATCTTTACCAGTGATTCCTTCAACATAACCTGGATAATTCTCAAGGATAGGAATTTCAGCTGCATATCCTCCTGGAATTTTTTCTTCAAAAATCAGTGTATCAAAGCCGTAAAAAGAACAATAATAACCCGCTGTAAGCCCCGCTGGCCCGGCACCAATCAAAATCACATCTCGATGCTGCATCATTAACCTCCCTCAATATCATTTTTCAAGCCTATTCCTTGCATGCATAAAGCAATCATATTAATGCGACAAAGCATCTGTTTATCCATTAACCTGAATTATTCATAAAATATGCCGACACTATATCCAAATCAAACTTTATTAACATTATTTCATCCTATGTCGGTATCTTTTCCCCTCCGGGCGAGCCGATTTTACTGCATCTGCTTTGTTGCGGCCCAATCTCGGTGGACGACCACAGCTTCATGGCCCGACGCCTCGCATCTACGGCAACCTCGACTCGTGAATAAATCAGGTCCCCTGAATTATTCATAAAATATGCCGACACTATATTCAAATCAAACTTTATTAACATTATTTCATCCTATGTCGGCATCTTTTCCCCTCCGGGCGAGCCGAT
>Ga0209427_10000740_pt1 | contig 35849 bp, 28 predicted proteins | sample DeeMarSWOR136_30_FD_187465 | JGI IMG/M metagenome (GOLD analysis project Ga0209427, IMG submission 187465) | Marine sediment microbial communities from White Oak River estuary, North Carolina - WOR-1-36_30 (SPAdes) (version 2) | ecosystem: Environmental > Aquatic > Marine > Intertidal zone >...
CCCACAGTGTGATTTTATCGCCATGAGATTTTTTTAGCTTACAAATATCCATGTCTGCCGTGGGCTGAATAGACTGATAGGCATCATAGCCGATTTCGATAAAATAGTCCAACAGCGCATTGTTATTACCGCAGCAGTGCTTCATGACTTTTTTGCCAAATTTCTCATGAATATTTTTCACCCGTGCTTTGTTCGGTTCAAGGAAAAATTCTTTGAACATGGCAGGGCTGATAAAAGGACCTGATTTGTAGCCAAAATCAGCTCCCCACAGAATGCCATCTGAATCGGGATGGATAAAGACATCATCGGCGAGATTTTGCTGTTTCAAATAATACTCCGTGGCAGCTTTGACAACTTCAGGGCTTTCAATTAACTCCATCAATCCTCTTTCCATCCCTCCCAGCATGAGAATTCCGATTTCACCGCCCTCTGGTCCGCAGATGAACTTTTCATCCTTGAAACGTTTAATGACTGTATCAACTATTTTCCACGAACGTTCATCTCGCTCGGGCAAAACTGGCTCCTTCTCAAATTCCTCGATGGTAAATACTTTTTCTTCCATCACAGGATCTTTGATACAGGTAACATCCGCTGTAATATCGGAGTACTTGAAAATCCTGCCATACTTATCTTCCCAGGTCGTTTCATCAATTTTTCTTGGGGGAGGATCATCGGTTTCTGGCGGTATCAGCCAGGTCGCCATCGGAAATGTGACAATATCCAGCTCCAATTTCTCATGAAGCTCAATATGATCTTTTAGATAACTTTCTGCCACTTCATCATGCCTGCCCTCCCAAAAAGCGATCTGGGATTTGGCTTTGGCACGAAGATACGTTTCCCTGCCCAAAATTTTTTCAACTGTATCGAAATCAACAGCAAATTCCCCAATCGGAACCCGATCGGGTATTTTGCCCTCAAGTGTTGTCAAGACGCGTTGTTTGGAATTCATTATTGTTCCTTATGTTCAGATCGATATCAGCGTGTACTCTAAAGCCGCTAATTCCGCTGATATTTCAAATTTCGCAAATTTTAACTGTAACACAATCAATTCGCTTTTATTAGTGTGCGTCCAAAAAGTCCTAATTTTTAGATATTCCCATCATTGTGAGGCGTTCCGCCCAGCGGGATGCCGAAGCAGTCCTATCGGTAAGTTTTTATAATTATATATTTAATCAGTGAATTGCAGATATTTTTTTGAAGAGAGCTGAAATTTTGATCCCAAAAAGAATCTCACTGCATCTTCAATCTTTTGATAGTCGACAGTAGTATTTTTACATGGACCTTCGGGACGTTGGTTTGGAATGCCGATCACTGGAATATGGTGGACATCCCGGATTCCACTGACTAAATCCCGTTCACAGGCAACCCCAATCACTGCGCAGGGTTTTTGTTCTGCAATGATTTTGCGGGCGAGTTCTCCGCCAGGAACCGTATAAATCAGACATTGATATTTATTAGCAATCGAAATGATTTGTTTTTGAATGGGGCGTCTTAAACATCGAGGTAGTAAAATCAATATCTTACTTTTACTGATTTTCCACCGTGTTGCTAATATTAAGGAATTACTAACTTTTATAAATGAATTCCCAATTCGATCATAAGAAATACCAATTTTTTTTCCCAAAATTAGAATCAGTGGTGTCAAAAAAGTAATTGAAAATGACTTATTACGTATTCGAACCATCAAATTTCGGTGAAAGATAATTGAGAGGACCGTCTGGAGGAATACAAATAGTAGAAAAGCAATTAAACCGAGAATCACTAATTTGGTAAAATAAGCAAAATTGGAGTTAATTTGAACCACACGAGGTTTAATTAGATACCAGATAAACCATATAGCGAGTGTCAGCAAAAGAATACTGAGAATGGATAGTCCTAAAAACAATCGTTTGCCTGTTTCCACGTTCATTTCGGTCGCAGCAAGATTACCATCCCATTCTATCCACTCATCACCTAATTTTCTATCCTTGGGCATTTTTTGATTAAAAAGTTATCCTCTGACAACAAAACTTTTGGTCGGACATTTTTCAACAGCAGTCATCAAATCATCTGCTTTGATATTAACTATCTCAGGAAGATTTTCATTCATCTGAATCGAACCTGAGGGCGTAGTTTTTGGATTGGCACAGAGCTTACACCCAATGCATCCAACTTTGCACACCTGTTTCACAGATTTCCCTTTATCCTGGGAAACACATCCAAGGTAAACATTTTGCGAAACTGGAATTAATTTCATAATCCCGCGGGGGCAAGCAGATACACAATTTCCGCAGGCTGTGCATTTTTCTTCAATAACTTCAGGGAGTCCATTATCCTTCATCCTCATCGCGCCAAAGGGGCAAGATTCTACACAAGTGCCTAATCCTAAACAGCCATAGACACAAGCCTTGTCTCCTCCCATTAAAATCTGGGCGGCATGACAATCCGTAATCCCGGCATAGTGAAATCGCTTTGGAGCTTTCTCATTGTCACCCTGACACTGGACAACAGCCACCATTCTCTCACCGGTTTCAGCCGCTTCTACTCCCAGGATATCTGCGATATCTTGAATTACCTGAGCACCTCCAGGCGAACAGAGCGTCATATCTGCACCGCTTTTTACAACTGCTTCCGCATAACCACTACAGCCTGGATATCCACAGCCACCACAATTCGCTCCCGGTAATTTTTCCAATATTTCTTCAATTTTTGGATCAACCTCAACGGCAAACTTTTTTGAAGCATAGGCTAAACTCGCACCAAAAAACAGTCCCAGACTTCCGATTCCAAGTATTGAGGAAATTACAACAATATCCATGGCTAAACTTGTCCCTTTTGTTTTATAATGGTTTATTGTTAATTACGAGCATTTATTAAGTTTTCAATATAGTTTTATTTAGGGAAAATGTCAAGCAAATTTTAAAAAATCTAACATGGATTTTTCAACGGTGTGTACTGGCCAATACTTTTTGGCAAATGCCCGCACTGGTAGAAAAATTGTTAAACATAGTTTCAATATACCATCTTTTTATTTAGCTGCAAGATAAAATATTTTCTATCTATGGGTACACATAACAAACTACTAATCCCGCTAATTATTCTAATTTTGCTAATTTTAACTTTAATAAAATCAATACGATTAAATTGGCGAAATTCGCGGCTAAAGCCTTTTTATAGGTTCATCTATTGCTTCATAAAAAAACTTTGAATGTATTTTTAATAATATTCTTATTGGATTCGTTTATTATGAAGTTAAGTTATTGGCAGCAGAGCTATTAATTTTTACTTGACTTTTTTATAATAAATTATTATTGTTATGATTCTTTGAAATATATCTAAAACTTACACGAAACATAAAAGAGGAAATATGTCAGAACAAAAGAAAAAAGGCGTTTTGCGATCTTTCTCAAAAACCTATTGGATAGTTATTCTTTTTGAATTTTTCGAACGCGGTTCCTACTACGGAATGATGAGCATTCTTTCGATTTATCTAACAGATATTCTTGGATTTGCCAAAACCAGTGTTGGGCTCATCAAAGGGACGATTCAACCAATACTCTATTTCTTGCCGATCTTAAGTGGCGCATTAGCAGATCGTTTCGGCTATCGACGTACCTTAACGGTTGCCTTTACACTGTTGGGTGGCGGATATTTTCTTACCAGCCAGATGACATCTTACACCGCTGTTTTCTTAGCGCTTTGTGTGATGGCGCTCGGTGCCGGAACATTCAAGCCAATCATTTCAGGCTCGATCGCACGAACCACCGATGAGAGCAATAGCACCTTAGGATTTGGAATATACTATTGGTCAATAAATTTAGGGGCTTTTCTTTTCCCGTTAATTCTTGTACCGATTTTAAGGAATATCGGATGGCAGTGGATTATCATTGCTTCTGCTATCGGTACCGGTATCATGATCTTTCCCACAATTTTTGTTTATACAGATCCACCACGACCTGAACAGGAAAAGGGCAAAGAATTTAATCTCATAAAAACAATAGCTAATGCGTTCGAAATTATTTATAGTCCCTTCGTTTTAATTTTTCACTATCTACGATCCTCCAAAGGACGTGCAATTTTGATCTATGCAATCATTATCGTTCTTTTAGCGCTTTCATTATGGCAGTATTTGGATCGAAAACCAGTTGTTGAAACGATCAATGAAGCAGTTCATTTAGAAAATGGAACTGCCCTTATCTTTGTCGTTGATCGCAATGCAATGAAAGATAATCCTTATTCAATCTCTGATACAAAACAGGGGCAACAGATAACAGTAACTTTTACCAAACCGGATCAATATGAAAATTTTAAACACGCCTTAATAAACGAACTTCAAACAAAATACCCTTCACTGGAAAATCTTTCGGAAGATTTATTCTCTCATCTATTTACACGTGCACAAAAAAAATCTTTATTAACCATCGAAGTTGAACATTCTGAAGATGTGAGAGCTTTCTTAATAGAAAAAGATGATGCGGATAATATATTGCTAAAGATACATCAGCCTGAGCAATATGATAATTTTAAAACCGAATTGCAAGAACAACTTCGCCAATATCCAAACTTGACGACCTTAACAGAAGCTAAATTGAATGAATTGGTTAACAACTCAAAACAACGCTCTTTCTTTTTGCTTTATGTGTTATTAATTTTTATCAGCAGTTTAATTATCCTGAAAATTCAAAAGTATTATATTCGATCAGATAAAGCCAAACAGATCATTTATAACCTGCTTTCATTAGCAGTGATCGTTATCATAATATGGCTAATCCCTGGTCTTAATTTGTTCTCAAGAATCGTCAGTTCGATTATTTACTTAACAGTGCTTTCGTTGTACACAATTGAAACTGATGATACGAGCAAATTTAAAGATAACTTCCGCTTTCTGTTAATGATTTTTATTTACTCAGGATTCTGGATTCTTTATTTCCAGATGTTCGATTCTGTCCTGTGGTACGTGAAGGCTTATGTTGATGCCACCTCACTGAATCATTTTATTAATTCAATAATTGGAACAATTGGTATCACCTGGTCATTTAATGTCGAAGCGGTGACTTATATTAATGCAGGAACAATCATTTTACTCCAACTGCTTGTCTCAAATATTGTTAAAAATACTAAAGCGCTTCCAACTATGGTTGCTGGAATCGCCTTGGGCACAATCGGGATGGCAATTTTAGCGATTTCCACCAATATCTGGGTGTTTGTGTTGGGAATCATCATTTTCTCAATCGGCGAGATGACCGCTCATCCGAAGTTTATTAGCTATGTCGGATTAACAGCTCCGAAAGATCGTGTGGCAACCTATATGGGATATATATTCCTTTATGGTGTGATTGGAAGTAGTATCGGTGCAATCCTTGGAGCGAACATGTATGTCCATTTTGTTGATAAATTAAATCAGCCAAGAACACTCTGGTTAATATTTAGTGGAATTGGTATTGTTACAATTATCGGGCTGTTATTGTATAATAAATTTGCACTTAAAAAGAAGGTAGATATAGATATTTCTAAGTAACTACTAAACAATAAATAAAACCTTGATGTTTTTTAAGGAGGTATGATTTATGGCAGAGAAACAATCAGAAACGAAAACTTACAAATTCAAAGCAGAGATCAAGCAGTTGTTAGCTATTCTGGCACGTTCACTTTATACGAATCGAGAAATATTCGTACGAGAGCTCGTATCCAATGCGGCTGATGCGCTGGACAAAGTACGGTTTGAAAGCATTCGCGGAGTTAAGATTTTTCAACCTGAGTTGGAATTTGAAATTAAAATTGATTTAGATAAAGATAAGAAGACTTTCACAATTGAAGATACGGGAATCGGAATGACTCGTGACGAGCTAATTTCGAACATCGGCACGATTGCTCATTCTGGTTCAGCTGATTTTTTAAAACATGTGGCTGAAAATGATCAAGCAGGTCCGACACTAATCGGACAATTTGGTGTGGGATTTTATTCTGTTTACATGGTTGCAGAAAATGTCGTTATTACCACTCGTTCTTATTTAAAAGATGCTGAAGCCTGGCAATGGAGTAGTGATGGTACTGGTAGCTATAAAATCGAACCAATCAAGAATGCTCCTCGAGGAACTAAAATCGTTGTTCAGTTGCGGGAAGATGCAACCGAGTTTGCTGAAAAATTTCGGATTGAAAATGTAATTAAAAAATATTCTAATTTTGTACCGTTTCCAATTAAGTTAAATGGGGAGCAGACCAATAAGATTTCTGCCATCTGGCGAGAACCTAAATCATCAGTTAAAGACGATCAATATAGAGAGTTTTATAAATTCTTTGCCAACACTTCGGAAGAGGCTCTAAGCTGGATTCACTTTTCTGCAGATGCACCAATTCAGTTGAATGCTCTACTTTTCTTACCTAAAACCAATTATGAAATTTTGGGTTTCAGTCCCAAGGAACATGGTGTGAATCTATTTGTGAAACGAGTTCTGATTCAAACTGATAATAAAGATATAATGCCACAGTATCTTCGTTTTATCAAAGGAATTGTGGATACGGAAGACCTGCCATTAAATATTTCCAGAGAAACGCTTCAGGAAAGTACAACGATCATCAAAATTCGTAATCTACTCGTTAAAAGAATTCTATCTCATTTGTCTGATATGGCAAAGAATGAATTTGATAGATATAAAGAATTCTGGGGGCAATTTGGCAGAATATTAAAAGAGGGATATATTGATTATCCCAATCAAGAAAAAATAGCTGAGCTTTTTCGATTTAATTCGTCAATTCATCCTGATGAAGAACAATTATGCTCACTCGATGAATATATCAGTCGCATAAAAGAGGGACAGAAAGAAATTTACTACATATCTGGTCTCAATCGAGAATCTATTGAGCGTGACCCGCATATTGAAATTTTCAAACAAAAGGGTATTGAACTGCTTTACTCTTATGATCCCATTGATGAGTTCGTTTTTTCTGGATTGGGAAAATTCAAAGAAAAGAATCTTGTTTCAGCCGATCAAGCCGATCTGAAAACCTTGCAGCAGATTAAAACTGAGGAGGATGAAAAGGAGAAAAACAAGGAGGAAATTAAGAAAAGGGAAAAACGAGATCTGGAGAAACTCTGTACACGGATCAAAAATATCCTTGGTGACCAGGTGGAGGAAGTTCGACTGTCAGAACGGCTTACAGACAGTCCAGCAGTGTTGGTATCTAAGGAAACCGGTATGTCTGCCCAGATGCAGAAGATACTTCAGATCGTAAATAAGGATACACCTTTTCCTAAAAAAATTATGGAAATCAACGGTGCGCATCAACTTATTTTGAATCTGCTCTCAATTTTCAAAAAGGATCCTAAAAACACCTATCTAAGCAAAGCCGTCGAACAGCTTTTCTTAAGCCTCCAGTTACAAGACGGATTTGTTACGGATCCGCATAAAATGGTAAAAGGAATTCAATCCTTACTAGATGATGCGATTAATTCATATATTAAGGAACAAAAGATAGCGTTGGAGTAAACTGTATAGAATTAAAAATAAAAGAGGAGAAGTGGGGGTATCTAAAGAGAGTTGATGTTCGCGTAATATGGTCCCCTTCATCTTTGAACTTAAGAGAGTTAGATAAGATATATTACGAGTATACTCTTATAAGTATTTATTTTCCCAAGATCAACAAAATACAAATGAGAAAGTTATTTAATCTCACTCCCTTTTAAAATTCAAAAAATCGTAAACAAGATTTAAGGCTACTCGGTAAAATCTTGATATTCTTGCCCGATAAATTTATTATTCCTGTTTTTCTGCCAGTTTACATGGGACACATAATTTTGTATGGGGAACGGCTTCTAATCTTTCTTTTGGAATTTCCTCATGACAAGAATCACAAATTCCATAGGTACCATCCTCAATTCTTTCGAGTGCTTCTTCTAAATACAATAAATACTTATTTTCGCGAGTTGCATGATAAAAGGTCTTTTCCCTCTCCTGTTCATCAGTACCATGATCAGCCATGTGAGTCGAATAGGTGGTATCTTCTCCAAAAGTCTCTTCCGAATTTTTACCTGAAGCATCTCGCATGTATCCTAATTCCTCAAGTATTTCCTGACGTTTTTTTAGAAGAAGCTTTTTGAAATACGCTAAACTTTTTTTGTCCATCTTCCCACCCTCGCTAAGATAATAAAGATGCCCTCCGAATTAAGAAATAAAAATCTAAATCCAGTCCCAAAAAAGCGCTTTAAATATACAATATTAATTATCAATTGTCAAGCATTTTTTCAATAATAAGCACTAAATGTGGGAAACAGCAAGCAACACTGCACAAAATATTGTTCGGAAATTAAGACCAGATAAATTGGTTTTTAACCGAGATATTCTTTCTTTAAACGAGCCAAATCAGATTGCGTATAGTCTGGAGTTGCCCCGACGAACAGAGCAATATAAGCGCCCAATAAATTACTGAATGATGCAATTTCGTCTAAAGGCTTTTCTCGTAAATATTGATGGATTAAGGCTGCTGCAAAGGCATCACCACACCCAGTAGTATCTTTTGGCTTAATTTTTATCCCTTTTTGTTGGACTACCCGATCTGGTCCGACTAAAATGCAACCATTTTCGCCCAGAGTTAATGCAGCAAATTTTAAGCTATATTTCATAATTAAATATTGTAGAAAGGAAGTATCTTCAAGCTCTCGTTGCCAGGCATTTCTAAGGATGTTGAGTTCCTCATCGTTTAATTTTATCGCATCTGCCAATACCAATGATTTTAGGACGATCTTTTCAATATTCTCATCCCACCCTCTTAAGTTAATATCATAGATTTTAAAAGAATGGACAGAAATCTTTAAAAAGGTCTGAATTGTTTCTCTTGAAACTTTATTTCGCTGCGACAGAGTACCAAATAAAACAGCATCGGCATTTTTAGCCAGATGTCGCAGTTGATCGTTCATCTGTAAATAATCAAAAGCGACATTGGTTGTACATTCAAAATGAGGCTTACTCTGATCATCTAACATAACTTTGACAGTTCCGGTTGGATAATCAAAATCTTTTTGAATGAAATCGATAGAAAGTTCTCTATTATTTAGCGAGTCTAACAGTTCCTGCCCCAATTCATCATTTCCTACACGGCTGGCAATAATTCCAGTATCACCCAATTGCTGGCAATGGAATGCAAAATTAGCCGGTGCACCTCCTAAAAATTTTTCATCTTCATAAATATCCCAGAGAATTTCCCCGAGACCGACGATCTTAAATCTGTTTGAATCCATTAGATTGCTAGATATTTTCTAAAGATAATCACAACTACTAAAAACAGTTTCCTGGAATCGAATCGTTATCAGTATTTTTTAACAAGTACCGTACCTGCTTTCAAAGCTACCTCCTGGGCATTGGGAAAACTGGGAGGTACAATTTCCCCGGTAGTTGGGTCTACCCTTTCAAAAATGATACCTTCAGGAATAGGAAAGGATCGATATCGCTCATTCTTTAATGCATTTTTCATGAAAACAACCCAAATTGGAATCGCTGCTGCCGCTCCTGTCAATTCAATTCCATTTTTATCTTTAACTGGACGATTATCATCGTATCCAACCCAAACAGCAGTTACTAATTGGGGAGTAAATCCAACAAACCACAAATCTCTGGCATCGTTTGTCGTACCAGTTTTACCCGCTGCGGGGCGATCAAAACTCCATATCTCCCGAATGCTTTCAGCAGTCCCAACTTCAACCGCAGCTCTTAGCATATCAAGAACTAAATATATTGATTGAGGATCAACAATCTGGGCACTGTGGCTGGAGAATTCATGCAATGTTTTGCCCTGATAATTTTCGATATATTTCAGAATAAGCGGCTCTCGACTAATCCCACCATTTGAGAATGGACAATAAGCATCGCATAATTCAAGTGGGGACACACTTGATGTGCCCAATGCCAGGGACAGGTGGGCACCAAGTGGGCTTTTAATTCCCATATCACGTGCATAATCTATCACGGTCTCTGGTCTAATATCGTTAATTAGCTTCGCAGTTACGACATTAATCGATTTCATTAAGGCAGTTTTCAATGTAACGGGACCCCTAAATTTTTTATCAAAATTCGGTGGTGACCATTTTTGATCATCAAATTCAAAGGTAACGGCTGAATCGAGGACTATAGTTGCTGGAGTGTATTTTCCTTTATCGATGGCAGCTAAATAAACAAACGGCTTAAAGGCCGAACCTGGCAATCTATTGTTACTAATAGCCCGATTAAAAGGACTTACAGAAAAATCTCGCCCTCCAACCATTGCGCTAACTTTGCCATTCCGAGGATCCATTGCGACAAGTGCGGCCTGAATGTAAAGCTGCTTTTCTTCAACGCTGGCGAGATCATAATCTTTAAAACCTAAACGCTTATCCAGCCCAATCAGACCTTGTGTTACAGCTTCTTGAGCAAAATTTTGAAGTCGCGTATCGAGACTTGAATAAATTTTAAGTCCTCCATAAGAAAGAACTTCGTTGGAATATATTTCTTCAACAATATTCTTAACATAATCAATGTAATAACTGGCTTTGCCCCAAAAGAGATTAAGCCGTTTCAAATCTATCGACTCTGCCATGGCTTGTTCCATGTCTTGCTGAGAAATGAAGCCAGCCTTATGCATTCTTTTGAGAACAATCTCCTGTCGTTGTTTGGTAATATCAAAATTTAGATATGGATTATAATAAGTGGGCCATCTGGGAATATTTGCCAGAAATGCAGCTTCTGCCAGTGTTAATTCATCTGCATGTTTGGCAAAATAGGTCTGAGCAGCTTGTTCGATACCAAAGCAGTTCGAACCAAAATCAATCTGATTACAATAAGCCTCAAGAATCTCCTCCTTTGAATATCGTCTTTCCATCTGGCATGCAAGTAAAGCATCTTTCATTTTACGGTTCCAGCTTCTATCAAAGGAGAAATACATATTCTTAGCTAACTGCTGAGTAATACCGCTCCCTCCACCAGATCGCCTGAACCTAATAAAATGGTTAAACAGGGCACGTAACAATCCCTTTTTATTTAATCCATGATGCTTATAAAACTCAGTATCTTCCATTGCCAGAATAGCATTAATAAAATGCTGTGATATCTGTGATAATTGCACCTCTTCACGATTAGATAGAGAGATAATCAGTTCACCGGTATCAGAATAAATTTCAGTGGGCGTACTTAATACCAAATCTTGAAGTCTATCAGGTAGTTGAGGGAGCGAGAAAACAATAATTAAAAAAATTGACGACACAACAAGGATAAATATTAACAATGAGAGGAATAACACCAGCTTCTTAGAAATAGTCGGGAAACGCACTATATTTTTCCTCCGGATAATCCAAACTGAGTTCTGGAAATAATTCATTCAGTTTTTCAATGAAATAATCAACAGCAAAATCACTGGCTTGAAAAGTGTAAATTTCTGTGTAAATTCCTTCATTCACTTGAAAACCAATTGTAACGACATTATCATTTATGTATCGGGAAATACCTACCTTCTGGATGTTTCTATCCCACTTCACTAATTGAAAAGGATTATTAATAAGCCTGAGCTTAATTGAATTTGGCAGGTCATCAAAGACGAGAAAAAACATTTCAGCACTAATAGTACGTCCTTTATAAATCATCATTGAATCTAAGGAAACCTGGTGTAGTTGCTCTGCTTCAGGAATGGTATAAAGTACTGAAAGAGAAGGGTATGTGTCCATTAGCAATTGCTTATCGCCATCAAGGAAATAAAAGCTAAGGCTGCTGTCACTTTTCACAATCTTTGTCCAGATCCACTTTTTGCTATGGCTTAACTTTAATAAATCAAGCGGTGTTATTATATCACCTGAAATCCGAGTTGGTATTTGATTATAAAGGTTACGAAATTGATCTGCCGTTATCTGTAAAGTACCTTGCTCTTCAAGTTTGATCTTTAATTGTAGCAAATCGTTTATTTCAGGAATTTCCTGTTTTCGATCTGGGAGCGCTTTTGTAATTTCTTCGAGTTGTTCATTCGCCAATCGATCCTTTTTATGCAACTCCCAAATGGTACCAGATTTTGGACGATAGGGATTTGTCAGTTCAATCGCGTTTCCAATCATGATTTCAGCAAAGTCTGTTGTAAATTCAATGATTGTAAGTACAATAATCAGAACAAAGGTAATAATAATTCTTCTATTGGTTAACAGCTTGGTTATTATTTCATTTAGACGTTGATTTTTGGTAATTTCTAAATTTAGTTCTTTTTCTTTCATAATCAATTGACCTTAAAATAGAAAGGTACTGGTATAAATGAAATAACAAACACAAAGAATGTGAAATATCCTAAAAGTCTTCTCTTTGGATCAAGCGGAATAACATCGTTTTCAGGTGGTGGGTGTCGGTAACCAAACCAGAGCAATAAAATAATTAATAATAGCCATCCTGGATACCAGATTGCACAAATAATGATAAAAGCACCCATCACGAATTTATAAATCTGCTGGCTTTTGTCCCCGAAAATAGCATATAGTACATGACCGCCATCTAATTGACCGATTGGAAGGAGATTCAGTGCGGTAACAAATAAACCTGCCCATCCAGCAAATGCCATAGGATGAAGAAGTGTATCATATCCTTCTGGGGTAGGTCCTAAAATTAATTTAGCCAATTGCGAGAAGAGCACAGATTCGCCTAAAAATAAAGTGCCACCCTGTATTTTAGTAATTGGCACAAATTCGGAATTTTCCAGACCGATAATTAAGATCGGGATCGTCAGCGCAAGACCAGCTAAGGGTCCAGCAACACCAATATCAAATAATGCCCGGCGGTTGGGAATTCGACCTCTCATTTTAATGACTGCTCCCATCGTCCCAAATGGATTGAATTGAGGAAAGGGAAAAGGTATGAAAAATGGTAACGTTGCACTTATCCCATACTTTCGACACATCAGATAATGTCCCATTTCATGCGCAAATAAAATGGCAACTATGGAAAGAGAATAAAATATTCCATGTGCCAGATAGGTTGTCATTATTGTTAGAAGAAACAGAATAATATGAACATGGGGGCGCCCCCCTCCAGTTTTATCTAAAAAACGAAACCGATTCTGCTGCCTGTAATAATAATAGTTGTCGTTGGTGTTGTATTCTGGATAACGCATTGGCTTTTTGGTCCTAAAATTCAATCATTTACTTACTAAATTTTTACTGTAACAATATCTCCCCGATTGACAGAGAGTTGTTTTTGAGCATTGCCATTTCGGACTGCAATTTCTAAATTGCCAGAACTTCCAATAAGCGCCAGCGGATTTCCAATGGCGACTTCATTGTATGAATTCGATAATCGATTAATTATTGTTTTACCAATGATTGCAGAAGAAATTGGAGTGTTTATCAGTTCTTCAGCAATATTGGTAATCAAATTTCCAAATTTATCTTCATAAATTATTTTTCCGAAAATTATATTGTCGCTCACAACTGGCTGATCAATTTTTCCACGATCATAATTATCAATTTCTCTACCGAAATAGTTTATAGGCACCCCCATTGATAAATGTGCGGCCACTGGTGCAAAAATATCTCTGCCGTGGAATGTTTGGCTGACGGCTTTTAAAAAATACTGGTTATTTAACACCTCAACAACAGTTAATGTTTCAATTGAATGAAAAATGTATTTTAAAATCTGATTATCAGGCGCGACAAAGAAATATTTATCTGACGCAACAGCAATTATTCTCCTTTCAGATCCAACTCCAGGATCTACAATAGCTACATGAATTGTACCTGGGGGAAAATAGCGATAGCTATTGTTTAAAATAAATGCACCAGCTTCAATATCCTGAGCAGGTATTTGATGGCTGATATCAACTATCTTTGCATCAGGATTGATTATTAAAATAACCCCTTTCATAATGCCAACGAAACCATCAATTTCTTGAAAATCTGTTAAAAGTGTAATAACGCCGTTTGGTTTCATTTTTAACTATCAGGGATATAAAATTTAGAATTAAATTTCGATTTTCCAATTTTGACATTATAGGATTATTATCGTAGCTTAACCGGGGTAAACTGGATGTGGTTTATGCTCTAATAATCTGTTAGAAATTATTCCTGACATAGGAAGTTTCTAAGATTTACTCAAAGTTAATTCAATTTTTTCAGGATTGTTTTTTAGTTTTAACGAAGTGACGAGTGAAAAAACTACATTCCGAACCATATCCTGAACAAATGGATTAAGAGATACTGGCTCATCATTGACAATTAATTTTATCTGAAAATCATCGCTATTTTGCATATTGATTTCCTCTCTAAATCGATTCCAGATAGAATTTTAAATGATTCTGAATCTTATAATCCAATGATTTCGCCAGTATGTCAAGATAATATGTTTCCACATGCTTAACACTGAGATTATATTTTTCATTCACAATCAATTCATCGATGGTTTTGATATAATTTTTGCAATTATCACAAGCATCGATTCGAAACGGCTTATTGGTAGATGGAAAAATTATTCGAATCGATTTTGAATCAATGTTTAGACAAAAGGGACATTTGATCTCAGCAAAAGACCAGGTACTATCACAAAAACGACACCATAAGAATCTCGTTCTGGCAGATTCATTTACCTTTGCCATGGTGGGCATACTGCCGCAAATAGGACAAAATGGTTGGTTCCAGTCAAATCCCGATAATTTTTTATTAAAATATTCAGCACAAAGCTCTAAATATGGTACAGCAACAAATTCGATAATTCTTTCTAACAAAATGGAAGGAATATCATATTGCTTAGAAATATCTGTAAATACTTGATCATCTCCCCTGAGCTGCGCGATCACCAATTTTCTCAGAGAAATTCTCCGCCTATCATTGAGTTCTTCCAGTCGTAGCAATGGTTCTTTATTTCGATATGAATATTTTTTAAATATGGGAAAAATTAAATCGAAAATATGCTCTAAATCTTTTTCTTCTATAATAAGATTACTTTCATTGAGAATAGGTTTATTTTGAATTAACCGTGCAGCAATATCAATTTGATTAAGTTTTTCAAATGGCAAAACAGCCACCAAACGTTCCATACATTTTACATGAATTTTAAAGATCCTTTCATGAAATTCTAAATACATTTCATAAAATTGCTGCTGGGTAAGATACTTATCACTCATTAGCGTTCCAGTGCTTATGTTGCAGTGCATTATTATTTGATAGTATCGAAATTTCTAAGTTGTAATGATACTGGATTCTCGATACTTGATTCTTAAACATCCATCATCCAGTATCAAGCATCAAGTATCGTTCCATCAATCGATTTGTGAAGCTATATTCTTTTATTTCAAAATAAACAGATAAAGTTACTGCTACGAATACCGTTCGCCTTTACAATATAATCTGATTCGGAAAAATATGAAATGCTCTCATTTGCAGGTGTGACAACGCTCAATAATTACTATTTTTCTTAATTAGTCGACTTGATTTTATCACTTAGTGCTTCAATTCCTGGTAATTTCAAACCACCTAAAAATTCCAGAGAAGCACCACCTCCAGTTGAGACATGGGTAACTTTATCAGTTACTCCTGCTTTTGCTAATGCCGCTACTGAATCACCTCCGCCAACAATAGTGGTTGCTCCCTGTTTCGTAATTTCTGCAAGTATCTTAGCAATTTCAATCGTTCCTTTCGCGAATTTCTCAACTTCAAATACGCCCATCGGACCGTTCCAGATGACTGTCTTTGCAGTTTTTAGAATGCGGTTAAATTCATTTAACGTTTTGGGTCCGATATCTACACCTGCCCAACCATCTGGTATTGCCTGAAATTCAGTAATTTTAGTTTCAGATGATTCTGAAATGTCTCTGGCTATTACATGATCTATTGGCAAATTTAAATCGATATGCTGAGTCCCACCTTTATCCATGATTTTCACTGCTAAATCTATTTTATCCTCTTCGAGCAAGGATTTTCCGATTTCTATATTTTGAGCTTTGAGGAAGGTATAGGTCATGCCACCACCGATCAGAAGCGTATCGACCTTTTTTAATAAGTTGTCAATAACATCAATTTTACCAGATATTTTGGCGCCACCTAAAATAGCGACAAAGGGCCGCTTGGGATTTTCAATGGCTTCACCCAGGTATTTTAATTCCTTCTGTATGAGATAGCCTGTCGCACGTTGATCAAAGTATTTTGTTACACCTTCAGTTGAAGCATGAGCACGGTGAGCTGTGCCAAAAGCATCATTTATATAAACATCACCCAATTTAGCTAACTTTTTAGCAAATTCAGGATCGTTATCGGTCTCTTGTGTATAAAAGCGAACATTTTCAAGCAGCAATACCTCGCCATTTTGAAGTTCTTTAACAGTACTTTCAACAACTTCACCAATACAATCTGTCACATATCTAACTTCGCAACCCAAAAGTTGAGATAATCTTTTAACGACTGGAGCCATTCGCATCGTATCAATTATTTTACCTTTAGGTCTTCCTAAATGTGACATCAAAATCGCTTTTCCTTCAGAGTCAATTATTTTTTTTATTGTTGGAAGAGCGGCTCGAATTCTTGTGTCATCAGACACGGCTAAATCGTCAGTCAAAGGCACATTGAAATCTACTCTAGTTAAAACTCTTTTGTTTTTGAGATCTAAATCATCAATCGTTAATTTAACCATATTTCATACACTCCTGTTATATTATCTTCCGTTCTTTAGCAAAATTGGCTAACTCATCTCTAAATTCAGGATGAGCTATATTAATAAGCGCTTCAGCGCGACGTCTCAAGCTTTTGCCATGCATGTATGCGACTCCATACTCAGTCACGACATAGTGAACATCTCCGCGACTGGTTACCACACCTGCCCCCTCTTTTAAATGTGGTACGATTTTACTGATCGTGTCGTTTTTTGCAGTAGAAGGTAATGCTATAATCGGTTTGCCACCTTTTGAACGCGCAGCTCCTCTGATAAAATCCACCTGTCCCCCAAAACCTGAATAAATCCTATACCCGATGGAATCGGAGCAAACCTGCCCAGTAAGGTCAACTTCGATTGCAGAGTTAATGGCGATCATTTTATCATTCTGTGCCACGATAACAGGATCATTACTGTAATTCACTGGATGCATTTCAAATAGCGGGTTATTATGTGCAAAATCGTATAAGTTTTTACTTCCCAGCAGAAAAGTCGCAACAACCTTGCCAGGATGCAATGTTTTTCTGGCTCCGGTAATAATACCTTTTTCAATTGATTCCATAATCCCATCTGAAACCATTTCGGTGTGGATGCCGAGGTCTTTTTTATTATCCATTGCAGTTAACGCAGCGTTTGGAATTCCGCCGATTCCTAACTGAAGAGTTGAACCATCTTCAACCAAATCTGCAATGTATTCCCCAATTCTTTTTTCAACCTCGGTTGGTGGTTTAACTTCAAGTGTTGGTAATTCCTCCGAAGTTTCAACGATTTTGGTCGCTTTAAGGACATGAATAAAACAATCTCCCAGAGTTCGGGGCATTTTATCATTCACCTGAACAATTAGTTTTTTAGCGTTTTCTGCAGCAGCTTTGGTTGCCAGGTCTTCAACACCGAATGAAAGAAATCCATGGGCATCAGGAGGCGAAGTTTGAATAAGCGCAACATCTAAGGGCAGAGTTCCTGATCCGTGAATAAATAGTTGAGGAATTTCATAAAGAAATATAGGAAAATAATCCGCTTTCCCTTCATTGACTGCTTTTCTATCCGCAGGGCCTACAAACAATGATTTATGTCTAAAATGACCCTCCATTCCCGTAGCAGAAAGAGGATCGTCGCCCAATAGCAATACATGAACAACATCAACATCACGCAACGAGTCCTTTCGAGCAGCAAGCGCATTAACCAGGGGATAAGGAGTAGCTGCATTTCCTGACACATATATTCTATTACCACTTTCAATAATAGACACAGCATCTTCAGAGCTTGTTAATTTTTGTTTATAATCTTCCATCCATTTCATTTCTATCTCTCTCTCAATTTGAAATCAACTATTAATACTTAAATTCTCGATATTCAAGGTCAAACAGTTCAGCAACTCCTTTATTGGTGCATTTTCCATTATGGATATAAATTCCTGTGATAAGGCTACGATTAGAAACACAAGTTTCTCTCATACCATCTCTTGCTATTGATAGTACAAAAGGCAGTACGATATTATTCATAGCTCTGGATGCAGTCCGTGCGACCACAGAAGGTATATTCGGTACACAGTAATGAAGAATTCCCTCCTTGATAAAAACTGGATCGGAATGTGTTGTAGGACGACTGGTAGCGACACAACCGCCGTGATCAATTGACGCATCAATAATCAAAGCGCCCTTCTTCATTAATTTCAATTGTTCTTCTGTAATAAGAATTGGAGTCTTCCGATTTGGTTGATATACGGCACCGATAAATACATCTGCGAATTTGAGCGCTCTTTCCAATGAATAGTGATTGACAACAGAAGTGATTATACGCCCATTTAATTCTTTATATATGTATCGTAATCTCAAAATGTCTTCATCAAGAACAATGACCTGCGCTCCCAATCCTAAAAATGATTTGGCTGAATTAAAGCCCAGTTGACCAGCGCCAAGAATAACAATTGCCGCCGGTGGAATACCTGGAAAACCACCAATAGCAATTCCACGACCGCCATTATCACACTGTAAAAATCGGCCAGCAATTTGAGGCATCATATTTCCAGCAATTTCCCCCATTGCCACCAGAAGTGGTCGATTTTTAGGACCTATTTCTATTAATTCAGTTCCAACCGCCGTGACCTTATTTTTAATTAAATTTTCTATTGCTCCCCTAGTCATTAAACCTGTGAGTAAAAAAGAAAAAATCATTTGCCCTGCTCGCAACAGTTCTGATTCTTCTCCAGTTGGGGGCATAACTTTTATTATCAAATCTGAACGCTTAAACAACTCTTCATGTGAAAAAACAATCTCTCCTCCCATTTTTTGAAAATCTTCATCAGAAAAACGGCTATCCAGACCGGCTCCCTTTTCAATATAGACCTTATGACCTTCCTTAACCAGTGAATATACCCCTTGAGCAGTCAATGAAATACGCCTTTCTTCAGCAAGAATCTCCTTTGGGATTCCTATATTCATCTTTCTTCCTCCAATAGCAATTTGGTAATTATTTCTCAGCAAAAAAGAACAGTTCTATAAGATATAATTTCTATTTAAAAATGCAAGAGAAATATTTTTTGGTAACAATTATTTTATACTTGACTTTTATTGATAATAATTTATATTATACTTTTCGTATAATTATATTTAAAATGATTTTTGAAATTCTTGGAGATTGGAGTGAAGCCCTACACCGATGAAATTGACAGCAGAAAAACCTTCCTTGAAGGTTTATCCAATTCCAGTGACCAATGGAAATTACCTGACTCCTATGTCAAAATAGAAAAATTTCCGGCTGAATTTAAAAAGAATATTTTCAAAACATTCGATAGAAGATTTTTTTATACATTGTTATTTTCTATTTTCTTGAATATTAGCACTATCTTGATACTTAAGAACATCCTTCCATCAGAGGTTACTCAAAAAACTATCCATCAAATTCAACAACAATATGCAAAATTATTAGTAGATAATGAATTAAACATTTCCTCCTACTCATATTCTCTACGAAGTGCAGAATTGGACTATAGATTTAACGGTCAATTGATAACTGGACTTAATAAGTGGATGGACACTTTTACGGATAAAATTCTTGAATCAATCAAGGATATTCCTGCTTTAGATGACCCGGCCCTGGAATTTGCTTCTAAAGAGACAATGCTTCCTTCGAAAGAAGAATTGGGATTAGCTAGAGAATCTGCGATGGAAAAACGACTTGCATCAAGAACAGATTTAGAAAGAGAAGTAAACTCGGTTGGTTTATTGGGACTCATTTCAAGTAACGTTAAATCAATTGATTATGAGTACGTTCAAGATTTATTAGAGTATGCTTCTGAAAATTCAACACATTTAGCCGAAGTATTAGCTAAGTTAAATTCTATAGAAGTGCCTCGCTATGGTAGTAGCGGATATCTCAGAAAAATACGCAAAAGAGAAGGTTCGAATGAATTAGGAGAGCTCAAGGGAGGACGCATATCTGTTGATGATGAAGTTAAGAAGATAATTGAAGACGTTGAACCGCTTAAGCCGGTTAAAACAACATCGATGAAAAGAAATGTACAATATGAAGAAGTGTCATCAAGCTATTTGGATAAACTATCTAATCCAAATATAAACAGCAAAACCCGATCTGCTCAAGATGTGCTGAAAGTTGTTCAATCCCATACACGTGCATTACAAGATTGTTATAAACAAGAACTGAGATATGATCCCAATATTAATGGAAAAATAGTTGTTAGATTTAGAATAAATCCTGATGGAATTGTTACGAATGCTTCTATAATCTCCTCAACTTTGAATAGCCCACGAATGGAAGAGTGCATTCTTAACCGCATAAAAAGATGGAAAAATTTTCCACCTTGTGATCCTTCTATTGGAGAAAATACATATCGACAATCATTTACTTTTGGGGAAAGAAACTAGTAAATCATCAGCGCTTGATATTAATCAACAATTGCAAAAATAAAAATCTTTTGTGGAGTAGAAAGAATAAAGAGGAAATATTTATCTTCATTTTATAATTGTTCAGCCAAGTTCATATCGCTAAAAAGATACCGTATTTCTAAATGATTAGAAAAGGAGAAATATTGTGAGTTGTTTATTCGCTGGATTTGATTGTTCGACACAAAGTTGTAAATTAGTAATAATTGATTTTGATAGTGCTAAAGTTGTTTATACAGACATCGTGAATTACGATCAAGATTTACCAAAATATCATACGTTGAATGGAGTAATACAAGATTTGGACGAAGGTGTATCTGAATCCGATCCCCGGATGTGGCTTGATGCACTCCATTTATTACTTGATCGGCTTAAACAAACTTCCTTATCAATTGGTGAAATAAAATCCATTTCGGTTTCTGGACAGCAACATGGCTTAGTTTGTCTGGATAAAGAGGGCAATCTTTCACGCCAGAGAAGCAAGCTTTGGAACGACTTTTCGACCCGAGAGGAATGTGACCTGTTAACTGAAACAATCGGGGGCACCGACAAAATGATCGCCGAGGTCGGTAATACACAAAGGACTGGATACACTGCTCCTAAAATTTTTCATTTTGCCCGACATGAGCCCGAGGCATTCAAACGTACCTCGACATGTTTCCTGGTTCACAATTACCTGAATTGGTATCTAACTGGAGGAAAAAATGGTGGCGCGAGGATTATGGAACCAGGAGACACTTCTGGAATGGCATTGTGGCATCCAGCCAAGCAAGATTGGTCACAAAAGATGTTAGATTCAATTTCTCCTGAGCTGAAGGGTAAATTACCGCCTGTACTTCCATCAGATAGGTCAATCGGTAAAATCTCTCCAGATTTGGTAAAACGTTATGGCTTTGATCCTGACTGCACCGTTGATGCTGGAAGTGGTGATAATATGTACGGTGCAATTGGTACGGGGAATGTCAGTACCGGTATCGTAACAATTAGTCTCGGTACGAGTGGCACGGCTTACACTTTTCTGAAACAACCGTTTATTGATCCATTAGGTGAAATAGCTGCATTTTGCGATAGCACTGGAAACCACCTACCTCTCCTGTGTGTGTCCAATCTTGCTAATGGATACAATGCTGTGTTACAACAATATAGATTAACTCATGAGCAGTTTAACGAAATCGCCAATCAGCTACCAGCTGGTTGTAATGGTCGTATTTTAATTCCCTGGTATGCTGGCGAACGTACCCCAGATGTACCTTTAGCAGCACCATTGTATTTTGGATTCGGACTTGAGGATTTTAATGAAAAATATATTTGTCGAACAGTGCTTGAAGGTCATATTCTCAATCTCTATGATGGATTTCGGCGAATGCCAGTAAAGGCTCAGGAAATTCGATTAACCGGTGGATTGTCTCAATCTGAAGTTTGGTGCCAGACAATTGCAGACATTTTTGAAGTTGAAGTTGTTCCAGTTGAAGGCGAAGGTGCTGCATTGGGTGCTGCATTACACGCTGCCTGGGTTTATTTAAAAGAACAAAATCAAGAAATCCCATTGCTTCAAATCGTAGAGCCTTTTATTACGCTTCAAGAAAATCGGCGTAAATGTCCTATAGTTGAAAATATTAAGAGTTATCAAATCGTAAAAAAACTATTTCATACCCTGAGTAAAATAATAAGAAGACAAAAAGCTGAATACGATCCATTTGAATTGAGGAGCCAATTAATCAATTTAAATCCTGGGGATTGAATTTTTCGATTATATATTGCTTAGAATCTTTCATTCATGAGTCTACTCTAAAAAGGCTTTTAACTGCTAATTTCACTAATTCAAGCTAATTGATTTTGCTAAAGTTAAAATTAGTGAAATTAGAATAATTAGCAGAATTAGCGGTTTTTAGAATGCGCTCATTCATTAAGGCTTAAATTAATTTATAATTGCTAATCATAAGTTTTTGTGCTGGATATGCTTACCTTCAATTAACATACCATCTCTTTTTCATTTATTTAAAAACAATAAAAAAAGCTTGATTTAATGATACTTTTAAAGTAAATTTAATGATTTTAAATTTTAGCTTGTTAAAGAAATTAAACAAAAACGATCACTAGTAATAGGTGAAATGGATGAGTATGTTTATTGGATTAGATTTTGGAGGTACAAATTTAAAAGGTGCTTTAGGTACATCTACAGGAGAAATAATAACTAAGCTGAGCAAACCATCCTTAGCAGATCAAAGTCAAAAAACAATATTTAATAATATGTTTCTGGCGGTAGAAGAACTATTGGAACAAGCTATGCGCAGGAGTGAAAATGTAAGCGCTATTGGTATTGGAAGTCCCGGAAGTATCGACTTCAAGACTGGAAAACTTGTAGGAAGTACTACCAACATAAAACATTGGAGAGATGTTCCGATTAAAAAAAATTTTGAGGATCGATTTAACCTATCCACGTGGGTTGATAATGATGCAAACTTAATGGCATTGGCCGAAGCACGAAAAGGGGCTGGTCAAAATTACAGCAATATACTATGTGCGACTCTTGGTACTGGTATTGGCGGAGGGATTATCTTAAATAATCTGTTACATCGAGGAGTTAATTATTCAGCGGCTGAAATTGGGCATATTATTATCGAATATAATGGTCGTCTTTGCAATTGCGGCAATCGTGGCTGCCTCGAAGCTTATGCAGCAGCTCCTGGTATGGTGGATCGTTATCGCAAAAAATTGAAACGCACTGGCGTTCTGTATAATGTTGATGAATTGAGTGCCGAGTTTATCTTTCATAAAGCTGAATTAAACGAAGATCTTGCCAAAGAGACAATTATAGAGACATGTGAATACTTAGGTGTTGGATTTGCCAGTATCGTCAATATAATTGATCCTGAAATTATCATTGTAGGAGGAGGAGTCGCCGAAGCTGGGGAAGAATTTATCAAACTTATAGAAAAATATGTGAAAAAATTTGTTATAAACTCTATCGCTAAGAAATTAAAAGTTGTAAAAGCTCAATTAACTATGGATGCTGGTATTACCGGTGCTATATTATTGGCATCAGAAAACTATTTAAGCCAACACGAGGGAAATTAAAAAGTAAGAGCAGCACATAAATGATATTGTTGAGTGATTGCGACTTTCCCTTGCGAATGTTATGAGCAGAACAATATATTGTATATAATTTTTAAGTTGTTACAATATATAGATGTTGATAGAAAAAGCAATTTTCGCAAGTGTATTAGATCAACAGAGTCATAAACGTGCTGCCCTTTTTATCATAAAATAATTGAATGTTCATCCTTACGTGGTACTATTTTGATGGCATACCCGAGCTCTTTTTCTTGTAACCTTTTGGCACCTCAAACTCGTTATCAGAGACAGAAGTCTTTACCAGTTTAGTAACCTGGGATTCAGATTCCATTTTTCCCATTCCCATATCTATTGTAATTTTATTGGTAAGGGGAATACCCTGAATTTTCTCAGCATCCTCAGACAGTTTCCCTTTCATCCATCCTATTTTTTGATAAACTTCCAGAAAATCATTGCCCAGATTATATTTATCAGTGATCCACATTTCCATCATAGGTTCATCGTTCAAATTAAGGAAAACCTGTTCGCATTCATAGCCTAATATTTTCTTTGTCTCACCAGTACGCTTAACAGCTATTTCAAGCGATGGTTCGTCACTACCAAACATTTTACCGAGCTTTTTACCCATAAATTTCTCCATCATTTTACGATCTTCAGGTGAAACATCTTTCATTTCCTCCTTCATAGCAGATTGCATTTTCTGCATCCCCTCTTGCATCTGGGCAAAAGTGACTTCGGTGTAGCTTTTATCATTATGATCAATGGTCCACATCAATTCTTTGTCCAAACGAATTATTGTTTCTTTCTCTGTTGTTAAATTCATTGTTTTGACTTTTCCAGGTTTGTAGAAAGTCTTTTCCTTTTCTGTCACTTCTTTTGGTTGCATTGGCATATTTGATTTCCGAACAGTAGTCTGCTCCCAATAGCCTTCAAACTTATTTTGAGCAAATATAATCGTGTTAAAACAACCAAGTATAAGAACCATTAAGAATAAATACGCCGAAAATTGAATAAGTTGCTTTTTCATTTGAACTTCCTTTCCTATAAATTAATAAATTTAGTTGAAACTATAGTTAAGGTTTTTTAAAAATTTGCCGATGAAGTATATAGTAGTCCTGTACCAATAATCAGTCCTGAGACAATAACAAGAATGAGATAATTACTAAAATTAAATTCAACTTTTTTAGTTTTGTTCCCGATAATCACATTAAACAGCATCGTCCCCAGCGCGATTACAACTGTTATATAATAGCCATATATTCCTATAACCAAATATCCACCACGGATAGCGGCCTCACCCTTCCCTGATAAATTCATGAGAAAAACTCCCAAAATTAGCGCTATTACCTGAATAATAGTTCTAAAAAATATCTTTGTTTTTTTCTTAAGCCAGACATTTACCAGAGTAAGAACAGAGCATGAAAAAGAAGCGGTTATGAGTATAATACCATTACAGATTAAAATTGTGAATTTCATTTGATTTTTGGTGAAAAGAAGAAAAAACAAAGCCACCAGTTGACCAATTATAATAGTTTCTAGTAGTGAAAGAAATTCTGGATTTGGCTTTTTTCGATTAGTTTTCTCCTCCTTGTTGTTTTCCTTACGAATCCTTATTTTTCGCGATTCTCTATTAATGAAACCATATTGTAATTGTTGATCTTCCTTTGAAGCAAATGATGCGAATAGCAGGATAAATAGGCCAATCATACTTACCAGTAGACTTAAACCGCTAAGAAAAATCATTTACATTGACTCCATAATGGTCAAAAATAATTTTTGCTTTTCGCCCCTAATTCGATAAGTAGCTAAAATCTCTAGTTCAATAGATGATAGCGATTTCTAAATTTAACACTTAAATATAAGAAATAATATAAAAAAGTCAAGAAAAAACGTCACTTAAATCAGTTAAAACAAAATTTTAATTTTCAAGAGACTGAAAAAAATCCGTTTTACTTCCATGTTAATAAAATAATAAACGGATGATTTTAATTTATTTCTTTTCTTCTTGCTTCATAAAATAAACCCTGTCTATTGATTGTAAGAATAAGCTTGTTATCCACTCTGAATAACCACTTTTTTTACAAAAATCAAATCCAGACCAGTTTGGAATTCGTTTCCCAGACCTTAGCCAACTTTCTCCATCCCAATTATTTAAAATAGAATTAATCATGACATCGTAATGAGAATTAGATAGCAGATCTGCAAAATAAGATAAACTGTGTACAACGTTCAAAATATCCAATCCTGTGTAATGAGGTGGATAGCGCAATTTATTTAAGTTGAAATTCTGTTCAGTATTGTAAATACATATCTGGATTATGGGAACCTCAAAAAATTTTAGACATTGTTTTATGGCAGGTTTGGCAACTGATTTATACTTATTTCCATATTGCCCTAAAACACGAATAACATGAATATTTGCTGCGAGACAGCTTGGAGCCGACTCATCGCGTTCACCAACCTGTTTGAGAAGATCACAATGCCAACCCCCATCTCTTCGTTGCGTTGAAAGAACAAAGTCTAAGGCTGTTTTTACTGTTGGTGATTCTGCATAGCCTAATCGGATCAAACAATAAGTAAGATGGGCGGTAATACAAACCAGGCTAATTGTTTGTTGCCTTTTTCGATGATAGCGAATCAAAAATTGACCATGTTCGAACTGTTGAAGTTGTAATTTCTTGATTAATGGTTCCATTAGCCATTCTTTTCCAGTTAGCCCAATATCTGCCAGAAACCGTAGTCCCCAATAAAATGATCCATAAATTCGATAATCTGCTGGAAGTTTGGTACAAGAATTTATACCTAAATCTGGATCATACATCCTCTCAATAACTTTCTTGATCTCAGGATGAAATAACAGATCCTGCTTTATTATTTCTCGAAGCGGATCATCTTTAGAAAGTAGAATGAACCTTGCCCAGGGTTTTCCATTTTCCAAAATGGTTCGATTGTTTTTATGATTAAAGCGTTTGAGGAGTTCAAAATTTAGCATTTGAAATAATCTTATACTGAATCAATACAAATTTTGTAAATTTCAACTCACTATTGTCCATTCAGTTCCTTGTTTTTAAAAATATGCATTTTAATTCATTTCAACAATTTGTCTCATCCTAAGAAACTGTATCATCAAAATACGATAATGTAATTAATTCCCATAAAATGTTACATTATTGTGAATATACAATTATATATTATATAATTATTAAGTAGTAAGTCATGAAAATGGCATTAAAGTTGCATGTCGTCAAAATAGAACATTTCATATTGATAGATAAGTCTTGTAATAACAGTCTTAAATAAATCACTCATTTAATACAATAAAACCATTTCTAAAAAATTAATCAGGATGTGATAAAAATGAAAAGCTTCTTTCTTGTTATAATGATTTTGATAATTAATAGCCTGTATAGTTTTCTTTTATGTCAGGAATCTGGTTCAATATGGATTAAGACTTTTAAGCCGGGAAGTGCAAACCTAAATGACGAAACAATCGATAAACAGGCACTAACATTTGTAGATAGTTTAATGAAGCGTGATGGTATTGAAGTGATATTTTTGGGTGGTGCTGATCGCTTAAAATGGAAATCATTACCCCAATTTCCAGAAATTTCTACAGCTTTTGACCAGGCGAAAAAGCTGGAGCGAGCAAGCCGGTTACAAGAACGCTATGGATGGGGTGAGATCGGAATAACCAATGAAACAATTCGGGGTATAAAAGTTGTCTGGAGTCCCAAACGACCTGATCCCTTTGAAATGAAAAATGAAATTCTACAGCTTCAGGTTGCAAATGATTCCCTTCTAAATTTACTTACAACCATTAATCAAAAACAGAACAAACGCTTTGCTGCATTACATGATAGTTTAATCAACATTGAAAATAATAACAAGGGAAGAGATAACAATAAAATTTCCCTCAGTGTTTTTGATTGGGAAATTAAGACTGGACTATTAGCCTGGGTGGGAGCAAACCAATATGATCTATCAGTTCCTTGTATTGGTATTGCCTTAAAACGTCAATATTGGGCCTTTGAAATACAGGGTGGCTTTACGCCATGGAGTAGACCAGATATTTATGGCGATAGAGGCGACGCACTAATTATGGGGACAATCTCCATGCTTCCCAAAAAATTTTATGAAATCAAGACAGGCGTATTTTCTGGATGGGAATTCCTCTCCAAAACAGATCAGTGGACTATGAAAGTTCTGGGACTTACTATTGGTCCATGCATTAAATGGAAATTTATTGAAGGATATGCAGGATATACATTGGCTAAATTAAGTACCTTAACAGCATCGGATCGCTGGGCAAGTGGTATTATGCTTCATTTTAATTTCAGATTTTTAGTTAATTAGCCTCAGAAAGGTGAACCATGAAGAGCATCAAATCTGCTACAATTATTTTATTAATCTTATTACAGTTAATAATATGGGGATGCAGTAAAGCACCTTTACCAACTGATGAAGATTCGGATAATAACATACCCAAAGTAACTTTTGGAAAGATAATTATTTCATCAACTGATTTTGAAGGTCAGATTGTTGATAGTGCAAGTGTTTATTGGGATAGTGAATTATTTGGCTATACACCTTTGACAAACGAAAAGGTATTACCTGGTATACATGCGTTGCGAGTTCAGAAGAAAGGTTATGAGATTTATTCTGAAAGCATTGCTATTGAAGCTGCAAAATCAGTTTATGTCGAAGCATTGCTCAAGAAATTTCCTTTAAATAAAGGTCAATTGTTGATAACTGTAGATCAGGATTCGGCTACAACTGTACTGACGAATAGCAAAAATGATGTGATTGATTTGTTTTACACTCGAGAGAAATCTTTTATACTCGATCCTGGTGGATATTTCTTAAAAACTGAAAAGCCAGGATACAAATTGGTACATAAGGCTTTTGAAATTAAAATGGATAGCATAGAAATTCAGAATATTCATCTAGAAAAGTTAAATAATTTTGAAATGCCAGAAATAATTTTAGTCATTCCTGATTCAGGGTATGTTAATGAACCTGTTCTAATCTCATGGGAATCAATCAGAGCTGATCATGTTGATATTGACTATGTTGAAAATCCTGGTTTAAGTGGTAAGCGAGAGATTGTTTTCCAAACAGAAGGTATGAGATATATTCGAGCAATCGTGCGTAATAATGCAGGTATGAACAGTGTGGTTGATAGTGTCTATATTTCTAACGCTGGCCTCCCCCCTATTAATCCTCCTTCCTTGGAATTCGTCGCATTACCAGAGTCGGTTGAGTATGAACAACCTGTTCAAATCAGTTGGCATAGCAACGGTTATCAGGTGATTATCGATCAAGGAATTGGCATCCGGGGTCCTGCAGGTACAGAAGAAGTTATTTTTGAAAATCCAGGTGCAAAAATATTTACTGCTGTTGCTTATGGACAAAATGGGACAACAACGATTAAACGTGATACAGTTCTGATCAAAGACCCAGAGCAACCCAAGCTGCCAATAATTATTTTGGCGACAGCAGATAGCGTGCAGGTAGGAATGCCTGCTTCCATTGAATGGCATAGTCAAAATGCCCATAAGGTGGATGTCGATTATGTCCAGAATCCAGGATTAAATGGGAAAGCTGAGGTTATTTTCTATTCGGAAGGACAACGAATTATAACAGCTACTGCTTATAACCAGGCAGGACAGGTGACTATTGCTGAAACTCTGGCAGTGGTAACAACTCAACTTCCACCTCAGGTCATGCCGATAATAATAGAAGCTAATGCAAAAATCGGAGCGATTCACCCAGGATTGCCACAAGGGATTGACAATATTGGGCCTGCTGAAATCAAGCATCAAGGTTATTATCGGGTTACAGCGACAGTATGGTATAACAGTGGTGATGATCAAAAAAATGAAAGCTTTTTTGTGGTCATTAATGACAAATTTAATCGTAAAATTTATCCCCAGGATGCAAATGCAGGAATCTACAAAGTTGTGCCTGATGATCCTGGTCCACCGCACACCGTTGATCGTGATGTAGGAGTATTTTATCTGGATGTTGGACAAATTACGATGGAAGTACATCATTATTACACAATTGCGAATCAATATCCGCAATTCATCGTAGATGGTCCCATTGATGGTGCAGAGAGTATTATAGTGATAAGTTTTAAACTTGAATATTATCATCCATGATTTGATTGTTGTCGTTTGTACTCCTCCCTCCTGATATAGTAAGACTTAACCGTCAGTTTCAATTATAAGGGGCTGGCGGTTTTGTCCTAAGAACCGATCGATACACCCCATCATCAAAGATTTAAACTTTAATTGAAAAATGTGTTTTGCATCAACTTGCTTTTATAAATAATTGTTAAATTAGATTCACAAAAGTTAATTTAATCAAATGGAGGACGAGATGAGAAATTTGGTGCAAAACAAATTCCTGAATCTGGGGGTATTGATTATTTTCCTGGCCGGTATAACAACTTGTGAAAAAAAACCCACAGAACCTGAAGCGACTGCTCCAAACCTTCCACCAGCACAATCAATGAAGATCGATTTTTCTTTTTTTAGCAATTCATCTAATTCTTTTTTAAGTAAAACCACGCTATCTAAAAATAACTTCCTCGCTGCTGCTGGTCGAGTATTTATCATAAATACCACTGTTCTGTTAGCATCTATTGTTCCTACTGCTGTTTTAGTCGCGGCTTTAAGTCAGCAACCAAAATTGCAGGAAGATGGAAAATGGCACTGGATATTTACTGCTGAAGAAGGACCGAACACGTTCAGTGTTGACCTTGCAGGCTGGATCGATACTCCGAACGCAGAAGTTGTATGGGAAGTTTATATATCAAGTAATACCCATACACCTGATTTGAACAATTTTCTCTGGTATCATGGGCGTTCAAAAATTGGCAACAAAGAAGGATGGTGGATATTCCATGATGATAAGTCACCTGAATCCCTGGTTGAAGTGTTAAAAATTGATTGGGAAATTCCCGATGAAACCGAGAGGGAACTAATTTTTACCAATGTGAAGGAATCAAGCAGTGATTACGGTGATTATCTTAAATATGGCATTGAACTTACTGATCGCTTTTTAATTTTCTTTGATTCCTCAGAAAATCTAACAAATACGATTTACTGGAACGCCGAAACAGGTGAAGGATATATCGAATGGTTTGATTATAATGATGGTGAAAAAAGTTATTGGGATAAAGATCAAAATGATATTTCAGGTCCTCCAGCATAGTTGAATCGTTTCATTCAACGCTCAAAAGCCCTGATACTTTTCCCCTGATCGGTATCAGGGCTTTTTTATTTGGTTAAGAAAATACCTAAAATTTTCTATTGACATTTTGAAAAGTAAGTATTAAATTTCTTAAAAATATTTTTAAAAGAAAGGATTGTGGATATACTCGGGCATTGGTTGGTGCATGTGAAAAAGTCGGATTTGAAATAATTAACGAACAAGCAATAGTTCAGCGATTTTATAGACTTAATTATAGAATGTAACATAAGTTTCCAGCTTGTTAGTTAAGTTCTTATTTTTTTATTCAAGCAGGATGCTCGAGTTACAGATAACAGTCCTTTTCATATAAACACTAGTACTATTTTTGGAGATCCTGCATGACTCAATTCAACGGCCTACATCTCAATTTAGGAAATCTCTCTCGTCTCTCTCATGACAAAACTCGTTCAATCAGCGCGGAAAACTTTAATGGTGAAAAAGGCAAGGGCGGAATGGCAACGATCGGTACTCTGGCTCATGCTGCCCAAGACCTGGGACAGGGCTGGAAGGTTTCGCCCTGCATCACGCTGGAACCCAATGCTACGGTAACTACAGCAGAGATCAACGAACCTGGGGCAATCCAGCATATCTGGATGACGGTGAATTCCAAAGAATGGCGGCGGATTATTCTACGATTTTATTGGGATGAGGAAAAATCCCCTTCGGTAGAAGTCCCGCTTGGTGATTTTTTCTGTAATGGCTGGTGTTCGCCCTGCATGGTCAATTCGCTGGCAATTGCTGCTAACCCGGTCGGTGGATTCAATTCCTATTGGGAGATGCCGTTTCGGAAATCAGCCAAAATTACAGTGGAAAATCTCAGCGATGAAAAGATCGAAGGCTTCTTTTACCAGATTACTTATGTCCTGACTGATGTTCCTGAAGATACTGGTTATTTCCATGCGCAATGGCGAAGAAACAATCCATTGGCATACAAAGAAGTGCATACGCTTGTTGATGGAATTACGGGACAGGGGCATTATATTGGCACTTATATGGCATGGGGCGCAAATAACAACGGCTGGTGGGGCGAAGGCGAAATCAAATTTTATATGGACGGCGATCAGCAATTCCCAACTATTTGTGGCACTGGTACAGAAGATTATTTTGGCGGTGCCTGGGGATTTGAATTTCCCAAAGGACAATATGGTGAATTTTCTTCGCTCTATTCGGGCATGCCACAAGTAATTCTCCCTGACGGATTTACACAAGCCAATACAAGATTTGGTTTGTACCGTTGGCACATCATGGACCCAATTCGTTTTGAACAAGATTTACGTGTGACCATCCAGGCACTTGGCTGGAGACATCCGATGGGAAAACAGCAGGCACGATTTCTGCCGCTCCAGGATGATATTGCCTCTGTTGGTTTCTGGTACCAGGCAGAACCTCATACTCCATTTCCCCAATTACCAGATCGAGATTATCTCGAAGTGATTTAAAGATTAGACAAAATAAGCTGCACGGTGTACTTTAATAGTCCCTTTATTTTGCAAAGTCAATAAGATACAGATGGGAAAATTATTTAAGGAGTGAGGTAAAATAAGTTCTCCATAGCCGGATATTCTTTATGATAGAATTCAGTCGAAGGGTTACTCTTTGTATTTTGTAACTTATTATATATTTACATTGTCAATTAATGATCTTGTTGATTTAGTGTATCTAACCTTTCCTAAGGCTTGAGAATGTGCAATATATAGTGTTATTAAATGTATTTACATCTATATATTGAAGTCTTGATACCCTACTAGCTTTAGGAAAGGTGTTTTTTAACAGAATCATTAATTTCCGTTGTCCAGGTTGTCATATCTCACTTCTTTGAAAGCTGGATTAAAAAATATGAAAATTTGAATTCGAAATCTTTTATAAAAACGATGAGTTATAAAAGTCAGGGAGATCGCAAATGGTAATCAAATTCGGAATCATTGGAACCGGTATTATGGGGAAAGCTGGTGGAAGAATTATTCAATTATTGGAAAATGCTGAAATTATTGCGCTCTCAGACATATCTGATTCCAACTTAGAGCAAGCTGCATTAGAATTTAAAATCGAAGCAAAATATAAAAATTATCAAGATATGTTAAATAAAGAATCACTCGATGCGGTTTACGTTGCCACTCCAGATAATTTTCATACAAAGCCAATCATTGATGCTTTAACTGCCGGTTGTCATGTGCTGGTTGAAAAACCCATGACGACCATTCAGAAAGATGCAGAGCAAGTTTTTCATGTTATACAAAAAACTGGCAAGAAATTGCAGATCAATTTCAATCACCGATGGCTTTCTCCCTATCATAAAATCAAAGAAATGATTTCACAGGGAAAATTGGGGGAGCCAATTATTGGTTATGCCCGAAAAAATAACCCGATTTTGGTCCCGACACAAATGTTAGCCGAATGGTCGAAAAATAGCTCTCCAGCCTGGTTCATGTCTTCACATGATATTGACCTGATGACGTGGTGGTTTGACTCCAATCCTGCTGAAGTTTATGCCAAAGGAATCAAACGAGTCTTGAAACAAAAAGGGTGGGATACCTACGACGGAATTCAATCTTTGGTAACCTACGATAATGGACAATTTGCAACGTTTGAGGCAGTATGGATTTATCCGAACACCAGCCCTTACATGCCTGATTCATTCATGGAAGTTATCGGCACCAAAGGTACGACGCACATTGATCGACAGGCAGAAGCGATTGATGCGATTGTTGAGGATAAATTTACCTGCCCTCGAACATTTTTGAATTACAAAGTGTTTGAGCAATGGCAGGGTGCTGTGCCAGCAAGTATCAGGTCTTTTATTCATTCCATTGAAAACGATGCAGAACCACATGTGAATGTTAGGGATGGCGTGCGAACCACCGCTATTCTCGATGCTATTCATCGTTCGCTGGAATCGAGGAAACCTGAAAAAATAGAGATTAACATTTGAATAAAAATTTATTCTCATTGAACAAGAGGTTTGAAATGAACCGGAGAAAATTCTTAACAACCTCAACAGCAGGCAGTGCTGCCTTACTTTTTGGTATAAACGGATGCAGTAAAAATACTCAATCTAAAAATCAAGCTCATGAAGATAATAAACTTGCTGGACTCACACTCGAAGAACTAAGCGAACGACATCGATACTACCTGTTCGATGATTTTCTCCCATTCCTGGAAAAATACGTCATCGATCACGAATATGGCGGATTTATGTGCAATACTGATCGGGATGGCACAAATATCACCCAGAAAAAAACAACATGGTACGAAGGCAGGGGAATCTGGGTCTATTCGTTTCTTTACAATAAAATCGCCAAAGATGAAAAATATTTAGATGTCGCAAGAAAATCTGTTGAATTTATTCTGAAAAATGAGCCAAAGGATGATGTGCTTTTTGCAGAGGAATTCACCCGTGAGGGAAAGCCACTCACTGGACCTTCAAAAGGAATATATGGCGATCTTTTTGTTGCTAATGGTTTTTCTGAATATTCAAAAGCGATTAACAATGAATCATACTGGCTGAAAGCGAAGGACATTTTGCTCAAATGTCTCAGAATTTATGATCGTCCAGATTATGCGTTTCATGTGGATTATGGTCCCGAAGTCCAGCCATTCAAAGGTGAAAGAGTGCTTGGTCACTGGATGATCATGTTACGTTTGATCACCCAGATGCTGGAATTTAAATCCGATCCAGAACTGGAACAAATTGCTGATCGCTGTATTGACGCACTGATGAATAGACATTTCATTTCTGAATACAACTTGATGAATGAAGTGCTGAATCATGACATGAAACGGTCAGAAGGCGGTTTCAGTCAATTTGTAGCAACAGGGCATGCCATTGAAAGCCTGTGGATGGTCATGGCAGAAGCATTGCGCCGAAAGGATCAAAATCTTTTCGACCTGGCTGCCGAACGATTTAAATTTCATCTAAAAGTCGCCTGGGATGATGTCTATGGAGGTGTATTTCATTATCTCAAACATGTGGATAATTATACCTGGCAAACAACCAAAGCCCTCTGGGCGCAGGAAGAAGTGTTGATTGGGCTGATGTTGATTATCGAACACACTGGCGCGCAATGGGCAAAAGATTGGTACGCCAGAATGTGGAATTATGTCACGGATAAATTTCCCTTAGAACAATACGGTTTCCCCCTTTGGATTTTATATGCTGACCGGAAAGTAACCTTTGAAAGACATTACGATCGCGTGGGTAATTTTCATCATCCACGACATTTGATGCTGAATTTGTTGAGTTTGGATCGGATGATTGAGGGGGCTTAAAAATATCCTCAAATGATTATCAATCTAAATATCTATTTCCGATTTCAATAGAATTTCATCTTTCCTGATAAAAAGTCTTTCCAATATTGGATTTGGGTTTTCGATTTCTAATTATTAATAAAAAGTGGTTGTTTTTATCATACTCAATAATTAAATTAAGCCAGTGATTAATTCCTGCAATTCTTCAAGATAAAAAGTTATCGAATTCATGAAAAGCAATCATTAGAATAATGGAGGGATGCCATGGTATTAAAAAAATGTATGATTACTGTTTTAATTTTATTCATAACATTTCCTTATGCAAATGCTCAAGTCACCAAAGATCAAATGGACAATTCCATCGATCAAAAATCACTCCGACATCCCTATCTATATTTCAATGAAAAAGAAAAAGACGAAATCCTCAATCGAATTCAAAACGATCCTGAATCAAGGGATTTGATGACAATGTTTTTGGTTGAGGCGAATCGGTTGATGTTCACCCCTGTGGAAGAAGATGTTCCCAAGCGGGATAAGCATCCCCGCTACTGGACTGATGGTCTATATGATAGCTATGTGATTCGACACGCATCTGCTGCGCATGTACTGGCATTTATTTACCAGATGACAGGGGATGAAAAGTATGCCCGAAAGTCGTTTGAATTTGCTGAGGCGATCTGTGCGTTGCAATCGTGGACGTATGTGGCACACGAGTTTCCGATTATTTACAGTCGTGTGTGGCCCAAATATGTGGACGATG
>Ga0209427_10000742_pt1 | contig 35807 bp, 26 predicted proteins | sample DeeMarSWOR136_30_FD_187465 | JGI IMG/M metagenome (GOLD analysis project Ga0209427, IMG submission 187465) | Marine sediment microbial communities from White Oak River estuary, North Carolina - WOR-1-36_30 (SPAdes) (version 2) | ecosystem: Environmental > Aquatic > Marine > Intertidal zone >...
GAAAAGTCAAGTTGAACGTAAATAAAGTATTAACAAAGGATTATGAGCAATTGGACACTTGGTCAATTAGGAAAAAACAAAGCCAAACAAACCCAAACAAAGCCAAAACGAACCCAATTTCCAAAAAGGCCAAAATGAACGTAACTGTTTGTCTAACAATGAACTACGAACAAAGAACTATGAACGATGAAAAAAACGAACCCAATTTATCCTGTCGTAGCCTCTGGCGAAGCAGGAACAAAGCCAATTTTGGAGGCAAAAAAATGACCGTGGCGGAGACGAACAGAAACACCTGGAAAACAAAGACTAAGTTTTGTACGATTGAATGCAAAATCTGAAAACAATGAATGAGGTAAAAAATGAACAGCCGTGAACGCATCTTTAATCTCTTCGAAGGCGGGCAGACAGACCGTTTACCTCTTATGCCCATCACCATGCAATTAGCCTCTGACAGTATCGGCAAAAAATATAAGGAATACGCAACCGACCACAGGATATTGGTTGAAGGCCAGTTAAAGGTTGCGGAGGATTTTGATTTCGACCACGTCTCCGTCATATCAGACCCTACCCGTGAGGCCGCGGACTGCGGGGCCTCAATCCTCTATACAGAAGATTCCCCGCCCGCTATCGATAATCATAATGCCCTGCTGGCTGATAAAACAAAGCTGGCATCTCTGAAAATGCCCGATGTCCTTGGTGGCGGAAGAATGCAGGACAGGGTCGAGGGAGTTGCACTTTTTAAGGAAAAAATTGGCAGCGATAAGATCATCGAAGGCTGGATTGAAGGTCCTTGTGCCGAGGGCGCCGACCTGCGCGGCATCAATACTCTGATGATGGATTTCTACGATGAACCTGGCTTCATTCGTGACCTCTTCGAGTTTGTAATTGAAATGGAGCTGAATTTTGCTAAATTCCAGGTTGAGGCGGGTGTGGATGTAATGGGTATGGGGGATGCCGCGGCATCTCTTATTGGCCCCAAAGTATATGAAGAATTTGTCTGGCCCTATGAAAAGAGGCTGATAGACGGTGTCCACGAATTGGGAGCGGCGGTTCGCCTGCACATTTGCGGTAACACACGGGATATTCTGGAAGGTATCGGGCGTCTGGGCTGTGAAATCGTTGACCTGGATTATATGGTCCCCGTTTCGCAAGGTCGGGAGAAAATGAGGCAGGGCCAGATTATCTGCGGCAATATCGATCCCGTATCGGTTTTGCAGAATAGTACTCCGGAGCAAATACATCAGGCGATAGAGCAGTGTCATAAGGAGGCGGGCGGTAATTTTATTGTTGGTGCCGGCTGTGAAGTAACTCGCAACACACCACCCGTAAACTTACGTGTACTCACAGACTATGCGCAGTCACACTAAGGCAGATAGCCTGTTTGATTGGCTTTTTTAATTGGCTGTTTTGCGCCAAGGCGCATCACTGTGAGTTGTAACCGACCTTTGGCCGTTTTTATATAACCTCCAGCCGACGAAGAATCGCCTTGGCCCAGCGACCGCTGCGAAGCTGTGCAAAGACGAGAAAAAGCACAATCACCAGCCAGAAGCCGGTGAACCGCAGATAGTGATAGGTCAGGGTGAATATATTGTCCGTTTCTGCCATAATCGTGCATTTACTTTGTAATTCGGCTGGTGTATACATCGCACCGAAAATCACGCCGGGAAAGAACTTCTGCCACGGCATCAATAAAACAGCAAAAGCAAGAGAGAGGAAGAAGGCCCTGGCGATGTGGTTTATTCCGCCGAGCCGGCCAAGCAGCGAGACCTTCAGACTGAAAAGCATCGTCAGGCAGTAAAGTATAGCTGCTAGTATGAGCACGAAGTTGAAAAGACGGATTAGCGAGGCCAAACGCTCGAAATCGAAGAAAGAGCTTTTTTGTGGCTCCGGTATCGCTGTGATTAGCTGGTTAGGGTCGGCGGCGACCTTCTCAGCGGCTTTTATAATTTTTTCCTTTTCGGCGGCTGCGGCAGCCGACGTCTCGTAGCCGGTTTTAACAAAGTCGAATCTTACAAGCCAGAAGGACACCTGTAGCAGCAAAAGGCACACAATTGAAGTGACGAAAAAAACGTTTTTCATTCCTCTGAAGACACCAATGCCTTCGAGACAATCGGTGGTATCGACAAGACTGCTTTCTTTAGCCGGACTATCGTTCATTTCTGAACCTCCTTCGGTTATTTATTTTTTACAATTATCAGTCGAGAATCGACTGACATTATCCATAGCCCCTGTTTTTAATGCAAGGATTATAATTTATCGGCAAATTATGAGCGGTAAATATCAGATTTGTTGGTGTTTTTTAAAACTTTTGTGTTTTTACAGAGGAAAACCGGCTTATCCCCCCGGATGTGCCGTCGGCGTGCCGTTATTGGCCGTTTTCTATTGTAACGGTCGTACTTCCGATAAAGCTGTTGTTCTGATAGACCGCAAAGATGTAAGTGCCCGGCTCAAACGGGCCAAACGTTGCCGTTATCGGAAAATCGCATATACACGGGCAGGGCACTCTGGTGAAAAAGCGTTCAATTTCGTATATCGTGATGAGGTTATCCTCCAGCGTCATTTGCACGTCCAATTCCTCCGGGCAGCAATTGGCACGCATCATATCTTCGAAGTGGATATTGCTGCCTACGACCGTAACGGTGAACCGCGTTTCATTTGGTTCTTCTGCCGTAGACGAGGGAAAATCTACGGGGATACAGCCGCCTATATTGTATGAAATACCCGGCCCGGGACCTTTTTGACTCCACTGGCCGCCGAGGATGGCAAAGTCGTTGAAATCGACGAATTGGCTGCGGTCAAAGTCGCCGGGCAGACATTCGCCCATTTGGAGCCAGTAGTCGACGAATACTTTCAGGTCGTTGGAATCTACTATCCAGTCGTTAGTCAGGTCGGCTATACTTCGCCCATTGCCGGGGGACTTGCTGGCCTCAGCCGTACCGCCGTAGGCCCCCATATTTTTTCGATTGCCGTTGGGATCCGGTTCATCACCTACCGGACAACCCGGATTGCCCGAATCAATGCAGGGGCTTGTAACATCATCTTTGACCCAGCTTTCGCTGTTCGGGTCCCATCTTCCCGCCTGCGACTTCAGATGATAATCGCCATTATTCACATCCGCAAAACACGGATCGGCAACGATATTGCCCAGACCTTCCCAGCTGGCCTCAATGCAACTATAGTTTACAATAGCGTTACCACATATTTCTTCGGGTTCATCACCCCATAGAATACAGTTGGTTAGCGTTAGAGTCTCTTCCGGATTGAATATCCCACCACCGGTACCCGCCGAATTATTAGTAAATGTACAGTTGATTAATGTTACGTCGCAAAAGGCGCCAGTGCTGGCTAGCCCGCCACCAAACTGGCTACTAGAGTTACAACTGAAAACGCAGTTAGAAAGTTTCGGACTACACGTTCCGTACCAGCCGTTGTTAAACATTCCTCCTCCTCCATCTTTGGCCCAGTTTCGACTGAATGTGCAGTTGGTTAATGTAGGACTGCAATCGTCAAAGTAACCGCTGTTGAGTATTCCTCCACCCTTGTCCCATGTTGAGTTTTCTATGAACGTACAATTAATCAATGTTGGGCTTCCGGGCATGTGTATTCCGTTGTAGAGACCCCCTCCGCCGTTTTCAAAGAATGGATAGCCACCGGTTCCATTGGCGTTGCCGCCAGTGATGGTGAAGCCATCAAGGACAGCACTGGCATCGGTTAGTTGACTAAATACGATGTGGTAACTGTTCTCGGCACGCGTAGGTTCGTCAAACAAGTCACATGGATCTACCACGACATCGTTTCCATTCAGGTCACCGCTTAGAAAAGTCTTATAAAACTCAATGTCCCTTTCATTGGGATCCGGCTCTCGGATGCCGGCGTAGCCGCCCTTGATAGTAACGCCGTTAATTAGCTGGAAAGTTGCTTCGCGGTCACCGCTTCCGTTTGGATCGGCTGAGTTACTATCGGGTGTATAAATACCCTCCGCAACCCAAATCTCAACAGGCTTCACAGCAGAATTAGCATCCGCCAGTGCATCCTGAAGGTAATTATAGGCATCGGTCCAGCTTGAGCCGTCATGAATAGGTCCCGGAGCATTTGCATCGACATAGATGACCTTTGCTATAGATGAAGATACAGACGCCATCAGAACGATGGAAATGACTACCAGCGCCCTTAGATTTGACCTCCGAGTCATATTTTTCCCTCCAAATAATACCTTCTTAAAAATGATTTTACCAAACCAATCGGTATTTTGCCAGAAAATTATCTCTTCTTTTATTTTAGGGGTGTTTTTTTGGTCTGCAAAGCGGCCTTGGCGTCGATATCCTGCAATTTGAAGCGGATGCTGACCACCAGTGGCCTTTCGCCTTTTGTTAGAACGCAGTAGGTTGTTGCAACAAGTGTGCCGTCAGGCAGGAGCTCAAGGCCGGCGTAGCCGGTATCACCGGGGGCAGATTTGTTGTCCAGCAGGCGCACGCGATACTGGCCTTCGCGGCCTTTGACGATATCATTATACGTGCCCACCCACGCAACAAAGTCGCCTTTTGTTGCGCTTTCGTGGGTCATATCTCGAAAGACGATAACGAGACGGCCATCGGGAGAGTAACGCGCCACGTGCCGGTCGCCGGTCAGGGCGCCGGGAAGCTCCTTCGGCTTCGACCAGGTCTTGCCCTCGTCATAGCTAAACGCGACAAACGAGTTTAGTTTTCGGCTGTTCTCCCGCAGCAGTATGGCAAGCTGTTTGCCGTCAGGCGAGCGTGCCGCGCCCGGCTCACAAAGATGCGCAGTCGGATGCTCGACAATTACTTCCGGCTCACTCCACGTCAGACCGCCATCTTTCGAAAGTGTCTCGAAGACCTGGAATTTTGTTCTCTTGCCGGCCCCTTTCAGGAAGCGGCCATCATCGTGAAACAATGCCATGTAATCGCCATTGGTCAGACGCACGACACTTGCCATAACAACAACCCCGCCGAAATCGCCGATTGGCTTTAGCGGCGTCCATGTTTTGCCATCATCTTCCGAGACCGCCATTCGGATGGGATATAAGCCGGAGAACATAATCAGCCTCTTTGTGCCCTGCTGGTCGATAACGCGGTGAATCGTCGGGACTTCTTTCGATGTGGCCCAATTCTCCGGCACCGGCAGCCGTTTGCTCCATGTCAATCCTCCGTCGGTGCTTTTTTTCATAACGATGGCCCCCCGGCCGTGGCCTTTTGGATAGACCGTGATTATGGTCTTGTTGTCTTCCAGCAGTACGGTTGTCGGATGGCCGAGATATTGGCCGGGCTCTTTGTCGACGATTACCTGCCGGTGCTTCCAACTGGCCAAATCGATAAGTGGAATTGAGTATCCCCGCGGCTGCGAAGGACTTTTCTTATTCAGCAATTGATAAAAATAGTCCCACGTCCAGGCTTTTGAGCCATCCGGCTTTATTAGCCAGAAGCCGCGAACGTCATCGTTGTTTTTTACCGGCGGCGGCCCTTTTCCCTTTCTTAATTCATTACAATAAAGCTGCCAATAAACTATATAGGGACATCCCCAGTCCAGCGCCGTCTGCACGGCGTTGGGAATCGCCTTTTGGACTTGGTCTGCCGAAAAGTTATTTTCCGGCATACCATATTCGCCCATGTATACATTTTTATCGCCGAAGTCAGGGCTATCCGGCGTGTTTTTGGCTATAAAATCCAGCGCATCGCGGAGCACGTTCGGGTCATTAAAATGCGCAGTTGCCGCGTCCCATGCCGAATATGAAACCAAATCCATATTGGTATGAGGCAGGACCGAATTTACCATATTCGGTTTGCCCTGCTTCATAGAATCAACGACACGGTTGACCTCGGCGGCGTGATATACACGAACTCCATGCTGGCCGACCTCTCGTCTGGCCTGATTAACGCCGGCCTGTCGGGCATTCAACCACTCTATCATGCTCTTGATTGCTGTTGGCGTTGGGTCACTCTTTGCATCGAAGTTGCCCCGTATGAGCCAGTCGCCTTCCCAGTGCTGCAAAACGAATGTCTTGCCAGTGTTCTTATATGTCGTCAGCAGGTGTTTGGCCAGCTCGTAGAACTGCCGCTGCTCATCCTGCTTTTGCTGTTCGGTGATGCCTTTTATCCAGTACCCGCCGCCGCGTCCTGTTGAGAAGCACATCATAATATACGTTTTGAAGGGCTTATTAAACAGCTTTTGAAAATACGGCGACTTTGCGAATTCAACCATAGAATTCATCTTTGGCCATTTTGAGTTAAAAGGATAAGACTGCGGCGGATTATCAAACCAGACCTTAATCACTCTTGAGCCCAGCGCCAGAATCTGATCGGCTCCTTCGTTTAGATAATCTTTGTCTGCCAGATAATATTCACCGCTGACATGCGTTATCCCGATTATGTTGCGGAGGTCCAGTTTTTTTGCGACTTTGAGGTCTTTGATTGTATCAGCCTTGCTTTCCTGCGGTGCATAACCAAGGCAAATTGGCACTAACAGAATCGCGGCGAAATAAATTTTCATTTGTTACCCTCTTCTTATAAAGCTATTTCAGTAACGCAGAAAGTTGGAGCTTTTAGGTGTAAATTCCTGAACTTGTATAAAGTCATTTGTATTGCTTCGATGGTCTTTTCTATATCCTTCTTTGAATGAGCCTTTCGTTCGTCCGTCGTCTACGTTCACGTCGATAGATGAATTGCGCTTGTCGGGAACCCAAATCCTCACTTTTTACCCCGTAAAAGCTGTAGAGTCGGTTCTAACGCTGTTCACATCTTTAAGTACGGCCTATATCGTATTGGGTACGGCATGTATTGTAAATCCCGGTTTTGCAGAAAGTGCTATTTTTCTTGCAAAGAGAGGAATGTTACGTATAATGTTGGATTTTGAACTCGTTCAGTGAGTACGGAGCACAAATATGAACTTGGTGAAATGGTTTCGTAAAAACAGGACAAAAGTGATGGCTGTCGTGGTCATCGTTATACTGTTCGGTTTTATCGGCGGCAGTGCGTTCCTGTCGTTCATTAGCAGGAAAAGCACAGGTTTGCACAGGACCGTGGCATACTTTTCAGATAACAGGAAAATAACGAACTATGACATAGGAACGGCCCGTGAGGAATTAAGAATTCTGGAGGTGGTCAGGGCCGGTGACCTGCTAAGAAATATCGGCGTTCCATTGTTTAATACCGCGGACTTGCGAACATTTCTGTTGGGCGAACTGCTGTTTAGCGAGCGCAGAACCTCGCCTGCTTTGGTCAATTTGTTGAAAAGAACGGTAAGAACAAACAATTTGAGAATCAGTGATAAGCAAATCAGCGATATTTACAGACCCACAGTGCCAAACGAAATATACTGGCATTGTTTGAAAATGGAGGCGCAGCTTGCCGGTATAAGGGTCTCAAATGAGGATACACGCAGACTGTTAGTGCAGGCAATACCACAAATACAGCAATTGAATGGGGCGACATATGTGCAGCTAATTGGTTCCGCAGTAAAGCGTTTGGGTGTTCCGGAGGAAAAGATACTGACGGTATACGGTAAATTGCTGGCGATAATGGAGTTCGCCAAGATGAGCTGCTCGGGTGAGGATATTACCACCTCACAGATTATGCAGACAGTGAGCAGGGAGGGGGAAACGATTGATGTTAACTTTGTAAAAGTTGATTCGGCCGTGTTTGCCGAAACTCAAAGTGAACCTGATCAGGAAGGAATAATTGAGCATTTTAACAAATACAAAAATTTCTTTGCCGGTGATGTCAATGATGGGAATCCCTATGGATTTGGGTACAAGCTTCTCGACAGAGTGCAGTTGGAATACATTGCGTGTCGACTCGATGACGTTTCCAAAATAGTAACACCTCCTACACAGGAGGAAGCTGAAGCATTCTACCGGAGAAACAGGGAGCAATTCCCTGAGGAAGTACTTTCGGACCCGAACGACCCGAATTCGCCCCTAACGGAACGAATTAAAAGCTATGCCGAAGTGGCAGGCATAATTTCAAAAACATTGTTGCAAAATAAAATAAGTTCGAAATCAAAAAGCATCCTGGATGAGGCAAAGGCACTTACCGAGAGCGGTTTACAGGATATAGATAATGAGACAGAGAAACTCAGTGCGGAGCAGCTAAAACAGAAGGCCGGTGATTATAAAGCTGCCGCCGAACGATTATCTGAAGAATACAAAATCAAGATATATACAGGGAAGACCGGACTGCTTGATGCGGCCGGTATGCAGGTAGATGATTACCTCGGAAGGCTGTACCTCAGGGGCTATGGACAAACCATTGTGGGTTTGACTCAGATTGTGTTTGCGATTGAAGAGCTCGGCCTGAGTGAACTTGGGCCCTTTGATGTATCAAGGCCGAGAATGTATAAAAATATCGGACCATTGGTAGATATGTTAGAGAGAATAGTGGCCGTTGTTCGTGTGGTAAAGGCGGAAAAGGCCTCTGTACCCGAAGGCATAGAGCACACCTTTAGCACAAGCTCGCTTGAAGTTTCGTCAGCGGACGAGCAGACGGATGATGAAGATCCCAACAGTCCATCGAAGGAGGATGCGGAAAATCAGGATGTTTATTCGGTAAAGGAAAAAGTGGCCGAAGATCTAAAAAAGCTTGCAACAATGGATGTTGCCAAAAAGAAAGCCGAGGAGTTTATTGACATGGCGGTCACCGACGGCTGGGAGAGCACAATTGAGAAATTTAATGATCTTTATGGGCAGCAGGGCGGGCAGGATGGAAATGATCCGAATCTATCCGGAGATCCAAATGCGACAGAAGGTTCTGAGGAAACTTTTAGGCTGGAGAGTGCCGCCAACCTTCAGAGGATTTCAAGAGAGACGATAGAAAGGTTGACTCTTCAAAGCGAGGGTAATCCGGGGGCGCCGTTATTCGTCAATGAGGCCCAGCAGTGGTTATCGGTGATAGATGCCAAAAAAGCGAGACAGTTCATAGACCAGCTTTATTCGCTTGTACCACAGGACAGCAATAGTATTGATAATTTGCCTCGGCCGATGGAGTTTAAGCCGGGGATGAGCTACTATTGTATACGGAGTGTTCGTGTCAGACGTGTTTTTCGGGAAGAGTACGAGCAAGTAAAGCCGATGCAGGTATACAAAGAAGAACATATTCAGTCTCAGAGTCTGGCGGCGGTGCACTTTAATCCTGAAAATATATTAAAACGTACCAATTTTAGATGGGCCATGGAAAAGAAACCGGTGACGGATGCCGATGCACCGGAGGAACCTGAGGAGGCATCATGATGGCACCGCTTTCGAAAGAAAAGCAAACGCTGTTCTTGTTGGTTGTAGGATTGCTGGCCTGGCTTGTGCCCGGTGCGGGCCATTTTGTGCTAAGACAACAAAAAAGGTCGATGATTATATTTGCTACTATCGTGCTGACTTTCTGCATAGGCATATATATTGGTTCAATTGGTGTGATTGACCTGTACGGGTCAACACCATGGTATGTAGTAGGAGCACAAGTTATGAATACACCGATGGTGCTCGTGCTGGGGCGTTTGACCGCCGGTGAGGCTTATCCTGTATTCGGCTGGCCTAATGAAATTGGACAGATATACACAAGTACGGCCGGCTTGCTGAACCTTTTGTGTATTGTAAACGCTGTTTATATGGCTCATCTGCGAGGTATAAAGGTCCCCGGAGGTTAGAATGTTTCTAAAAGCTATTTTTATAATTGCGACCTTTATTGAACCGGAAAAGTTCGGAGCAAATCCACAATCTATGCTCTGGCTGCTGCCGTTGGTCGCGGCGATTGCAATCATCTATAAAGCAACAAAGCTGCCGGTAATTAAGGCGGGAAATTTTATTAAAGAGGCGGCGATTTTATTTGGTTCGATTGTGATCTTCATAGTTATTGCTGCATTGACCTTGCATGCTTTGGCGTGGTTAATTTCAGGGTGATTGGCGGACAGATTAGTTGGGTAAATAGTAATTAGTGGCTGCCTACCGTATCAGACTTAGCCGCATTTCCATAGTTATCGTTTGGCAAAGTGCCATTGAGTATCCCTAATTCGACAAGGGCATTGAAGGCGGCTTTTTGCTCTGCTTCTTTTTTGCTTCTGCCCCAGGCACTTGAGAAATGACGGTCTGCGACAAAAACCTGAGATTCAAAACATTTGTCGTGGTCGGGGCCTTTTTCATCAAGTAGTTCGTAAGTAGGTGTAGTGTTAAGCTGCTGCTGGGCGTATTGCTGCAAAAGGGATTTGAAATTACCCTGGGCCTGTTCCGCATCGGCTTGATCAATGGCCGGCCCAAAAGTCCTTAAGATAACACTACGGGCCGCTCCGAATCCGCTGTCGATGTAAATTGCCGCGATGAGGGCCTCCAATACGCCGGCGGCAATTGAGCCTGATAACGCACGGTCTGACGCTAAACCCTTGCCGACTTTTAAAAACTCATGCAGGCCGAGCTCACCGGCGACCTGGGCGCACGTAGCGCGGGAAACAAGCATGCTCTTCATTTTCGTTAAATCACCTTCCAGATAACGGGGGAACCGCTCGAAAAGGATTTGACAAATGACCAGGGCTAAAATTGAGTCTCCGAGAAACTCGAGCCTTTCATTACTCAAAAGGCGATTATCGGCCGCTGAGGAATGTGTTAATGCCTTGAGTAAAAGATTGCGGTTGGAGAATTTGTAACCTATTATCTGCTCGATCTGCTGTAAGGTTTCTTCATCCATTCAATGGAGTCCTGCTCTTTGGCGCTTTTGTTTTGCAAATAACCGCAAAACCAAATCTGTTATATAAATCCTGCGAGCAGATTACGAATACCGCTGGCTCAGCGATTTTCGTAGCCGGCTCAACAGGGACAAAATACTAAATCATATTATGCAAAAGACGAAACTTCTGTCAAGTATTTTATATTATATCGGCCGTTTGTATGAAGACCTTCACGTCAAAAGCAGGATTATGGCGGATTGTAAGTATGTGGCGTACCAATATGTGCCCTTATCCTCATTTTGTATCTGATATCAAGCTAAGTTGACGGTTGTGTTATTAGTCATTATAATTTGAAAAATTTTATGGTACCGGGATTGAAAAGGCCGCACTTATAATGAACGAAGATGAACCTGTAACAAGGCTCGATTTTATCCGGCAGATTGTTGCCGAAGACGCCGAAACAAATAAATGGAACGGCCGGGTCGTGACGAGATTTCCCCCTGAGCCGAACGGCTATCTGCATATCGGGCACGCTAAGAGCATCTGCCTTAATTTCGGTATCGCAGCCGAAAACAAAGGTGGTCTCTGCAACCTTAGATTCGACGACACCAATCCAATCAAAGAAGAAGATGAATATGTCGAAGCCATCAAAGAGGATGTTCGGTGGCTTGGTTTCGATTGGGCAGACCGGCTTTACTTTGGATCGGATTATTTCCAGCAAATGTACGATTACGCCGTCCAGCTTATCAAGGCAGGCAAGGCATACGTATGCGATCTTGACCCGGACCAGATGAGAGAATACCGCGGCACCCTGACCGAGCCGGGAAAGAATTGTCCCTATCGCGACCGCTCTGTGGATGAGAACCTCGACCTGTTTGAGCGAATGCGGGCGGGCGAGTTCGGCGCCGGTTCCCGTGTCCTTCGTGCGAAGATTGATATGGCATCTCCAAACCTGAATATGCGCGACCCTGTTATGTACCGTATCCTGCATGCCGAACATCACCGTACCGGCGATAAGTGGTGTATATATCCCACTTATGACTGGGCCCACGGCCTTGAGGATTCGATCGAGTGGATTACCCATTCTATTTGCACGCTGGAATTTGAGAATCATAGGCCGTTGTATGATTGGTTCCTTGACGAATTGGGTGTTCATCATCCACAGCAGATTGAGTTTGCCCGGCTTAATCTGACCTACACCGTTATGAGCAAGCGCAAGCTCCAGCAATTGGTGCAGGAAGGACTGGTCAACGGATGGGACGACCCGCGAATGCCAACCATCTGCGGCCTGCGGCGACGCGGCTATACACCCGAATCCATACGGAACTTTTGCAAACGTATCGGGGTCAATAAGTTCAACAGCACCGTTGGTATCGAATTGCTGGAACATTGCCTGCGGGAAGACCTGAATAAGACATCACCCCGCGTGATGGGCGTACTCAGGCCGCTCAAAGTTGTCATAGAAAACTATCCGGAGGGTCAGGTCGAAAAGCTGGAGGCCGTGAACAATCCGGAAGATACCAGCGCCGGCACGCGGAAGGTACCCTTTTCGCGAGAGCTTTTCATCGAGCAGGAAGATTTTATGGAGGAGCCTGTGAAAAAGTTTTATCGTCTGGCCCCCGGCCGGGAAGTCCGTCTGCGGTATGCGTATTTTATCACGTGTAGAGATGTGGTTCAGGATGAAAGAGGACAAATCGTCGAGTTGCGCTGCACATACGATCCTGCGACACGGGGCGGTGATGCCCCGGACGGACGCAAGGTCAAGTCGACACTACACTGGGTTTCCGCCTCACACTCGCTGCCTGCTGAAGTGCGATTGTATGACCATCTGTTTAGTAAAGAGAACCCGGATGATGTGGCCGAAGGTGAGGACTTCAAATCCAATCTGAATCCGAACTCATTGGAAATTCTATCTTCATGTCGTGCGGAATCCTCTCTTGCGTTGGCTAAACCGGGCCAAAGATATCAGTTCGAGAGACTGGGCTATTTCTGCGTCGATCCCGACAGTTGCAAAGGAAAGCTCGTATTCAATCGGACGGCAACACTGCGCGACCCCTGGGCGAAAATCCAAAGAGCACGGAAGCAAAATCAATAGAGAAATTTCAAGCGTAGCCCGCACTTTTTACTTTGAAAAAATCATTTTTAGAGCTGCCAGAAGCAGTACTACTCCGAAAATGCGCCTCAGCAGCAAGTCGGGAATAGCAGTTACAAATCTGGCACCGATAAAACCCCCGACAAAAAATCCCACGCAAATAAGGGCTGCTACTTTAAGATCCACAAATCCGGCCTTATAATAGGTCCACGCGGCCAGTAAACCAATAGGCGGGACCATCAATGCCAGTGTTGTGCCCTGGGCCATATGCTGCGACATACTGAACACGAGGACTAGTGAAGGAATAATGATGATGGCGCCTCCGATCCCAATTAAACCGCTAAAAATTCCGGTGATTAAGCCCAGCAATAAGAAAAGAAATATGTTTATAGTACTCACAAGTCATCCTTTTCCTAATAAAAGTCTTTTACATAATATTTTCTGTGTGTAAGCGATTATCCGAATAGTTCGGTGAATTTTTCTTCAATATCAGCGCTTTCACAAAGCACTTGCCCAATCAAAACGGCCCTGACGCCTGTGGATTTTATCTTTTCAACATCCGCTCGTGTTTTTATACCGCTTTCGGCAACCAGTTCGTTTGTATTATCGAGAAGTTCCGCCAGTCGACAGCATGTTCCCAAATCCACTTCCATTGTGGTCAGATCCCGATTGTTGATTCCAAGAACGCTGTATCCTTTCTTGGGAAAGCCTATCATGCTGCGAACCGTCAGCAGTGTATCGGCCTGGTGAACTTCCAGAAGGACGGTTAACGTCAGTTCAGCCGCGGTTATCATCATGTCCATTAATTCGCCGTGCTTGAGCGCTTCAGCAATTAACAGTATAGCGTCGGCGCCGGCTGCTCTCGACTCGTATATCTGCCAGGGATCTATGATAAAATCCTTTCGTAAAATAGGCAAATCCACCATCTCACGTATGTGTTTTATGTATTCGAGCCGGCCTTGAAAATATTTTTCATCGGTAAGAACGCTGATTGCATCGGCGCCACACTTTTTATAAGTTTGCGCAATCACCACGGCCTTAAAATCCTCGCGAATGACCCCGGCCGATGGCGATGCCTTTTTCACCTCTGCGATAACGTTGATACCGCGTTTGTTGGATTTGGTCACGGCTTTATAAAAATTGCGGCACTTCGGCAAAGAGCGAATCTCTTCTTTAAGTTGCTCAAGACTTTTTTGGGACTGCCTTTCCCTGACTTCCACCCTTTTATCCGCAATAATTGTGTCTAATATATTCGCCAAGTATGACTTACCTCATTATGGAATTTTCTTTATGTATCTTATTTACTTCATATTATCTTCCCGTTACTTATTGAGTTTTCGATGGGTTGTGCTCTGCGACCTCAACATAGGCCATGCGGAGCTGGTTTAAAGTATTTTCAAGGACTTTCTTTTCCTCTTCAGTCAGGTTGCCTTTGGTTTTTTCCTCGATGGTTTCGAGCATATCGATGTTATATTTGGCAAGCTCCAAATCCGGCTCTCTTTTCTCCTCGCCTTTTACCTGGAGCAGCCCCATGGCAAAAAATGCCTGCGTAGTGAGCGTGCTTATCAGCGCTGCAAGATTTCCTTTTGGCAAAGGACCATGACGAGCCTGCTTTTCTTTTTTCTTTTTTTCTTTTTCTTCCTGTGCGGCTAATATCTCTTTTTCTCTCTGAGCTTCCTTTTTCCAGTCTTCGTCGACTATGATTTTTTTATCTTCCTTTTTTTCTTCAGCCATTCTACAAACTCCTGTCCTGTATATTTCTTATTGTGAAGTTTTGCTTGTGCTTGCTTCTTTTTTTCCAGCAAAACCGGGCGTCCTTTTAATTATCTGCGATACTTTTTCATGTCTCTGTCGATGTCCCTTTTTTGGTCACGTTCGGTAATTGTCTTTCGTTTGTCATATTGTCTTTTACCTCTGGCCAGGGCCAGTTCCAGCTTTGCAAGGCCCCTCTCACTGAAGTATATCCTCAGCGGTACAAGTGTAAAACCCCGCTGCTCAAGCTTTATCCTTATCCTGCGAATTTCGGCCTTATGCAGCAATAGTTTTCGGTTTCTGGTCGGCTCATGGTTTCTGCCACCGGCCTGTTGGTATGGCGCTATAGTAGCACCAACCAGCCAGCATTGCTCGTCCAAAATCCTTGCATACGAACCGTCAAGGTCACCCTGCCCGGCCCGCAGCGACTTGACTTCTGAGCCTAAAAGTTCAAGGCCGGCCTCGAATTTTTCGACAAGCTCGAAATTTCGATAGGCCTTTTTATTGACCGCACTCGGAGCATCCTTGTGCTTGTTCTTATCCTTTTTAGCCGCCATTTATGCTATAATATCGAAGCAGCATCGAATTTGCAAGAGAACAGGTGGTTGCCCATACTCATATCCGGCCGGGGGGCCTTCTTCCCTTTCCTGTCATCTTCTTCGCAGAATCTCCGAGGTCTTCACGCATCCTGTTCACAAGGCTTAAAAGGCGCTTGACTACCTCCGGATGCTTTGCAGATATATCATTTTGTTCACCGATATCGTTTTCAAGGTCAAACAGGGCCATACCGATTTTGCCCCGTTCGTACTTGGTGGGTATGCCGCCCGTACCGCCGGGCCGACCGGCCAATGTACGATAACCGTGTGGCAGGTGAAGTTTCCACTTGCCGCTGCGCACCGCCTCAAGTGCCCAGCCGTTGTAATAGAAAAATGCCTCATGCGGGCTTCTGGCGCCGGTCTGTCCCGACATCAAGGGCCAGATGTCTTTGCCGTCAATCGTGCGGTCAGGCAATTCTGCGCCGGCCAGTTTTGACAGTGTTGGCAGAACATCCATTGTCGAGGCTGCTTCTTTACAGACTAAACCGGTAGGAATTTTGCCAGGCCACCGCATGATTGTCGGCTCCCGCTGACCGCCGTCAAATGTCGTGCCCTTTCCCTCACGAAGCGGCATGGCCGAGCCGGCGTGGTCACCGTAGCTCAACCAAGGCCCGTTATCAGATGAGAATATCACCAGCGTCTTCTTATCAATGCCCAGCCGTTTGAGCGTCGAAAGAATCTGCCCAACGGACCAGTCGATTTCCATTATCACATCGCCGAACAGCCCCTTTTTGGATTTACCCTTAAACTTATCCGAGACGAATAGCGGCACGTGTACCATCGAATGCGGTAGATAGACGAAGAAGGGCCGGTCCTTATTGGCCTTGATGAACTTAACAGCCCGCTCGGTATACCATGTGGTCAGTTGTGTCTGGTCGGGATTGTATTCGATGATTTTTTCGCCTTCGATAAGCGGCAAATCGGGATATCCTCCCGGTCTCTCGGGGTGGTGCGGCCACATATCGTTCGAATAGGGCAGACCGAAGTAATCGTCGAAGCCGTGGCGAGTCGGCAGGAATTGGGGGTGATGGCCCAGGTGCCATTTGCCGTAGCAGGCTGTGGCATAACCAAGAGGCTTGAGGATTTCGGCGATCGTTTGTTCCTCACTGTTGATGCCGATTTTTGCATTTGGGCCGAGTACATGAGGCAATCTCACCCGCTGCGGATAGCAGCCCGTCATCAGCGCTGCGCGAGAGGGAGTGCAGGATGCCGCAGCAGCGTAAAAATCAGTGAAGCGCACGCCCTCGCCGGCCATGCGGTCAAGGTTGGGCGTTTCCAATCCCTGGGCCCCGAAGCAACCTACATCGGCGTATCCTTGGTCGTCCATGAAAATGATAACAAAGTTCGGCTTGTCCACGGATGCTCTGCCGGAAGATTTATCTGTGGAACCGGCACAGTTCGGCATCGTCAGTGTTACTGCCCCTAGGCCTATGGCTTTCAAAAAGTCACGACGAGTACAATTACGTGTACTCATATCCGGTTTCTCCCTTTAAGTGTTAATGTTCTTTGGCTTTCGGCAAATCACTTCTTTTAAGGTCCTTGTTGATGTATCCCTGCATATCTTACCCTTTTTGTTTTGGTTTCCTTACAGGCCAGGGTTGGACGCCGCATCTGGCGGCCCAGCTTTCGTATAGGGTCTTTAGCTCTTCAACTTTCTGCGCGTACTTTTGAGCCAGGTTGTTTAATTCCGTGCGGTCGGCTTTGAGGTCATATAGTTCCCACCCGCCGGGATGTTTGGAGACGAGCTTCCATTTGCCTTTTCGTACAGCGCGGTTGCCCTCGTGTTCCCAGTAGAGCGCTTCACGTTCAATTGGTTTGTTGTCGAAGGCAGGTATAAGACTCCTGCCTTCCGTTGGAATGATCTTGTTGTCTTTGTATGTGGCAGGATATTGTGCATCGGCCACGTCGACACAAGTTGCCATTATATCGACGAGATGGCCGGGCTGATGGCGCAGCTTGCCGCGCGTTTTTACGACCGCCGACCAGTGTACGATTAAAGGTGTGGAGATGCCCCCCTCATGGACCCAGTGTTTGTAGAGACGAAACGGCGTGTTGCTGGCATTGGCCCAGGGCCTGCCGTAGGCGATATAGGTGTCAGCGGGGCCGGGCATCACGCCTTCGCCCGTGCGCACCGGGCGACCGTCACGCGTGACCTTCGGCTGCATATCCCGCTGCAATTCGTTTTTATCCATCGGTTTTAGGACAACCTCTTTGGATGGGTCCGGCTTGACCGGACCGCGGCTGCCGTACTCTTCCGCACACCCCCCGTTGTCGGCCAGGAAGAAGATCAGCGTATTATCGAAATTGCCGGTTTTTTTTAACTCTGAAACGATGCGTCCTATTCCCTGATCCATACAGTCGACCATCGCCGCATACACTTCCATACGCCGGGAGTGCCATTGCTTGTTTTTGACCTGCTCCCATGGCGGGACACGTGAATCACGCTCCGTAATATTCCATTTACCCTCTACGATTCCCATTTTTATCATGCGTTTGTGCCGTTCGGCGCGAAGGAAGTCCCAGCCCTTGTCATATCGCCCCTTATAGCGGGCAATATCTTCAGGCAGGGCGTGCATTGGCCAGTGAGGTGAAGTATAGGCCACGTACATAAAGAACGGTTTGTCGCCACTGAGGGATTTGTGCTCTTTGATGAACCTGGCGGCATTATTGCTGATTGCGTTGGTGTAGTAGAAATCATCGCTATCCGGCGGAATCTGGGTATTATCACGAGTCAACGAACACGGATCATAGAAACTGCCCGCCCCGTGAATGGTTCCGAAGAAGCGGTCAAAGCCTCGCTGAAGCGGCCAGTTATGCTTGGGACCATCCGGCCCGCGGTGTTTGGTAACGTGCCACTTGCCGGACATATACGTGCTGTATCCTGATTCTTTGAGCACCTCTGCAATGGTGACACAGCGATTGTTAAGGTCGCCGCGGTAGCCGTCGTAACCGTTGTCACTCATCATATGGCCGACGCCGGTCTGGTGCTGGTAGAGGCCGGTCATCAGTGAGGCCCTCGTCGGACAGCAGCGAGCGGTGTTGTAGAATTGCGTAAAGCGAAGACCGCCGGAAGCGAGACTGTCGAGATTAGGTGTACGGATTTCACCGCCATAGCAGCCGATGTCGGAATATCCCATATCATCTGCCATAATCAGAACAATATTTGGGGGATTACCCTTACGGGCAGGTCTCTTAAAAGCACTTGTGCATCCGGGAACAGCCAGTGACACCGCTCCCAGGCCCGCGGCTTTGATAAAATCTCTTCGGTTCAATTCAGATTTCATAGTAAGTCACCTTTATCCTTTTTCTTAAATTCTCCCATTGACCGGTACTGTTTGCTATTTATGAAGCAGCCACTGATGAAAAAATGCGGCAATTAGCCAGACTGCAAAACTAGCGCAAAGCACAATCCAAAGGGATAGATGCTTGCGAAAACATATAAAAGCCGTAAGGAAGAACAAGATGCTTGGAAGGATTCCCCAAAGAGCGCCTTTGGTGTAATCGATCACTATGTTGAAATTGTCCGGATTGTCTGTGTACAGCCAGACAAGCACAATAAGCCCGGTCAGGGGCATTACTGCAACCAGCCCCGCCAGTGTCGGTAGCCTGCGCCCAATCTGTGTGCAGAAAACAATGATAATGACACTAATAAGTATCTTTATAGTGTCGTGTATACGCATTTGGTGTTTGCTTTTCGTGACGGTAAATGTCTATTTAATGAACCTGATGCACAACGGATAGCGGTAGTGGAAACCATCATTGGCCTTAATTGCTGCAATTATTACAAAGACGATGTCGAAAATAATAACTGCCGGTAGCAAGAAAGCTCCAACACAAGCAAGAATAAGAAGGCCTGCCACGATTGCGTATATGAGTATCGAAATCTGGAAGTTTAGAGCCTCTTTACCTTGTTCGTCGACAAATGAGAATTCGTCTTTCTTTATCTGCCAGATTATTAATGCTCCGATGGCACCGCCAAAAAGAGGAATAATAGGCAATAAAGCAGCAAGTCCAACGAGGTGACAGAACATCGCCCACATACGGGCATCCTTATTTACTTCTTTGCTCATCTCGGCGGGCTGGACATCTACGGGTTGCTCCGGACTTGCAACCGGTGCTGAACTTACGGGCTGTTCAGAACTGGCGGGGGATTCAGCGCTCGCGGGCTGTTCGGCGCCTGTGGGCGGTGTGGTGCTTGCAGGTTGTTCGGCGCTGGTTTCTTCGCTTGGAGTTTTCGGGGCTTCTGGGGTTTCGTTTATTTCTGTCATAAAGTAACTCCCTTCCAAATAAGTTAAATTTGACTCGAAAAACAGGTTATCAAATAGCAGAGGTCGGGCAAATAGTCAAGAATAAAATATGTCCTCCTACAAGTGATTTTGCATGGTTTCTCTATGGCCGATGACCGGCCCCGCTGACATCTATCGGTTCTATGCCCAGCTTTACCGCCGGTGATTGGGCAGCGAAACTCACCTTGCCTTTCTCAAATTCGATAAAAAGCGGATCAGTAAACAGATTGTTGTCAGGCTGCAATTGTTCAGAACCTGTCCTGCTGTATCTGCTCATCTTGTTGCCCTGCACCTGACCTTCCGTGCTGTACAGGACATTGTCCCTGAATGTAGTGATGGCATCGATATTATCAAATACAATCTTACCCTTCGCGTAGACAATGTTCCTCTCGAATACGAAATCCGAAGACCTTGGAAATGTAAATCTCGCGTCCTCGCTGCAGATAAAAACATTATTTCGAATGGTGTTATTTTTTGCCATGTGATTATGTGTCGGGCGGGCGACGTTGATTGACAGATTTCCCTCGACGATGCAGTTCTCGGAGCGCTCGTCAAGGTAGTAGGCTGAGGAGCCGTAGCCACCCGTATCGGGGATGTCACGTATGAAGTTGCCTCGCAGCACGAGTTCCTTGCCTGCGAAACAGTAGATACCGCCCCCATCATGTAATTCCAGCATCGCACGATAAATCAGGTTGTTTTCGATTCGATTTCTCTGGCCGCCCCAGTTGATGGCGGTATAAGTTGTGTCGTGGATTTCGTTGTGGCTGACCTCGTTATCTTTGCCGCCTCCCTGGAGCCCGATAGCGCTCGGATAGGTAAGGCCGACATTGTGAATGTAATTATTGGTAACTACAGAATCGGCTCCGCTGAACTTGATACCGCAGGCGCCGGTATGGTGGACGTGGCAGTTTTCGATACGCAGGTTGCTGCCCGACACTTTGATACCTTGTCCGCCAACATTTACGATTTCGAGGTCGATAAGACAGCAGTTTTGTCCAGAGACTATTGAGACGGCCCCCTCGAACCTGCCTGCTCCGAAGCCGCCCGCCTTCAGCGGAGTCGTTGTTACCGAGAGCATAAGACCGCGAATGGTAATGTTTGTGGCCGGATTATTTTTCGTACCCTTAATTTGAATGATGGACTCAATGGTCGGAGCAAAAACCTCTGCTTTGCTCATGTCCTCTCCTGGAAGCGGCCAGTACACCACTTTTCCGGCTGTACGGTCAAGATACCACTGCCCCGGCTCGGTCATTCCCTCGCGAACGTTCCAGACAACGTATTTTTTGACGCCGAATGATCCCGGCGGGTGACCGGAAGGAGTGGAAAAGGTCAGTGTATGAGATTTCGTGTCCATCGCCGAAACGCCTACCAGTGACTCATCCCACATATGATAAATAGTAATTTCTGTGTTGTTGATGTCCAGCCAGGGTCCGAGGTCTTCCGGCTTGTATTTTAAATGAGTCAGCTCTTCATTCGTTGGCTTGCGCTTCCATCCACCGCCCGTAGTGGTCATCCAGGGTACATCAAATGAGCTCTTGTGTGTGAAAAAGCCTTTCTCAGGCAGCCGGGCTCGCCGGCAAAACCGCCCGTTTACGACAAGGGCCCGGAAATCCCAGTCACCCTGCTTTACATCGGGCAGGGCGGCTGAATAAAATTTTTCGCCGTCTTTTTCACAGCCTGTAACTTTCCTGCCGCCGTAGAGACATACCTTGGCCCCCAATACAGCTTCTATGGTCAGTCCCGAATCCTTATCTGTCAGTACTAATGGCTTATTCAAAAAGTACCGGCCGGATTGGATAACGACCTTTCTCGGTTGATTTGTACCCATTTCTTGCGCTGCGGCGCACGCTGCTTCCAGTGTGGCGAACGGGCCGTCCGTCCGGCTTGCATTTGGCACAGGCTTTCGACCCGACCAGAAATCACTTCCGTTCGGAGCGACAAAGAAAGTACCAGACTTAATGAAACTTGAGGTTTGTGATTTGTTTGCACTGAGTTGTGGTATAGCACTCACTGCGATGAATGCTGTCAACAAAACGAGATATCTTTTCATCAGTTTGATCCTCCTTTGGTAAATCTGGTCAGCCATTTTTACTGCCATATATTTTTAGTTCTATGGCCTTTCTGCGTTATTAAAGGCCAATATAATTTTTACCAAAACCGCCTGGAAATGAAAGAGTAAAATTTGGAATCAGTGTTCACCGAAGAAAATCGAAGTTGTCAAAAACACCTTTAGAGCCTAAAATATTCTGTGTTTTCTGATACTATTTTCAGATACTGAACAGTGTGGGTAAGTCATGGATGTAACTGAAAATATTGTTCCGGCCTTTTTGCTGGCGGCAGTCGCCGGCCTGTCGACGGGGATAGGAAGCACCGTTGCTCACTTCATCAGAAAACCAAAACCGGTTTATCTGGCATTCTCGTTGGGCCTCTCAGCCGGTGTGATGATTTACATATCTTTTGTTGAGATGCTGCCCGCTGCCTTTGAAGCCATAAAAGACGTATGGGCCGTTGTGATTTTCTTTGCCGGCATTGCATTCATAGGCCTGATAGATATCTCCATACCTCAGGCCGAGAATCCTCACGATTACACCGTGCTGAGTGGTGATAATGCAACGGCTGCAAAGCAATCATTTATGAGAACGGGCCTGCTGACCGCTCTGGCTATTGGGATTCACAATTTTCCCGAAGGACTCGCGGCTTTTGGAACGGCCCTCAGTGATATGAGGCTCGGAATTTTTACCGCTGTGGCGATTGCCATACATAACATACCCGAGGGCATCTCAGTATCTGTGCCCATTTTTTACGCTACAGGCAGCAGAAGGAAAGCATTTTTTTACTCGTTTCTATCCGGCCTTGCTGAGCCGGTGGGGGCTTGTCTGGGTTTGCTGGTTCTGTGGCCTTTTTTGTCGGAAAAGCTGCTCGCATCCCTTTTGGGCTTCGTCGCCGGAATTATGGTATACATTTCCCTTGATGAGTTGCTTCCTTCGGCACACCGTTTTGGCCACGGCCATATCGTCATTCTGGGAGTCGTGCTCGGTATGTTGATAATGGCTGTAAGTCTTTTGCTGATTTAGCCTTATTGCTGCCATTTCACTCGAAGTCGGTTCAAAAGGAGGAGGCAGGAAGGGGTTTGCACATAAGCCTTTAAGATATGCAAATACTATCTTGTGGTCTTTCTTGACTGCTGGCAGAATCGACTCATCAAAGCCATTGCCTTATTCAATCTGTCAGCCGAGCCGTCCATTTTTGCATACGCATCAACCAGTTCCAGCAGTTCCGGGTCGGGTTCAACCTGCCCGTAATGATGTGCTGTGTTTACTATGGCGGCATCAAGGCCGTATTCCATTGCTTTTGCAACGTAGGCCCTGCAGACACCTATCTTTCGACCCGGCAAATCGCGGACACAGTTGCTTATTCCAAGTGAGCAATGCACCTCTTTCATCTTCGGATCTTTTTTAATCTTCTTTATTGTCTCGAATGCTCGATAGGTATAGCCGGGCACGCCCGGCTCCATCGGCATATCTATCGCTAACGGAAATACGGTCGAATCGAAAAAAATCTCGTCCGGCTTAAAGCCATATTCACCGACTGCCTTTTCATATATCTGATGTGCCAGACCATAAAGCTGGTCGACTGAGTGCGAACCACCCGGGCCAATGGATTTATTTTCGCTAACCAAAAGGCCGATGAACGCGTAGTCAAAATCCTTCTTTAGCGGCAGCACATCATCCATTGTATAAGTCTTGACCGAGTTTATAAGCGGCTGCCTGACCTGCTTATCCGTATTGTACCACTCTTTCAGACCGGCTATCAGAACATCATCGTTACTGCTGTCGATGCAAATAGGCACTCCGCTACTCCGTTTGCGAACCAACCGGACGTATTCGATCATCATATCTACAGCAAGCTGCGGCTCGTCTTCACCAAAAGCATCGAGATTTACTGCTATATAATCAGCACCTTCGGCTGCCTGGGATTCGATAAGACTTTTGATATAATCAAGCGGTTCGCTCGGAGATGACAAGGCATCAGTGCCGGGTTCCGCCAGTTTAGCCATTTCTTTGCCCGTTTTAGGAATGGAAGCATGAATAGATTCGCCAATTGTAATCAGAGAGCATGTCACACTATTATCCTTACTAATACATATATCAGATGACTGATTTTACAGAGTCAAATGTTTTCTGACAAGACACAATAACTGTTTCTTTACAGCCTGCCAAAAAGTGATCCGAGGTTAATTTTTTACTTTTTCTTAGCTGTGTTTGTTATGTTTTTTCCATTTACTATTTGAGCTGAACTGTTTATGGTCTGTATTTATAAAGACTTATAGGTTGTCGGTGTTTTTTGCGCATTTTACCATGGGAAATTATCCGGCTTATGACAGGCTCAGCGTTGTGGACAACCTGTTGATAACTTCGTTGCTGTGTTTGGACTTTGTCTCGGGTGTTGGATACCTAAAGACCGGAAATATATGTCATTTGTTAATTCCGGCGACCGTATAGAAGCAGGAACGAAAGATGCTTGGTTATAAGCTGTTTATTTCAAAGAGGTTACGTTTGATAATGGAGGCTGCTTGTTGCTGAGGTCTCTTTTGACTTACTTAATAACAAACTTTATGCCAAAACTCCACGTCATTTGTAGGATTTTTAAATAAATTTGTACCATTAGTGGATAATTCGTAGAAAACCTCGTCAAAATGTGCTCATAAAACGCCATTTTTTGTAGAGGAATTTTGCATACAAGACCGGGATTTTTTTCTTAATTTCAGATAGCTACTTTGTTTTTGCAAGCTTGACTTTACTTATAGCAAGTGCCATATCACCACCAAAGACAGTAATACGAAAATCAACCCCGTTACATCGATTCATGAACCGGCATTGCGGCAGCGTGAAGCTGACTGTTTTCCATTTGTTGCTTCCATCAACTATAATGTTTCCAATTGGCCGAAAGGCACCTTCACGCGGACCTATCTTGGGATTTGTGTTGTCATATTCGAGATGGAAGGATGAGCATCCTGTATCCCGATAAGTAACCGATACCGACACCGTTTGATCGAACAATTCAAAAGCGAATGCGTCGTCCACATTAAAATAAAGATAACGGTTGTTGCCCGGCTCTGAATGCGGGGCGGTGACTACTGCTTGTAAATTTCCGAATTTTTCCTTTCTCCATACACCATCGCCGCTGCTCGGGCGAAGTTCAAGGCCCTTTGATTGGCCCGGCTGCCAGCTAACAGAATTCGCATCGGGATACAAACTGGGAGATTTGAGCCTTGTTTTTGTTCGCCACATATCTGCGAAAAGACGCGTCAGGACAATGTAGCTTCGGCCGTACTCACGGGAATCAGCTATGTCCGTGCCCTCGTGCCATTCGTTCCACGTCTCGATGTGCAACATCCACGGCCTGTGTGTCGGGTTGAGCTGCAGCACCTTCGACCATCGATCAATATATGTTTTGCCGTCGAGTCTTTCGACGATGAGCGGTGCTCTACCCGGCACCGCGCTGTGGTCGTAGCCCGGTCCCAGAGAGACGGTCTCTCTATATATAAGTGGCCCATTGACGGCGCCGCCCCATGAATACGTCGCGTCGGCCTGGCCCAGCCAGCCGGGCTGTTTGACCAGAAATATCTCTGAACCGAAGTCTTTTTTGAATCTTTCTCTTACGTAATCCAATTGTTTCGGGCCCTGCTTTTTTGCAAAGCTTGCCGAATACAGGAAAACAATAGGTTTACTGTCTACGCGCGCCCATTTGGAAGGTGGTATCAGACTGAAAAAATCACGTATCGCCGTATAAAACCAATCTTTTCCAAAATCCGTTGAAAGATCGACGTGATAACTGCTCCCATTCTCATTGAATCCATTCCATTTAAGTATGGATGTGTCGTAGAACAAACCAATCGCAGGCGGTTGATGGCCCTCTTTCTCTAAAGCATTATGGGCCTCAACCAGAGCGGGCAGACCAACAAAGCTCCACCCTTTATACTTTCCCGGCACTCCCCAGAAGACCGGCATCAGAAAATCTATCCCGGCTGCAATCATATCCTCTAACTGCTGTTTGTGCCAGGAGGTCCGCTTATAGCTGATTCCATTCATATCAGTGGGGTGAGTGGTTAGCGCATCCGTACCGTCACCGTCAATAATGTGACTTTTCGTGTCGATATCGTACCAGTAGAAGTACGTCGTTCCAACAATCGGCTGACCCGATTTGAAAGAATCAGCATCTTTATAGTCTTTTGCCTTTAATGGGAAAAACTCTCCAGGGGGTTTCAGAGGCAGCTTATCATCTGCGTAAAGGCTTCCAAAAAGCACACACAGCAGCAATACTGGTACAGGTTTATTTCTGAGGTTCATAAGCTCCTCCTTTGTCTTATGTTTTATTTCTGGACTTTTGTTGCCACGAGATCAAAGATATCATAGAGTAAGCCTTCGGCGTGTGGACCATTTAACAGGCTGAACCAGGCATAGACAATTCTGCCTCCGTTTGGTAGCTCTGCGTAGGCAACTGCATCCCCAAGATATTTATCCTCGCCATCCTTCAATTGCAGCAGTGAAGTATGCTTTGTGTCTTTACCGGCAATGAACGCCCGCCAACGCAGGTCTCCCGATGTGGGAAACGGGAACTGCTCAGGTAGGTGCGGCAGATGTCGCTTCGGCTGCACGAAAACCAGTTTCAAATCCTGTGGCGGCCTTTCCCATCCGCCCTGAATGTTCAAGCCGAATCGTCCGCTATTGCTAACTGCATTGTTGTTCTCATCGTAATAGAAAGGCCATGGAAGTCCCGGCAGTACTGCAAGGAAGCCGCCTGCTTTCAGGTAGCCGGCCAGCGCATCATCGACATCGCCGGTTTTATTAACAGTCCGGCGATAGTGTTCCCCACAGCAATATACCAGCACCGGGTAATTTTCGGGCGTAAGTTTTCCACCCACGACATCATCCCAAGTCAGCACTTCCATGGATACGTCCAAATCCATAAGCCACCAAAAGGCCATCGAACTTGCACTCGGCAGGACGCCGATATGCAATTTCTCGAACTTCTTCTGAAATTGGGATTTTTCTTTCATGGAAAGGCCTTTTGGGGCCGCTTGTTTATGGACGCCGCGTTTTTTGGCCTTGAATTGTTTCGCGTATTTGCCCGTAAGTTCAAGATATTCGTGTTTGTATTCGAATGATGGCTCGATTTCGCTTCCCTCGTGCCATTCGTTGAAACTGGTAATCAGTACCCAGTGCGGGTCTGCCTTGATGGCTTCTTCCCATTGGGCGCGGTAAAGCCTCGTTTTATAGCGTTCCACTGCAAGGCCTGGTTTACGGATTTTCGTGTCGTCATAGCCTGGAATCACTGTTATCGTACTAATCTTGCCCGCCTGATCGGCCAGTTGCACCCAGGACTTATACGTCTCGGCGGCCCACTTGCGGATAGCGTCTGGCTTTTGCCCTCGAAGAGAACCTGCCGTGTTGTAGGTATGGACGCCGTCGAAAACACGCGCCGCCCCATAGCTGAACTGGTCACCAATTGCAGTAAGGCCTTCTTTATACTTCTCGTTGACCAGTTTTATAGCCTTGAGCCAGTCGGTCAGCCCAAGTTCCTGCAGAGTTCGGCCATATATAAATACCACCGGCTTGGTGTTGATTTTGAGGTGGGCAGGGTGCCGACCGTATTTGTCGAGTACCTTGACGATATCGTTGGCAGCCGACTCGGCTGTCTGCGGCCTCGGCACCGTCTCATAGTAGATACAGGCTGTCAGCCCGTGTCGCCGGCAGCTATCCAGAATCCTGTCCATTGCCCGGTCGCAGTAGCTGTTGTGGCCCCACCAACTAACAATTAGCGTATCTATCCCCGCATTTTTGGCCCATTGACAGTGCTGGTCTATCAGTTTCGGGTCGTGCGAATCGTAGGCGCCGATGATAGGGTAGTGTGTGCTGGCCCGTATTTCTTTGTTGGCCTCATCGATTCGGCCCCAGTGTACCGTCCTGCCCGCGCCGCCGGGCCCATCGGCCGTGCCATACCAGGGATAATAAAACGCCATGACCTTACGGGAAACTGAAACTTCATCAAAGGATTCCGCGTATAGTGGCTTGCCAGCCTGCAAAACCAATGTCAGCATGATAAGCACAAATGATAAAATGCCGATAAGCTTGTTTCTGTGCATTAATGGTCTCCTCAAAATCATCGTTTTATTTGTTCAATGGCTATTTTATGAAATCGTTAATTTTCTCTTTCAGTGTTCTGCATGCCGCCGCAGGGTCTTTGGCCTCGGTCACCGCCGAACAAACCGAAATACATTTGACGCCGGCCATCAAAACCTCTTCCACATTGTCAGGCGTAATGCCGCCGATAGCAACGTGACCGATGCCGGTATCGGTAAGCTTCTCTAGGCCCTGCTTTACGTAATCCAGACCGACAGCCACCATATTCGGCTTGGTTGGCGTTGGAAATACCGGCCCCAGACTCACGTATGTTGGCAGTTCCTTACAGGTGGCCCCCAGTTCCTTTATTGAATGTGTGCTCTTTCCTATAATTAAAGGAGCCAATTGCAGCTTGCGAACCTGCTCGATTGGTAAATCATTTTGGCCAAGGTGAACGCCATCGGCGCCGGCCGCGACTGCGATATCTGCCCGGTCGTTAATTATGCTAAAGATCCCGCTGGCTTTGCAAATCTGCACAAACTCGGCGGCGAGCGCAAAGACCTTATCATCCTCGGCATCCTTTGCCCGAAGTTGAATACAGTCCGCGCCACTTTCCACACATTTATGCGTTAAAGAAATAACCTCGGTAGGAAGACTATTGGTGATTATCACATATAGCCCGACCTGTTTGAATTTCTCTGCCGGTTCACCAAAGACAACGATATCCTTTTCCAGTGTGTAGGCTTCGTATCGCAGTTTTTCTAATGTCTCAGCAACAGCTGGATTTATCGCCTGTATCGCCTCGGTAAGTGTCCGCAAAGCCTCGGTTAGGCGTTTGCAGCCCGCTGTGAAACTATCCTGCAGGTTCGCCCTTTGAAGCTGTTTATCGATTTTTTGCCCGACTCCCACATCGCCGGGTGTATCCCTGCCTGCGATAAGCCGGCCGGCTTCGAGCTTGCCGACAGCCGCTGAAAGCTCGTGGCGAAGCTGCTTTGCACGCTCGGAAAGCTCCGCCGAATTCAAGGCGAATCGGCAGTAGTCTTCGACTACCCGAATCGCCTCACGCCCGCGATTAAAATTCGCATCGATAATCCTACAAACGGCACGCTCCATAGCGGTTATGATTATACACCCTCAAACCGCTCTTGAGTAGCGAAAAATAGAGCAAAAGCAATTCCTGACCGGCAGGATTTTTCAACGACGGACAAACGAGCTTGCCAGACTTTTGGTTCCATGAGGTTTTGACAGGTACCCCCCTTATGGCTGAGGTGGAGGAAGACCAGTCCCGAAGAACCAGGTAGTACCGGTGGTTGTGGCTCTTGAATTAACTTCATCGATACGCCAGTAGTGCCGGGTGTTATCAATCATTGTGCCGGGATCAAAAGTTGTTGATGTCTGATTGCCGATAAAAGGAGGAGGATTACTGGTTCCAAAGTAAACGTCATGAGATGCGGCATTAGAACCGGCAGTCCAACTTAAGTCTGTATTTATATCGATCCCCATTGAGTCATTTGTTGGATTTGGATTGCTTGCCTGGCCGGGTATTGGTATATTATTCTCCAGCCAATGTAAAGCCATAAACCAAAAGTCCTTAAAATCAATCCTGCAGTCACCGTTTATATCGCCGGCAAGGATTGTCTCGCAAATCGGCTCACCCAGGTATGACTTACTTGCCTCCGCTGTACCGCCATAGTATCCCATATTGATAATACCGCCATTAGGAAACGGTTCGTGCCCAATTGGACTCATCGGATCACCCGCATCTATGCAGGGGCTGGTTCTGTCATCTTTTACCAAGCTTTTACTGTTCGCATCCCATCTGCCCGCCTGCGATTTCAAATGATAATCACCCATAACCCATAAATCATCATTCGCATCTTCAGGTGTTCCATTTGCATCCCAAAAGCCGGGCATAGCAAAATACGGGTCGCAATTAATATTATCTTGCCAATGCAGGATTGCACCATCATCCAATTGTATTGAATTGATATCTCCTTCAATATTACAGTAACTTATGAAATTATCGTTTTCTCCACGAAAACTGATTTTAGAATCAGGGTAGTTGCCGTAGATGATACTGTTTTCGATATCAGCACCAGAACCATAAAAATAATCACATGATATAACATAATCCGTATCAGTATAGTTTCCGACGATTGTGCAGTTTTTCAGCTTTAGATGATATCCAGATACTATTGCACTTCCATGTCGTGGTGAATAATTCCCTGCGATAAAAGAGTTTTCAATGGTTAGATTGCAACTTGAGTATATACCTCCGCCTGAATTATAATCTGCTCTGTTTCCAATAATGCTGCAATTCTTTAGTATTGCCGAGCGAGAAGCAGAGTCTAAATTCAAGCCTCTGTCCCTGTTGTAGGCAATACGACAGTTCTCTAAGATTATATCTCCGACATCTCTATTTGACCGATGAATACCCCACATGTTATTTTCGATGATACAATTTTCGATTTTTATATTTGTCTGGTTCAAACTGATACCACAATATTCGTTATAGCTGAGAGTGCAGTCTGATATTAGAGTCTCTATATCTTCTGAAGTATCGTAAAAAGCTGCAATTCCATGGGTATTTCCATACATTTTACACTTTCCGATGAAAGGTCGGGCATCGTAAATATAAATACCATACAAACCGAAGCCGGTAATGCTGAGCCCTAGGACTTTTGAGCCGGATTTTTCGCCGGAATCAAAAATAAATCCATGGTGATCGTGACCTTCGATCGAGCTTCCATCGATTACGGTTGAAGTAACTATATTTAGATCATTCGGATCGGTACTGCGCACGGTGATAGCTTTGCCATTATGTTTTATATCATAGTTGCCGTCGCCGGTATATATGCCGGGCTGAACTTCGATAATATCGCCATCGTTTGAAACGTCGATTGCAGCTTGGATGTTACTGAATTCCGCAGGGCCGTTGTCATCGACGGTGATTATTCTTGCCTGGCAGGCAATGGCGAAAAGCAGCCATATAAAGACCGGAACTATCTTTTTCATAGTGCAAACCTCCGCTGTTAATAATTATTTATATCAATTATATGCCTTTGGCAGAAATAACGCAAGCGTTTTTTTCGAATTTTTACGCCGGTTATAGTGAGATAGACACAAGCGGAACCACAATACCCTCCCCTGACGGTGATGATATATGTAAGGAATTTCTGAAATCTGTTTTGAGCGGCCTGAGGATTATTTCTTGATTTACATCTTTGACGTAATAATATAGGATTTAGCATTGTTTTTAAGATTCGTAGATAACGATTGAAAGAAAAGGTGAGTTATGGTTTGGCCAGGTGATGTCTTCGGTATAGTGTTGGCCGTTGTGTTGGGTGCGGCAATCGGTGTTGAAAGGGAATTCAGCGGTAAGGCAGCAGGACTTCGTACGAACATCTTAATCTGCCTGGGCGCAGCGGTCTTTACCATAATTTCCAAACGAATGGCCGGCGAAAACGACTCACTGACAAGAATAGCTGCCGGTGTTGTCACCGGTGTGGGCTTTCTCGGTGCCGGTGCCATCATCCAGGACAGGGGCGGCATCCACGGCCTGACCACCGCGGCGACTATCTGGTTCATGGCATGTCTTGGGATGGCCTGCGGTGCAGGTTTGTACGAGCTGGCGGTTATATCGACTTTAATTGCTGTTTTCGTGCTGATAGGCCTTCGACTGATACACAGGTCTCTGAGCAATTATATAGACAAACACAGACCAAAAGAAGATTCGGACGAACATGCCTGAACCGTCTCCACTTTTGTAATAGTGATTTTCAATGGAACCCGGAGGAAACTTACTATGCCTATGATTAATCTCAGTAAAATTATGGAAGGATTTTGTATCACGCCGGTAAAATCCAGGATGTTGTCTATACTGTTTGTGATTATGGTGATTATGATAGTGCCGGCCGGAGCCCGCGGAGCATCGGTCGTGGAATGGGATTTCAGTAAGGCTGCCTATGGCTGGACGGGAAATGGCAGGGTGGAAAATCTGCGCTGCTCGCCGGAAGGACTGATTGTCAAATCAACAGGCGAGGACCCCTGGATAGAAGGGCCAGCGGTGGACTTGCCCAGCGATAAAATGATTAGAGTAAAAATACGTATGAAATCAACCGCGGACCCGCACGCCGAACTCTTTTACGGCAAGGTCTTTGCAGCCGGCCGTTCAATTCGATTCACCGTCCGAAACAACGGCCAATGGCATGATTACTCCCTTATTATTAAGGAAAACTTGGGGCCGGGGACAAGATTTCGCCTGGATCCCTGCACTGGTGAAGGTGAGGTTATTGTTGCTTTCATAAAGCTTGAAACGCTTGGCGGGACAGTCTCTCCGCCGCTAAGAAAACCGGAAAAACCCAACAAAAGTGAGACCAAGCTCGTATCGGTCAAATCGGGACCACTCGAATTCGAGCAATATGGAAAAACTTGGGGCAACTTTGTTGTCAAGGTGGACGGTGCGGAAATGGCTGCCGGTTACGATTCCGAACTGCTCGGCATTTTGTTTTACGACCAGCCCGAATGGCTCAATCTCGAAGGTGCGAGGGTTATTTTTGGCAATTCTTCTAATCGTAAAAAGTTTACTATCAAGGCAAGTTTGAAAGACAGCAAAGGTGGAAGGTGGGAGATTCAAAGAGACGTAAAACCCAGCAAACAACAAGGGACACTTTCAGTCGAAGTCGAAGTGAAAGTAAATAAAGACAGGGACGTCCTCCACATACCCTGGCTGACCCTTTTCCCCGGCCTTGGCACTTTCGGCCAGAGCAAATACCAGGGCCTTTTTGCTGGCGTGGAGTACCTCTGCGATGAGCCCAGCAGCAGCGATGCCGACATAGACAAGCCGAATCACATTCGTCGCATACCCGATCCCGTCAAGATAACCTTTCCCCTTATGGCGATTTCAAATAACGGCAATTATATCGGGGCAATCTGGGAACCGTCTGATATGACGGCGGCAACTTTTGATTCACCGGACAGGATCTACAATTCCGGCGCACATTTAATGGCTTTGTCGGCGCCGGCTGTAGGCGACCTGCGTTTTGAGAATGAGCTTTTTGCCCACAGCCCTTTAAGACTTGGGGCAAATCAGCCGCTAAAGGTTTCTATGATGATAATCGGAGGAAAAGGAAAAAGCATTGTCCCTGCCATGAAACAGTATGTGGATATAAAGGGCCTGCCCGACCTGCCCGAATTCAAGGGAGGTCTTGATGCCGCGGTAAATCTGCTTGCTCACGGCTGGATGGATTCCGAAATCAATAACGACGGTCTTTTCAGACACGCCGTATGGGGAGATAGTTTCGGGCCGACCGTCGCCGCCGATGCCGCTATGTTCATTAACTGGCTCGCAATTAATACGGGAGATGATAAATTCCGTGCAAGGCTCAACGAGACTGAGGCACAGGCACTGAGCAGAATCCCATCTACTCAGCCTTTCTCAAGTACCGTCTCGCATGTAGCCCTGCCATCACCACCTTTACTCTTTGGACGAACCTATGAATATGTGCGCTATCGGCATAACGAGGCAATGCGGATGTTAACAGGCTTTGATGAGAAAGGAATAAAGCTCTATCGGCCGGGCAATTTGGACTACTCAAGGACCCATTTCGCAAAACATGCCAATGGTCTCGGAGGAAGGGACGTTGCTCGAATTCTTGAGAGCGCGACTTTATCAGCAGACAAGGAGCTTGTCGGTAAGGCCCTTGAGCTTCTCGATAAGCAGACGGTTTTGTATGCCGATACTGTCCCTCGCGGCGCACAAACCTGGGAAGTGCCCCTGCACACACCGGACATTTTGGCCTCAGCCCATATGGTTAAAGCTTATACACTGGGCTATGTTATCTCGGGTGAACAGAAATATCTTGAACAGGCGCGCTATTGGGCCTGGACCGGCGTTCCGTTTATCTACCTTTACTCACCTACACCCGGTGAAGTCGGGCCCTACGCAACGATACCGGTCCTGGGCGCAACCAACTGGAAGGCGCCCTTATGGATTGGGCTCCCTGTACAGTGGTGCGGCCTTGTTTACTCTTCGGCTTTGCATCTGCTCAGCGAATACGATCCGAAAAGCTCATGGCAAAAAATAGCCAAAGGAATAACAACGGCCGGTCTGCAGATGTCCTGGCCCGTAACAGATAAGGGGCGTCAGGGACTGCTGCCGGATGCTTTCGATTTACGTCAACAGGTGGGCGCAGGCCCCGCCATAAATCCGGGGACGGTACAGGCCCATGTCCCTGAGCTTTATGAAAAAGGCAAAATGTATGATATGAAAAAACTCCGAAACCGCGGCTGGTTTATCCATTCGCCCTGCATTATAAGCGATATACGGGAAGGCAAAACATCGGTTACCTTCACCGTAGATGGCTGGGGTGGTAAACAATACTTTGTATTGGTCTCCGGCATTGAAAAGGGGCCAGGCGAGGTAGATGTGCGCGAAACGTGTCAGGAAGCAAGCCGGGTGCCTCCTTTCAAACCTGCTGTTAAAGAATTCCACAGCGAGCACAACTGTCTTATCATCACTCTGAAGAGGAAAACTGAAATTCGAATCAGATAGAGGATGCGATGTAAATTTAATCCGGTTTATCTGCATTTTTTATCTGTGATGCCCCATTAGAAATCTATCATTTTTGCGGTTTACACTCTTCTATGGAATTTCAAGTGGGGCTTGCATCTGACGTAGCAAGAAGTTATTATTAGAGCATAATGTGTGGTTGTGTTTTTCCATAAGTATGGATTAAGGGGATAGTAAAGTGTCAGTATTTCGTTCACAGCAAAATCCAATAATTGAGCCGAAGGATGTTAAACCTTCCAGGACGGACTTTGAAGTCATCGGTGTTTTTAACGCCGGCGTTACTCGTTTCAAAGACCAGGTCGTTCTGCTTCTTCGTGTGGCCGAGCGTCCGATTAGTACGCACCCGGACATGGTGTTAGCCGGCGTTTACGATGTTGCTCAGGATGCCATCGTCCTGAAGGAATTTTCCAAAAATGAACCGGAGAATGATTTTTCCGACCCGAGATTAATAGTCAGGCCTTCCGAGACGTATCTGACATCAATTTCACATTTAAGGCTGGCACACAGTGCCGATGGTATCAACTTTGAAATTGAAGATAAACCAGCTCTCTGCCCCGCAGACGAGATGGAGACCTTCGGTATTGAGGACCCGCGGATTAGCATCATTGACGGCAAATATTATATTACTTATGTGGCGGTTTGTCCGAATGGAGTGACAACTTGTCTGGCATCCACGAAGGATTTTAGGACCTTCGAGCGCCAAGGTGTTATCTTTTGTCCCGAGAACAAGGACGTAGTGCTTTTCCCCGAAAGGATTGACGGCAAATACTATGCTCTCCACAGGCCTGTTTCGCCTCTTTTTCAAAGACAGGATATATGGATTGCCGAATCCCCCGACTTGAAATGCTGGGGAAATCATCGTCTTTTGATGGCTCCAGATGAAAACCTCTGGGATCAGGTAAAGGTCGGAGCAAGCGCAGTACCTTTCAAGACGGAATATGGCTGGCTGGAAGTTTATCACGGCGTCAACCTCGATAATCGCTATTGCCTTGGAGCGGTGCTTCTTGATAACTCACAGCCCTGGAAGGTTATTGCAAGGGCCCAAAATCCCATCTTTGAGCCCCAGGCCGATTATGAGACGAGTGGTTTTTTTGGAAATGTGGTTTTCACCTGCGGCCTGCTTTATGAACAGGACAAGCTCAGGATTTATTACGGTGCAGCAGATACTGCTGTTTGTTATGTCGAGATACCCGTTAAGGATGTATTTAAAAGCCTGAATTTATCGGGCAGATAGACTTTTGGCTTCTGTTTAAGGCCCGTTATAGAAACCAACTTGCCACTGGTCGGCACTTTTTGTATTGTAGCCTTTCTATGAATAATCAGTCTTCACAGTCGAGCTTTGGTGCTAAATGTGTTTCGGCTATTCGCCGATTGTATGACTTTTTAGCTTCCCGCCCTTATAGCGTCATTATGTTCGGTGCTCTGTTTTGCACCTTAGCGGTCAAGTTCTTTCATTCCTTGCGTAATGATGTCGTTAATGAATATTTTGGCTGGATTCTCGCCGATATTTCCGTACTTTTGGGTTTCGAAGTTATCCTGGCGCTGATTTGTTTTGGCTGGCCCCGAAAAATCGTGGTCCGAATTTCAACCATTTTTGCCGCTTTTATATGCACCTGGTCCGTTATGAATGCCGGCTGGCTCATTAGAATGGGTTGGCAGATTATGCCCTCGGTTCTTTTATCTGTAATTCGAGATCCCTTAAGTGCGCTGGGCATGGTTGGCTTTAATCTG
>Ga0209427_10000743_pt1 | contig 35798 bp, 29 predicted proteins | sample DeeMarSWOR136_30_FD_187465 | JGI IMG/M metagenome (GOLD analysis project Ga0209427, IMG submission 187465) | Marine sediment microbial communities from White Oak River estuary, North Carolina - WOR-1-36_30 (SPAdes) (version 2) | ecosystem: Environmental > Aquatic > Marine > Intertidal zone >...
ACGCTCTCCGCCACTGGCCTGGCGGAGCGGTTCGGCGTACTCCTGCAGCAGGGCTTCGAGCCGCGCCCGGCTAAAATCGCGGTGGGTATCATTCGCTGCCGCCCGCAGCGTTGCCGCAAACCCTGGCAACGGCGAGAGCGTCGCAAAGATCTTCAGTTGAGGCAGTTCCTGACGCAGGTCTTCGGTGACCTGCTTGATCAGCAGATTACCGAACGACAGGCCGCGCAAACCAGGTTGGGTGCTGTTGATCGAGATGAACATCGCGGTGTTCGCGTCGCTGCCCTTTAGTACCGGCGCATGGTCATCGAGCAGCGGCGTGACCTTGTCGGCCATACCGTTCACCAGTGCCACCTCCAGAAAGATAAGTGGCTCGTCCGGCAGCGCCGGATGAAAAAAAGCGAAGCAGCGGCGATCGGGTGCCAGGCGACGGCGCAGGTCGTCCCAGCTCTTTATGGTTTGCACCATGTCAAAGCGGATCAGCTTTTCGAGCAGGTCCGCCGGACTATTCCAGGCGATCCGTTCGAGCCGCAGGAAACCGCGATTAAACCACGAGGCGAACAGATGCTTCATGTCCACATCAACGACCTTGAGCTGCGGGTGCTGCGCCAACAACCCGAGAAGCTCCGCGCGCATGGCGACGAGCGCCGCCGTACCATTTGGCGCCATGTTAATGCGCCGGAATAATTCCTGACGCGGCGGCTCCACTACGGCCATGAGCCGGAGCAAGGCCTTGGGGTCGTTTGAACGCAGATATTCATCGGTCGCCGCGCGGATGGCGGAGGGATCAGGGCCGAACTCGACAGCGAGCATCTGGAAAAATGCCATGCGTCCCTCATGATCCATGCGCTCATAGGCCCGCAACACCTCGCGCGACAGCGCCGTTCCAGTAGCCTCTCCCACCCCCGACAGAAGTGCCCGGCATAGCGAACCTAGCCGTGGGAGCGCAGCCCCCTCGGTCAACATGTGTAAGAGATCGCGGCCGCGGTCTGCGATTCGATCCAGAAATTTTTCGAGCCAATAGCGCTTCATATATATGGCTATATATATGCTTGATAACGCACGGCACTAATCAAAGTGGGACTACAAGGCAACATCGTTTGGCCAGACCATCCGGCAAGTCCGGCATGCGCCGCTCCACTACCCGCCTACGGCCGGGCCCATCAATCTCTCCGGCAGCCAGGTGGCGATGGCGGGAAACAAGCTCAGCAGCACGATCCCAACCACCATCAGCAACACAAATGGTAGCGCGCCGCGCAGGATGGCGGGCAGCCGGATGTCCGGGGTAATACCGTTTATCACGAAAAGATTCAGGCCTACCGGCGGCGTAATCAGGCCGATTTCCATGTTAATGGTGAGGATCACCGCAAACCAGTACGGGTCGAATCCCGCCTGCGTCACGATCGGTAACAGGATGGGCGCGGTCATGAGAATGATCGCTACCGGCGGCAGGAACATACCGGCCACCAGCAGGAACACATTGATCAGGGCCATCAGCAGCCAGCGGTTGATATCGAGCGACGCGATCAGCTGCGCGATCTCCTGCGTGACATACAGCGAGGACATCATGTAACTGAACAGCTCCGAGGCGGCAATAATCATCATGATCATGACGCTCTCTCGGGTACTGTCTCGGAAAATGAGCCAGAGCCGCTCGTGCTGCCACATGCGGTAAATGACAATGACAAAAACGATGCAAAAGAGCGCCCCGACACCCGCCGCCTCGGATGGCGTGGCCACGCCGCCGTAGAGCACGTACAGGATGCCGATGATAATCGCGAGGAACGGTAGCACCTTGGGCAGGATTTCAAGTTTTTCGCGCAACGAGAACCGACGCGTGATTTCGCTGAACTTCCAGCCGCGCAGCCACGCAAAAAGCAGCACCCAGCCGATGAACATTGCCGTCAGCATCAATCCGGGCAGCACGCCGGCGAGGAACAAGCGGCCGATCGAGGTTTCCGTCGCCACACCGTAGACAATCATGGTGATGCTCGGCGGAATCAGGATGCCGAGCGTGCCTCCCGCCGCAATCGAGCCGGTCGCAATGCCGTCGGGTACCCCACGCTTGCGCATCTCGGGAATGCCCATTTTGCCGATTGCGGCACAGGTGGCGGGCGATGACCCGGAGAGTGCTGCAAAGATCGAACAGGCGCCAATGTTCGCGGCGATGATGCCGCCGGGCACGCGGTTCATCCAGCGGTCAAGTGCGAGATACAGGTCGCGGCCCGCTGGCGACGAGGCAACGGCCGCCCCCATAAGGATAAACATTGGCAGCGACACGAGCGCGAAGCTGTCGATGCCACTGAAGAAATTCTCCGCCAGTATGCTGAGGGAATCGGGCCCCTCGAATATCACCATGAACATGACAGCCACGAAACCGAGACCGAACGCAATCGCCATGCCGGTCCCCAGCAGCAGCAACGTGACTACAGCGATCAGGAGTCCGATTTCGAGTGGCGTCATTCCTCGTCCTCCGGGTCAACACCGAAGGGGATCTCCCGGCCAGTCAACAGACAGAGAAAGTCGGCGACATACTGCAAGGCAACCAGGCCCATGCCGATCGGCATCGCCAGCAGCGGAATCCACAGCGGCAGCGCCCAGACGGTTTCCGTGCGCCAGCCACCCGCCCAAGCCTCATGCCAGTGGCGCCAACCGGCCCAGGCAACGGTGGCGCAGAAGGTGAACGAGAGCACGATGCCGATGACTGCCAATGCGAACCGCAGCGGCCGGCGCCTGACGTACAACGCGGCAAGATCGACGCTGACGTGCCCCTTGTGCAGCAGCACGTACGGGGCGCCGATGAACGTGGCTCCAACGATGGCGTACGTGACGAATTCGGTCTGCCAGATCGTCGAGGCGCCGAGAAAGTAGCGCATCACGACCATCTCGCATACCACGAGGGTGGCGGCGGCCAGCAGGCCCGCAGCGATTACGCCGCAGGCCTGCGAGACGCGCTGCACCAGTTGAATGAAGCTGTTCACGACGCCCTGCGCCGCGAAGCCTGACGGTGCCTACTTGACGGCAAGCGCCTTGTCGAGCAACTCCTTGCCGCCCGGGACCTTTTCCTCGAATTTCTTGTACGAGGTTGCCTTCGCGAGCGTGAGCCACTCATCGAACTGCTTGGCATTCATCGTCACGACCTGGACCCCGGCCTTCTTGAACGCATCAACGGCCTTATCGTCAATCTTCTTGGCTTCGCCGACGAAGTAATCCTCGGCCTTCTTCGAAGCGGCCATCAGCGCGTCCTGTTGTTTCTTGTTGAGCTTGTTCCAGCTCTTCTTCGAGATCAGCACTGGCTCGTACATGAACCACAGCGCGTGGTCGCCCGGCGCCGTGTAGCACTTGACCAGTTCGTACAGACGATAGGAAACAAAGCTTCCGGAACTGGTATTGGCGGCATCCAGCACACCCGTCTGCAAGCCCGTATAAATCTCCGAGCTCGCCATGGAGGAAATGGAGGCGCCCGCTCCGGCCAGCATCTGTTCGAACGCCGGTCCGGCGGCGCGCGTCACCTGGCCCTTGACGTCCTTGGGCTGGAGGATGCAATTCTTCTTCGAGGCGAAGCCGCCGGCAAGCCAGGCGTCGGCGAGTACCATGGCGCCGGCCTTGTCGATGATCTTCTTGATGTCGGTCATGAATGGCGAGGCATTCAGGCGCCGGGCATGCTCGTGGTTCTGGACCAATCCCGGCATCAGGGTGGCACTGAACTGCGGATGACGGCCGCTCGCGTAGTCAAGCGGGAAGGAGGTCATATCAAGCTGACCCTTGGTCAAGGCGCCCCACTGTTCCTTCGCCTTGTACAGCGACTGCCCGGGATATACCTGAATCTTGAGGCCGACATTGGCTTTCTCGACGTCGCGCGCGATCATCTGCACCATCTCGTCGCGGGGATCGCCCTTGCCTCCCGGGAACTGGTGCGAAGCCTTGAGCACCATGTCTGCCGCCTGGGCCGAGGCGCCGGCAAACAGGATGGCGGTGCTCAGGACGCCGATGGCAAAACGCACGGCGAACTTTGGTTGCTGCTTTGTCATGGATGGAATCTCCTTACGGTGGCGGTCGGACTATGAGAAATTGCGCGTCCGCTGTAGCGTACTTGTTCTGCCCCGCGCTCTTATTGTTTCATTAGCTGACCGGGGTGGCGTGATTTCACATTGTGGTCACGCCTCTCGCGCACGAACGATTATTTGCACCCGCTGCGCGAGGTGTCAAGGAACCTTGAATGAAAAGCGAGAATTTCTACGGTCTGATTTCGGAGCGCCTTAAAGGTCACCTGGACGACATTTGCCTCGAAACGCCGGCGGGGGAGCACTACAGCTACTCTCAACTCGAGGCCGAGAGCGCACGCTACGCACAGCTTTACATGCAGCTGGGCCTGCAAAGCGGCGACCGCGTTGCCGTGCAGACGGAGAAATCTGCTTCGGCGCTGTTTGCGTATCTTGGCTGTTTGCGTGCTGGTCTTGTCTACCTGCCGCTTAATCCCGCGTACCGCGACCTGGAGATTGAGTATTTCCTTGAAAATGCCGAGCCTGGTCTTGTGATTTGCTCACCCGAGCGCCTTGCGGCCGTCAAGGCGCTCGCCACAAAACGCAGGGTCGCGCACGTGCTGACACTCGACGCTAGTGGTCGTGGAACGTTGCATGAAGCGGCACGCGCCTGTCCCGCCGTGTTCTCCACCGCCGCGGTCGGTGGTGATGAAGTGGCCGTGATTCTCTACACCTCTGGAACCACCGGGCGACCAAAGGGCGCCATGATCACGCACCGCAATCTTGCTGCCAACGCGCTTGCCCTGCACAAAGCCTGGGGCTGGCAACCTGGCGATGTGCTGCTGCATGCGCTCCCCATCTTTCATATTCACGGCCTGTTTGTCGCCTGCCACTGCGCGATGCTCAATGCGAGCAAGATACTATTCCTGCCGAAATTCGACGTTGCCGCAGTAATGCGCGCGCTGCCCCAGGCGACGGTGTTCATGGGCGTTCCGACCTATTACACGCGCCTGCTCGCGGAGCCTGCGTTCGGGAGCGATGTCTGTCGCAACATGCGGCTCTTCACCTGCGGATCAGCACCACTGCTGCCCCAGACCTTCCGCGAGTTCCACGAGCGTACCGGTCACACGATCCTCGAGCGCTATGGGATGACCGAGACCGGTATGAACACCTCCAATCCGCTCGATGGGCCGCGACTGCCGGGCACTGTCGGTCCGCCGTTACCAGGCGTCGCCGTGCGCGTGGTTGATGCCACCGGCAATGATGTTGCCAATGGCGAGGTAGGCGAGTTGCTGGTCAAGGGACCAAACGTGTTCAAGGGTTACTGGCGAATGCCGGAGAAGACCGTCGAGGAGTTCACTGGCAACGGGTTCTTTCGCACCGGCGACCTGGCGCGGCGTGACGACAATGGCTACGTCTCCATCGTCGGTCGCGCCAAGGATCTCATCATCTCCGGCGGCCTCAACATCTACCCAAAGGAAATCGAGGGTTATCTCGACAAACTCGAGGGCGTAAAGGAGTCAGCCGTCATCGGCGTGCCCCACCCCGATTTCGGCGAAGCCGTGGTCGCCGTACTGGTGGCACGGCCCGGGAATGAAGACCTCCGCGAGTCGGACGTTATAGCCGCGCTCAAGCCGCTGATCGCGAGCTTTAAGGTACCTAAACGCGTGTTCGTTGTGCCAGAGCTTCCGCGCAACACCATGGGCAAGGTGCAGAAGAATCTGCTGCGCGAGAAGCACCTTGGGCTGTTCGCCAAACCCTAACCGGGTGCCCGGAAGTACTCCTCGAAAATGTGCACCGTGTAGGCATGCGTCAAGGCGCGATTCCGCACCGGGTCGCGCAGTTCGAGCGTTATTGTCGTCCGCCCTTTCGGCGGGGACGTGAGCGTCGGTACGGTACCACCGAAAAATAGACGGCCATCCGACAATGCGCCGTCATGACGCGCAACAAAATCCATGAGCGTTTGTACCGACAGCAGGTTTGCCACACCGCCCTCCTGCAGCAGAACATCTCCGCAGGTTGCCCGCAATTGCAGTGCGTCCCAGTGATCGAGCACCTCGGCGAGCAGCCACGCTGTGGTGCCAGTGACTTTCGGACAGGAGTTCTTGCCTTGCAGGGATGACGCGGCCTCGATGCGCCTGTCGGTGTGGTCACTCCCCACGGTCACGTAGTCAGTTCCCTTCCAGGAGAATACAACCGCCTCCACTTCCGGGGTCGAGTCAACGCCGATGACACCAATGTCGGTAGCATTTGTCACGAGCGTCGGCATCAGCGGATAGAGCATCGGCACGTGCGGCGGCGGCGTCACGCCCAGCTCCGCCATGCGCGCGATATGGCGCTGCACTCGCTCGGCGTCCCGCCCGGTGGCGCCGGCAGCAAGCGCCCGGCGCACTTCGATCGTAACTGTCTCGCCACTCGGCAGCTGAAAGGATAACGCCTGAAACATCGTTACGCGCCCAGGAGCACGGCCTTGATTACATCGGCCTTGTGCAATAGATGGTCGCGCAACAGCTGGCCGAGCCGCCTGCCATCGCGCCCTTTCAGCGCCTCGAGGATTTCCTCGTGCTCCGCCACTGCCTGGTCCCAGCGTGCCTGCGAGAGATTCGCCATGTAGCGCGCGCGGCGAATGCGCACACTGAGCGTACGGTAGAGGTTGGTGAGTACCGGGTTACCGGCCGCCTGCATGATTGATTCATGGATGCGCTGATTATGCTGGAAGTAGCCCGACAGATCGTGCTCGCGATAGTGCCGAAGCATGCGTTCGTGAGACATCTCGATTTCACCAATCTCCGCATCGCTCGCCCGACTGCAGGCAAGCTCGCCGGCAAGTGCCTCGAGCACACCCATCACCTGAAACATGTCATCGACGTCATGGGTCGTCACCTTCGAGACTACCGCTCCACGGTGGTGCTGCAGATCGATGAGCCCTTCGGTGGCAAGCACCCTGAGCGCCTCGCGAAACGGTGTGCGCGAGATGCCAAAGCGCTCGCACAGCTCGCGTTCCGGCAGCCGATCGCCGGGCGCCAGCTCGCCCTGAACGATCAAGTCGCGAATGCGCCGCACCACCTCATCATGCAGCGCATGACGAGCAATTGGCACGCCCTTTCGTTGCCCGCTCGGCACCTGCACCGCACGCATCTCATCCTTGGAATCAGTCATCTTTCATTTCCTTGCGCCGGCCCGTTCAGCGCCGCCGCCAGCACAGCGGCGACATGCCTCGCGACGCGGCCCGCGCCGTCCCGAATTTGGGCGCGACAACTCGTACCATCGGCCACCACCCAGGTCTGCGCCGAGGCCTCGCGCACTGCCGGTAGCAGGCTCATCTCGCCCATACGCATGGAAACCAGTTCGTGCTCAGCCTCGTAACCGAAGGCGCCGGCCATGCCGCAGCAGCTCGACTCGATCATCTTTACCTCCAGTCCCGGTACGAGAGCGAGACTCTGCTGCACCGCCGACATCGCACCGAATGCTTTCTGGTGACAGTGCCCGTGCAGCAGCACCGACTGCCCGGGCTGGGCGGTCAGCGAAAGCTTCAATCGTCCCGCGGCTTTCTCGCGTATAAGGAATTCCTCGAACAACAGGGCGTGACCCGCAATCGAGCGCGTGGCTTCACCCGGGATCAGGCCGACCAGTTCATCTCGCAATGACAACAAACAGGAGGGTTCCAGGCCCACTATCGGCATGCCGCGCGCCGCGAACGGAGCCAGCGCGTCAATGAGCCGTTGCGCCTCCTCTCTTGCGTGCGCGGCGAAACCCGCTGTCAGGAAGGTGCGCCCGCAGCATAGCGGGCGCCCTCCGTCGCGCGGACGCGCCAGATGCACCCGGTAGCCAGCCGCCTGAAGCACAGCGAGCGCCGCACGGGCGTTTTCCGGCTCGAACCAGGTGTTGAATGTGTCGACCCACAACACCACCTCGCCCGCGGTGCCCGTAGCGTTCGGTGTATCGCCCGGGTGGCTGCCGAAGTAATCGCGTCGCCACTTCGGCAGCGCTCGGCGCACGCTTAGACCGAGAAACCACCTGCTCAACTGTGGAACACCCGGGATGCGATCGCGCAGGTTGAAGATCCACGGCAGCCGTGCTGCGAGCGGCGCATAGCGCGGCAGCCACGCAACCAGCCGCTCGCGCAAACGCGGCGCGTGGTGCTTGCGGTACTGGTGCATGAACTCGATCTTCATGCGCGCCATATCCACGCCAGTCGGACACTCGCGCTTGCAGCCCTTGCAACCCACGCACAGTGACATGGTCGCGTGCATGTCCACCGATACCAGCGCGTCCCGCCCAAGCTGCCCGGTGATCGCCAGACGCAGCGTATTGGCCCGTCCGCGCGTGAGATGCTGCTCGTCGCGCGTCACGCGGTAAGATGGGCACATGACGCCAGGCTCGGCCTTGCGACAGGCCCCGTTGTTGTTGCACATCTCAACGGCGCCCGCGAAGCCGCCCCACTCGGACCAGTCGAGAACCGTGTCAAATGGTTGCGCCCGATATTCCGGCTTGTAGCGGAACAGGCGTCGATCGTCCATTCGTGGGGCGCGCACGATCTTGCCGGGATTAAACAATCCCGTCGGATCAAAGACGTCTTTCACTTCCTCGAAGGCGCGCACGATCTGGGGGCCGAACATGCTTTCGTGAAACTCCGAACGTGCGAGCCCATCCCCATGTTCACCGGAGTGCGAGCCTTTGTATTCGCGCACCATGGCGAACGCCTCTTCCGCGATGGCGCGCATCTTCTTGGCGCCCTGATCGTCCTTCATGTTCAGCACCGGTCGCACGTGCAGACAACCGACCGAGGCATGCGCATACCACGTGCCGGTAGTGCCGTGCTTCTGGAAGACCTGGGTCAAACGATCGGTGTACGCGGCGAGATCCTCGAGCGGCACCGCGCAATCTTCGATGAAGGACACGGGTTTTCCGTCACCTTTCATCGACATCATGATATTGAGACCGGCTTTGCGCACTTCCCACACGGCGCTCTGGAATTTCGGATCGATTGCTTCCACCACAGCATCGGGAAAACCGAGCTCGCCCATTAGCGCCTCGAGCTGGCGCAGCTGACGAAGCTGTGCCGCATGATCTTCGCCGGCGAATTCAACGAGCAGCAGCGCATCGGGTTCGCCACGGACGCAGCGCTCGACGGTCGCGCGAAACATGGCAATGTCGCGTGACAGCTCGATCATGGTGCCATCGACAAGCTCGACCGCGCTCGGGTCGAGCTTCACGATGTGCTGCGTGGCATCCATCGCCTGGTAGAAAGTCGGGAAATGGCAGATGCCGAGCACCTTGTGGGGTGGAATCGGCTGGAGGTTCAGCTCGAGGCTTGTGAAGAACGCGAGCGTGCCCTCGGATCCCACCAGCAACTGCGCCATGTTATGACCGCCTGCCCGGAGCGTGTCGATGTTGTAGCCGCCCACCCGCCGCAGCAGCTTCGGGAACCGACGCGCGATCTCGCCGGCCTCGCGCTCCCCGAGCGTGCGCATCCGACGCACCAGCCCGGCGTAACGCGAATCCGCATCCAGTCGCGACAAGTCAGCCGGCACCTCCGCGAAGCGGTGTTCACTGCCATCGGCAAGCAGGGCTTCGATGGCGCGCACGTTATGCACCATGTTGCCGTAGCGGATCGAGCGCGAGCCGCAGGAGTTGTTGCCGGCCATGCCACCGAGCGTGGCCCGGTTACCGGTGGAAACGTCCACCGGGTAGAACAGTCCATGCGGCTTGAGAAACTTGTTGAGCGGCTCGAGCACGAGCCCGGGCTCGACCGTCACCGTGCACGCCTGCGCATCGAAAGCGAGCACCCGGTTCAAGTACTTGCTGACATCCACGACCAGCGACTCGCCAGTTGTCTGGCCGATTTGCGAGGTACCGCCACCACGTGGCAGCACAGTCACGCCCGCTTCGGCAGCGATCTGCATGGTCGCAGCGATATCACGCTGATGGCGCGGAACCACCACGCCGATCGGCTCTATCTGATAGATGGACGCATCGGTGCTATAGCGCCCGCGCGAATAGGCATCGAACAAGACCTCGCCTTCGAGTTCTCTTCGCAGGCGCGCGGCCAGGCGGCCATCACCGATCGCAGCAGCGCCCCTCACGCGCACCGTTTCCGAACGGTTGGCCGGCCGGGTGACCAGGATTGACGAAGTGTGGCAAGAGGAAACAATGCGCTAGCCTCGCTAGTGCGCTGAGCTTCTTTGATATGAGTCTGCTGCTTCCGCGGATTATAAAGAGCGAAGCCAATTTGTATACAAAATACTTGCATTATGTATTCGGTTGGCGATACTGCCACATGCTGCGTTCCGGTGTTGTTCATCGCGCTTGCGCGTTGAGCTTCAGTCGCAGCCCGCCATAGAAGAAAGAAAGTCTCTGGAAAGTTAACGGGAGAATTGCATGGCTCTCCGAAGTGGACGCCATTTTTTGCAGATTCCGGGGCCGACCAACGTCCCGGACCGTGTCCTGCGGGCAATCGACAGCGCAACCATTGATCACCGCGGTCCTGATTTCGCTCAGCTGGGCCTGGGGGTCATCGAAGGCCTGAAGCGCGTCTTCAAGACCAAGAGTGACGTAGTCATATACCCAGCCTCCGGAACCGGAGCGTGGGAGGCGGCACTCGTGAACACGCTGTCCGCTGGTGATCGCGTGCTGATGTTCGAGACTGGCCAATTTGCCTCGCTGTGGCAGCGCATGGCAACCGAGCTGGGACTCGTGGCCGAGTTCGTGCCTGGCGACTGGCGCCACGGCGTCGATCCGAACCTTGTCGAATCGAAGCTGCGCGAGGACCGCCAGCACCAGATCAAGGCGGTTTGCGTCGTTCACAACGAAACCTCTACCGGCGTGACCAGTCGAATCGGCGAGATCCGCGCCGCGATCGACCGCGCCCGGCACCCGTCGCTTTTCATGGTCGACACCATTTCCTCGCTCGCCTCGATCGACTATCGCCACGATGAATGGGACGTCGACGTCACCGTGGGGGGGTCCCAGAAAGGGCTGATGCTCCCGCCAGGCTTGAGCTTCAACGCGTTGAGCGCCAAGGCGCGCGAGGCGGCAAAGCAAGCAACATTACCCAGAGTGTACTGGCGCTGGGAGGACATGATCCGCGCCAATCAGTCGGGGTTCTTCCCCTACACACCGGCCACTAACCTGCTCTACGGGCTGCGCGAAGCACTCAAGATGCTGCTGGAGGAAGAGGGCCTGGACAACGTGTTCGCACGTCATGCACGCCTGGCCGAGGCTACGCGCCGCGCGGTTCGCGCCTGGGGCCTGGAGATTCTCTGCCTTAACGAAGCGGAGTACAGCAACACGCTCACCGCAGTGCTCATGCCCGACGGCCACAACGCCGACAAGTTGCGGAGCCTGATCCTCGAGCGCTTCGACATGTCGCTCGGCACCGGACTTGGTAAGGTACAGGGAAAGGTTTTCCGAATCGGCCACCTCGGCGATTTCAACGAGCTGATGCTGGCCGGGACCCTGTGCGGTGTCGAAATGGGTCTTGCGGCTGGCGGCGTACCCTTTAAACAAGGTGGCGTGCAGAAGGCGCTCGACTATCTCGCAGCATCGTCATGAACTAGAACAAAGCGTCTGCGCAGGGAAACATCCCCGCAGTCATCCATCACCCACTGGAGAAGAAGGAGGACGACCCATGAAGCTGCTCAAAGTGCTTGTCTTGGCGGTCTTCGGTCTGGCGATTGGCGCCAAGGCCGCTGCGGCCCCAATCGAGCTCAAGCTCGGCCACGTTGGAGGCCCCGGCTCGCTGTTCGAGGCCTCATCCGAGGAGTTCGCCAAACGCGCCAACGCGAAACTCGGCAACAAGGCCAAGGTGGTCGTGTTCGGCTCGAGCCAGCTCGGCAGCGACAAGGAAATGCTGCAGAAGGTGAAGCTCGGCACGCTGACCTTCGCCCTCCCCTCCACAGTGATGTCGTCCGAGAGCGATCTGTTCGGCATTTTCGAGATGCCCTACCTCGTCAAGGACCGCGCGCACATGCAGCGCATCGAAAAGGAGATCTTCTGGTCCGCGCTGGCACCGGCGGCCGAGAAGAAGGGCGTAAAGGTTCTCGCGGTTTGGGAAAATGGCTACCGGAATATCACGAACAACAAGCGGCCGATTCGTGTCCCGGCTGATCTCGATGGCATCAAGCTGCGCACCCCGAAAGGCAAATGGCGCGTGAAGATGTTTCAGGCCTATGGCGCCAACCCGAGCCCGATGGCGCTCTCGGAAGTCTTTGTCGCGCTTCAGACCGGCGTGATGGATGGTCAGGAAAATCCGCTTATCCAGATCTACAGTCAGAAATTCCAAGAAGTGCAAAAGTATCTTTCGATGTCGGGCCATGTCTACACGCCGGCCTATCTCGTGACCGGCAATAAGCAGTGGAACGCCCTGCCAGCGGACGTGCGCAAGATACTGGAGGATACCGCACGCGAAACCCAGGCCTTCGTGTACAGCACGGCCGAGCGCTTCGACAACGAACTTGTCGGGAAAATGAAGGCCGCCGGCATGCAGGTCAACGAGGTGGACAAGGCCGCGTTCGTGAAGGCGAGCAAGGGCATTTACACCGAGTTCGGCAAGGAAGTGAAAGGCAGCCAGGCGCTGATCGACAAGGCGCTGGCTCTCGCCAAGTAGGTCGCGTCCCCCGCCCCCTCGGCGCAAGCTGAGGGGGCGTTTGCTGCCGGCAACACCAGGAAACACTGCATGACACCTCTGCGTACCGCGGTCGAGCGATTGCTGGAGTTCGTGGTGATCGTGCTGATGGTCTTCCTCGCGTTCGAGGTACTCCTCGGCGTTGCGTTTCGTAAATTCGGCGAATCCCTTGTCTGGTATGACGAGATCGCATCCGTCACGCTGGCCTGGGTGACCTACTACGGGGCCGCCCTGGCCGCGCTCAAGGGCGCTCACATCGGTGTGCCAGAGCTCGTGCACCTGCTGCCCCGTGGTGCACGGGTCGCGCTCGTCTACGTCAGTGAGGCCGTCGTGCTCGTATTCCTCGCCCTCCTCACCTACGCCGGCTGGATGGTGCTCGACGTGCTAGATACCGACTCACTCGTCAGCCTGCCTGATGTGCCGGTCAGTTACACGCAGTCAGTGATCCCGATCGGCGGCGCGCTGTTCCTGCTCGCCGAGCTGCTGCATATCCCGAAGGCGCTCGCCGAGGCCCGCGCCAGCCAAGCGTCGCCGCACGCCGTCACCGAGGGCGTCTAGCATGGGGACTCTGCTGATCGCGGTCTTTCTGCTTGCTCTGATCCTTATCAATGTACCGATCGCCATTGCCCTGGCAGTCGTGGCTTTCGGAGCCATGGTAGCCACGAGTGGCGCCGATGCACTCGCCAATTTGGCGCTGACCATGTATTCCGGCGCCACCAGCTTTCCCCTGATTGCGATTCCGCTCTTCATTCTCGCCGGCGCCATCATGAACGCCACCGGTATCTCGCGCCGCTTGATCGCATTCGCCTCCGCACTGCTCGGCTTCATCCGCGGTGGGCTCGCCATGATCAACATCGGCGCATCGATGTTCTTCGCCGAAATCTCCGGCTCGGCGGTCGCCGATGTCGCCGCCCTCGGCTCGATCATGATCCCGGCCATGAAGAAGCGCGGTTACCCGGCCCCGTTTTCGGCCGCCATCACCTCGTCGGCCGCCTCGCTCGCCATCATCATTCCCCCATCCATCCCGATGATCCTGTATGCCGCGATGTCGGATACGTCGGTGGTGCAGCTGTTCGTGGCCGGGCTCGTACCGGGCGTGCTGGGCGGCCTATTGCTGATGGCCGGCGCCTATGGCTTTGCCCGTCGCTACGACTACCCGGTTGAGGAGCTCTTCCAGGTAAAGCGCGTATGGAAGACCTTCAAGGACGCGCTGCTCGCTTTTTTGCTGCCCATCATCATTCTCGGCGGCATTTTCGGTGGCCTCGTCACCGCGACCGAAGGCGCGGCGCTGGCCGTGCTTGCGGCGATCGCCATCGGCCTCGTGTACCGCGAGCTGGACTGGGCGCACCTGAAGCAAGCCATCATCGATGGTGGCATTCAAACCGCCATCGTCATGCTGTTGGTGGCGAGCTCCGCGCTGCTCGGCCAATACCTCACCGAAGTCCAGGCGCCTCAGAAACTCGCGCAGATGATCTCGGGCTGGACCAGCGACCGCTACGCGGTACTGGCCATTCTGAACGTGTTCTTCCTGCTCGTCGGGCTGGTGCTGCATTCTGCGGCAGCGATCATCCTGGTCGTGCCGATCGTCATGCCGCTGGTACTCGCAGTCGGTATCGACCCCGTTCATTTCGGCCTCATCGTCACCCTGAATCTCGCGATCGGCCAGCAGACCCCGCCGGTGGCGAGCGTGCTGATGACCGCCTGCTCGATAGCCAAGACCAACGTCTGGGAAGTGACGCGCGTAAACGTCTGGTTCATCGCCATCCTGATGTTCGTGCTGCTGCTCGTTACCTACATTCCGGCCATCCCGATGGGACTGGTCGAGTACTTCTACCGCTGAGCGATGCACCATGGGTAACGACCTGATCCTCACGCAGCGCGACGGCGACATCGTGACGGTCGTGCTGAACCGCCCGCACAAACTCAACGCCCTGACCAAGCCCATGTGGCAGCGCCTCGGCGAGGCGATGCGTGAGCTGTCGTCCGACGACTCGGTGCGGTGCATCGTCGTGCGGGGCGCGGGCGACAAGTCATTCGCGCCGGGCAACGACATCTCGGAGTTCGAGAGCACGCGCGCCACGAGCGCCCAGGCGCGCGAGTACGGGCATGTGCACCACGAGGCACTGGCCGCGCTGTACGAGTGCCGCCACCCGGTGGTAGCCCTCATCAAGGGCATCTGCGTCGGCGGCGGTCTCGAAATTGCCTCACTCTGCGATCTGCGCATCTGCGGGAGTTCGGGTCGCTTCGGCATTCCGATCAATAAACTGGGCCTGAGCGCCGGCGTGGCCGAGATCCAGGCGCTCGTACGAATGAGCAGCCGGGCAGTTGCGCTCGAGCTGCTGCTCGAGGGCCGGGTGATCGGTGCGCAAGAGGCGTACCAGAAAGGCCTGGTCACTCGTGTCGTGCCGGACGAGAAAGTTGAGGAAGAGGCTTACGCGACCGCGCGCCGCATTGCCGACGGCGCGCCGCTCGTGGCGCGGTTGCACAAGCAGTTCATGCGGAGGCTCGACGAAGGTGGCCCGATCACGCCTGCGGACATCGATCTCGCGTACCCTTGCTATGACACCGAGGACTTCAAGACCGGCTATCGGGCATTCCTTGCCAAGACCAAGCCAGAGTTCAAGGGACGCTAGCAATGGCGCACGGGCCGCTGTCGGGCGTCAAGGTCATCGAGCTGTCGCACATCATGGCCGGGCCGGCTTGCGGCATGCTGCTCGCCGACCTTGGCGCCGATGTCATCAAAGTCGAGAAGTTTCCCGATGGCGACGATTCGCGGCGCATGGTGCCGCCAAGAGTCGATGGCGAGTCGGCAGCCTTCATGATCCTCAATCGCAACAAACGCGGCACTGCGATCAACCTGAAGAGCGAGGCCGGCCGCAGCCTGCTGCGACGCATGCTGGCCACGGCGGATGTGCTCATCGAGAACTTCCGTCCCGGGACCATGGAGCGGCTTGGGCTCGGCTACGAGTCATTGCGCGAGACAAACCCGGGGCTCATCTACTGTCAGCTGACCGGCTTTGGTACCACGGGGCCGTACGCCGATCGCGCAGGCTTCGATCTTATTGCGCAGGGCATGAGCGGAATCATGAGCCTCACGGGCGAGGGTCCGGGGCGCCCGCCGGTCAAGGTCGGCGTTCCGCTCACAGACATGACGGCGGGAATCCTCGGCACCATGGGGATCCTCGCCGCCTACACTCACCGACTCAAAACCGGCGAGGGCCAACGCGTTGAAACATCGCTGCTGGAGGCGGGCATTCTGCACACCGCATGGCAGAGCGCCATCTTCTTCGCCACCGGCAGCTCCCCGGGGCCGCTCGGCAGCGCGCATCCGTTGAGCGCCCCCTACCAGGCCATCGAGACCGCCGATGGCTGGATCAACATCGGTGCCGCCAACCAGGCGAACTGGCTGCGCCTGGTCGAAATTATCGGCATGCCGACGCTCGGCGACGACGAGCGTTTCCGAGACAACGCCGCACGCATGCACAATCTGCCAGCGCTGATCGAGCTGCTGACCGCGCGCTTTCGCGAACGGCCGACGGGCGATTGGCTTTTGCTTCTCGAAGATGCCGGCGTGCCCGCGGGACCGGTTCTCACCATCGAACAGATGGCTGCAGACCCGCAGGTGCGGGCGCGCGAGATGGTGGTCGAGGTCGAGCACAAGAAGGTTGGAAAGACACGGGCGCTCGGCACACCGGTGAAGTTTTCCGCGACTCCGGCCCGCGTGAACCGCGCGGCCCCCCTGCTGGGGGAACACACACGCGAGATTCTCGCCGAATATGGCCTCGCACCGGCGGAAATCGACAAGCTGATTGACGCCGGCGACGTACTCGCCGCCTGACTGATCCCATCGGGTGGGCACGTGCCTTCCGGCACCAGGTCGCCTCGCTACTGCAGCGCCACCCGCATAATTGACTGCAGCGCTATCCACGCGAACAACGCGGCAATCAGATCGTCAAGCATTACTCCCAGACCGCCGCCCACCCGACGCTCAACAAGGCGAATCGGCCACGGCTTCCAGATATCGAACAGTCGAAACAGCACGAAACCGCCCACGGTCCACTCCCAGCCGCGGGGCACTGCGAGCATCGTCACCAGGTAACCGACGATCTCGTCCCAGACGATCGAGGCATGATCGGTGGTTCCAAGAACTCGATCCGCGATACCGCAAATCACCACGCCAACAAGGAACAGCAACACAACGACCGCTGCATACCAAAGAAGGTCGAGAGGCGCGAGGACAAGATAGAGCGGGACGGCCAACACCGTACCGAATGTTCCTGGCGCCCAGGCGATGCGCCCGACCCCAAATCCCTGCGCCGTCAACAACGCCAAGCGATTCATCGCATTCACCGATTAGCGCGCCTTGAGCTCGGTCCAGATGCGCTCATATTGCCGGCCGGCCTCGCCCAGATCCTCGATCGAATAGAACCTGATACCAGATGGCAATGCGTAGGATGCGCCCGGTAACTTCGGATCGATCATGCGGCGTGCTGATTCGTTCGGCGTCGGGTAGCGCAACGTTACCGAATTGCGTGCGGCGATCTCCGGGCGCATCAGATAATTGATAAAAACTTCCGCCGTGCGCTTGCGCTTCGATCGTGCTGGAATCACCAGGTTGTCGACAAACAGAAAGGTGCCCTCACGCGGGAGTGCAAACAGGATGTCCGGGTTGTCCTTCTGCGCCGTAAAGATCTCGCCACTCCAGCCGTGCGCCAGCACCGTCTCGCCCGCCACCAGTGAATCTTCGTAATTCTCGCTGTCGTACTTGGCGAGCAGCGGCTTCTGGCGCAGCAGCACGTCGCGCGCCGCCGCTAGCTGCGCGGGATCCCGGGTATTGGGCGAGAACCCCTTATAGATGAGCGCTGCGCCAATCGCCTCGCGCATGTCGTTCAGCATACTGACGCGGCCCTTGTGCGCCTTCAGACGCTCGGGATCAAACAGGTCTGCCCAGCTGGTGGGTGCGGGCTGCACACGCTTCCCGAGGTAGCCTATGCCGCTCGTTCCCCACAGGTACGGTACCGAGAATTCCAGCCTGGGATCATACGCGGGCGCCCGAAAGCGGGAGCCGAGGTTGCGCAGATTAGGCAGATTTGAGTGATCGAGCCTGGCCAGCAGCCCCTGGCGAATCATGATTCGCACCATGTAGTCCGAAGGCACTGCCACATCGTAGCCAGCCCCGCCCGCCTGCAATTTGGCAAGCAGATCCTCGTTGCTTGCGTAGTGATCCTCGATTACCCGTACACCGAATTCCGTCTCGAAATCCTTGAGAATCTGCGGATCGACGTAGCGGTCCCAGTTGAAGAGATAAAGTTCCCGATCGAGCGTCGCCGCGCGCGCTCCGTCCAGACCAACGGCCAGCACGGCCACCCATGCCGCCGCCATCGCGCAACGAACCCAACGCCCCCGTGTCACACTCTTTCTCCCGGTCTTCTTCCGCCCTGCAGTCCACTTCAACAAGGCAAGCATCGCAAACGATACCACGACGATCCGCGATTTGAGCCGGAAAAGACGCGGCCCCATCGTGAACCGGATTATGTGCGGCAACCCAGTTCCAGACGCATCGTTCAGCGGACATTTCCGGGCATCACTAAGATGCGTGCAGAGGACATCGCAATTTCGCGATGCCTAAACCCGGCGACGGTCAATCAGAAGCGGAAATGGCCGAATCCTCGCGAGAAATCCTGGCGACAGGAATTTGATGCACATCAAATAAGCAAGCATTCCTTTTGCATACAGTAGTGGCAGCGATTGGATGCCAGGGGTGCCAAGATGCCAACGCCAAATAGGGCATCGATCTTATCGAAGTGTTCGCCGCTGCTCCTCGCGGTGGGCGGCGTCTTCATGCTGCAAAGTTGCACCGTTGGTCCAATGCGGGCACCCACTCAAACAGGTATGGTGCTCTACGCCCAAGGCGCGCGCCAACATACGGCAACCGTCCAGCTGCAGTTACCGCCGGCCGAAGTCTATGCCGCCATGAAACGGGTGCTGCAGAATCGGCCAGACCTGAAACTGATTAACAGCAACGAAAGGCGCCACCTGATCGAGGTCATGCAGGGAGACAAGAGCGTGACAGCACAGGCCACGGCGCTGGATGGCAACTTAACATTGCTGTTCGTGTGGACCGATGCTGGCGAGAGTGGCGATACCGGTAGAGACGTGGCGCTACGAGCAGTGAATGAGCTCTGCCGTGAATTAGCAGTGCAATGCCAGATGCGCGATCAGTGAAAGCTGCGCTCGTCCTTGGTGCGGTATACAGCAATAACCCGACCGGGAACAACGGGGGATGCACACAGTGCCGCTTCACTTAAAGACAATCCAAAAGACAATCCAGCCGCCGCTTTGGCGTGTGATCACTGCAGCCTTGTGCTGCGTGGGGCTGTGGAGTTGCGCCACCACTGTGACGCCACCGTCGCGACAATCCCAGGAAGTCAGCGTTGCGGCCGTGCGCCAAGCGGAACAGGCGGGAATCAAGCGACAGCAACTCGAAGTGGAGATCCGCCGGTTTGCCGACCGCTACGGAACGGTTATGTCGCTGGAAGCGGATCGAATCATGGATCGCGCCGGTACACCTGAACTGCGCTGGTTCGCTACTGGAATCAAGCTTTCAATCAGAGAAGCAGTGCTGGATATCGCCGTCGGTCCCAATGCGGTAGAGAACCTTCTGGACATGCTGGTGCTGACGACATTGCAGCGGCAAGATCTTGAAACCCACTGGGTTCCCAAGTTCCTGGGCCCAAAGCTGGGTCAAGGGCTACTGAATGCGGCCCGTCAGCACGAAGAGGAAATCTGGGACATCGCCCAGAACGTGCTGAACGCCAAACAACAAACAGAGCTGCGAGAGTTGATTCAGGAATGGCGCGAAGCGCATCCGAACCAACACTATACCTACGGCGTACGATTCGCCGGGTTTTCCGGCCAACGCGCCCAAGACCTGGGGCAAGTGCGGCAGACGGGTGGCCTGCTGGGCGAGGTAGCGCAGGCGCGGGAGACCGTGGACGAGGTGCGCGAGTTCAGCGAGCGCTTGCTTTATTACATGCAGCGCGCCCCCAGCCTCACCCGCCTTGAGGCGGAATTCGGGATGCGCGGGCTTTTCAAATCGCAGGAGTTTCGGCAACTGCTCGACAATGCCGAACGCGTGACTCGCTCTACCGAGGCCTATGCAGACCTGGCAAGAAATTTCCCGGCGGAACGAGAAGCGGCGTTGACACAGCTAATTGCGCTCGAACGAGAAGCCCTCAAGGACCTGCTCAAATCGGACGAGCTGAGGGGCACGGTCGGTCAACTCAGCGATGAAGGCGATCAGATCGTAAACACCGCCTTCATACGTGGTTCCTTGCTGGTACTGCTATGGGTGTTCGGTTACGTCGTCGCCAAACTTGCTCATGACTATATTTCTGGACGGCGATCGAAAAAGTAGAGCCGGTTCCGCCGGATCATCAGTTAAACCAATGTGAATCCCGATCGGAAGCCGTCGCACGGCCAATCCTCACACCTTCTCGCCCGCCGTTATATTCCTGCCCTGCAACCAGATCGACAAGGCCAAGATAGCGAACGACACCAAGAGAATTAGCGTGGCGAGCGCATTGATCTCCGGCGTCACGCCGCGCTTCACCATCGAGTAGATCACCAGCGGTAGCGTAGCGGTGCCTGGACCGGTGACGAAATAACTGATCACGAAATCATCGAATGAAAGAGTGAAGGCAAGCAGCGCGCCGCCGAGCACCCCGGGCCAGATGAGTGGCAGCGTGACGCGCAGAAACACCCGCCAGGGCGTGGCGCCGAGATCGGCGGCCGCTTCTTCGAGCTGGGCATCGAAACCTTCCAGCCGGGCACTCACCACGATCGTTACATAGGCAACGCCGAACACGCTGTGCGCGAGCGTAATACTTGGCAATCCGAGCGGCACGGGCATCACCAGCACGAAGAACATCAGCAGCCCGATTGCCAGCACGATTTCCGGTATGACCACAGGCGCATAGAAAAGCGCAGCCAATACGCCGCGGCCGCTAAAACGCGCGCGCCGCAATCCCAGCGCGGCCGCGGTGCCAAGCACGGCCGAAATCAACATGGCGCCGCCCGCAACGATGAGCGAGTTCATGAGCGCCGACAACACCCGCGCATTGTCAGCGAGCGCCGCATACCACTGCAGCGTAAAGCCGCTCCATACCATGCTGTAGCGGCTGGCACTGAAACTGAAGATCACCAGCACGGCGACCGGCAGGTAAAGGAAGCCGAATGCCAGCCAGCTCGCGAGCCGCAACCAGCGGGAAGCGGCGCGCGCATCAAGCGCCACGGCGCAACCCCCCAACGCGGCTTGCCCAAAGCATGCCAACCAGCAACAACGCGAGCATCAGCATCGCCGCTGCCGCCCCCATCGGCCAGTCCTGCGGGACTGACAAAAAGCGTTGCTGCACCAGATTGCCAAGCATCATGCTCTTGGCCCCGCCGAGGAGATCCGGCACGACAAATGCTCCCAGCGCCTCGACGAACACCAGCAAGCAGCCGGTGGCAATTCCGGGCAGCGTCAGCGGAAGCAGCACGCGCACGAGTACCGCAAGCCCTCCGGCGCCGAGATCGCGTGCCGCTTCCAGCAGGCGAAAGTCTAACTTTTCTATCGATGCATACAGCGGGTACACCATGAACGGCAGATACCAGTACACCAACCCAAGGATCACCGCCGCCGGCGTGTAAAGAATTGTCAGCGGTTCGCCGCCCCCGAATCCGAGCCCTTGTAACAGTTGATCGAACGCGCCGTTGGGCCGAAGCATCACCATCCAGCCGTAGATCAGCACGAGCGAATTGGTCCAGAGTGGCACGAGAACAAGAAAGAACAACACCCGTCGAAACCGTGGGGGACGACGCGCGATGTAATAGGCAAGTGGGTAGCCCAGCACCAGGCACAGGACCGTTGCCATCACGGCAAGTGACAGCGAGCGCCACAAGACGCCGAGGTAGATCGGATCGAGCAACCGCTGATAGGCGCTCCCGTCGATCGTCCACTCAACGGGCGCGCCCGGCATCATCAGGCTGATCAGTGCGATGACACCCAGCGGGCCGAGAAACAGCAGCGTCAACCACGCTGCCGGCGGCACCAAGACGCCGACAGCTCGCGTGCCCGGTTTGCTGCCATGCCCGCTCACGAATCACTCTCCAGGATGGCAACGTCGGGTGGCGCAAAAGTGAGCATCACCCGCGAACCGACAGAGAGTACGCCAGAATCCTGTGGCGGCAGGCTGGCCCGCATCACGCTGCCGTCCACCAGCTCAATTTCGCAGCGCCAGCCGGTGCCCAGATACACGCATTCACGCAGCCGCCCGTCCAAGAGGTTGACGGCCACGCTGTCGCCCGCTGGCATGATGCGTAGTCGCTCGGGACGCAACGCAAGGGTCACCCGCCGCCCGATGGCGATACGCTCGCCGCGGACGCGCAAGCTTTCGCCAGCCGAGCGCACAATGAGATCCGGGTCGTCGTACCCCGTAACCTCCGCAGCGAGGAAATTGCTCTCCCCGATGAATGCAGCAACGAAGCGGTTCACGGGACGATCGTAGATCTCGTGCGGCGCGCCGACCTGCAGCAGCTGTCCATCATGCATGACGCCAACGCGGTCCGACATGGCAAGCGCCTCTTCCTGATCGTGGGTCACATACACAAAGGTGGTGCCCAGACGACGTTGCAGTGCCTTCAATTCTGACTGCATCTCCCGACGCAACTTCAGATCGAGCGCTCCCAATGGCTCATCGAGCAGCAATACCGCCGGCCGGGTAATGAGCGCACGCGCCAGCGCCACACGCTGCTGTTGACCTCCCGACAACTCGCGTGGCATGCGTGCCCCGAGGCCCTGAAGTCGCACCAAGGCCAGGGCGTCAGCGACACGCCGCTGGATTTCGTCCCCCGCGACTTTCTGCATCTCCAGCCCGAAGGCGACATTGCGCGCCACTGACAGGTGCGGAAATAGCGCGTAGTGCTGGAAAACGATATTCAGGTCACGCCGGCGCGCCGGCACATCCTGCACCCCGCTCCCGGCGAGGAGGATCTCGCCACTGGTCGGCGACTCGAAGCCCGCGAGCAGGCGCAGCAACGTAGTCTTGCCGCAGCCGCTCGGGCCAAGCAGGGAAAAGAACTCGCCTTCCCGGATGGCAAGCGAGACATCACGCACCACCAGCGTCTCGCCGAACGACTTATATAGGTGTCGAAATTCGACGGCGTTTGCTTGTCGTGCGCTCAAAGGGAAGCGTTCCGTGGTGCGCGCCCTACGCTACCGACTTTACCCGTGGGCGACAAATTCGTTCATTCCGGCGAGAAGAATGCTTGCACGTCGGCCAGCAGTGTCGTGCGCGGAATCGGCGGAAGACTCTGCAGAAACACCCGTCCATAGGACTTGTTGCGCAGCCGCGGATCGCACAGCACCAGCACGCCGCGGTCGCGCTCGTCGCGAATGAGACGACCGACACCCTGCTTGAGCGCGATCACTGCCTCGGGCAACTGATACTCCATGAAAGGATTGCGCCCCGCCTCCTCGAGCGCCGTGGCGCGCGCGCGCAACACCGGATCATCCGGCGTTGCGAACGGTAGCTTATCGATAATGACGCAGGACAGCGCTTCACCGCGCACATCGACACCTTCCCAAAAACTCCCGGTTCCCAGCAGCACGGCATTGCCCAACGCGCGAAAGCGCTCGAGCAACTGCGCGCGCGGCAGGCTACCCTGAACCAGGATCGGATATGGCAACTGATCCGCAAGCAGTTCAAGCGCGCGACGCAACGCGCGGTGGCTCGTGAAAAGCAGGAAGGCTCGCCCGCCGCTCGCCGCCAACACGGGAAGCGCAGCTTCAATTACATGTTCGGTGTAGTGCGGTGCCGAAGGCTGCGGCATGTCGGGCGGAAGGTACAGCAGGGCCTGGCGCGCGTAGTCGAATGGGCTTTCCCAACGGGCGGTTTCGGCGTGCTCCAGGCCAAGTCGCGACTGGAAGTGCGCGAAGTCTCCGTTGACCGAGAGGGTGGCCGACACGAACACCCACGCCCTGTCGGCAGCGAGATGCGCGCGCAACGGGGCGCTCACCTCGAGCGGCGTGAGGCGCAAGGAGAAGCCGCGCGCGGTGGTTTCGAACCATGGCACATAGTCCGGAGGCGGTTCATCGGCGATCAGAAACAATCGCTCGAGCAACTCTCCCGCCCGCCGAGCACCGTGGGCGAGACCCTCGCCGCAAGGCGCTGCGAGCTCCAGCGCCCGACCGAGATCCGCGAGGCGCGCACGCAGTTCAGACAGCGCGTCGTGCAGCGCTCGTTCATCGCTTGCCTCTCCCCAGGCATCGCGGCGCGGTTGGGTGCCAAACGCGAGCCGGAAGTCAGCCACCGCCTTCTCGAGCGCCTGTGCCGCCGGGCGCAAGGCGGCGACACCACTCTTCTCTTTCAGCTCTTCCGTGATGGCATCGCGTGCCAGGCCGATGAGCTGGTAACTGTTGATGCTCTGACCAAAGAAGTTAGCGGCCACCTCCGGCAGTTGATGCGCTTCATCGAAAATCAGCGCCTCGACTCCGGGCAACAGTTGCCCAAAACCCTCTTCGCGCAAAGCCAGATCCGCGAAGAACAGGTGGTGGTTCACGACAAGTACGTCCGCGGCCAAGGCCTCGCGTCGCGCGCGATTCACGAAGCACTCTGAGTAACGCGAGCAACTCCCGCCGAGGCAATTGTCTGCGGTCGAGGTGACCAGTGGCCAAAGATCCGAGTCCTCGGGAATTTCGCTCATCTCGGCGATATCCCCGGCACGCGTGGCCCGTGCCCAGTACGTTACCCGAGCGAGCTCGTCCATGTGGCGTCGCGTCGACTCGCTGCCCGCCAGGTTTTCCAGTCGATGAAGACAAAGATAGTTTGAACGGCCCTTCAGAAGTGCGGCGGCGAACGGAACATTGAGCACCTCGCGCACGACTGGCAGATCGCGGTTGAAGAGCTGATCCTGCAGGTTGCGGGTACCGGTGGAGATCAGCACCTTTTTGCCGGACAGCACTGCGGGCACCAGGTAGGCAAAGGTTTTGCCGGTTCCGGTCCCGGATTCGGCGACCAGCATGCCGTTGCCGCCCAGCACACGCTCGATTTGCGCCGCCATCTCCTGCTGACCGGCGCGCGGCATGAAGTCCGGCAATACCCGCGAAAACGTCCCATCAGAGCCAAGCAACTCGGCGCAAGTCGATGGTTCTACTACGGAAGACGGGCTTGGCTTCAGATGGTGCCCCTTACACGGGCTGGAGCTTGACCCGTAGCAGCCGCGCGGCAACGCCGTCTGGCGCCCGATGTGCCACTCAAGCAAGCAGGGCCTATTGTCGGTCGTCGCGCCTTTAACATTGTCCGAAACATGCATGCCCTCCTGCGGGCGCGCGATGTGGCGGTCCCAATCGTGCCGCAGCACACATGGCGTGGTCAAGAAAGTGGTCGATGGCCTGCACCACGCGCCACCGCTAGAATCGCGGAGCGATATGGTCCATTCAGGCCCGCCTTGCAACGAGACACAACGCGCTGCGCGATCACGCAAGATCTTCCGGCTGCGCCGGCTTGTCGGACTTGCCTGCGTGCCACTCGCGCTGTCTCTCGACGCGGCCAATGCATCGGAGATCACGCCTTTCTATTCATTTAACCAGAGTCCAATTGTCCAGATATACGGACTGCCCGCCATCGGGAACGCGAAGGTTGTCGCGCCGCGACATACGCGCATCGAGCTCAACGAGATCGTCGCCAACAATTTCACAGGGGAGCCACTCGCGAACGAGACGCTCTTCCTTGACGGGGAGAGCTACCGCACGACATTAATTGTCGCGCACGGTCTGGGGCCGAACCTTGAGCTGGGTTTCGAGTTGCCATACCTCGCGATTCGCGGCGGTCATCTTGACGGATTCATCGAGCAGTTCCATGAGACGTTCGGATTTCCGGATGCCGGCCGATCACAAGTTCCGAGAAATCAGCTTCATTACAAGTACACAAGAAACGGGACAACACAGTTTGACTTCGCCGACCGTGCAAGCGGGGTTGGCGACCTTCGACTCACTGGTGCATGGCAATTACGTGAACAGGCAAAGGAGCACGGTTACGTCGCGGCGCTCCGCGGCCAGCTCAAACTTCCGACTGGCGATCCCGAAAGCTACAACGGAAGCGGAGGCACCGATCTTGCGCTTTGGCTTAGCCTGGCCTGCGGCCAAGCGGTCTGCAGCGAGACATTGCATTGGTATGGCGGTATCGGCGGCCTGTACTTAGGCCAAGGTGAGGTGTTGCCCGCGCAGCAACGCACGTTTGTGGCGTTTGGCAGTATTGGCATCGGCTACGCACTGATCCCGAGCGTCTTCGTCAAGTTGCAGATCGACGCGCATTCGCCATTCTTCCAGGACAGCGAATTCAGCCAGCTTGTCGACAGCGCCGCCCAAATACTAATCGGATTCACATGGTGGGTGGGAAAGGATGTCTCTATTGACCTCGCCCTTGCGGAAGACCTGATCGCGAACAATTCACCCGACGTCGCGATCCTCTTCGGCCTGCGCACGCAGTTTTAGCGTGGCCGCGGCAACCTGAAGCGCTGACCATCATAATAGAGAACCACGCCGTCCGGCACGATTTCCTCCACGACTGCCCCGCCCGTTATTTCGTCACCCTGGCGGTAGGAGCGATTGTTGATGGAGAGGATGCATTGCGAGGGATCAGGCGAAAAGACATGAATGTTAACTTCCATTGGAGGCAACCGCTCCTGGAACTCGGATGGCATCGCCGACAGCAACGGTATCGGGCCGGCATCATCTTTCCCGGGCAACGGCGCCGAACGCGTTGGGTCCAGCACAGCTCTCGCGAGCCGTGTCGAAGCACCATCGCCTGCAACCCGTCCCGCCGCCTGCGGCGCGCTGCCGGAGCTCACGCTGGCGGACGCGGTGCGCCGGGCGGTCGTCCCTGCCAACGCCATTTCGGGATCCGGCGTTGGCGGCGAGGCGCGCCACCAGAAGATTGTTCCGACCGCACCCGCCAGAAGCACTGCGCCCAGCGACACGACCAGTGCCATGGGCACGGCAGGCGCGGATGGCTGCTCGGATCGATATGCTAGCGGACGATGGAGCTGGCGACTGCGCTCCGAGCGCTTGAGCGCGTCAAGAATATAGGACACGGTTACCTCGTGACGGTGTCGCGCGGCGCGGCAACGAGTTTCGGCATGTCACCGCCCGCGTAGGCGCTCAGATAGAGCAGCGTGGTCTTGCCAATCAAACCGTCATCCGCCAATTGATTGCGACGCTGGAATTCGCGCACCTGATGCTCCAGTTCGGCATCGAAAACATCGGATTGCGCCGCTACGCCCGTTAAGCCGTAACGCGTAAGCGCCTCCCGCACCCATACTACTGACGCATCTTGCATGCCGCGGCTCAACACCCGATCAGTCGCAAACGGTGGCTTCCAGAGCACGAGATACTTGCCGAACCAGGCGCGACCTACGTCGGCAAGCGTAAACGCGTAACGCCGACCGGAAAGTTCCAGTACGACATTCTCATTGCTCAGCTCGGTCACCAGCACGTGATGACGCGTGCCGACCCGATCGTACAATTCGATAATGGCAGGGCGATTGAGCTGTCGCAAATTGCTCCAGGTACCCGCCGCGAAGAGGCAATGGAGTCCGGCCTTCTGGGCGCGCTCGCAACCGGTGTTGCCCGCGAAGCCCGCATAATCCAGTCGCCAGTGCGCAAACAGTCCGGCGAACGCAGAATCGGTGTCCGTTGCCACTTGCGGATCGGCGAGTACCGCATCGAGCGTCGAGTTGGACGCGAGCGCTTCAGTGGTCATCACACTCGCTGCGCCCGCGTCCGGCTTGCTCGCCACACGGGCATCCGGTCCGGCCGAAGGATGGTCCGTCACCTTGCGGGACTTCACCGGTTCAACTGCCGCCACCCCAATCGTCTTCGTTTGAAGCATGTCCGGCGCAAACCACAAAGTCGCGGCTGCCAGCCCCGCTACCGTGAGTGCGGCCGTTCCTGCCCAGACCAGAAGGCGCGACCGACTCGGCCGGGTGCCTTGCTCTATTTCCCGGGCTGCCTGCCGTACCATCGACGCGGACACCCGCGCTTTTCCGTGCGCATAGGCCCCTAGTAGGGCCCGATCGCCTGTGAGATTAATGAGACGCGGTATCCCCCCAGACCAACGGCGAACACTACGAAGCGCGGCGCGCGTGAAGACCGGCGTCTGCGCGCCGGCGACACCCAGCCGGTGGTTGACGTATTCAGCAGTCTCGGCTGCCTGCAGTGCCGTAAGGTTGTAGCGTGCGGTCACACGCTGCGCCAACTGGCGAAGCTCACGGCTCGCGAGCATCGTGGCAAGTTCAGGCTGGCCGACCAGCACGATCTGCAGAAGCTTCTCTTTGGTAGTTTCCAGGTTGGTGAGTAGACGGATCTGCTCAAGCAGCTCACGTGACAGCCTGTGCGCCTCGTCGACGATCAGAACCGTGCGCCGACCCTTGGCATGATTGTCCAGCAGAAACGCATTCAGCGCGTCGATCATTCCCTTCAGGCTGCCCTTCGCCGAACGCTCGACACGCAAATCGTCAAGTATTGAGGCCAAGAACTCACGAACTGACAGGAACGGATAGAGCACCAGCGCCACGTCGACGTTTTCCGGCAACCGCTCGAGCAGCGCCCGAATCATCATCGTCTTGCCGGTTCCGACCTCGCCAGTGAGTTGTACGAACCCGCCACCCTCGGTGATTCCATAGAGGAGGTGTGCCAGCGCCTCCTGATGGCGATGGCTCAGGTACAGGTAGCGCGGATCCGGCGACAGCGCAAAAGGGTTCTCTTTAAGCCCAAAGTATTGGATGTACATGGCATTTACCGCGGGCGGGACAACCCTCAGCGCCGCTGTTGCGACGAGCGGGCCGACTTGCCCCGATATCGTGAGATCGGATGGTATCTATATGCCCCATGATACCGCCTTAGCGCGAGAATTCTCGATAGCGCCAGTGGACAGACGAACGGGACCGCTGACTTTCTCGTCTATTTTCAATAAGATGAGCGCAGACTTCCGAAACGTATATTCTATAGGTCTCCATGTAGCGCGCCCCGGACCGGTTTCCGCTGTTTCGCCAAGCATGCTGTCCGTCTCATCTTAAGGAGCCCAGACTTGTCCGCCATTGAGCAACTGAAGGAGCGCGTCTTGTCGGACCGACGGACTCCATTGGCGGTGAATCTGATTGCGGTAATCTTGCTGGCATATAGTGCGTCACAATGGACCCTTCGAATGTGGAAACCCGCCCAGTCGTTGCGCGCACCGGGAGTCGCACCTGCCCTTATTCGTCCCGTGTCGCTCGATCTCCCTACGATCGTTGGCGCAAATTTGTTCGGCTCCCCGGATGCGGGCGCCGGAGCCGCGCTTTCGCCTGAACTGATTCCGCTCACGACGCTAAATGTGGTGTTGACCGGTGTCATGGTTTACGGCAACGACAGCTTTGCCTTCTTGAGCGTCAACGGCGGACCGGAAGAGCCTGTCGCGATTGGACAGGAAGTCACGGGCGGCGCGACGCTCTATTCCGTCCATCCCGATCGCGCGATCCTGCAGCGCGGCGGCGGCTTCGAGGCCGCGGTATTGCGCGACAGCGATTCCAAGCTACCGGCCGGTGCCATCATGAGCGGAGCAGGACCCACTGTTGTGCGACCTGAAGCCCTCAGGTCGCCGCAGGTGTTGAGTCAGGCACATATTGTGCCCAATTCCGGCGGCGGGTTTCTGGTTCGCACTATCCAGGCCGGCAGCATTTACGAAAAACTCGGCTTGCGCGCGGGTGATGTAATCCGCAGCATCAACGGTCAAACGGTGAATAATATGGAAGACGTGCTGCGTATCTATCGCGAGACAGGCGCCAATCTCAACCAGCCGATGCAGGTGACGCTGGACGTGATGCGCGCCGGCAAGCCCGAACAACTGCAGTTTCAGATGAATTGATACCGATGCCGAATCTCGCCTCACGCTTCCTTGTCCTCGCTGTCGGCACGCTGGTCATGATGGCCGCCGGTGCACAAAACGAACCGCCCGCAGCAGCGCCGAAAGGCGCCAATGCACCGTTGTCCGCCGCGCAACAGACAACCCCTCCTCAGGCGGTGCCGCAGGCTCCTGTTGCGCCGCAGGCTCCAGCCGCGCAGCGTGCCGCCGCCGCGCCGGCGCTTAAGCCGAATGAGGTCTTGCTGAATTTCCAGAACGCGGACATTCAGGGCGTGGTCAAGGCAGTCTCGCAGATGACCAAACGCAATTTCCTGCTCGACCCCCGCGTGAAGGGACAGATCACCATCATTTCCGCCAAACCCGTATCGCGCGGTGCTGCCTATCAGATCTTCCTCTCCGCGCTCAAGGCCCAGGGCTTCACGGCGGTCGAAGGTTTCGGCGTTACCAAGATTGTCCCGGCCGCCGAGGCCAAGACCAATGCCTACGTAAGCACGACCGATGAACCGGGCGGCGGGGAGCAAATCGCAACCCACGTGCTGATCATGCAGCATGGCTCGGCTACCCAAATGATCCCGCTGCTGCGTCCGCTGATGTCGCCCACCAGCCAGCTCGCCGCCTATGACGCGGCAAACGCGCTCATCATCACCGACTACGCTGACAACATCCGGCGCATGATCCGCATCGTTGCCAAGCTCGACCAACCGACAAGCTCCGATGTCACGATTGTGCCGATCACCCATGCCTCCGCCCTGGATCTCGCCGACCTGGTGATGCGCCTGTCGACCACCACCGGGCAGCCGGTTGCACCAGGCACTCCGGCTGCCGCGGCGGCGGCCGCTGACCGCTTCACCATCGTGCCCGACCTGCGCACCAATAGCCTGCTGATCCGCGCCGAGAACCCCGGACGTGTCAACCAGTTGCGCTCGCTTATCGCCAAGCTCGACGTACCGGCCGTGAGTGGCGGGCACACTCGCGTCATCTATCTTCGCAATGCCGATGCCGTGAAGCTTTCTGAAGTGCTGCGCGGCATCCTGCAGGGTGAAGCCCGCGCCCAGCAAACGGTGGCAAGCGTTGGCGCTGGTACAGCCGGCGCGGCCGCCATCGCGGCGGCGCGCGCAACTGGCGCGCGCACCGTCGAAGCCTCGCTGATTCAAGCCGATGAGGCCACCAACGCCATCATCATTAACGCCCCCGATGCCGTGTACAACAATCTGCGTGCTGTCATCGAGAAACTCGATGTACGCCGCGCGCAAGTCTTCATCGAGGCATTGATCGTCGAGATGACCACTGATACCGCGCGGGAACTCGGCATCCAGTGGGCCGCGGCGGGTGCCGCCGGGCAGGGCGCGGTGGCCGGAGTGCAAAACTTTCCAAGCGCGAACCCCAGCCTCGTTGGATTGGCGACAAACGCTACGGTCGCGCTCGGGTTGTCAGGCGGCCTGACTCTCGGCTATCTCGGCAAGGAAATTCTGTTGCCGGATGGCACCTCGGTGCGCAGCATCGGCGGATTGGCCAAGGCACTGGAGCAGCAGAATCTGGCGAATATCCTGTCCACCCCGAACCTTATGACGCTCGACAATGCCGAGGCAAAAATCGTCGTTGGGCAGAACGTCCCGTTTGTAACCGGCAGCTATGCGCAGGCGGCATCCACGACCCCCGGCGCCGCCGTGAACCCCTTCCAGACCATCGAGCGCAAGGACGTTGGCCTCACGTTGAAGGTCAAGCCGCAAGTATCGGAAGGCGGCAACATCAAGATGGATATCTACCAGGAAGTATCCAACCTCGTGCGCACACCGCTTAGCGGCGCCTCCGATCTCATTACCAGCAAGCGCTCGATTGAGACCAAGGTGGTGGTCGATGACGGCAGTACAATTGTCCTCGGCGGGCTGATCGAGGAAACGAGTCAGGACAACGAACAGGGAATACCGTTTCTTAGCAAGATTCCGCTGCTCGGCGTCCTCTTTCGCTACAAGGACGGCACCACCAAGAAAACCAACCTAATGGTATTCCTGCGCCCGCAGATCCTGCGCAGTCCAACGGATAACTACCGCGTTTCACAGGACCGCTACGACTACCTCCGTACGCAGTCCAAGACTTTCGACGGCGCCGACGTGACCAAGCGTCTCGCACCGCAGGTTCCGAAAGAGCAGCCGAAGAGTAATGAAAAGCCGACGGGCGACGCCAGCGAGGCAACACCTCAGGCTCCGACCGGAGATGCTCCCGCCGAGCAGCCGGCGGAGGATGAACAGCCGATGAGCGACGCCAGGGAGGCGATGCCTCAGGCCCCGAACGGAGATGTTCCCGCTACCGAGCAGCCGGCGCCGAACCCCTGATCATTACACGCGCCCATGGCAGCACGTATCGACACCTTTGAACTCGATCCGCAGTGGACCGCGCGCTTGCCGTACAACTTCGCGAAGCGCCATGGCGTCATCGCGGCACGCGTGCACAATGGTGGCGTGGAACTGCTCACGCGTCCCGATGTGACAAGCAGTGTTCTGATCGAGGTGCAACGCGCGCTCGGGCAGCCGGTGCAGCCGCACCCGCTCTCCGATGCGGAATTTAACGAGACTCTCAATCGCGCCTACGAGCGCGGGCGCAGCGACGCCCTGCAGATCGTCGGCGGACTCGATGGCAATGCGGATCTCGCCGAACTCGCGCAGAATCTGCCCAAGGTCGCCGATCTGCTCGAGAGCGAGGATGATGCGCCGATTGTGCGGCTGCTCAACGCCCTGCTCTCCCAGGCCGTGCGCGAAGGCGCTTCCGATATTCACATCGAGCCGTTCGAGACACGCTCGGTGGTGCGGTTTCGAATCGACGGAATGTTGCGTGATGTGCTCGAACCGCCCCAGGCCGCGCACGGCGTGATCGTTTCGCGCGTGAAGATCATGGCGCGTCTCGACATCGCCGAGAAGCGCCAGCCGCAGGACGGTCGCATCACGCTTCGACTGGCCGGCCGACCGGTGGATGTACGCGTCTCCTGTCTGCCCACGGCGCACGGCGAGCGCGTGGTCCTGCGCCTGCTCGACAAACAGGCGGGCCGACTCACGCTCGAGGCGATCGGCATGGCGACTGACACCCACGCCACACTAGACGCCCTGATTCTGCAGCCGCATGGCATCATCCTCGTCACCGGTCCGACCGGTTCAGGCAAGACGACGACGCTGTACGCGGCGCTTGGTCAACTCGACACCCGCCGCCATAACATCATGACGGTCGAGGACCCCATCGAATACGACCTCGAAGGCATTGGCCAAACGCAAGTCAATCCGCGCATTGATCTCACCTTTGCGCGCGCCCTGCGCGCGATCCTACGCCAGGACCCGGATGTAATCATGATTGGCGAGATTCGTGATCTGGAAACGGCACAAATCGCGGTGCAGTCCTCGCTCACCGGCCACCTCGTCCTCGCCACCCTGCACACCAACGATGCGGTCGGCGCCATCGCGCGCCTCGTGGACATGGGAATCGAACCTTTCCTGCTCGCCTCGAGCATACGCGGCGTGCTCGCCCAGCGGCTGGTGCGACGGCTTTGTCCGCTGTGCCGCCAGCCGCGGGTACCTGACGAAACCGAGTGCAGTCTGCTCGACATTGCTCCGGCCAGCGCCGCGCAACACCCGATCTTCACACCTAACGGTTGCGAGGCCTGCTCCCAGACTGGCTATCAGGGCCGAACTGGCGTATTTGAGCTGCTGACCATCGACGAGGGTTTGCGCACGCTCATCCATGACTCAGCCGCGGAAGACCGTCTGCGCGACTACGCACGTGCGGCCGGGATGCGGACGCTGCGGGAAGACGGCCTGCGCTGGGTGCGCGAGGGAGTCACCAGTATTGAAGAAGTCCTTCGCGTGACGCGCGACTAACCCGCTATGGCCGGATTCGAATATCTCGCTCTCGACCCGGGTGGTCGGACCGTAAAGGGCGTTCTCGAGGGCGACGCAGAGCGCCAGATTCGCGCAATATTGCGTGATCGGGGCCTGACACCACTCAAGGTCGACGCAATTCACGTCGGGGCCGCTGCCGAGGCGGAGAAGCGCCACGGACTGCCACTGCGCTTCCGTCGCCGCCGTCTCTCGGGAAGCGATCTGGCGCTCCTCACACGCCAGTTCGCCACGTTGGTGCGTGCCGGCCTGACGATCGAGGATTGTCTCAACGTGCTGATCGAACAGTCCGAGACAGCCCGTGCGCGCGCCGTGGTTGCGGGCGTACGCGGACGAGTGCTTGAGGGCCAGTCTCTGGCGCGCAGCCTCGGGCACTTTCCTGACGCTTTTCCGAGCATCTACCGCGCCATGGTCGAGGCCGGCGAACAATCCGGCAAACTGGGCGAGGTGCTGGAGCGCCTCGCGGACTACACCGAAAACCGCCAGGCGCTGCAGCAAAAAGTACTGCTGGCTTTCATCTATCCGGCACTCGTGACAATCGTTGCCATCTCGGTGGTCTCGCTCCTGCTGATCTACGTCGTGCCGCAAGTAACGCGCGTGTTTGCCAACACCGGGCAGGCGCTGCCACTCGTCACGCGCATCCTGATCCTGGCAAGCGATTTCATGCGCGCCAGCGGCGCCGTCTGGGGTATCGGCATTGTCGGTGGACTCATTGCTGCGCGCCTCGCGCTCCGCAACCAGGTGACTCGACGGAAGTGGCATGCCTTTCTGCTGCGCACGCCCATGGTAGGCCGACTGATCCGCGGCGTAAACGCCGCGCGCTTCGCGGACACTCTCGGCATTCTCACCGCCAGCGGCGTGCCGTTGCTGCAGGCACTGCAGTCGGCAGTGCCGGTGGTCACTAACCTGCCGATGCGCGATGCCGTCGAGGATGCGCTACGTCAAGTGCGCGAAGGCGGGAGCCTGTCGCGTTCACTTGGCAAGGCCAAGCTTTTTCCGCCGCTCGTTATCCATCTGATCGCCAGCGGCGAACAGAGCGGTCGGCTGGACAGCATGCTGATACGTGCCGCCGAGGCGCAGGCGCGTGAGCTCGAGGGCTGGGTGCGGGCGCTAACCGCATTGCTCGAACCGGTGTTGATTCTTGCCATGGGGCTTGTCGTTCTGTTTATTGTGGTGGCGATCCTGCTGCCGATTTTCGAAATGAACCAACTCATCAAATGAGACTCAGGTGCAACATGAAACTCTCCGCCAGTCGTTCCTTACCGCACACCGGCCAACTAGGCTTCACATTGATCGAGATACTGATCGTGGTAGTCATTCTGGGAATCCTGGCCGGATTGATCGTGCCACGCATCATGGACCGACCTGATCAGGCGCGCGTCGTCGCGGCCAAGAACGACATTCAAGCGATTATCAGCGCTCTCAAGCTCTATCGCCTCGACAACGGTTCCTACCCGAGCTCCCAGCAGGGGTTGGAAGCGCTCGTCAAACGCCCGGAGAGCGGCGACATCCCGCTCAACTGGAAGCCGGGTGGCTATCTCGAACGGTTGCCAAAAGACCCGTGGGGTAGCGATTATCAGTACCTCAATCCTGGCGTGCACGGCGAGATTGACGTATTTTCGTTCGGTGCCGACCGCAAGCCGGGTGGCGAGAACTACGATGCCGATGTCGGTTCGTGGACTCTCTGAATAAGCATCATCGCCTCGTGCGTCAGCGCGGCTTCACGCTGATAGAGCTGGCCGTCGTCGTCCTGATCATCGGCATCATCATCGCTGCGATCGGAATCAACCTGACGCGCAGCGATCGCGACCAGGTGCGTGACGAGGCCGAGCGCCTGGCCCTGCTAGTGCAGGCCGCGCACGATGAAGCAGTGCTGCAGGGTCGGGTAATGGTGTTGGAACTTACTGCCGAGGGATACCGGTTTCTGCAGCTCGGTGACGACGGCCGGCTTGCCGTCGTAGGCCCGGGCGACCTGCTCGCTCCCCGCGAGTTGCCCACCCCGATCACGGTCTCGGCCGACCTCGAGGGCGGCAGCGCAACGAACAAGGCGGGGCTGGTCTTTGATCCGACCGGCGGACTTGGGCCATTTCGCGTGACACTGCGGCTCCGGGCCGTGGAATGGTATGTGCACAATCTGCTCGATGGCGAAATTCGTGCCAGCGCCGAGGCCCCGCGAAATGCGGGTTAAACGAAATCGCGGATTCACCCTGGTCGAGGTGCTGGTCGCGCTCGCCGTGATTGCCATCGCGTTTGGCGCGATCATGCGCACGCTCGCCCAGAGTATTGACGTTAGCGCGAATCTTCGCGACCGCGCGCTCGCGATGTGGGTCGCCCAGAATCGTCTCGCCCGCCAGCAGGCGGACCGTGCCTG
>Ga0209427_10000744_pt1 | contig 35776 bp, 31 predicted proteins | sample DeeMarSWOR136_30_FD_187465 | JGI IMG/M metagenome (GOLD analysis project Ga0209427, IMG submission 187465) | Marine sediment microbial communities from White Oak River estuary, North Carolina - WOR-1-36_30 (SPAdes) (version 2) | ecosystem: Environmental > Aquatic > Marine > Intertidal zone >...
TTCGGAGATCCCGGGATTAGCGGATGCTCGGCTCCTGCCCCGGGCTTATCGCAGCCTGCCACGTCCTTCATCGCCTCTCGACGCCTAGACATCCCCCATGTACCCTTAGTAACTTGACCATATCAATCGTTGATTGAACAGGTTGTCCAAGTCGCCTTACTTATGAGCGCTCATATCAACAAGCTCTTCGCGTCAAATGCGAAAAACCTGCTGGGAATTATTGTATATAATCCCACGCATCTGCATATTCACTTGTCAAAGAACCAATGGAGACGACCGGGCTCGAACCGGCAACCTCCGGCTTGCAAAGCCGGCGCTCTCCCAGTTGAGCTACGTCCCCGAACCCGCTACCGCGGGAAATCCCAAATCCTAATTTCTAAATCCTAAATTCCAATGTTTAGGGTTTAGTGCTTAGAGCTTAGAATTTCCTTTGGCGATCCGCCAAAGGCAGTGGGCCCGGGTAGATTCGAACTACCGACCTCACGCTTATCAGGCGTGCGCTCTAACCAACTGAGCTACGAGCCCCCAGAACAGGCTACTATTTACTATCGACATCACAGCAGCAAATAGTCAATCGAAAATATTCCATCCCAAACGGGCTCGCCGGTTATAACAATTCACTTGAAAAAGAGCAATAAAAAAACCGCTGCTCAAAACTGCCAGCGGCCTCAAAATGCGGACAAAGCGTTCGTCCGTCAGCAGTTAAAAGCACAAAAACACAACATTCGCAAAAGTTTTTTCAAGACCCTAACCTAACCCTTTCTTATGGCCTGATACACTTTCAGCCCATACTAAGCATTCTATTCTATTTCGATATCGGCGGCCCGTCAACACTTTTCCAGAAAAAATCTCAATATTTTTCCGCCTAACCCCTTTCTACGCCCAACCCCGGCCAATTGTTCAAAACCAGCCCGGGACGCTCCGCTGGGTCGTATTGCGCGTGCCCCAAGCACCAACTCGTACTGGTATCTCGACCGCAGTGGAGAAGTTCATTCAAAACCGTCATTGAAAGGCCCAAAGGGCCCTGGCAATCTGAGCATATTATCGGCTACCCAGAAACGTGCTTTGGGGACTTCAGAAGTGGAATTTCAATGTTGTTTGCGATTTGGTGCCTCTTGCTGAGGATTTCAGCCCCGGTGCCAATAACCGGATCCCCCGGTTCCCAAAAATTTTTCAGAAAAAGGTGAAAATTTCTGATTTCCCGCATCAACATTTCCCCGGCCAGATACGCTATACTGAAAAAAGGGCAGGATTGTCTAAATCCAGTGAATCCTGTAGATCCTGTCAGACAGGATTTGATGGCGGTATGGGCCATTTTTTTCTCTTGGCTACCGTGCTCTGGCACACTATATTGCTCACGGTGGCCTTGCCCTGATGTCCAGAGCCAGGGCAAAGCTTCTCCGGCCTGTGCCAGTTTAGACTCGCCGACATTCAGTTCCTAAGTTGATGAGCAGGTGTGTAGACGGCACGCAGGTCAACGAAGCAAGGGGACCAACGGTGGGATATATCCGTGTTGCGCCCATTCGTGTTAGCCGTGGGTTTGCGATGAAAAAGGCAATTTGGTTAGTGCCCACCCTGGTGGTCGCTTCTCTGGTATGTGGATGCTCGGCCAGTAACGAGGCCGACTTTCATCCTCGGCAGTCGCATTTCGAAATCGTGACCTACAATATCAATTGGGGTTTTGTTCGCCCGGACGAAGTCGCAGATTACCTGTTGAGAGAAGCCGCGGACATAGTCTGTCTACAAGAGACGCACAGACACTGGGAGGCCTTTCTCAAGGCCCGCTTCTCCAAAGAATACGCATATATGGCATTCTACGAGAGTGCCGCGCCGGGTGGGATCGGAATAATGTCCCGATACGAATTGCAGGATGCCAAGCTAATCGATCCGAACGAGGGCTGGTTCCCGGCCGTCTTCGTCCGTGCGAAGACACCGATCGGTTTCGTCCAGATACTGAACGTCCATCTCCGGCCTCCGCTCTCAGAGCAGGGAACGGTCAGTTTAGGGGCCTACTTCTCGGCTGACGAGGTTCACTGCAAAGAACTGGAAGAACTGGTTGCGCATACAACGGGTGATGAGCCGTTGATTATCCTGGGCGATTTCAACGAGGACGAAGGAGGCAAAGCGATGCGACAGTTGGTCAGATCGGGATTCACGGACGCGCTCAGCCTCTATGACAGATATACAAACACGTGGACGTGGAAAACGTCGGTAGGAATCGAGCTGAAGAATCGCTACGACCATGTTCTGTACAGCCGGCACTTGGCCTGTACGGCAGCCAAAGTGACGCGTGTTGAAGCAAGTGACCATATGCCGGTGGTCGCGGTGATTGTGAAAAACGAATAGAAGTAGCCGGACAGCAAGAGAAGTACTCTTGGCCATCAGCCAGACCTGGACCACATCCTACTGCGTGAGAATCGAACGGAGCGTTCTTGCAGGCATGGCCGGCAGCCAAAAACGAGAACCAGGATGTCGCGTCTAATTCTGATTGTCGTCAGACGGTAAAGACAATTGTCGCTGGTCATGCTCGGAGTCGGGAGGTTTGGTCGTCTTGCGGGGGCGTGATGCGCAACTGAAGAACAAAGCCAACGAAAGGAAATTGAAACCTACAAAAACAGCAGGGAATAGGAAACGACTGAAAGGTATACGCCTAACCATGCTCTGGGCCGCATTGAGCATGTGCCTCATCGAAGTGGGGAAAGCACAGATTGTTGACTCCCTGCTCTTCGCCACCCCAGATTCGTTGTAGAAGCGCCCGCATTCACCAGGCACTATATGCTCCCGGCACAGCAGTGATAGGAACATAGGTCCCCAAAGTGTATGTAGAAGAATCACTCCAAGAAGCGGGCCGCAAATCCAGCCGCTGTCCTCGTCGCTTTCAATGGCGCACTTGCTCAGCCCCCAGCGGGAAGCGGCAGGTAGAGGCTGTGGACGACACACGGTGGGAATTCTACGCCGAATCTGTAGAATTGGCGTTATCATACAGAGCCTTTCTCCGGAACCGAAGACTTCCCGCTCTGGTCTGGCTTGTTTGCCTCGGTCACCTCGTGCCTGCGGTGTTCGACTTTTTTCGCCTTACGAGGGGGCAGCTCCTTTATTTCCACGATCGGCTTTCTCTCGCCCGTGCCGGAATCCTGCATCGACCGCGAGGCGAGCGCCGTCTTTTCGATGAGCATGACTATCTCTTCGGTGCTGAATTCGTGGCCGCAAGACATACAGTAGAAACCGATCTCACGGTCTGAGTATATCCTCCCGCGAAGGCACTTGGGGCAGTCTATGTTTTGGCATTCAGGCTCAAATATGTTCCGATCCTCGTCGAGAGTCACGTTTGTTATTGGTCTTGTCCAGGACGGTGCATCGGCACAATTCGCTCCTGATCTTGAGCGTTTTTGGCTATGCCCAAACCCGATGATAGGATGCCGTTCAATAGGCGCAATGGCACCAACGCCTTGAGAGCTTCTCATTCCTTCTTGACTATCCTCAAACCCCAGATATGCGCGCCTCCGCTCTTCCCGTGAACATATCAGCTTCGCCCGCTTAACCCCGATAACGGAGAATTCTTGGCAATCACAAATTTTTCTTGCCCAGATTAAAAACTTCGAGATTATCCCGTTCACCGGCGCTTTCAGCTTGTCAGTTTCGGAATATGCCGCCAGGGCGCTCTCAGTCTGGCGCCACTCCCGGATATCGGCTTGTGCCCGCGCCGCTTAGCTTGGTGAAAGCCCTGCAATCGAACCCTCAAAAGGCCGTTTTCGTCTCCTGAGGACAGCTTCTCTGGAAGTTTCTTGTGCAGCCCGGTCCCAAGGGACGACCGACGACGGACGACCGGCGAGCCAGTCCCCCGCCTCTTCCCACCAATTCCGCAATTCGCCAATCCTCCAATTCCTTCAAGAATCCGTGTCAATCCCTGTTAATCCTGTCTAATGCACAATCCAGAAACTATTTCAGAGAAGGGATTTACATAAATTTTTCACTTTCCTCGAAGATTCTGAATTTTCGCCATCAACATTTCGGGGTCCTTCTACGCTATGAATACAGGAAAGCGGAGTCTGCGCCGTGCGGCTTCGCGCAAAACATGGGTATTTGTCATTCCGCACTCGATGCGGAATCCAGTCGTTTCGACGGGTGCAGATTCCTGCCTCCGCAGCAATGACAGCCGGCGGCCGAGTAGGGCCGGGATTGAGGTGGTCTGATGAAGGTGAAATGTCTTTGGTGCTTGACACTTAGCGTGTTTCTCGGCGCGCTTTGTCCGGCGGAGTTTCAGGTCAATACGCGTACGACCTACGATCAGAAGAACGCCGATATCGCGATGGAGTCGGGCGGGGATTTCGTGGTAGTCTGGAGCAGCTACGGCCAGGATGGCAGCTCAAATGGCGTTTTTGGCCAGCGTTTCGATCCGAGTTACAGCCCTCTCGGTGAGGAATTCCAGGTCAATACAACCTCCTCCGGGAACCAGACGGAGCCGGCCGTGGCGATGGATGCTGCGGCCGGTTTCATCGTCGTCTGGCACGGGCCGGGACTGACCGATGCAGACGAGGAGGATATCTTCGCCCAGCGTTTCGCCAGCCACGGCGCGCCTGTCGGCGGTGAGTTCCTCGTCAATACCGTGACCAGCGGTCGGCAGCTCTACCCCAGCGTCGCGGTAGGTAGCAACGGCACGTTTGTCGTCGCCTGGGAGAGCGAAAACACCCCTGAAGAGGGCAAGAAAGCAATATGCGGCCAATTGTATGATGGCAACGGGCTCGAATTCGGAGCCGAGTTCATCATCAACGAGGCACCGGCGGTCTGCCGGTATCCCGCCGTGGCGGCCGATGCAAACGGCAATTTCGCCGTGGTATGGCTGGATGATCGGAGCAGCAATTCGATTCTGGCCAGGCTGTTCGACGCAAACGGCTCGGCCAGAGGCAATACGTTCGAGGTCAGCACGGTCAAGTTCAGCTCCATAACAAGGCCCTCGATCTCAATGGATGCTGCCGGCCAGTTCGTCGTGGTCTGGGATGGCGATCCGGACCGGGCCGCCCTGGACGATATTCACGCCCGGCTGTTTGACCCTAACGGCGCGCCATTGAGCGAGCAATTCACCGTGAATACGACCCTTGACGGTCCGCAGCGCCATCCGCAAGTGGCCATGAATGATCGCGGCGAGTTTGTAATCGCCTGGGAGATTCAAACCGACCCTGACGTTACTGAAAGGGAGGTTTACGGCCAGCGATTCGACAGCCTGGGCCGACCAACCGGCCATGAGTCTGTGCTCAATACGTGTCTTGAAGGCGACCAGCGGTATCCCGCTGTTGCGATAAGCGAGGCCGGCCAGTTCGTTGCCGTCTGGCAGAGCGAGGCGCAGGACGGCTCGCGCTATGGCATCTTCGCCGATACCGGGCGAATCATCGGCTCGGCTGATTTCAACGGCGATGGGCTCGTGGACGTGCTCGATTACGCGATCTTAGCCGACTATTGGCTCGAAGAAGGAGCCCCTATGCCAGCGGATTTGGTCTGCGACAACAGAATCGATCACTTGGACCTAGCCGAATTCTGCCGCCAATGGCTCACCCCCGGCCGATAGACGCATGGCCGGACTCTTCGAGACGCGCTTCGCCATCACGGCAGCGCTTTGGTGATCTCGTTGAGAATCAACTGCTTGGCGTTTTCCAGCGGGCCGGGGAGGAAGGTTCCGGCGGCCTGCTTGTGGCCGCCGCCGTCGAACTTGGCGGCGATTTGGCTGACGTCGAGCCCCCCGGTGCTTCGCAGAGAGCACCGGACTCGGCCGTCTTTGAGTTCGATGAACAACGCAGTCGTCGTGACCGTGCCGATGCGCTGGGCTTCGTTGATGAGATTCTCCGTGTCATGGTATTCGGCGCCGGTCTGCTCGAAGTCCCGCTGGGTAAGCTGCATGGCGGCATAGCGGCCGTCAAGGAACAGCTCAAGCGAATCGAGCATCCTGGCCATCAACCTGAATCGCGCCTGCGAGAAGTCATGGTACAGGTTGTCGTAGATCGGTGTCGGCTTCGCGCCGGCCTCAATCAAATCGGCACAGGCACGGTACGTCCTGCCATCGGCATTCCTGAAACGGAACCAGCCGGTATCGGTCGCGACGGCGACGAACAGGGCCTCGGCAACCCGTTCAGTGACAGGCCAGCCAGCGTACTTGAACAGATCAAGAACGATCAGGGCCGTCGCGGCGGCAGTTGAATCGATCAACTCCACGTCGCCCAGACCGTCCGCAGTGGCGTGATGGTCCATGACAAGGACCGGCTTGTCACTGCGTTTCAAATACTCGTCGAATTTCGGTAATTGATTGGTGCTGTTGGTATCGACAATCACGATCAAGTCGAAGTCACCGAGTCCCCCTGCCAGCAGCTCGTCGAGCTGAAGATCCTCACCGAGAACCGGCACCTTCTCGGAGAACAAGGACTCGTACCACGCCGGTACCACCGAGAGCAGGAGCGGCTTGACGTTCTTTCCGAGGGCCCGCATCGCATCACACATCGCCGCAATGCATCCGCACGCATCTCCATCCGGCCTCCTGTGCGTCGTCAGCAAGATACGTTCGGATTTCTCGATCAACTCGAGCGCTTTTTGAAAACTCCTGTCCGTCACGGTGCCCGTCCTTTACTGATTTTCCATTTCCATTGTGATGCAGTACTCCTTGAATCCCACGGCCTTCCAAAAGTCGATGCCGGCCGTGTTGCCGACCAGAACGTCCGTTCTGATCGTCTTGCAGCCCTTCCACGGGTTGGCTTTCAGCCATTCCATCATGCTCCGGCCAACGCCTGTGCGCCGCATCCACGCCACGACAAAGATCTGTCTCAGATACACCCACTCGGGATCTCGCCTGTACAGCGCGTAACCAATATCACTCTGATCGGAACTCACAATGACCGCCTGGTACTCATTACGAAGAAAAGCCGACATCCTTTGCTCAAGCTCAGAGAGTGACATCTTGTTTCGATGGCCCTCATCACGAATGAGTTCCTCGTTCATCCTCGCCAGCCAGGGGACATCGTTTTCCGTGGCAAATCTGAATGCGAAATCATGTGACATCTCTGCACGTGCCCTCTGTGGCCAAGATTTCCTTCACTTCTTCACAGTCTTTTGCGATTTGTTTGGAGAGGTCGTCGGAGGTCTTGAATTTGTGTTGGCTGCGGATGCGCTGCACGAAATCCATGGCCATGAGCTTGCCGACCCAATCTCCAATGCCCCGGCCCAGTAAGTGCGCCTCGATCAATAGCGGGTATTCCTCGCCGTACGTTCGTGCCTGGCCAATGCTGTAGGCGGCGGGGATGCCCTTCTGGGAAGTCAGCAGATCCTCGATGGTAGCAGCCACTCTGACAAAGCCGGCGTAGACCCCTTCAGCCGGAATCACCTGCCTGGGCTTTCTCATATTGAGCGTCGGAAATCCCAGCTTCTTGCCGATGCCCCGGCCGGGGATGATCTCCTCGAGGAGCCTGTACGGCCTGCCCAGCGCCGCACGAGCGTCCGCGGCATGGCCGCCCTCGAGCATGTAGCGAATCATCGTGCTGGAAACCCGGACCATCTGGCCTGTGGAGAGCTTGATTCTTTTCGGCTCGACGACGGAAACAGCGAAGCCCTCGCGTGCGCCCAGCTTCAGCAGGGTATCGACATTGCCGGTCCGCCCGACACCGTAATTGAAATCGGTGCCCTCCACAACCGTGCTTGGCCGCACTTTCTCCACGAGAAATTGGCGCACAAAATCATCGGGCGTTAGGTCCAGCAGCTCAGGATTGTCCTTGAGCACAATCAGGGAATCGACGCCGCATTGTCTCAGCAAATGTACTTTGAGCTCCAGGGGTGTTAGGACTCCCGGCGCCCTTTCCGGAAACAAGATAGCCACCGGATGCGGCTCGAACGTCATCGCGACCAGTTCGGCTCGGTGCTTGTCCGCCGCTTGTCTGGCGGCGGCCAAGATCTCTTGATGTCCGAGGTGAACGCCGTCAAAGTTACCGATGGTCAGCACGCAGCCCTTTTCGATCTGTTCCAATTCCGATACGGTATCTAAGACTTTCATCTTTTCCTGATCTTATCTTCATATCGATGCGACTGAGTTTCCTACCGGTATTCTATCCGTAGGGTAGGGACTCTAATGTATCCTGCCAGGATGGAATCTGCAATGCTTTTCGTATATGGAACGCCAGCGGACGCACGTTGCCTGGGATTGCTCGGAGTATCCCGTGGGGCCGGAGCAGCCGTTATCGGCCGGCCTCTTGCTGTCGCTGTGTTGTTCCCTGAATGCACGAGCAGACAATCACGAACGCAATGTCTTGATGATTGTGAACGATCCCAGGATTATGGTGAGTACGGCAACGGCGAACTTGAGTTTCTTGGGTGTGAGCAGCTTGACGCTCTTCGCCGAGAGCGGCACCGACAACACGGCTCCGACGATAACCCACGGAGCCAGTTTCCATTCAAGCGAATCTTCTGAGATCAGCACGTAGCTGATTACGCCAACCAGACAGGTCAAGCCTTCGGCCAAAGAAGTGATGCCAACGGCGCTTTTGCCTTCGACTCCGGAGAGAATTTGGCCGCCTGTTACGATCGGTCCATACCCCCCGCCGCTCATCCCCTTGTTGAAGGAGGCGACGACGCCCAAAAGCGATATCTTGCGCCAGGAAAACCTAAACTGCTTGTTCAGACAGAGCAGGATCACCAAACCCATGCACAGGACGATGCATCCAATATAGAGTTTCAGCCAGAACTTGGGTATACTAACCGCGACAACGACAGCGGCAATCGTCCCAAAGACGCTGCAGAGGGCCAGGAGTATCGCGACCTTCAGATGCAGCGGTATGCCGCGTTTGAAACTCTCGATGTATCCCAGAGAGCGCAGTCTTTCGATGATGACCGGCATGTTTGTCGTCTTCGGCTTGAAATTCACGTTTCCCTCGCGGTGGTGAAAGAAGGCTGCCGAAACCCCCGATACTAATTCCGACAGCAGGATCACCGGGACGATCTGCATCGGGCTGAAGCCTAACAGCATAAACGTCGGCGTTAACGTTGTCCCATAGCCCATGCCGAGCGTCGAATCCATATATTCGCATACAAAAGCCAGTACCGGGACGACAACAATCTGCCAGGATTCTAACATGATCCATCCCCCTCTAAATGTGGTGAATTGCCGCCTGCGAATGGGTCCAAGATTAGACCAGGTCCGCAAGCGTAAGAGATTCCATCTTTGTCGCGACGTAATCCCTTATTTCCTTAAATACCTTCATAATGTTCTTTTCCTTGGATAGGAGGGTGTCCGAAAAGAAGTACTGACTCACGGATTCTGTCGGCGCCAGTGCTCCGTCCATCAATCTTACAATCTCGGCCATACTGATCTCACGAGCCGGCTTGGCCAGAGCATACCCCCCTGCTGCACCCCTTCTCGTTTTCAGATATCTGTTCTGTTTGAGTATTGTGAGCAAGAGTTCCAAATACTTTTTGGAAATCCCATAGTGAGAGCAAATCCTTTCGATTTTGATGAATCCCTCTCTCTGATGCCGAGCCATATAAACAAGCGCCAACAGAGAATATTCACTTTTGGTGGTCAGTTTCATAATTTACCTTTATCCATTCTATCTATAGACATTATAGATTAATTGTTCTCTCATGTCAAGAGAAAAAATGAGAAATATTTGCAACTTAGTTGCAAATGTGGTAGTATAATTCAATTGATGTGAGTTTTCGCTTAGGAAGCTGGGTATCGAGTTTGGAGCAGACGGCGCGGATGAGCCGAAAACTAACAAGAATCCTGGCCGAATTGAGGAGCCATGCTCCGTTTACACTCTTCGGGGCCGCTACAGGCGTGCTCTGTATGCTTCTATTCAAGGGTTCCGGGGCGGAGGTCAATCACCGCCTGTTCCAGGTGTTCCACCCGGGTCATGTGTTTCTCTCGGCCATCGTAACCGCTTCCCTTTTCAAGCTTTATAGAGGAAAGGTCCGTTTTCTGGGCATTCTTCTCGTGGGTTATGTAGGGGCCATCGGCGTGGCGACACTCAGCGATTGCATCCTCCCCTTCTTCGGCGAAAGTATCTTAGGGGTGGCCATCCCGATCCATGCGAACCTGCACAGCCACGACCAAGCAAACGGCCACGATCATCAAGACCACGCGGCCGTTCACAGCAACGAAGAGCATGCCTCGGAAGCCGAATCAAGCAAGGAAACGCCCCCTGTCCGGGCGCGGCTTCATTTAGGTTTCATCGAGGATTGGTATGTCGTAAACCCCGCCGCTTTGCTCGGGATTATTATCGCGTATTTGTGGCCGCGGACTAAATTCCCTCACGCCGGCCATGTTCTTGTCAGCACGTGGGCCTCGTCATTTCACGTACTGATGAATACGCACCGGGAACTGTCGCTCATGATGCTCGTGGGCGCTTTTGTGGTTCTGTTCATAGCGGTCTGGTTGCCCTGCTGTATCAGCGATATTGTGTTTCCGCTGTTGTTCGTCAATTCGGATGTCGATCTTTCAGACGTGCACCACTGAGGCCATAGTGAACGGAGCCGCGCCCTCGGGAGGCGGCAGGCTCCTCTTGGAACAAAATGAAAAAGTCGAGTTTGGACATGCAAGCCCGCAAGATGCTCACAGCGGCGAACCTCTACCGCACAGGCGGCAGGGTAGCCGTCCTGAAGGTTCTGATTGAGGCAAACACGCCGCTCAACCAAAACCAGATCGCCCGCCGGTCGAACAGAGAACACTTCGACAAGGTGACCATCTATCGTACGCTCGAAAGTCTTCTCAAAGCCGGTCTGGTCCACAAGGCTTTTATGAACAAGAGAGCGTGGCATTTTGAATTGGCCCACAATTGCACGAAAAGCCAGTGCCACCCCCATTTTACTTGCACAAGCTGCGGCAACACGCACTGCCTGACGGAGATGTCCCTGCCGATGGCCAAGAGCCCGCACAAGGGGTTTATCATCCACCGCCAGCAGGTCCGGCTTGAGGGTTTGTGTCCGGAATGTACTTGAGAACGAGATAGTAGATTTAAGACGGGAGATTTGGAGCTTGACGCGTTTCGCTCGGAGAGCTGTGCTTACCATTGCAATTGCCTGCTTCGTGGCGATGGTCACGGGGATCACGCTGCATCTACACTTACTAAGCCACCAACATCCAGGAGAACATGACGCCGAACACTGCTCAATATGTCAACAATTGCTCATCGCGCCCGGTAAATTCATCACCGAACCTGAGTTAGTTCTTCTCGATTACAGTCTCCAGAAGGACACCATTGAGTTTCAATCTCAATCCTACGTCATTGCATTGCAGCACGAGCCTTTCGGTCCTCGCCCTCCTCCACGGCTTTTTATGAGCTAAGCCGTGCGTTGCTGTCAATAACGGGTCTGTCCAGAACTGATGCGCGCGGTCATATCGTGAACGAATGGTAAAGCTGTCCGAACGAACAAGAACAGCGACTGCGTTTTTCCATTCTTGAATGGAAGGAGGTCTTGCTTATGCTTGGCAAACGAGCGAGTATCATCGTAAGTGTATTCGTTCTCGGTCTTTCGAGTTTCACTCATGCAGAATGTCATGTAGCACATACTCATATCGGTAGAAACCCGACGTGGCGCCCGGCCGACTGGAGCCATCCCGGTGATGGGGCCATGGATTGTGATCCAACGGACGATAACAAACTCTGGCTCTCCTCACTGCCGCCCGTTCATGCTTGTGCGACCCCGGGCTGGCCCAACTGGGAGTATGTCAACGGCAATACCTTCCTTGTTCTGACACCGGTGAAGGACGGTGAAGAGCATATCACAAAACCCGAGGACCCGAACAAGGAGCTGTATACGTGCAGCTTCACGTACAGTAAGGCGGATGGTTACGGCGATCCCAACGGCCTACAGCACCTGAACGGCTGGCATTCGGCCCACGGCCCACAAGGAGCCTGGAATCTCGAGAGCGTCGATGCCAATACCGTGCCGGACTGGGATATTTACATTCAGCGCGAGCGGGTGGGTGGCAACCTCGATGAAGAGGATTTCTTTACTCTTTTGCACGATGATACTCCGGCATTGGAAAAAAATGGTGATATTTTCTTTTTAGAAAAGCGATGGCTGCCGGATAAGAACGCCTGGGGCATGCACGAGCATATGGGTTTCTATTTTTGGCTCGACGAGGAGGACGACGAAGTCCATGTTGTGCTCTCGGCCCGTGATGCCAGCGGGATGTACCAGCGCTCGGCGGATTTTACCATACGTTTCGCCAAAATAGTGTATCAGCCAATACCTGGTGACCTCAACGGCGACAGTATCGTGGATTTCCACGATCTTGAGATTCTTATCGAGCATTGGGGCCAGTCCGGCGTCTACGGCGGCGAGAACCATGAACCGCACGATCACGAACATGACCAGTGAATGGTGATGAGAGAGGACCGATCATGGAAACGGATTTGTCTCTATCAAGATCAATGTCACGGCGTATCCGCGGTGTCTTTGGGCACCCCGGCCGCCCTGCTTCGCTGGGCAAGCGAGCGCGGGGTTTCACACTCACTGAGCTATTGGTTGTGATTGCAATCATTGCCCTTCTCTTAGGTGTTCTGCTGCCCTCCCTGGGCCGGGCCCGAGAGCAGGCCCGAAAGATCGCGTGCTTGAGCAACATGCGCCAGATGGGTGTCGCCGTCTCAGCGTATCTGCTCGATTCCGACTACCGATTGCCTCCGAGCTCATGTCACTGCGAAGATCCGAACGGCCACTGGTTTCGAATTCTTTCCGGCTATACACGCGAGCAGTTGCTCTTCCAATGTCCCAGTGACAAAGGAAAAGATTTCGTGGATTGGAACAAGCCTCTCGCCGACCAGGACGATATGCGATACTCCAGTTTTGCCGTCAATGCCCTGCTGGACCCGGTCCATTACCGTTACGGGGCGCGCATCAACCGGTATAACGACGTCACCAAGATACGGCATCCGATGTGCTGCATCTGGATCAGCGAGGCCCCCGACACGGAGAGCTTCAATCTGGCCGATCACATCCACCCGGAGACCTGGGAAGGGGCGATTGAATACGCCAAGCGATTCATCGCGTGGGACCGGCATAAGGGCACCTCCAATTACCTTTTCGCGGACGGCCATGCCGAGGGATTGGCGTTCGAGCAGACGTATCAGTGGCCGGGAACATGCTACTGGTATCCCGAAGCCGCACCGAAATGGCCGGAAATACCTTGAGAATCCGATGTGTGAGAAGAGAGATGAAAGAACGGAGAATGACATCCAGAATCAACATAGCAGCACTGATAATCATCTTGACGGCACCCACCATGGTGCAGGCAGTGTGTCCGCTCGATCACTTCATCATTGGCTGCAATCGAGACGGCGTCGAAGGCACCGACGATGACAAGAAATTGTCTGTCGATTGCTCCCAGAAATACCGGGACAGCGGAGAGTCCGAATACGCCAACTGGTTTTATCCCTTGCGCAGGAGCATCTTTCCGGGCTATTCCCATCGCATTGGCGAGCCCGGCTTCGATGCCTTTCAGAGCACGAATCCGAACGAGGCTCATACATACGATCCCAACCGCGCACTGACCGGCAATCCCGATGCGGACTACAGCATCGTTGTCGAATGTGTCAATATCTCGGCGGGGCTGCGCGCCGTGCATAAGGATTACCCGCAATTTACAATCGACGCCGCCGGCCGGGGCTTTAGCCACAGCTATTTATATCACCTTCGCGGCGATAGCCATGTGCATATGTCCTATCAGGCGGTGGATGACGAAAATTTGCATTGGATTACGTTTCGCCTCTACGATGGACTGGACGATGGCGACCAATATGAACCGTCGGAGCCTTTTACCATCGTTTTTAACACGGAGCCGCTCGCAGGCGATCTGGCCGTGGACGGTGTCGTGGATGCGGCTGATTTGCTGGAATTGAGCCATTATTGGCTATCGGCAGACGCCGGACGCGACAATGACTATTGCGAGCGGGGCGACGCCAACCGGGATGGCAACGTGAATCTGATGGACTTCGCCTTGATGGCCTCGAACTGGCACGTCCTAGCGGAGTGAGGGGCCGGCCCGGCTGAGAAATGCGGGCTAATGTGAAACGGCCTCAAATGCCGATAACAATGTCAAAATGCGTAATGGATTCAGATTAGTCGTACTCTTGGCCTCGACAGCTTTCGCTATGGTGGGGTGCCAGCCTTCTGCCGTTCCCGTGATTAGCAGTCCCGCTCCGGACCAGCAGACCGTCAGCGTCTCCGAGCTTGCCCGGCTGCTGGATCTGCGCGTGGCCGAAACAACTCCAACGCACACAATCCTAAGGAGATCGGGCAATACCGTGATGATTTTCACACATAGGGGTGGCTCGGTCTACATCAACGCAAAGGAGGTGGGTAAGGTCAGTTACGTTAGCCAGGACGGGGAAGCCTACATGGCCAGATCGCTCGTCTCGACAATACGCTCAGCGATGCGAATCCCCGAACCGGGTCCGGGTCCGGGCCCAGGCTTTCCCGGCGTATCAGGTTGCATCGTGATCGATGCGGGCCACGGGGGCAAGGACCCCGGCGCGACGAGCAGCCTTGGTTTTTATGAAAAAACCGTCAACCTAGCGGTCGCCAGAAGAGTTGCCTATCTACTCCGGCAGAGGGGCGTAAGAGTGGAAATGACGCGGACGGGTGACTATTTCATCGAACTGGAGGATCGTGCGGCTATCGCCAATCGACTCAATGCGGACCTGTTTGTGAGCATCCATGCGGATTCGTCGCCGAAGAGTTCGAGGCGAGGCTTTACACTATACGTCGCCAACGGGGCCTCCTGGGCCTCACGCCGGGCCGCCGGCGCTTTAGAAGATGCGATGTCCGGTACGGGCCTGAGCAGCCACGGGATGCGAAAGGCGAATTACCACGTATTGGTTGACACAAACGGCCCGGCCGTTCTGGTCGAAATGGGTTACCTCACCAACCGTCACGAAGCCGACCTTCTTCGAGATCCTTATTTCCAAAACCGCATGGCCCAAGCCATCGCCGACGGAATCTCCAATTACCTCCGCTAGATCATCCTTCTTGCCGCCGAGAAAACCGAGATTCTTGCCAAGTCGAGACTTCCGGTGTAAATTCAGGCCATACGGTGCGTAAAAATTTCAAGAAATTTCGTAACCTCCGCGCCCGATACAGCCTTAATACTTGGAGGATACTATGAAATGGAACGAAACAAACTCTTTTGCCTGATTTTGGCGTTAGCGCTTCTTGCAATCGGATGCCGAAAGGCCCCGAGGGGTTCCAGGCCACCCTTGCACCAGGCCGCCAGAACTGGTGATATCCGAAAAGTCAAGTTACTCATAGCAAAAGGTACCGATATAAATGCAAAAGACAAGACTGGAAATACTGCCCTACACGAGGCGGCGCGTAGAGGCCATAGGGAAATAGTTGAACTTCTCTTGGCCAAAGGTGCGGAGGTAAATATAAAAAATTCTTCAGGTAATACTCCGCTATATGAAGGATATGGACATTCTGATGTTGTTGAACTGCTTATAACTAAAGGTGCTGATGTCAATGCACTGAGCAAAGACGGTGACACAATATTACTAAAGAGTATTAGGCGTGGTTTTTTAAGTTCGGCAAAGCTTCTTCTTTATAACGGTGCTGACGTCAATGCGAAAGATAAATTCGACAATACACCTTTAATGAAAGCTATCGAAAGAACCGACATGGGTCGAGTTTTAATCGATTTTATTATTGCAAAAGGTGCCGACGTTAATGCAGCAAATAAGTACGGCGATACACCCTTAATCATGGCAGCTAAAGGAACTGATACGGAATTGGTAGCAGTGCTTATTGACAAAGGTGCTGATGTTCATGCGAAGGGTTCTTTCCTCAATACACCACTTCACTGGGCTGCTGAACGCGGTTGTATGCCGATTGTGAAATTACTGATCGAAAACGGAGCCAATGTAAATGCTCCTAACAGGCGGCGTGAAGGACCTGCAACTCTTGCTGTCAATGCAGGACATATGAGAATCGTTGAATATCTTGTTGCGAACAAAGCCCAAGTAACAATACATATGTCTTCGTATTCTGGAGATTTGGAGGGAGTCAGGCACTTCCTTAAAGAAGGTGTTGATGTCAATTCACAGGACGCTGAAGGTCGCACCGCTCTTCACCTAGCCGCCAGACGCGGCCATGTAGGTGTCGTCAGACTGCTGTTAGCCAATGGTGCCGATCCTAATTCAAGGGAACGCGTGAGAGGTGCAACACCGCTGAACGTGGCGGTCGAAGCGGGTCAGAAAGAGGTGGCCGAGCTACTCTTGAGGCATGGGGCCGATGTTAATGCGAAGTACGCTCGAATCAACGTGACGCCGCTTCAGGTTGCAGCTTGCTATGGCTTGAAGGATCTGGCCGAATTGCTTATCGCCCATGGTGCCGACGTCAATGCAAAGGATGAAGTGAGGTGGGAGAAGGCGGACTGGACGCCACTGCGATATGCCGTCGAGCGTGGCCATATTGAGATCGTACGACTTCTGATAGATCACGGTGCCCATCTGAATGAGATGACCAGAACTGGAAGCACTATGGCAACTCTTGCCATGGACCTCGACAGGCCAGATATTGTACAACTACTGCTTTCTCGCGGTGCCACTGCTTCTATTCATTTGGCCGCATATGTCGGCGATCTGGAAAGAACGAAGGACATGCTTGAGAGGGGTGCTGATGTTAATCTGCGGGATGAATGGGGCAACACTGCTTTGCACTATACCGCCAAGGCGGGGCATGCATCTGTCACGGAATTGCTGATTGACAAAGGGGCCCAAATTAACTTCGATAAATCGGAGAGTTCGGGACGTGTAAACGATTCACCGCTTCACCTTGCAGCTTATACGGGTAGTATTGCCGTAGTCAAACTGCTTCTCGCCAACGGCGCTGATCTTAATGCGCTCGACAATAGCCGTTCTACACCATTACATTTGGCAGCAATGAAGGGTTACAGGGATGTAGTGGAGCTTCTATTGGCTCAAGGCGCCCGGATTGATGTTCAAGCTTATGAAGGACACACGCCGCTGTATGACGCGGCCCACGCCAGCCACAAGGACACCGTCGAATTGCTCCTGGCCAAAGGTGCTGATATCAACATGGGCCGCTTAGGCCGTGTGCTTTCTCTACCTGAACCAGCAACATTGAGCCGGGAGGAACTGGTCGAACAAATTATTGCTGCCTGCAAGCCTTATTCCATCATTGTTACCGATCCAAAGTCCATCAGGGAGTATCTACGATATAATGGGATTTATTTTGACGACCTCTGGATGCCTGAACGAGCATATCTCGAAGGTATCGATCCCGTCTTGGAAGCCCATCTCCAGGAGAACATCGTTGTCGGGGCAAAAGAGCACTTCGATCCTATCCAAGTGCTTGCGAATCTGCACCTATATAACCGGGAGTACGCCGGCATCACCAAAGACGGAAGGCGATATGTTATCTGTCAGATGATCATCCACGATCTTCCGGAAAGCAAACCCAACCGTGCATTCACAATGATACATGGTTCCGCCAATGGCGTTGTCCGGTTCGTGTTCGATCTGGAAGATAAGAGAATTGTCCACATCGACTGCGAATACGAGATGTAGGCTGGTAAGTAGAGAATTTCTGTGAGGAGTCTGTTGGATTCGATTGGACGGAACAGTCAGTTAGGGATAACACAATCGTCATGAAAGTATATCCATTAGAATTCAGGCCGATTTATAAGCCGCGGATTTGGGGGGGGAGGAAGCTACAAGAAGTGTTTGGGAAGGATTTGCCGGAGGGTGAGAAGATCGGGGAGAGCTGGGAGCTGGCCGATCTGCCGGAGGATAAATCAGTAATCGCCAACGATTCCTATAGTTGTGGACTATTCTCTCATCTCAAGAGTCAGCGACGGCAAGAAGTAGCCTGTCGGCTCTTTGGGCTTCTCGTTCCTCTCTCCCGTCCCGCTCAAACTCTCGCATGACATTCTTGAGCCAGCTCATAGTCGGGACCGGTAATGGGTCAAAGCCATTCAACAGTGCCAGGTACGTCGCCACGTGTGCATTGAAATACACGGCATGTAATGCTTGCTGGAGCGGATTCCCACGCTCGGCGTCTACTTCAGCGTTCAGCTCTGCATAACGTCCTTTCTCGTCGATGACCAGCTCGATCGTTCGATCTAAGCGCAGCCGAATCCTCGGTTCTTCATCCAGCGAACGAATGAAATAGTACACGTATGGATCCTCATCCAATCCATCCTGCGATGACTTCACCCCTGCGCGGATTGATTCTACCAAATTGTGAAGGAACTCAGGGGCCTCGTAGAATATGGCATTAATCTTCGAACGTTCATGGAGCTGCGTCCTTAGCTCATGTCCTATTGCCCAATTGTTCCTATCAGCCAAGATACATGGAACCCTTTTCCGCCACAGGTCGTATTTTGGGAGACTGCCTTCTCCGTTGTAATCGATCCCATAGAGTAGAAAGAAGGCGAGTTGTTTCGCAGGGTTGTCCTTACACGTTACCTCAGGACCATACTTCCGCCTCCAATCTCTGATCTCAGGAATAATCTTCTCCTCAAACGCCAACTCATCCAGCGTAAGACGACCTCCCGATCCTGGTTCCAATCCAATCGAGGCAAGAAAAGTCAACGTCGCCGTCAATTGCAGGCAGACACTTTCTCTGGGCTGCATGACATAGGCTGGATGCTTCTCATCAGCAGGCAGTTGAATGAATGGTAGATTGTCCCGCTGAGCAATCTTTCCCAACGATATCTTCGGCGGTTCGTCCGGGTCATCGGGCTTGGCTAATATGACACGCATATTCGTTTTCTCACGTACAACTTCGTAACAGTGTATTGTCTCTTCTGTCGTCCCGGAAAAACTGCAAAATATAGCGAGTGTATTCTTGTTAATGTAGTCAGGATTGGGATCATCAGCATGGATAACATCAATCTTGATGGACGATTTGCGCCAGTTGCTGATGATTTCTGCCGCGATATCGTGTGGTGCCCCAGAACCACCTACGCCAAATACGGCCACATATTCTACCTTCTGTTTATGCCTCTTCCTGAATTGCTCTGCGGTTTTGAGAGCCTCTGCTTTCATAGTCGTGATATGGTTCTCCCAGCATCCCAGTCGCTTTAACATGCCTGAGCGATCGACAAGCTTGATAAACGGCTGCCTGGCATCAAGAAGACCGTGAGGGCCCAGTATCCCCAGCGCGGTCTGAATCGCAGCCTGTTCGACACTGCCCGCTCTAATCATTGCCTCGTACTTCTTATGTTCGTGCGCCTCAGGGGTAGTCTCATAGAGAATCCCGGACTGTTCCTCAATTACCTTTTTGATGCCTTCAATAATCTTGCGTCTGTTTGTAGTGTCCGCAACCAGGGATTTGACAGTCTGACGTCTTAGTTGAGAAGAACCATCGACAAGCGCTTGAAGAAGCGAAACATAATGAGGCCTGTTTGTATTGTGTCTTTTCACAACAATTTCTCCTGGAGTTCTCTACATTTCCGTTGGCGGTGGTCCGCGAGACTTCGCCCTCAAGGTCCACTCAGCCAGACTTCGCTGTCGTAGCGGAGCATGATGAGATTGTCTCTGAAGCCGCCTTGGCGGATGCGGGGTTTTTGGCCGGTCAGTTCCTGCAATATCCATTTTGGAAAGTTGGCGCCGGCCTTAATGGACAGCGGTGCACCGCCTCCGAAGCGCGGATTGATCTCGATGAACTTGACCTTGTCGTCGTCGGTCAGGAACAGTTGCAGCGTGACCACGCCTGGCCCGGCCCCGAGTTTCTCAACCAGCCTGAGCCCTTCGGCCATGACGCGGTGGTTTTTGACCACCTGTCCCTTGCTCACCTCGCCGGTCCGGACCTCGATGCGCCGTCTCGGAATGACACAGCGAACCTTCCCGGCGAAGTCTACATAGACGTCGCACGTATGCTCGGTGCCTTTGACAAGCTCCTGGCAGATCGCGTTCGGTATTCTTTTGGCGTAGAAGGCCAGCTCCCTGCGATTGTTGACGACGGCGTTTCCTCTGCCGGCATAGCCGTCCCAGGGCTTGAGGAAGCAGGGCCAGTTGATTCTCTTCCTCGAGAGTGCTGAGCGGACACTCATCGTCAGGGCGGTGTCGAAGCCGTTCTTGACCAGGAACCGGTACGTCTTTCGTTTGTCCTGGCAAATGTCAATCACGTCCGGATCCGAGACCAGCACGCGACAACCCAGCGCAGCGAATCTCAGCTTGTTCTGCGCCAAGTCTTTCAGGTCCAGATCAACGGTAGGAACGAGCAGCTTCACGTTGTTGGCCCTGACGATCGACAGCAGCTCTGCGATATAGCCGGCGTGTGTGGTCGGCCTGACCAGAAAGCGCTTGTCGCACAATTGCAGGGCGGAGCTCAGCTCGGTCGTATCCGTTCCCAGAAAGGAAGCGTCGATCTTCAGTTGTCGCGCTGCCCTGCGGAAGCTCTCAAGCAGTGAGACGCGTCTGCCGATACAGGTAAACAGAACGCTGACAGTATTTACGGTTTTCGATTGTCGATTTTCGATTGTTTATGGTTCCTTAGTACGCATGTATCAGCACGTATTCTCATTCACAGAGGAGAATAGTCAATATTTAATTCTTGCGTGCCAATTCTTTTGACATTTTGGCTGCTGGGCTCTAAACTAACCGGTTCTTGTGAGTACAGGGTACAATTTATGAGCCAATGGAAGAAGAGAGTTGAGAACAAGGACGTCGTCGTCGGTGTTTTGGGGCTGGGCTACGTTGGCCTGCCTTTGGCTCGGGAGTTTACTTCCGCGGGCCTGAAGGTCATCGGCTTCGACATCGATCGGATGAGGGTCAAGATCCTAAACTCTGGCCGGAGCATCATCAAGCACGTCCCTCATTCCCAGGTCCGGCGGATTGTCAAAGAGGGCCTTTTTCGTGCCACGAGCGATATGGCTGAGCTCAGAACCGCGGACGCCGTCCTGATCTGCGTGCCGACACCGCTCACGGAGAACCGTGACCCGGATATGCGGTTTGTCGTCAGCAGCGCCAGAACCATTGCCAAATACCTTCGGCCCGGCCAGTTGATCGTGCTGGAGAGCACAACGTACCCCGGCACGACCAGTGAGCTTTTGGTGCCCATCCTGGAGAGCAGCGGCCTGAAAGCGGGCAAGGATTTTCACCTGGCCTATTCGCCCGAACGTGAAGACCCGGGCAATCAGGAGTTTACTACCAAGACGATTCCGAAGGTTGTCGGCGGCCTGACAAAGAAGTGCCGGGATATGGCCTGTCAACTCTACGACGCGGCAATCGTGCAGACGGTTCCCGTATCGAGCCTCGAAGCAGCGGAAGCGGCCAAGATTCTCGAGAACGTGTATCGCTGCGTGAACATTGCGATGGTCAACGAGTTGAAGATTGTCTTCGACAAGATGGGCATCGACGTCTGGGAGGTTGTCAAGGCGGCGAGCACGAAACCGTTCGGCTTCAAGGCCTTCTATCCGGGGCCAGGGCTCGGCGGTCATTGTATCCCCATCGATCCGTTCTATCTGACGTGGAAGGCTCGACAGTATGGCATTCCGACGCGGTTTATCGAGCTGGCCGGCGAAATCAACACCAGTATGCCGCAATACGTCGTTACCAAGACGATGGAAGCGCTGAATGAACGAAGGAAAAGTCTCAAAGGCTCCAAGGTGCTCGTGCTGGGCCTGGCGTATAAGAAGGACATCGACGATCTGCGGGAATCCCCTTCGATCGAGCTGATCGAGCTGCTCAGGAAGAAAGGGGCGAAGGTGGATTACAACGATCCTTACATTCCCAAGACGCATAAGCAGCGCCAACACGACCTGAAAATGGTCAGCAAAAAGCTGTCGGCCAAAATGCTGGCTGGCTATGATGTCGTGGTCATCTCGACCGACCATAGCGACTATGACTATGACCGGATTGTCAAGAGCGCCCAGCTTGTGGTTGATGCCCGAAATGCGACGGCGGCGGTTCGCGGAGCCGCCAGGAAGATTGTCAAGGCGTAGGATTTTCACTGGGGTTTCAATGCAGGTCCCAATTCTGGATTTGAAGGCACAGTACAGGACTATCAAGGACGAGGTCAGCCGGGCCATCAGCGATGTCTGCGAGAGCCAGGCTTTCGCCCTGGGTCCGGCCGTGGCGGAGTTTGAGAAAAGCGTCGCCGCGTATTGTGGCGCCACGCACGCAATCGGTGTCTCAAGCGGAACGGATGCATTGCTTGCCAGCCTGATGGCACTGGGCGTCAAGGCGGGCGACGAAGTCATCACGACGCCTTTCACCTTCTTTGCCACGGCGGGCTCCATTGTCAGAGTGGGGGCGAAACCGGTCTTCGTGGACGTCGATCCGGACTCGTACAACATCGACCCAGCCGGCATCGAGCAGCGCATCACCGAACGGACGCGGGCCATCATTCCGGTGCATTTGTTCGGACAGTTGGCGCAGATGAGGCCCATCATGGAGATTGCCCGGCGGCACAACCTCGCCATCATTGAGGACGCCGCCCAGGCGATCGGCGCCAGCCAGGATGGCGTGAAGGCCGGGAACTTCGGCGACTGCGGGTGCTTTTCGTTCTATCCGACCAAGAACCTCGGCGCCTTTGGCGACGGCGGCCTGGTCACGACGAATTCAGACGATCTGGCCGAGCGGATCAGGGCGCTTCGCGACCACGGGCAAAAACCGCGATACTTTTACCGGGTCATCGGCGGCAACTTCCGCCTGGACGGTATCCAGGGTGCCGTGCTGAACGTCAAGCTCAAGTCCCTTGACCGCTGGAATGAGAAGCGCAGGCATCACGCCACCCTGTACGACCGTCTCTTCGCCGGCTCGCCGGTCAAAGCGCCCAAGATTGAAACAAACAACGTCTGCATTTATCACCAGTATACCGTTACGGTGCCCGAACGCGACCGGCTGCAAGAATTTCTGGCCGAAAACGGGATTGGCTCGGCGGTGTTTTATCCGAAGCCGCTGCACCTGCAGGATTGCTTCAGCGAGCTGGGCTATCGCCGGGGGGACATGCCGGTTGCCGAGCGGCTGTGTGACGAAGTGCTGTCGCTGCCGGTGTACCCCGAACTATCGCCGGAGCAGGTTGAACGTAGCGCTGAGACAGTGCTCAAGTTTTATGGTATAAGTTAGGAAGAAAAGATTTGTTAAAGGTGAGTGAAAATCCTCCGATCGCTTGGCCGGAGGTCGAATCCGTTCGCGAGTTCACGGGCGAATGGTGGGTCGTGCATACGAAAAGCAGAAACGAAAAAGCCCTGGCCCATGACCTGATCCGACGAAAGATAAGCTACTTTCTTCCGATGAGCTGGCACGTCCGGCGTCGGAGTCGAAGAACGATACGGTCGCTGCTGCCATTGTTCAGCGGGTATCTGTTCTTCTGTGGCCGGGAGAACGACCGGACCGAGGTGTTACGGACCGATCGCGTGGCGAATCTGATCACAGTGAAAGACCAGGAGAAGCTGCTCAACGAGCTGTTGCAGATTGAACAGGCCCTCAGAGCCGGTGCGCCGTTGGTCCCGCACAAGTACGTTCGAGCCGGCCAGAAGTGCAGGGTGATTGCGGGGCCGTTGCTCGGTCTGGAGGGTGTGGTCGTCACGACCAAAGGCGCCACGCGCCTTGTTCTGCAGGTCGATATGCTGGGCCAGGCGGCAAGCGTTGAGATCGATATCGATATGATAGAGACCTTTGATTGAGATGACGTTGTCATTCTGCGCAAGCTGTTGAACAGCGGGAGTAAGTGAGATGCAGATTTGTGTGGTTGGTGTTGGGTATGTGGGACTGGTGACGTCCGCGTGCCTGGCCGAGGCAGGCAACCGTGTCGTATGTGTGGACAACGATAGCGAGAAGCTCGCCGGCTTGAACGCCGGCATCGTCCCTATCTACGAGCCGGGCCTGACCGAAATAGTCACGCGCAACCGGAAGCTCGGGCGCCTGCACTTCACCACGGATCTGAAGGATGGGCTGGACCATTGCCTGATCATCTTTCTTGCCGTCGGCACCCCGTCGGCGCCGGATGGTTCGTCCGACATCTCGGCTGTCCTTTCCGTGGCCGGCGATATCGCCGATAATATGAGCGAATACCGCATTATTGCCACAAAGAGCACCGTGCCGGTGGGCACGCACAAGCAAGTGACGGATCTAATCAGGTCGAAGACGGACACACCCTTCGATTATGTCAGCAATCCGGAGTTTCTGAAGGAGGGCGCCGCCGTGGAGGACTTCATGCGTCCGGACCGGATCATCATCGGGACAACGAGCCCAAGTGTCCGGGCCGTTATGAAGCAGGTATACGGTCCGTTTATGCGAAGGCAAAACCGAATCCTGTTTATGGACCCCGCGTCGGCGGAAATGACAAAATACGCGGCCAATACGATGCTGGCGACCCGTATCTCATTCATGAATGAGATCTCGGCGCTGTGTGAGAAATTGGGCGCGGATGTCGAGCAGGTCCGGCAAGGGCTGGGCAGTGACTCGCGGATTGGGTCGGCCTTTCTGTTTCCGGGCGTGGGCTTTGGCGGCAGTTGTTTCCCGAAGGATATTCGGGCCCTGATCCATACCGGTTCCGTGCACGGCGTTGAAATGGCGATAGCCAAGTCCGTCCAGCGGGCCAATACCGATCAGCAGGAGCGCTTCGCACGGCGCATGGTGGATTATTTTGACGGCCGCCAAGACCGGACAACCATCGCCGTGTGGGGACTGGCGTTCAAGGCAGGCACGGACGACGTCAGAGAATCGCCGGCGATCTACTGCATACGAAAGCTGCTCGATTGTCGGATGAAGATCCGGGCTTACGATCCCGAGGCAGCCGGCCCGGCGGCGGCGGCTTTGGGCGGCGCGATCGAGACCTTCCAAAACGGATACGACGCCCTTGACGGCGCCGACGCTCTTGCCATCTTCACCGACTGGCAGGAGTTCCGCAATCCCGACTTCAAGACCATAGCGAAGAGACTGAAAAGCCCCATCATCTTCGATGGGCGGAACCTCTACGATCCCGAGGTGGTTGCCGAAGCAGGAATCGAATATCACAGCATCGGAAGGGCTTCTGTTTGAGAAGTTCGTTTGTCCGAACATGAGAATAGGCTTATGGACATCGTAATTGTCATCAAGAGTCTGGGCATACTGTTCGTCCTTATCGGGATTGCGTACGTGCTCAGGCCCGAGATCATCAAGAAGCTAATGGGCTTTTTCAAAAAGGGCAAGCGCATCTATGTTGCCGGGCTGATCAGATTCGCCCTGGCGGTTATTTTTTTGCTCGCTGCCACGCAATGCCGCAAGCCCAAGGTTGTCGGCGCCTTCGGGATTCTCTTCCTGCTCTCCGGCCTCTTGATCTTTGTGCTCGGGCCGGAGAGGATCAGACGAATCTTCGACTGGTATGAGGAACAGCCAGCTCTGGTTTTCCGGATTATCGCCTCGGTCATTATTGCGGTCGGGGCCGTCATTATCTTCTCGGCATGAACCTGAAGTCGCAACAGCCAGCACGCGGGAGGCACAGATCACATGAAAGTATTGGTAACGGGAGCGGCTGGATTCATCGGTTCACATTTGTGCGAACGACTTCTCCGGGACGGCCGGATGGTCGTCGGCGTTGACTGTTTCGATGACTTCTACGATCCACGGATCAAGCGTCGAAACATCAGCGGCTGTTTGGAGGATGAGAATTTCCAGCTTATCGACGCTGACATCCGAGACCATGCCGCCATGGATCAGGCAGTCGGTTCCGGCGTGGAGGGCATCGTACACTTGGCCGCCCGGGCCGGCGTCCGTCCCTCGATCGCTCAGCCCGTGCTCTATGCGGATGTGAATATCAACGGAACGATGGTCCTGCTTGAGGCTGCGAAGAAGCATGGAATTGACAAGTTCATCTTCGCCTCAAGTTCAAGCGTCTACGGCAATAATGAGAAAGTGCCCTTCTGCGAAGACGACAACGTCGATTTTCCAATCTCACCCTACGCGGCGACGAAGAAGGCGGGCGAGCTGATCTGCCACACCTACCACCACCTTTACGGCATGTCGATCACATGCCTGCGTTTCTTCACCGTTTACGGCCCCCGGCAAAGGCCCGACCTGGCCATTCACAAATTCGCACGGCTCATCGAAGAGGACAAACCTATCCCCGTTTACGGCGATGGGTCTATGATGCGGGACTTCACCTATATTGATGACATCATTGACGGCACCGTAGCGGCGATAGAAGAATGTGATGGCTTCAACATCTACAATCTCGGCGAGTCGCAGCCAATTGCAGTTAATGATCTCATCGCTGAGATCGAGAAGGCTCTTGGCAAGAAAGCCGTCAAGGAATATTGTCCACGGCAGCCTGGTGACGTTGAACGCACGTACGCCGATGTCTCTAAAGCCGCTAAGGAATTAGGTTATCAACCCTCGACACCGATCCAGGATGGACTGGCCAAATTCACAACCTGGCTGAGGCAAAGTACGTGACAAACCTTCATCGTCTTTCGAGGCTATACCGCCCGTCATCTCACATCACATCGCGAGACCGCCCAGAAGGCCAGTCCGGCCAGAACCAGATTCCATAGCGAAAGCCCGGCCAAATCCAGAGCCGCCTCCTGGATGTTGTGAGCCAGGTTCGGGCTGCGTTCGATAAACTGGGGAAAATCGGACATATCGCCCTGATACTCTTCCGGATGCGGTGAGCTGATGTTGATGTATTTGCCATTGACTGTCACACTCGTTCCGAAAGACCAGTGAGAGACTCCCACAAGCTTGCCAAGTTTCTCCAGAATGTAGTTATCGTAGATTGCCGAATACGTTTCGGCATCCTTCAGAAACCGCTCTTCACGTCGGGGTCCGGTATCGGCCAGGCTCTCGGAGGCAAACTGGAACAAGGCCGTCGGGGACAGCCGGGAGAGAGTTCGCGCCATCGTCGCTCGACGCCTCATGGCATTCTCATAAACCGCATAATGATTACGTACTTCTTGCTGCCCTTCTTCGAAAGCGCGGTCTGTTTCGGCTTTGATGGCCTCTTCGTTCGTCAGCTCTCCACTTTTCACGCGATCTTTGACTTTGTCTATTCTGCCCCAGACCTGCTCTTGAAGAATGGATCTGACTTGCCTGGCGGTTTGGTACTCACTCGGAACATCTGCCAGTCTGTCCGATAAAATACCCGAGAGATTCGGAACAACGATCACAAAGAGAATCCATGCCGCCAGCAAAATCAAAAGGACCACGGAGGAACGCCCGACCAGAGAGGAAACAAACAAACCCAAAAAGGCAAAGATGGAAAGATAGAAGAAAACCAGCAGAATCATCAGGCCGATGCGTGGGACGAGCGTCAAACTCAGCGCTTCGGGCATAAAGATGCTGACAATCACCAGGCTGATAAAACCGCCCAGGATCAGGGGAATGCCGATCGTGAGGATAATCGAGAGGTATTTTGCGAGCAAGACCTGATTTCGCCTTAGAGCATAAGACAGGATCAGGCGTAGCGTGCCGATTTCTTTTTCGCCGGAGATTCCTCGAAATGTCAGCAACAGGGCAAACAGGCTGAAGATGACTTTGATAATGAACGCCCAGTCCAGTTCGGGAACAAACGGCATCTTGAAGTTCTTCTGTGCGGCTGCCATGGGAGTCATTCGACCCTTGGGTTCGAGTCTATAGCCGAGAGGCTGATGTTTCGATCCGCCGTCAGCCAGAAGCACCAGTGGGCTCGGGCGCATGGGCAGAGAAGTTTCTCTCGTGCTGTGCCGATGTGCCATCGACGTCACGACATTAGAATACCGTCTCATCTGCTCGCGGTGTTTTTGAACGGAAATCCAGCCGTTCACACTGAAAAGAAGAATACTCAGGATGACCAATATGATGAACTGAAGGCTCTGAAGATGCTCCAGAATTTCTCGTTTGATGACGGTGGTCATAAGCTCAGCCTATATCTTTCTTTATGAAAACCATGTGCGCCGTAGCGAAGAAGACGACACTGAGCAGGAACAGAACGATCCACTGGTGAAGCGTCTGGGCGATACTTTCGGCGGCCGACCGTACCGCATAGGTAAATTCCGGAAGTTTGTATTCTTTATGCGCGTCAATGTCCGTGTAGCGTAGAGCCCATTTCTCTAAATACTTATGCCAATGTCGTTTGACGCCTTCCATGAAGCTGTCGAATTCACGAATATCCGTTCCGGCCAGCCGCTGCATAACACCGTCCAGTAAGACCGAAGGGGAGCAGATCGCGATATGCTGGGCAAGGCGCATCTGGCGTGTGAGCTGCTGGCTGTATTCGTTATCGACTCGGTTGTAGAACTCCGCTCGCTGCGCGCTTACTTCAAACCATTTTCTACTCAGCTCCTGGTCACGTTGACCTGATTCGACCATCTTTTCAAATGCTTGCCAAGTCTGATCATATTCCTGCTGATAAGGTTCGAAAAGACCGCGTTTACGGTCATCAAGTTCTTCCTGGCTGGGCAAGTTGAATACATGCCGGGACAAAATGATGCTGATATTGGGATAGACGACGATGAGGATGATCCAGATTTGCAAAAGGACCAACAGCGCAACCGACGGGCGGTTAAAGATCGTGGAAATCATAAGGCTTAGAGTGAAAAAGACGCCTAGATAAAGAGCAGAGATTCCCCACATTGCAAGGATTTGGAGCGACAGGTCCCAATTGAGTGAAATGGCTGGATGCAAGACTAAAACCAGCACCGCAACGAGAGTCGCGATGGTTAGCGCGCCCAGCACGACAAAGAAGCCCCCCAAAAACTTTCCGAAGAGCAGTTGACCTCTCGATAGAGGATTGGCTAAGGTTAATCGGAGCGTGCCCTGGACTCGCTCTTCTGAAATGCTGTTGTAAGCCAGGAAGATGACCATCAGACTTAAGACAACGCGGACCACGAAAGCAAAATCGACACAGGCAAAGCCGGAGACATAGCGGTGATGTTGGCTGGCAAACTCGCCCATATATCCCGAGGTCTGAATAGGCAAATACAAGAAGTTAATCTCGATCCGGCTTCCTAATTCCCGATCCTTGCCCTGGACGAGGGTGCTGAGGACCTGCGGCTTGCGAAAGATTAGAACGCTGATACCTCGTCTTTCGAAATTTTGTATGGCATCCAGGTAATCTTGCTGCCTCTGCTCGTAATCGCCGATGTTGATGAATGTGCTCATGCCGACCAGCACGACGGTGAGCCCAAGCCCGATGAGGAACTTCGAGGACTTCAGATATTCTAATATTTCACGCTGGATAATCGCCCTCAGCATAAGAGTCCGTCCAAACTCAAAATATCGCCCTTCCATTCGATCTCGCCATTATGCTATGCATACTATGCAACGTCAACTAATAATCGAAAAGTCGAAAATTTGGTTTAGCATGTTTTCTGCCTGTCGTCTTTCAATGCCATGCTCTGTCTATCTAGTCAGCGACGGAGCTACAGATTCGTTAAAGAAAATGCTTCCAGCAAGAAAAAAGCAAGAAAATAAATTCAAAATCCCGTTTGAGCTCCCGCTCCAGATCACCGAGAAGGCCTGCGAGGTTATGTTTTGACGACTGGGCCGACAACCATATCAAGAATTTACCGAAATACCTTGAAAACGATCTATGTCTTCACTATGATTTGCGGCGTTTGAGTGACGTAAGATACGGAATTTGGATGCGACCCATGTGCCACTGGTAAGGAGAACGCAGAATGACCGACGAAAAGAAAGCCGATTTAGCCGGCCCGGGGATTGGGGACTACGCGGAGCTCGACAAGATTCTGCCGCAGGAATATAGTTCTCTCTTGAGCCCGAAGGAGACTCAGCTTGCGACCTACGCCGTCAAGGACTATATTGAGGAGAACCTCTGCAAGGAGCTCAATCTCATTCGCGTGACGGTCCCGCTGATCGTGGACGTTGAGAGCGGCGTCAACGACCTGCTCGACCGGGACGGCTCACGGACCCCCATCCAGTTCCACATCTCAAACGACCGTGACAAAAACCCGATTGATGCTCAGGTCGTCCAGGCCGCCACGAAGTGGAAACGCATGGCGCTGAAACAATTCGAGATGAACATCGGTGAGGGCCTGCTGACCGATATGCGCGCCATACGCAAGGACTACTTCCTCGACCACGACCACAGTGCTTATGTTGATCAGTGGGACTGGGAGCTGGCCATTACTGCTGAGCAGCGCAACCTGGACCTGCTGCGCGACGTGGTGCGCAAAATATGGAAGGTCCTCAAGGGCGCCGAGACGCACGTCCAGGAACTTTTCCCACAGTTGAAAAGCGACAGATACCCGGATATGCCCGACGAGCTGACCTTTCTCCACGCTGAAGAGATCCTCGAGCGATTCCCCGACCTGCCCCGCAAGCAGCGTGAAAACGCGATCCTGCAGGAGTACCCCGCGATCTTTATCATCGGCATCGGCTGGGTCCTCGATGACGGCTACCCGCACGAGATGCGTGCGGCGGATTACGACGACTGGGTCACGGAGACAACCAGCGAGGACGGCCGGCCCATGCACGGCCTCAACGGCGACATTCTCGTCTGGAATCCCGTCACGAAACGCCGCCATGAGCTGACCTCGATGGGCATCCGCGTCACGGCCGAAACGCTCAGGAAACAATTGGAGTTTTCAGGCCAGCTTGACTTCCTAAAGCTGCCCTATCATCAAGCGATCGTCAACAACGAGATTCCGCTGAGCATCGGCGGCGGCATCGGCCAGTCCCGCACGTTTATGCTCATTTTGAAAAAGGCGCACATCGGTGAAGTCAGCGCCACGGTCTGGCCGAAAGTACTCAAGGACATGTGCAAAGCGAAGAATATCCATGTGATCGAATAGAGCCAAACAGGTGTCAATCATGCAAGCCGAAGCCATTACCGAGAAAGATCGCAAGCTGGCTAAACAGTGCCTTGAATGTCCCCTCTGCAAGCGGGCGCGCGCCAAGCAGAGGGGCCTCATCTTTTGGTTCGTCAAGAAGCTTGAAGGGAGTATCTGCCCCGCCTGCAAGGCCTACGAAAAGGTCTACCATCGAAAGGCCCACGAACCCATGCCGGCAACCGACGAGACACCCTCATCCAAATAATCGGCAATTGAATGCTTTCAATTCATCTCAGGCGTCGAACTGCTATGCGAAGGCGACAAAGATGCGCCTGGCGTATTGGCTGCTTTCTTGAAAGGCTTCGACGGTGCTCATGGTTTGGGGCGAGCCGGCTTCCACGGCTTGTTCCAGCACAAGATGCGGCCGGACGTTGATCTCCAACAGGTGCCGGGCTATCGCAGGATAGTCGATGTCCCCTTCGCTGAACGTCTCAGTCCAGACATTGTCTTTCGACTGGCGAAGATGTAGCTCCGTGATTCGTGAGCCGTAGAGCTTGAGCACGTCAAACAGCGCGACGGCCGAGTTGCCTGCGCCGCGATAGACCCAGTGCGCATCGAGGCACAGACTCACATAAGCCGGATCGGTCCCGACCATCATATGGTGGAACTCGCGGGCGGCGTTGCGCAATTCGATATCGTGGTTGTGGTACGATAGGATCAGCCCCATCCCCCTTAGCTCCCGGCCCAATTTCTCAAGCGCCGCCGCCTGGACTTTGAGTTGGGCATCGTTTTTGTTCTCCGGCCCGCCCCAGCGGATCGGGCTCGGATTCGTGACGATGATTCTCGTGCCGATCTCTTGGGCCTTTCGCGCGATAGCCAGGACCATGCTGATACTCTCACCCGCCTTCTCGCGATCGTGCAGCGTGCTATTGACGTAGAGCGAGCGCATCTCAAGGCCGTGCTTTTTCAGCAACGGCCCGAGCCGCTCGATTTCCTGTGGGCTATTGGCGAGCGGCTCGTAACCGTCGAGCCCGCAGGAGGCGAGTTCACCGAGTCCGGCGTCCAGCTCTTTATTGAAATCGCGATTGTCTCGCCTGTAGAACACGGTCCACGGATACTGGTTGCAGGCCAAATGCAGCGTGCGGCGCGTCCTATGCCGCTGCGCTGCGGCGGCTCCCGCTCCCGCCACGAGCGCCCCACCGGCCAGTGCCACATCTCTAACGAATCTCCGACGAGAAATGATATTTTCCCACATAGTCACACGCTCCTATTCAAAGTTCCAGTCCGCTTAAGACCACTGTTGCCAAGGCTCGATTCAACGCCGGCCCACCCGCGGGTTGCCACCCCCCCAAGTATGAACGAGCGGGCAGCCTTCTGCAAGTGTATTTCTTCATACACCTGCCAGATTCGGAAGCACCGGCTAAGAAACCGCGTTGCAGTCGGTGGGTCTACGTGGTAGAATAGAGGCGTGGCGAAGCTCAAGATCTGAAAAGTAACTGCCGATTATGGAGGTTCTCACATGGCACTTGGAAGAACAGAACAAGCATCGAGACGTCATCAGGCAGCAAGAAACAGCAATTCTTGGCACAGCGGACCCGATCCGTGCCCTAAGGCCGGCAGGCGCGCCGCAAGGAGCAAGCGGCACCCCTGGCTGATATGGGTGCTCCCGGTCGCGGGGCTGCTATCCCTCATCTGGTTTCTGATACGTGTCCTGCCCAAGCCTTCCCGGGCGACGTACCCATGCCAACGGCTGGCCGCACCGCTGGCGAGCGGCTTTGCGGCATGGCTCGTCGGGCTGGCCGGTTCAGCTCTGGCCTATCGCCGAGCCGGGCGGCTGCTGCGGAAGTCGCGATATGTGCCGGCCGCGATCTGCGCTGTTGTGGCTGTTGTCATCATCTGGGTTTCAGTCTGCGCAAGCGATAGCCGGTCGGCGGGGGCCGCGCTGTTCACGCCATCCGAGCCGGCAAACAGCCCGATCGGCACGCCGAAAGGGATTCATCCGGGCCGCGTCGTATGGATTCACGACCCCGATGCCACGAGCTGGGACGGCTCGACCGGGAGTTGGTGGGATGACAGCAACACCGACCAGAAAACGGTTGATGCAATGGTCTCTAAAGCCGTTCGGCGACTGACGGGCCAACCAAATGACTCGGATGCGTGGGAGGCGCTCTTTAGGCACTTCAACGAGAGCAGAGGTCTTGGCGACGCAGGCTACCGGAAGCCGGAGAAGATCGCGATCAAAATCAATATGAACCAGGACCGCAGAGGCAATTGGAAGCCGGATGTTGGCAACCCGAGCCCTCATGTTGTCTACGCGCTGGTGGATCAGCTTATCAGCGAGGCCGGTGTCCCGGGTTCCGCGATTACCCTTTATGATGCCACGCGCTACATCGGCGATCCCATCTACAATAAGATCAGGAATGATTCCGATCCGGAGTTCCGAAAGGTGAGCTTTGTGGTCAGCCCCGACCGAGCGCAGAGTGGGCGCGTTGTAGCGGTGCACGACACGAGCAATCCGCTCCATACCAAGGCTGGGACCGCCTATCTGCCGCAGTGTGTGACTCAGGCCAAGTACCTGATTAACCTGGCGCTGATGAGAGCACACACTCTGTTCGGCGTGACGTTATGTGCGAAAAACCATTTCGGTACGACGTACTTCCCAAACGGCGGGGGCTGGACACCCAGATCGCTGCACGAGTACGGCAGCCGACGAGATCCCATGGGCTCGTACAATTGCCTGGTGAATTTGAACGGGCACAAACATCTGGACGGAAAGACACTTCTCTATATGATCGACGCGCTGTACCCTGCACGAAGTCAGACGGGTGGTGTGATAAGGTTTGCCAGTTTCGACAACGACTGGTTCTCCAGCATCTTTGTTTCGCAGGACATGGTGGCCATCGATTCTGTCGGACTGGACTTTCTGCGGAATGAACAGGCATTGAATCCGGCCGTTGTCGATGTGACCGGGAATCCTGACAACTATCTGCACGAGGCGGCGTTGGCGGCCAAGCCTCCGTCAGGAGCGACTTACGATCCTGAAAAGGATGGGACGGCCCTGGAAAGCCTCGGCGTCCACGAGCACTGGAACAACCCTAAAGAAAAGAAATACTCGCGCAATTTGGGAACCGGAGGCGGCATCGAATTGCTGACAGAAGATTGATTGCCGATCACAGCATCGCGCGAATTGGGGTCGGCCATTCTTCTGTTGCACGCCATAGGCAATGCGGTATAGGCTACGCGCTGTGCGCTATTCTCTGGCTCTTTCCCTTTCCAGGGCTTGCTGGGCTTCTACGCGCTCGGTAATATCGCGGATGCTCTCGCGGTGTCCCAGCGAATCGCCTTTGTCGTCGTAGATCGGCTGCCAAGCCATCGCTGCCCAGATGATCTTGCCATCTTTGCGGGCGATCCTGAATTGGACGTCGCTGCCCGTACTACCCCGGCGGGCCGAGCGAAAGGCTCTGAGCATCCGGTCGCGGTCTTCTTCGTAGACGACGGGTGCCGGGTAATCCGACATCGCCATGATCTCTTTGATGCTGTAGCCGGTGACTCGGGTTGCCGCCGGATTCGTCCACAACACCCGGCCCGTCGGACCCACCCAGACCTCCCAGTCATAGGTGTAGTCCGCAATCGCCCGGAAGCACTGGTCCGTCATGCGAGCGACTAATTCGGTGCGCTTGCGGGAGCTGATGTCATCATAGACGGCGACGACGTGTCCCGAAGGCAACCGATACACATAGTTCTCGCGCCAGCCCGCGATGCGTTCATCCTTGTAGATTGAAACCGGGTGATGCTCAGGTGTGCCCGTTCTGTACACCCGGCGGAAGACGTCGAAGAGGCCAAACTGCCTGACGCCGGGAAAGACCTCGGTGACGCTTTTGCCGATCAACTCTTCTCTTTTGATATGTTCGATCTGTTCGGCAGCCGGATTGAAATCCACAAAGACAAAATCCTCGCCGTCGTTTCTCGCCTCATAGATGGCCACACCGCTGCTGACATGATCGAACAGAACCTCAAACTTGGCCTGGCATTCCTCGATTTGCTCCTCGGCGTCTCGACGACGACTGCGAGGCCTTGCCTTCTTGCCGCTATTCGCTCCCATCTTTCACCTCCGCATACAAGATCCACGTGGACGTATACATGCAACTACATACTCCGGCCCCGCTGTACCTGTTCACATGAAGCCTCAACTTCAGCCAGCCTTCATTTTAGACCGGCCCCACCGACCCGGCAACTCAGAAATCTTCCGGCGGCCGTTCTCTTTCCCGGATTTAGACAACAGGGGCCTGCGCCGAATGAATCGGCGCCGGCCCCAGACGGATCCCTGCCCTGGCGGCCGGTTGAGTCACAGCCTACCGCTACCGTTCCAACGCCGGCGGAGACAGCCGGATGTCGTCAAAGTACATCGTCCCCAACCCACCGGGCGCCGTCATGCCGGCTTGGGTGCCCAACCCAATCGCGATCTTATCCACCTCGGTCAAGTTGACCTCCTGATCGGCAAACGCCTGTAGTGAAACCAGCCACTGCGTCCAGGTAGTGGACGTTGCGGCATCCGGGGCGTCATAGGCCACCACCGCAGCAGCACCGACGCTGTTAGAGATTGCCACGTACAACGGCTCGGCGGCGTTACTTGAACTACCCCGAAACCACAGCGACAATTCTGCCACCCCTGCCTGCGTCCAATCCCGCAGGGCTGTTAGTGGCAGCGCTGCCTCCGAGTTCGTTACGCCCGCTTCGTTGGCATACAACAGCGGCATCGACTGAGAGCCGCCATGGACAATCGTCGGCTCGCAATACGGGGGAACCAAGTAGCCGACCTGCGCGCCGTTATCGGGAACGCCGAAGCCGTCGATCCAACTCTGCCAGATGGCTTCACCGGCCGTATCGTCATCGGTATAGCTCTCAAAGTCGTCCACGAGAAGGAAAGCACCCGTCGTGAAGATCCAGAGGGGGCCTTTGGATACATTGCCCTGGCCATCAACTTCATCCACACGCCAGTAATAAGTCGTGTCAGCGTCGAGCAATCCGGGATCGTGGCTTTCAGCGCCCAACGTTATGGAACCTTTGTACTCGGGCGCGCTTGTGTCGGCATTG
>Ga0209427_10000745_pt1 | contig 35761 bp, 31 predicted proteins | sample DeeMarSWOR136_30_FD_187465 | JGI IMG/M metagenome (GOLD analysis project Ga0209427, IMG submission 187465) | Marine sediment microbial communities from White Oak River estuary, North Carolina - WOR-1-36_30 (SPAdes) (version 2) | ecosystem: Environmental > Aquatic > Marine > Intertidal zone >...
TTTTCATATCTTCCCAGACCCTTTTGCGGTTCTCCTCGGAGTAATTCCGCAAAAGATATGCGGTATGATATGTCGGCATAAGCTTTATGGGTGCTCTGCCGAGGCCGGCGTAGTATTCGTGGAACTGTCCCCGTAACTGGCCTATCGACTTGTTGGTGTTTAACAAAGTCCTGGCTGCGGGAGCTCCCAGAGCCACAATAATCTGTGGATTTATTATCTCAATCTGCCTTTGAAGGTGGGGAAAACAGCTTATTATCTCGTCAGCGCGGGGGTCGCGATTTTCTGGTGGTCGGCATTTTAAGATATTGGCAATAAACACGTCGCTTCTTTTTAGTCCCATAGCTGCGATTACCTTATTCAATAGTTGTCCGGCTCTTCCGACAAAAGGTCGGCCCTGGGCATCTTCGTCGGCTCCGGGTGCTTCGCCAACAAAGAGTATGCGAGCATTCGGATTACCCTCGCCGGGTACCGCATTGGTTCGCAGTGACCCCAGGTCGCATTTACGGCATCGGCGAACTTCGCTGGCGATTTTTTCAAGCTCCCCGGCGGCCTCGGCGACAGCCGCATTGTCCTCTTGTTCCGGCTGTTGGGACACCGACTTTTTACCCTTGACTGCAAAGCCGCCGGAAAGAAAATTCTCCATCTCAAGGTGCTGCCGAACGACTTTGTTAATATCCACGTCTTTTTCCATCGCTGCTAATTGTAATCGCATCTCTGAAGTTACGCAATAAAAAAGGACGCTTTTTAACAAGAAGCGCCCTTTAAGAATCTATGAACCAGGCAAATAATGTTGAAGCTCCGCCTAAAGTGAAACTATTTACCTTCTGACATCCCGGAAAAAGATTTTGGTTCAACAGTTACTTTTCTTCAGAAGGTGCTTTGAAAAGCGTCTCTACATCCTTAATCGCCTCCGCATAACACTTGTCAACGCTTTTCACCATTTCATGAGGAACAATCTTTATTTTGCATTTTAAGGAATTAGATTGCTGGCTGAAATAGTCTTCGAGGGCAGCGAAATTTTCCTTGGGAATTTGTTTTCTTTCGTCGATGGGCCGGCACCCAAAAGCTATGTAAACCCGTGTGCCTTCTGGTTCGAGCTTTCGCTTTAGAATATCGACTTGACATGTTTCATCACATCCTGTACACATCATCAGCCCCACCAATTCATCAAACTTTAGCAGGGTATCGCACTTGGCACACTTGAGGTCGAAATGAAATGCCGGATCTCCTTCCATAAAATTCCAGAAATGGTCTTCCTCGTGGCAGGTCTCCAAAGGCGGCTTGTCGTGATAAGTGAAGCACGTTGATATTTTGCCACAATGAAAACATTTTTTCATTACAACCAAACCGCTGGCAACATTAACCATTTTCCACAAGTGAGAGCATTTTTCTTTTTTCACATCTGCCTCACTTTAATAATGAGCCGTGTCTTTGTTATACGAGGCCCTGGTCCAGCATAGCGTTTGCAACTTTTATAAAGCCTGCAATGTTTGCACCCATTACGAGATTACCGGGCTGACCATATTCTTCGGCGGCTTCGTAGCACTGCTTGTGGATGGCAATCATAATATTGTGAAGCCGCTCGTCGACCTCTTCGCGCGTCCAGGAAAGGCGCAGGGCGTTTTGCGACATTTCCAGGCCGGATGTGGCAACACCACCAGCGTTTGCGGCCTTTGCCGGGCCATAGAGAATCTTATTAGCGACGAACTGTTCAATTGCCTGCGGAGTACTCGGCATATTGGCTCCCTCAGAAACAACATAGCAGCCGTTCTTGAGCAGTGTTTTCGCATCATCGCCGCTAATCTCGTTCTGTGTTGCACTCGGGAAGGCGCAGTCGCATTTAATACTCCAAGGCCTTTTGCCCTCAAGATACTCGACCCCGAATTTCTTCGCATATTCCTTGATGCGGCCCCGTCGCACGTTCTTCAGATCCAGCACAAAGGCGAACTTCTCATCGTCAATCCCGTTCGGGTCATAAATTGTACCATTGGAATCAGAGAGACTGACGGCTTTTGCGCCGAGCTGATTGAGCTTTTCTACTGTGTACTGCGCGGCGTTTCCGGAACCGGAGACCGTACATACCTTGCCCTCGAAGTTATCACCACGGGTCTTTAACATTTCTTCAGCGAAGTACACACACCCGTACCCGGTTGCTTCCGTGCGAATAAGTGAGCCGCCCCAATCAAGGCCTTTGCCGGTAAAAACACCCGTGAATTCATTGCGAAGCCGTTTGTATTGTCCGAACATATACCCGATTTCGCGCCCGCCGACACCAATATCACCTGCGGGCACGTCGGTGTCAGGGCCAACATGACGGAAAAGCTCTGTCATAAAGCTCTGGCAGAAACGCATAACTTCGTTGTCACTCTTGCCCTTGGGGTCGAAATCTGAACCGCCCTTGCCCCCACCCATTGGCAGAGTAGTAAGGGCATTCTTTAAGACCTGCTCGAATCCAAGGAATTTCAGGATACTTGCGTTGACCGTAGGATGGAATCTAAGCCCACCCTTGTATGGACCAAGAGCACTGTTGAACTCAAATCGAAATCCGCGGTTAATATGAACATTGCCCTTGTCGTCCTGCCAGGGTACACGGAACATAATCTGCCTTTCCGGCTCTACCAGACGCTCGAGAATCTTGGCCTCTATGTATTCCGGATGATTTTCGAGTACCGGCCCCAGACAATCTAATACTTCCTTTACCGCCTGATGGAATTCCACCTCGCCGGGATTACGTTTGAGGACTTGTTCATAAACGGCTTGGATTACAGTGTTTGTTGCCACTTGAACAACCTCCATTAGAAATTAAGATTTCCATTTTCCACGATTGTTATAATAAGTTAAACTAATAGCGAAAATACATAATTGCCTTGAAAACGGCAGGCAGATACTGTAATATAATATTTTGTCGGCTCGGCGCAAAGGATTAAATAATAATATAATCTATCAGGATAACTTATAATGCATATAGAAACGCTAAAGATATTCTGCGATTTATCTGACTTGCGAAGCTTTTCAAAAACCGCCGAAAAGCATCTTATAAGTCAATCGGCGGTCTCACAGCAGATTGCACAACTGGAACTTACTCACAAGTGTCAACTGCTGGACAGAAAAAAAAGACCAATCGAACTTACAAAGGCAGGCCGGTTACTTTACAAGGCCTCCAAAGATATGCTTGAGAGATATGAACAGTTAAAAAGTGAGCTGAATGCTATGAAATCCACTCCGGGCAGGAGAATAAATGTGGCTGCAATTTACAGTATCGGGATGCACACTTTGCCGGACTACGTTAAAAAATTTATGGCCAGTTACCCCGATGTTAATGTTCATATTGAATACTTTAGCGCCGATAGAATTTATGAGCTGGTTTTGGCCGGCGATATCGATATCGGTCTTGTGGCTGTTCCGAAAAGGGACAACAGACTCGATGTGTATGATTTTGAGGATGAACCGCTGGTTTTGGCCTGCAGCCCGAAGCATCCTTTATCACACGAATCACAGGTCGATATTCATAAATTGCAGTTTGAAAGGTTCATCAGCTTTGAGAAAGAAGTCCCTACGCGTCTGTGGATAGACAATATTCTCCAGCGTTATAATGTTGTTGTCCGCCCGATAATGGAGTTCGATAATATCGAGACCATCAAACGCGCCGTGGAAATAAACTCGGGGATAAGCATTTTGCCGGAGACCGCTATACTTCAGGAAGTTGGCAGCGGAACAATAAAGGCGATTGGATTTTCGAATGAGAATTTTGTAAGGCCGACGGGTATAGTCGTTCGCAAGAACAAGCTTTTGGGCGAGGCCGGCCGATACTTTATCGAGCTGCTACGCAAGAAAACTAAATGAAAAATAGCAGAAAGCGTGTAGGGAGCAGGAATAATATTCAATTTATGACTTCCGATTGAAAATCGGGAATCTTCATACGCAATACGATATACGCGAAACGATATACGAATGCTATGTCAATTAAAGCTGTAATATTTGATTTAGACGGCACGATAACGAAGCCTTACTTTGACTTTGATGCCATTCGCGAAGAAATGGGGTTAGCCAGAGATTCCGGGCCGGTCCTGGAGTCGATGGAGAAAATGACGCCGCAGCAGCGACAGCGCGCTGAAGAGATACTGCATCTTCACGAGAGTCGGGCGGTAACAGAATCAAGACTCAACACCGGTGCAAAACAGACACTTTCGGCACTCCGCAAGGCCGGTGTTCGTATCGGGATATTGACACGAAACAAGCGAAGCAATGCCCTCGCTATTGCACGAAAGCACGGCTTGAAATTCGATGCTGTTGTTGATAGAGAGGACGGGCCGGTAAAACCCGATGCCTTCGGCGTGCTGCGAATCTGTGAGCAATTCGGCGTAAAGCCGGAGGAAACTCTGCTGGTGGGCGATTATCTTTTTGATTTGCTCTGCGCAAAAGCCGCAGGTGCCATTGCGGTGCTGCTGGCCAATCACGACAGGGCCGCCGAATTTGCCGGCTATGCGGACTTTACGATTGAAAAAATCGACCGGATACTTCAAATTATAGAAGATAACAAATAGTGTTTAGAAAGAATGGAAGCATAACAATGGATAAAAAAATAATAACGAAAGTTGCCCTTATTTTCGTGGCAATGGTCGGCACTTGCTGGGCTTGTTGCTGTATAAAAAGTTCAAGCTCGCTGCGTGAGAAAGAAGTAAAGCCAGACCCGGTTGAGGCGGTATTAAAACAATTAAATCAGAAGACCACGGAGCTAAAATCCTACGAGGGCCAAATTGAATACCGATTCAGCCAGCCGCTCTTCGAATCAGAAACGCTCAGGAAGGGCGTTTTGTATTATGCGAGGTTCGACAAAAAAAAGTCGAAGCTTCGGATAAATTTTCAAACACTGAAACAGGATGACGAAAAAGAGCAAAAAGAAATTGTGCAGTTTATCTTCGACGGCGTCTGGCTTACTCAAATTGACTACCAAATCGAAGCCGTTAAGCTTTATCAATTGACCGACCCAAACGAATACAAAGATGCCAATGAACCCAAAGACGCCTTTGAGCTGGTAAGCAGAAATTTTCCCATAATCGGCTTCGCTAAAATAAAAGATTTGAAAAGACAGTTTGAGATAAAATTGGTTGAGCCACAAAAAGAAGAGCCGAAAAATTTAATTCATCTGCATTTGAAGGTAAAAGCCGATTCGGCTTATAAGGATGACTATACACACATCGATTTCTGGATTGATAAGAAATTGGGCCTGCCGACAAAAATAGTTGCCATCTCCACCGAACAGGATATTCATCAGATAAAACTGCACAAGCCGAAGGTCAATAAAAAGCTGGATACGAAGGTCTTCGAGTTTAAGATTCCCGAGGGCTTCGGCAAGCCGGAAATAATCCCGCTTAAGAAAAAGAGCAAATAGACGCCATTGCGAGGTCGTCATAGGCGGCCGTGGCAACCTCAGGCAATTTCAAATAAGAACAGACGGCGAATAATTATGAACACTTTTTGGCTGAAAATCGCAGGGCTTGCGGTTTTGGCTGTGGGCCTCATTATTCTGGCAAGTGTTTTTTTGCCTTCTGAACCAAAGCCGGAGAGTGAACGGCAAGTGCAGGATGTTTGCGATACCGATTTGCGGCCACAGCCTAAGGTTAAACCGCAGGCAGAAGGAGAGGATAGACCCAATCCCAGGGTCGATTACGTTGCCAAAATAAACGAGCTTGCAAGAGCGGGGCGAGATGAAAGTCTTAATGCAGCACCTTTTTATCAAAAGGCCGTTGAGCTATATGTTGAAATACCGGAAGAACTAAAGAAGCTCGACAAACAGGCATGGCCTACGGAGCTTTCTGCCAAGGAGCAATCGTTATTGAAAGAATGGGTGCAGTCGAACTCGCAAGCCCTGTCGCAATTGGAGCTCGGAACGAAAACACCATATTATTGGGCGGATAATTTTTCTCCAGACGGCACTGTTATGGCAATTCTATTGCCCGAATTGGCTAAGTTTAGGCAACTCGGCTTTGCAATTACATCGCGTGCAAAACTAACTGCAGCAGAGGGCAACAACGATAAAGCTATGAAGGATATCCTAACATGCTATCGTTTTGGTTTACACCAGAGCGAGCCTGAGTTTCTGGTTGAGCAGTTCGTGGGAATATCCATTAGAGCCCTCGCCTTGGATACTACATTTAAGATTCTTGATAGAACAACAGTCGATAGGGATTTGCTTAGAGCTTTGCAAAGGCAGATCGAGGAGCCTTCTATAGATGAACATTACATACCAGATATGCGGGGCGAGAAGTTAATGGTTATAGATGTCATTCAGAGAATATTCACTGATGAAGGAAAGGGTGGCGGCCAGATACATATGGAATCCGCTAAGGCGATGCTGCCTATGCGGAGCCAGCAAGCACAATCGTTGGAGAATCTTCAACGACGCCAGACGACCGAAGCAGTAGAAAAAGCGTTTGAATACTTTGAATTCGTAGGTCAAAAGACTCCCTGGCAGTGGAAGAACGAGCAAATCAATCCTGAGAAAGAGATTAAAAAAATAAAGGAAAAAAATGCTTTCGTTAAAATGTTTTGTCCGGCTTACGTTAAAGTTGCGCAGTTATTCGCTCGGTGCAGGGCTGAAACAGATGCTCTAATTACAACGCTGGCGCTGCTGCGTTACAAATCAGCCAAAGGCCAATTACCCGCGAACCTTGATGAGCTTGTCTCAGCCGGGTATCTCAAAGCCCTGCCGACCGACCCTTTCAGCGGAAGCCCATTTGTCTATAAACGAATCGGCGACGATTTTATGTTATACAGCTTTGGCGTAGATTGCGACGACGATGGCGGAACCAGGAGCAAATGGGGTATAGGAGAAAAGGGCGGCGACCAGGTCTTCTGGCCCATAGAGCCCATGGAAACGGCGAAAGATAAGGCGAATAACAAATAAGCAATGTCCAAATTCAAGATACTCTCGCTTGTTATAGCTGGTATTTATATACTTATTGCCTATTTTGGAGGCAAAGCGGTTGAGGGTTTTACAGGGATTCTTGGCATCTCTTTGTTGTTAGGATTGCTCTGTATTTGGTTTGGCGATGAGTTGGGAGGAATGGTGGGCGGATACTTAGGGCATGGGCGAATTACTTCGCCGACGCCTGGAGTTGTTGTAAGATTTGTCGGCTGGCTGCTTCTTGTTCTTCTGCCCATTATTGGATATATATTGCATAAATCAATTTACCAGAATCGGTAATCTTTCTGCTTAACTTATTTTTTTTGGAACTGACAAGGAGCTAAAAATGGCAAAGGGAATAGTTATTTATTATTCGAGGACGGGCAATACAAAGGAAATGGCCGAGATAATAGCCAAGTCGATGAACGAGGCTAATCTGCCGACCGAATGCAAGTCGGTCAGTGATGTAAAAGCCGACGATGTGTTCGGCTATGATGCGATAGTAGTCGGCTCGCCGACGTACTACGGCCATATGGCTGGTCCGATAAAGCATTTGTTCGACGATTTGGTCAGCCGACACGGGCAGCTCGACGGCAAAATAGGGGCCGCATTCACCAGTGCGGCAAATATCGGTGGAGGCAACGAAACCACGATTATGGGCATAATAGAGGCAATGCTCATCAGCGGTTGCGTCGTCCAGGGCGACCCGCAGGGCGACCACTACGGCCCCGTATCCATCGGAAAGCCCGATAAAAGGGTCCGGCAGCAGTGCGTACGCCGTGGCCGGAGAATCGCAGAACTGACTAAAAAACTCGTGCCCTGACAGGGCACGGCTTCGCCTCAGAGTCTGCAGCGAGCTTGCCGAGGGGGATGACGGTAGAAATCGCTCAGAATGGCAAAAAATAAATATTGATTTTTTTGCAAAAAAGGCATTTTTCTTTGACAAAACACTTGTGGCCAGTTAAGTTTTTACCGATTTTAAGCCATAAACAGCAATTTTAACCCCCAAAGTGGAGGACTACTCGATGCAAGAGTACGAAGACCTTAAAGCATTGATCGCTGAAATTGAAGGCGACATCAACAAAGCCGAAGGCGGAAATAAGGCAGCAGGGACGCGGGTTCGCAAGCAAATGCAGAAAATCAAGCAGGCTGCTCAAGTTGTTCGCAACCGCGTTCTTGAAATCAGATCAGCCCAATAAATTATCACAGGCATTCGTAAGCGCTGAACGCTGTGCATATTTCGGCTCGGTCGCGGTGGGCTAATTGATTTGGCGTGTTAGAAGTAAACAGCCGCTGTTTGTCCTGCTGATAGCGGGGACTTCTTACAGGGCCTACCGGGACCGGCGGGATGGCAGTACCTTAAATGCGCAGAATGCTTTCCTGTCGAGGTCAATAATGCCGCCGCCATTATTGTTTGATTTATCGAAAATAGACCTGACGGTAAAACCCGTATTCGACAAAGAGGCAATTGGCAAAGCAAATCCCCAGAGATTTGAGATGCAGCAGCTCGACGGCATCCTCTGGTACGATAAGGAAAAGCTTCTGATTCTGGCCTATAAGGATGTAACCGAAAACGAATTCTGGGTTCGCGGGCACATCCCCGGTCGGCCGTTGATGCCCGGCGTAATAATGGTCGAGGCGGCAGCGCAGCTTTCGAGCTTTTTTGTAAAGCTGATTTATGAGCTGAAGGGCTTTATCGGCTTTGCCGGCATAGACTCAGCGAAGTTTCGCTCTGTTGTCGAGCCCGGACAAAGATTGCATCTGCTCGGCCATATTGTGAAATTCAAGCGGAGAAAATACACCTGCAGCATCCAGGGCGTCGTTGGCGATACTATGGTATTTGAAACGGTCGTATCCGGTTTGCTGATTTAAAAGCCGTTTGGTGGTTGAGCGGTAAACGGTTCACTATTTCCGAGTGAAAACATCCGTGTTTTCACAGGCGTCGGGAACCTTCGCATCCTGCTTCGGTTTCACAAATAGCCCCAAGGGGATTCGAACCCCTGTTGCCGGGTTGAAAACCCGGTGTCCTGGACCTACCTAGACGATGGGGCCAACTAAAAATTATTCCATACTGATAGCTTCAGCAGGGCAGGCGTCAACGCAAACGCCGCAATCGATGCAGGTGTCGACGTCAACCACCGCCTTGTCATCAACCATCTTAATTGCCTCGCTCGGGCATTCCTCCACACAGGATTCACAACTGTTGCATTTTTCCTCATCTACTATAGCCGGCATTTACGCAACCCTTTCAGAAAACAGTTCAAAACTTACCAGTAAAAGACGAAATGTTACAGAATTATGATGATATTACAATATAAATTTTTGCAAAATTCCGGAGCGAAGGAAAAACCTGTCAGCGCCGATTTCATTACTCCTGACTAATCGGCAATAGCTTTTCCGGTTCGGTCGCTGGATTTGCCGGTTCCAGGATCTTCGTCCCGGAAGCACCTAATGCAATTGCCATATCGCGAACGAGCTTGCTTGAGTCATATTTGGCTGTCCAGTCCAGGACCTTTCCGAAATTACTGTTCTGGTTTTTTGCCAGCAGATAAACAGCCATCATCCGGACCGGCCAGTGGGTATCGTTCAAATTTTTGGCCGCACCCCTTATTAGCTCGTAGTCCAGCGGCAAAGAAAGGGGCTGAAAGTCAAGCAGGGCCATAGTATCGACCTTAACAACCCAGTCATCGTCGTCAAGGTTGTGAACCAGTGCGGATTTCAACATATCCGGCATCCAGTCGGCATGCATAAATTTATAAGGCGGCTCCTGACCGGCCATCGCGTGCTGTTCTGCCAGAAGGCCGATGAAAAGCTGTGCGGTTTTGATTTTTTGGCCCTGCCGCCCCGCCGACAGTGAATTAAGCCGGTTTTGCAGGAACTTGCCGCTGAGTTCGACGCCCGTGCGCTTCACGAGCACCTTAGCCGGCTTGATATCTCGGAGCCTGTTGGCTATACTGCCCTCGTTGGTGATTACAGGGTCGAGATAAGCCGTAAATTCTATGTCCAGAGATGCCTGCGGAGAGGTAAGCAGTGTCTGCTTAAGTTCGGCCGTAATCAGACGCAGAGGAATTGAGAGACTCCAGCCCGGCTCGACAGGCAAGGCAGGCCTAACCCTGACAGATATCAGGTTCGGTATCTTTTTGGTAAGGTCACCGCTGATAGCGGCATCGATTCTTATGTTGCCGGCAAACAAGCCGTCGTCACTAATTACGAGGGGCTCGGAGGAATTATTTGTTATTACAATAGTGCCGCCGAATTCGCTGCCGTAGGAAAACTCCCTGCCGCGAACCTTTAGCCGGGCTGAAATTAAATTCTCCGGCCTAACGAATGTCGGAACAACTGCTTCTCCGAAGCTGTCTTTTAGCGCAGTTAGAACGATATTCGGGTCAATCGGCGGGATATACTCCGCGCCCTGCCGGGCCAGAATCTCTTTAGCGCGTTCTGCCTCCAGGGCCCCGGGGTCTCTGGCGATTGCAGACTTTAACGTCTCAATTGCCGAATCTTTTTGTCCCTGCGTCAGTTGAATCTGGGCCAGCGTTAAATCGCCGATTTGATTATGCTCATAATTGTCGATAAGCGTCTTGGCCCATTCGGCCTGCTGATTCATCACGAGCGAATAAGCCAAAATAGCCGCTGCGGTCGGCGAGTTGGTTTCAATTGAATAAGCCTTGTTAGCCCATTGAAGTGCTTTATCGGCATCCGGGGAGGCAAAACAATAAAACCAGGCCAATTGTTCGTAGTTCGGAGTCCGTCGTTCATAGTCCACGAGCTCAAGTGCTTTGTCTTCTGCGGACTTTAGTATCTGAGCTGCCTGCTGTTGGTTGCCGATTTTCGCCGCTGCTTTGCCGGCAATTGCCTCCAAAAGTATGTCAAATTCCCCGCTCTGACGTAACTGCTCGACAATTTTAAGACATCTGTGCTGATTTCGTTTAGTATTATAGCTGCTAATCGACCACGGCAGATATATCGAGGCCGGAAGAGGTTGCAGAGGATACAGAAACCGGAACAAATCAGCACAGTATTCGTATGTGCCAGCGGCTGTCTCGTAAAGTTGTAGCTGCTCGGCGTATTGTGCAAATGCAATGGCGGTTTCAATATCCAGCGGATTTTCGCCTAATGTTAATCTTAGATGCTCAAGATATATGGCCGGGGCAAGATGTTCGCCCGCAAGTTCAGCCAGCTTTGCAAACGCCAGATTATTGTATTTATTCTTGCTGTATGCAAACCAGAAAGACTTTGCAGCATTCGGGTCGTCTGTCTTTTCAGCCATCAGCAGGCCGAGCTCCGTAGACAATTCAGAATCAAGAGCATCGCTTTTACCGCCCAGTTTGTTTAACATTTCTCCAAGGAGCTTCTCTCGCTCCTCGCGGGAGTTCAACTGCTCAAGCAAATAATGAACGGCCTCTCGAACCGGCTCAAGGTCGGCTTTATCATTTACATAGTTCTCGAGCAAATTGTGAACGAGCTGCGAATAGTCTCGCTCTGGATGTCGGCAGGCAAGCCTGAGCATTACGGGGTAAACATAGTTGGCTCTGCTGTCTAAGTTCATCGCGGCAGTTAAGAATATAATTGCCTCTTCAATCTGTGCACTGCTGATATCAGGGCAGTTGGCCAGCTCGTATGCTATTTCATAAAATCTTTTGGCAACGGAGGGCGAAAACAGCCGGTCTGAATCCGCAGCACCTTGAGCCCAGACCGACAAAGAACAGCATAAAAGTATCGAAAAAACTAAAAAAAACCTACTCTTTAGCATTCATAATCTCCGGTAAGCCCTCGAAAAACAGTAACTTAACAAATATTTCGGGCAATTAGCCGCTTTTCTTTATGTTTAATGATAGCAGAATTTGGGTATTTTTTGGGATTGACCGCTTTTTTTACCCGTTGCAGAGCTAACAGTCAGTGGTACATATACGAATGTTTTTGTCGTGTGTGCGACCTATTGGAATCACTATCGAACTTTATATCGGCGAAGCCCTTATATGTCAACGCCGTGAGAAGCCCGCTCCGAAGATGTGGTGGTGTCCGTGAGCAGCTTACTTCTAATGCGGTCAAATGCCAGGCGGTTTTTGACTTTCACCTTTACGGCCGGTCAGCAGAGAGAGCATCTTGATATGCAGGAGTTTTGCCGACAGCAGATATACTGCTGCCGCCGAAGGAACAACCGCAGCAAGCCTTAGAATATTAAACCATCTGCTGTCAGGCAGTAGTTTCCCCGTTACAGATATGATTCCGGCACCGGCCAAATACATAAAGACTGTTGCCAGAATTGTCTTGGCTAACGTAACGCCGAATCCATCTAATATCGTATCGGCAACCCGCCTGCGAAGTAAAGAGGCGAGAATCACAACCTGCAGGTAGGAGCACAGCGCTGTGGAAAGCGCCAGTCCTTTTGTCCCCATAAACCAGATAAGCGTCAGATTAAGAATAACATTAACAAACACCGCTATAACTGCGCTACGCATCGGCGTTTTCGAATCCTGCATAGAGTAAAACGCTCTGGCAAGAATCTGTTGAGCAAAGTAACCACACAGTCCCAAGGCATAGAAGCCTAATATTCCCAACACCATAGCCGTGTCTTCATCCGTGAAACTGCCGTGTTCAAATGCAGTTGAAATCAGCGGCTTGGCTACCATTATCAACCCGACCGTCGCCGGAACCGCAACAAAGACGGTCCCGCGTATCCCTTTTGAAATAGTTGCTCGAAGCGCCGCAAAGTCTTTCTTAGCTGCATCGCTGCTCATAACCGGAAATATGGCCGTCGCCAAAGATATACCCAGCACTCCCAATGGTAGCTGATAAAGGCGTTGCGCATAATACAAATGCGACACCGACCCCCGCCACATCGGGTATTCAATCTGAGCGCCCAGAAATTCGAAAAAGCGCCCCTTTTCCTCCGAGCCTGAAAACCACCACGCAATCAGGTCGTCTGCAAGAGTATTTATCTGTGTTGCCGTCAGACCAAGTATCATAGGCCCCATCAGCAGTAGTATCTTCTTGAAGTACTCCGACCGCACCTGCCACGCCGGCCGGATCGAAACGCCTGAACGCCGAAGCGGCCAAATCTGTATCGCTATCTGGACGACACCCGCGACAAGAACTGCAACGGCTACGCAGAAAAGTTGCTCCCGCGCTTGGAGACCAAACATCCAGCCGGTTAACAGGATGGTGCCGATAATGAAAATGTTCAGAACGATTGGTGCCGCAGCCGGCGAGGCAAAATGCCTGTGAACGTTCAGAACGCCGGCCAGCATCGCCACCATACAAACAAACAGCATATATGGCAGCATTATTGAACTTAGTGACAGTATCAGCGTGGTTTCGCTTGTTCGGGCAAAAAGACTGTAATAAAGCCAGATGCCGGCCTCGCCGATGAGCACGAAGGCGGCCAAAACCATAAATAGAACCGTCACGACCGTATTAGCCAGCTTTGCCGCCTGCTTGCGGTCTTTGTAAAGTGCCTCGCTGTAAACCGGGATAAACGAGGCCGAAGCCGCCCCCTCGCCGAAAAGTCTTCTGCTAAGATTTGGAATCTTAAAAGCGACAACCCAGGCGTCGAGCAACTGGTTGGCGCCGAAAAAATGACTGTAGGCGATGTCCCGCAACATACCGAACACTCTACTAAGCGCCGTAAGAGAAGCAATTTGTCTAAAGCCTTTTATCATTGGTCGTTGCTTTTTGTTCGCTGCTCGTCTCTCGTGATTCGTAAAGCTAAATGCGCTTCACGCTTTACGTGCCCCGTTAGAAGTCCGCAGCAAAGATATGGCGGTCGTTCTTTACGTCCTGCTTCTAACTTCTAACGGGGCGTGCTACGGTGAAAGGTCTGCAGCGTCCGACATTATTTAATAATCCGACAGCCGCCATACTGACCAGCAGGCTTGACCCGCCGTAGCTTACTAATGGTAAAGTCAGGCCCGTAATCGGCATCAGCCCCACTGTCATACTCACATTGACGATAACCTCAACTGTAAACATTGCCACAATACCGACGGCGAGCAGTCTGCCGAATGGGTCGGTATTGCTTCCTGCGATTTCCAATCCGCAGCCAATAAAAAGCACATAAAGTCCGAGCAGGCCCAGGCAGCCCCAAAAGCCCCATTGATGAGCGATGACAGCGAAAACGAAGTCATTGTGTCTTGTGGGCAGAAAGTTGTATTTGATAAATGGCCCTCGGCGAAAACCGTAACCGTTCGCTCCACCGGAAGCGACAGCAAATTTCGAACGGATGAGGTGAAAGCCCAGGTCATCATTCCACAGCTTTGTACTGAATTTGCCGCCGATAAGAATGTTGCCCACTGTTGGGTTTTGCTCGGCCTTTTCACGAATCCAGCTACTTTGCAGCAGGATGCTGCTTATTCTTCTTCGCTGATAATTCTCCATCTTGAACCACAGCAGGGGGCTGACGAGAACCGCCATCAGTATTATCAAAAGCAGATGCTTGACCTTTGCCCCGGCCACAAAGAGCATCGTGAACAGAACCGGCATCATCAGTATCACGGTGCCCAGGTCCGGCTCGAGAAGGATTAGCACTATCGGCAGCAGCGTAAGTGCAAACGGTCCTATCAGGGCGCTGAAATTGCGGTAGTTGCTGCGATAACGCAGGTACCACGCCAGCGCAAGGATATAGGCCAGCTTACAGATTTCAGAGGGCTGCACGGAGGGCAGGTCCCGCCCCCCTATTGTGAACGTTATCCATCTGTGCGTGCCGTGGCGTGCCGGCACAAAGGGCAGCTGCACGACATATCTGCCCACCAGCAGCAGGCCCAACAGCAGCAGCACTAAGGCGTATATCCAGTAGCTTATGGCCCCAAACCGCCGGTAATTGACCAGGTTAGCTGCTATGAAGCCAAGGACACCAACCGCAGCGAATATGGCCTGTTTTTTCCAGAGGTTGCCAAGATGGTCGATTTGGCTTGCAGGGCTCGGCTCCGCCGGGTGACCAACCGAAAAAATGGCCGCTATCCCGACGGCAACCAGCGCTAAGGAGGCCGCCAGCAGGCATAGTCTTACAGCTAAAAGTCGTCCTTTGAGAAAATTGTACATAACGGCAAAATACCACAGGGACGCTAAAATTGCATATACGAACTGCAAAATCACAAAAAATTTATTTTTGCAGTAAAATGCGATATCGCAGCAGGTTTGGCCCAAAAATAGCCCAAAAAAGGCCTCTTTGCCAGAATTAACTGTCAAAAAGGCACTTCTTCGTTGTAAGGTCTATATGTCCATTTCTATATGTCTATTTCTATGTGATTATGCCCAAATCTTTAATTTTTTTATATTTTTTTGAATTTTTTTATTTTTTCGCATTTTTTTTCTTGATTTACTCAGCGGCTTATGTTACCTTACATTTAATCTTCACCAACAATAACCTGTGCGTATAGTTTTAAGGCACACATTTTCGCCGATTGGCGAGAAAGGAGGGTGCATAGAGGTAAAAAGAAGTTGTTTTCTGGCCGGCTACTCCTGCCAGCCGGAACGCTTCGTCCACACAGGATATTGAGCAAGCGTAACTGATTAGATGGGAGATTATATTATTAGGCAGGAGCAAGATGTGTATCTTGTGTAGTAAAAACCAAGATGGTGCAGAGTGTGTGACTCTGCGAAGAAGAAAAGAAAGGAAGGTTGAATTATGAAAAAGATTGCTTTTGTTCTGGCAGTGTTGCTGTTCACGGCTCCGGCCTGGGCGACTGCTGTTACTATTAGTGCCACACAGGTGGGCGCTACGGACCAGGTCGCGATTTCATACGTCTCGGACGGGAACCTGCCAAGAGCCTTTGGCCTGGACATCACGGTCACCGACGGGAATATTACTGCCTGTGAACCCAATATGGTAGGTGAGTGCACCGCGGCTAAAAGGGGCTTTGGTATTTTTATGGGCACAATCGTGATTGCCGCGGACGGTACCGTTACCGATTGGGGTACTCCGGTTGCACCGGCTGGTGCCCCGGGTGCCCTTGGCGGTCTTGACACCAATGGCATCACCATCGAAATGGGCTCGCTGTATGTGGAGCCGAACGCTCCGCCACTTGCCGGCGAACTTTGTTTGATTACAATAACCGAGAGCTGCACCGTGAACATTGCCGGCAACGCAGCCCGCTGCGGCGAAGGCAGCGATCCTTTAGGCGTGGTTATGGAAGACCCCACTGAAGCCCCCACTATAGTTTATGTCCCCGGCGACGTGACCTACTCGGCTGACTGCATGAGTGTTGGCCAAACAATCGGTGACATTCAAATCACGGCGGCTGTTTATGCTCTCTGGGTTTCCATAGGTAAGCCTGATATATGGTGCTGCGTAGGCAACAGCAAAGGTGACGCCAATGACGATGGCTACACCAACCCCACCGATGTGGGAGAGATTATTAATAATCTTGGTCAGCCGACCTCAGCGGCAAATTGCCATGCGGACCTCAACCGCGACGGCTACGTCAACCCCACTGATGTTGGGCAAATCATTAATAATCTCGGCGTTTACCACGGTGGGCCGTGTCCGTAAAGGTTCTTTACGGAGTGATTTGTGATGAAAAGTTTTAAGATTTTTGTTCTTTTGGAAGGAGAATAATGATGAAGAAGTTGTTAATTTTAATGTTGGTTCTTGGTTTAACAAATGCGGCGTCTGCGGTTATAGATTATGACCCGATTGCTACGGACTTGGGTGGAGGCCAATGGAGTATCGACATATACGCAACTGGCCCTCCAGAGGCCACGCATCTGGTTGGTACTGGTGAGCTGTTGATTACCATTACGGGCGATGCTACAATTACCAGCGTTGCAGCTCTGACGTATGCCCCGACCCAAACGTTTTGGGACCCTGGGATGGGACTTCTGCACCAGGAGATAGTAGCGGCCGATAGCAAGAGTGGACAATTCGGTGCTTCCTCGGTTTCGACTATGACAATGTTCTGGATGACGATGCCGGATTCACCTCAGGGTAATATTATCGTGACGGTTGGTAGTGGAGCTCCTATTGTAACAGTAACACCAAATAATGCGCCCAATGCCTTTGGTAACACTCTGTGGTATGATGGCTCAATGTCTCACGTGGATCTTGAAGCAACAGGTGGTGAAGTTCAAATACCTGAGCCGATGACGATTGCTCTGTTAGGCCTGGGTGGTTTGTTCCTGCTGCGTCGCCGCAAATAAAAGGCGGCCAGGACCAGCAAAATTGGTTCGTGAAGAGGCAAGTCTTTGGACTTGCCTCTTTTTTTATTCGTTGTAAGAACTCTTATGCCTCGTTCCTGGGGCTGCAAAAAAGCCCTTTTTGCGCTGCGAAAAGGCATTTATCAGGTTTTTTAGATTTTTTGAAGGAAAAGGAATTTTTCCTTGCATTTTGCTGTCGGTTTTGGTATACTACACGCAATCTTTCGGGGGAAAGAAAACTCACAAGTAATGGGGTAAGAAGAAAACTCACCGAATTGTGTATTTTTTGATGCGCAGATTTTGTGAGTATCTGCGGAATAATAGTCGGGAATGTTCTTCGATATATCGTAGCGCTTAAACGCTTTACTTTTGAATACAGCTAATAAGGAACTCGATTTCTGAAAGGAGGTAAGTTAAATGACATAAAGTTGTTTTGGCTTAACGTTATTTCAAAAATTTTGATAATTGTATTTTTCGTAAGGAGCAAGATGATGAAGAATTTGTTAATTTTAATGCTGGTTCTTGGTTTGGCAAATGTGGCGTCTGCGGTTATAGATTACGACCCTGTTGCTACGGACTTAGGTGGAGGCCAATGGAGTATTGATATTCGCGCAACTGATACTGTCGGTTCCGCCACGCATCTGGTTGGTAGTGGCGAACTGCTGCTCACCATTACGGGCGATGCTACAATTACCAGCGTTGCAGCTCTGACGTATGCCCCGAGCCAAACGTTCTGGGACCCCGGGATGGGACTTCTGCACCAGGAGATAGTAGCAGCCGATGGTAAAAGTGGACAATTCGGTGCTTCCTCGGTTTCGACTATGGCAACGTTCTGGATGACGGTGCCGGATTCACCTCAGGGTAATATTATCGTGACGCTTGCAAGTGGAGCTGCTACTATAACAGTAACACCCAATAATTCGCCCAATGCCTTTGGCAACACTCTGTGGTATGATGGCTCAATGTCTCACGTGGACCTTGAAGCAACAGGTGGAGAAGTTCAAATACCTGAGCCGATGACGATTGCTCTGCTGGGCCTGGGTGGTTTGTTCCTCATGCGTCGCCGCAAATAAAAGTCGGCAAGGGCCAGCAAATTCGTTCGTTAAGAGGCAGGTCTTGTGACTTGCCTCTTTTTTTGTTTATTTTACACGCAGATTGTGGTGTAATTATTTTAGATGCGAATACTGATTGTGCGAATTACGCTGGAAAAGGGTTTGTAGAACTAATATCAAACATAGTAGTGTTAGGGCAAGACTATGGACAAAAAATCTCAGGAGTGGTTAAAAGAGACGCCGCCAAGGACTCATAACCTTGTTTATTTGCTAAACAAAATTGGCGTTGAGCCGGCTGAGGCCATCGGCAGATTCGTCATAAAACTCAATGAAGCCAATGTTGTTACAAGGTATCCTGAGAATATAGATAAATTACAAAAAGACTACACACAGGTTGTGGTCGAGGATATGCTTATTAGAAGTAAGGAAATCCTGGGATGGATAAAAAAACAGTATTAGAAATTATATCCTGTTTTAGAAAAGCAGTCGAGTCTCAAGGGATAAAGACAGACAAGTTGATACTTTTTGGTTCTTATGCAACAGAAAAGTATAGAGAAGACAGTGATATAGATGTGGTTGTTATCTCGAAGGACTTCAATAATAAAAGCTACTGGGAAAGAATTGATATACTTTCCAGTGCTATTTACGAGGTATTTCAGCCTATAGAAGCTGTAGCTATGACTCCTGAAGAATGGGAGAGCGGAAAATCTCTGATAGTCGATTACGCTAAAGGCGGTGAAGTGGTTTATGGATAAGAGGGTAATACCATATTATCAAGCAGTTAGTGGTATTGGACGGATTTGAAGTTTTTCTGTCGGGGCCGGCTGTTAAAAACATAACAGAACTGTAAGGGGATTGCTAAAAGGGGTGTCCTTGACTACTGTAAAAGAGGCAAGCTTCTGTCATCTACAGTGAAGGGCCCTGTTTATGTCACCATGTCGGAGTCTGGATTTTTCAAAAGAATCCTGCTGTCAGCCACAACACATCCTTTTCCTTGCGGATAGACAATTAACGGGTTGATGTCCAGTTCGGCGATTTCAGGGTGTTCAGCGACCATCTGAGAAAGACGAAGAATGCAGTCTTTGATGGCATCGATGTCGCAGGGCCAAGCCCCGCGGACTCCCTTGAGAATGCCGTATGCCTTGATCGTCCGTATCATAATCTCCGCACTAATCTCCCACATAGGGGCCAGCCGGAAAGTGACGTCCTTCATCGCCTCAACAAATGTTCCCCCAAGGCCGAACATGCAGATTGGCCCAAACTTCGGGTCTCTGACAGCGCCAAGAATGACTTCCACTCCACGCCTGGCCATTCTCTCTATGATGACACCATCGATTTTTGCCGAGGGCTTATACTTTTTTGCATTTGAAATAATATCTTTGTAGGCCTTTCGCGCCTCCTCTTTCGTCTTGATTTTTAGCCTGACGCCTCCGGCATCAAATTTGTGGACAATGTCGGGAGAACAAATCTTCATAGCCACAGGAAAAACAAACTCCTCCGCTGCTTCAGCCACCTGTGATGAATCTTTGAGCAGAATACTCTTTAAAACCGGAAACCCGTAGCACTGAAGAACTTCGTTCGCTTCTCTTTCAGACATGTAATATCTGTCCCTGCCGGCGAGTTTCTTTTTTATGATTACGGTGGCAGTGTCACGGTCTGCGGCCACTCTGCGCACTTCTCTCTTGTCGAGACTTAATAAGTTTCCGTAAAAGGCCATAGATGACATCGACCTGACTGCGGCCTCGGGAAAAGCGTAGTTGGGAATGCCGTGCTTTTCCAGATGTTGGACACCCTCGGAAACATCGACAATACCCATGAATGAGCATAACACCGGTTTGTTAATACCCTTTATTACGCGTGGGACAATCTGTGCCGTCTCCAGAACATCGGTCATTGCCTGGGGGCTGAGTATTACTATGGCACCATCAACGTTTTCGTCCATAAGAATATGGCGAATGGCAGCTTCGTAACGCTCGTGAGTGGCATCTCCAATCACATCCACCGGATTCTGGATACTGGCGGTTGGTGGAAGCTCTTGTTTCAGCTTCTGTTTTGTTTCTTCCGATAGAGTGGCAATTTTCAGGTTGTGCCGAATGGCGGCATCCGTAGCCATAATGCCGGGACCTCCCGCATTCGTTACGATGGCGATTCGGTTGCCCTTTGGTATAGGCTGTTTGGCAAAGGCAGCGGCACGGTTGAAGAGCTCATAGATGCCCTCCACCCTCAGTATGCCGCTCTGGTAAAAAATAGCATCATAGGCGTTATCGGAGCCGACCAGAGAGCCGGTGTGAGAAGCGGCCGCACGAGCGCCCTCAGCAGAGCGCCCGGACTTGATGGCAAGCATGGGCTTGCGGGCTTGCCATGTGATTTCCCTTGCGGTCTCGAGAAATGCCCGACCATGACTAATATCCTCCAGATACATAAGAATTACATCCGTATCCGGGTCATCTTTGAGGTAGCGAAGCAGGTCTATCTCGTTTACATCGGCTTTGTTTCCGAAGCTGATGAATTTGGAGAATCCAATGTTCCTGCCTTCCGCATAACCGAGCACCGCAGTACAAAGGGCCCCGGACTGTGAAATGAAGGCGATGTTTCCGGCTTTAGGCATCTTCGTTGCAAAACTGGCATTCATCCGAACCTTCTCATCGTTGTTGATGACTCCGAGACAGTTCGGCCCAACCAGGCGGATGCTGTATTTCGCGACTACCTCTTTGAGATAATTCTCCAGCTCTATTCCGTGTCCCCCCACTTCTTTAAATCCGGCACTAACGACAATGGCGCCTTTGACCTGCTTTTGGCCGGCCTCTTCCAATATAGAGCAAACAATTTCGGCAGGAACGATAACGACTGCTAAGTCCACTTCGTCAGGAATGTCCGCCAGCTTGGGATAGGCCTTTACGCTCTGGACGGATTTCGCCTTGGGATTCACTGGATAGAGCACTCCCTGAAATCCTGCAGCGAAGATATTGCGAAACACAGCAAGCCCTACGCTGCCAGGCCGGTTCGTCGCCCCCACTACCGCGATTGACCGCGGATTCATAAGGGATTCAATGTTTTTTATCATGGCCTTCATCGTCTTCTCCAACAAATAGATTCCTGGCATATAATAATTATAACCGGGATTTCCCGGTTACATTATCTGTCAACACTGCTAAACCTCTCGAATTCACTATATTACTTAATTTGCTGGATAAATACAACTATATCAACGGTTATTTCGCCGGTTTTTTCCTCCAAAAAGGCTGACAAAAATTTTTTTCGTGAACTGCTGAAAACCTGGTGTTGTTCCAAATCGGAGCATAATAGGGCTTGAAGCGATAGCTGTTGGGTAAGAAGTTACACTAAAAGTGACACAAATCGGCAATTCAGCACGGTAAAATGCTTTGACAATATCTCGGTAGTTCTTGTAGAATAATCCGTTAGGTCGGTTTATTGCGGGCGTAATTCAGTGGTAGAATGTCAGCTTCCCAAGCTGGACGTCGAGGGTTCGAATCCCTTCGCCCGCTTTCACAGTAAATTTCGTGTTCCTGGCCAAAAAGCACGCGTTGAGGATTGTATATGTATGTTAAAGCTAAACATATTTTCATTGTCGTATTCTGTCTCTTTGTGTTTGCGTTGCCTGAAACTGCTGAGCTAAATGCTCAAGAGGATAACTATATTTCGCTAAATCCTTCCGTTATGCTTCCTGATGGAAGTGAGTTCAAAACTTGGAGTGTTCGAACTGCTTACACCAGGACATACTGTGTTGACCGGAACCATCCTAAGGCTTGCGATGATAATGACGGCAGCGAAGGCAGACCTTTTCTAACAATCAATAAGGCCGCCCAGGTTGTCCGGGCCGGCGAGAAAGTCGTTGTTAAATCCGGCGTATATCGCGAACTTGTTCAACCGCGATTCGGAGGAGAGGGGCCTAATAAGATGATTAGTTTCGAGGCCGCTCTGGCAGCTAAAGTAATCGTCAAAGGTTCGCGAGTCCTTAAATCGGAATGGACAACATCTAAAAGGAATAATGTTTCGTTTTCTCGTAAGTTGTGGATGACGTCGTTACCGGATGATTATTTTGATTTATACAACCCCTTCTTGACGGAAAACGCCGGCAAAGAAGACATCGACCTTATGCCCTGGGCAGCACAGTGGGTGGGCAAGCTGCCGTATACACTAAGCCGCGGTTTGGTGTTCCAGGATGGCAAACGGCTGGTTCAGCAGGCAGCTTACGAGGACCTTGTCAAGCTGCCGGGTTCCTACTGGGTGGAGAAAGAAAACAAGAGACTGCATATTCATCCCTATAAGGGCATCAATCCCGGTGAAGCTATATTTGAAATCACCACCCAGCAGCATATCTTCAGGCCTGCTGTTACCGACCTTGGATATATCAGGGTAAAGGGCTTTATCTTTGAACATGCCGGCAACGGCTTTCCGCGGACAGGCGTCGGCGCCTTATTTACGATGGGCGGCCATCACTGGGTCATCGAAGATAATATTGTAAGGCAGGTAAATTCGGTAGGTATCGAAATCGGTGCACGGACTGATGAGAGCAGGGCGGGGCGCGCTGCGGATAGAGAACGCGCCGAGAAAAGCCCGGGATATATGATTGTCCGCAATAACGAGCTGTACGAGTGCGGTACGGGTGGAATTCAGGGGCTGTTGGTGAAAAATGCACTTGTGGAGAACAACCGGATTCATCATTGCGGCTGGCAGAATGTCCAGCGATACTGGGAAACCGGAGCAATCAAGCTGTTATTAAACCGCGGCACACTCGTTCGTCGAAATATCATTACATATATTGAGGCGGCACCCGGAATCTGGCTGGACTACACCAACATTAACTCCAGAGTCACGCAAAATGTTCTCGCGAATATCGAATCGTGCAACGGGGCGATTTTCATCGAGGCCTCCCAGGTGCCGAATCTGGTCGACCGCAACTTTATCTGGAACGTGCAGGGCAGCGGCATCTATCAGCATGACTGCGACGAGTTGACCGTGGCGCACAACTTTGTAGCTCACTGCACCAAAGAAGCGGTCGAAATGCGTATCTGTCAAGGCCGAATAGTCAACGCAAGGCTGTCTACCTGCAAGAGAAACCGCGTATTGAACAATATCTTCGTCAATGCGCCAAAGGGTGTTTATTTTATCGATGATGATAATCTCTCCGATAACAATATCTTCGTTGATTGCGGCGGCCAATTTGATTTCAATGCTTGGCGAAAGAAGGGCTTCGGACCGAATAGTGTAACGACAAAAATCAATGCCTTCTTCGACCTGAAAAAGTTGAGCTTTACCTGGTCGACCGATGATGAGCTTGCTCTGTTTCCGGGGCTCGAAATCTGTGCAAATGATTTCTTCAATCTTCCCTGGAAAGGCGACAAAGTTCCCGCCGGACCATTTGCCTATCCAGGTTCGAGTCCGATTACGGTGAACCTCGCTGGATTTTGATTTAGGCCTTGTGATATGTCTTCGGGGATCCCGAAACGCAAAAAAATGCGTTTGGGCACCCCTTCTCTTACTTAGGAGCTTAAGATGAAGAGTATATGCGGTTACGTTAAGCCATTTTCGTTCTTGATTCTTCTATTTTTTGTCTCTCCGACCAACGGGGTAGTTCCGGAGAAAATGCTTTGGCCCAGTAACGCATTGACCAAGGTTATGCGCTCGGACCTGCCGCAAGCCAGCGCCAGGGATTTACTTCAAATAACCGCTGCCCGCGCCGAGGTGGTCAGTTCTCAGGCGGTTTTTCGGCCACATAAGAATATAACCGCTGCGTCTGTTAGTATTAGTAATCTCCGGCACGAAAAAGTTGATACGGAAATTGACGCCTCAGCGGTCAAGTTGCAATGGGTGCGATACATCGACATCAATCGCAACACAGCGGGTATCCCCGATGACGAGCTGGTAGCCAGGGCGCCTGCGAGCATTCCCGACCCATTCTGGGAAGGCTCAACCATCCCCGTCAAGGCAAATCAGGCCCAGCCGATATGGATAGAGATTCACGTTCCCGAAAATGCCAAGCCCGGTGACTATACCGGCAAATTGACCGTAACCGCAGAGGCACAATCTTCTGAAATGCCTCTTAAACTGCACGTCTGGAACTTCGAAGTTCCCGGCCAGCGGCATCTGTCAGTGATAAATTGGTGGAACTTCCCCGGATTGGGTTTCAAAAATGTCAAAACCTACAGCGAAAAATACTGGGATTTGCTGGGACAATTTTGTGCATTCCTTGTCGGACACCGTCAGACCGATGTGCAGACCTCGCTCAATTTGATTCAGGAAAAAGGAGATGATAAGCAAGGTTATTCTTATGATACCGGTCGCCTTGAGCGTTACGCCGAAGTAGCATTCAAAGCCGGCATCCGGCAGATACATCTGCATTCGGTTGGCAGGCGAACACAAAGTCTCACCAATCCCGCCAGTCGAATAATACCCAATGAGTCCGGCTTCCGTCGATTGGCAGAATGGCAGAAGGTTATACAGCGCCGGAATTGGCAAAACCGGTTCCTCGTTAGTATTTCTGATGAGCCGTTTATCCACCACGAAGAAAGCTATGCGGCTATGGTTGACCGCGTACACAAGACCGCACCGAGCGTGCGATGCATCGAAGCGGTTGAAGCTGAGTACCTTGGCAAGCTGGATATATATGTTCCCAAACTCAGTCATCTCAACTTGTGGTACCCACGATTCGAGCAGGTCCGGCGCGAAGGCGCGGAATTGTGGTTTTACACCTGTTGCCATCCCGTTGGGCGCTACCCCAATCGCTTTCTGGACCAATCGCTTTTGAAAGTCCGCGTACTGCACTGGCTCAATTATCTCTACGATATGGACGGCTATCTACACTGGGGACTGAACCACTTTGCCGGTGATAATCCCTACACCCAGCAGGCCATCAGCAAAGGGTTGCCTCTTGGGGACCGCGCGATCGTGTATCCGGGTGAAAAAGGACTGCTCGGCTCGTTGCGCTTCAGCGCTATGCGCGATGGCCTGCAGGACTTTGAATATCTCTGGGTACTGGAAAACGAGCTATCTAAAATCAAGAAAAAAGTAGGCCAGGAAGCTTTCTGGCTTGACCCCCGACAAAGGTCGCTGGAACTCTGCCGCCGCGTAATTTGGTCATTTTATGAGTATACACGAGACCCCGATGTGATGCTTAATACCCGTAACGCCATAGCCCGTGAGATCGAGCAGCTCCAGACTGAACCACTCCTGGTGGTCCAGACATCACCGCCGGAAGGTACATTTGTCCCCGCCGGCCCACGGAACATTGGTGTTCGCGGTATAGTACAGCCCGGTGCCAGAGTTACTCTTAACGGCAGCCCCATCCAGAACGTCCGACCCAGCGGATATTTTCTCCAGGCATATTTTATGTCCGAAAGAAATCCGACAATTACAATTACTGTCGAGCATAATGGAAAAAAAAGTACTACAAATCGAACATTTAAATTAACCGATTAGTTCTTGTGAAAAGCTCGCCGATAAGGCCGAGCTTATTATTCCGTTAAATAGTTACCAATTACTCGAAAGGAATAGTTATGATGAGACCAACTGTAAAATGGTCATCGTTGATACTGTTGACAACAGTGTTGTTTATCGCAGGTTTTCCAATCCTGCCGCAAGGTATCGCTCTGGGGGCCGACCAAAACCGTATCAAAGACATCACAGAGATGATTGGCAAAAAGCCGGCAGGTTTCGGCTCACCGATAACCGACCGCAGCGCCTGGAAAAAACTGGCCCGGAATGATTCATTTAAGAGAGTGATTTCTGAAGCGGAAAAGCTCTTGAAAAAGCCCATTCCCGAGCAGACCGACGATTTGTATCTGGACTTCTCCCGTACCGGCAACCGCACCCGCTGGCAGAGAGTTGCCGGTCTTCGCCGCGGAAGAGTCAGCACGCTTGTCCTGGCCGAATGTCTGGAAAACAAGGGACGTTTCATACCGGCGTTTGAGGAAGTCGCCCGCCAGCTCTGCTCCGAACGCACCTGGGTTATGCCGGCTCATGACAGGGCACTTACCAACTTCAGGGGGACAAGCATCGATATCGACCTTGGCTCATCTGGGCTTGCCTGGTCCCTGGCTACTGCCGATTACCTGCTGGCCGATAAACTGAGTCCCGAAATTCGCCGCCTCATTCGTAATAATCTTGAGCGGCGTGTCTTCAAACCATACCAGGATATGGTCCTGGGCAAACGCAGCAAAAACTGGTGGATGACCACGACTAACAACTGGAACGCTGTCTGCCTTGCCGGCGTGACCGGTTCGGCGCTGGCCGTAGTCGATTCACCTGCTTCCCGTGCCTTCTTTGTTGCTGCCGCAGAAGACTACTCCAAAAATTTCCTCAGAGGATTCACCGAAGACGGCTACTGCTCCGAAGGCCTCGGCTATTGGAATTATGGCTTCGGCCACTACGTTATGCTCGGCGAAATGATTTATCAAGCCACCGAAGGCAAACTGGATTTGCTCCAGGACCCCAGAGCAAAACAGGCGGCTACTTTCGGTGCGAATATCGAAATTCTCAACGGCGTCTATCCCGCCTTCGCCGACTGCTCCGTCAGGGCCCGCCCCAATTCGCGCCTTATGTATTATGTCAGCCGACGCCTCGGCATGGCTTTGCGCTCCTGGGAAAAAATCAATCCTGTCTCTCCGGCTGATGCGCTGTATGGAAGTATGATGTACTCCTTTCCTAATTCAGCTTCACGCACTCCCCCTGCTAAAACTGTTTCCCATGGCCCTGGCATCCGCTCCTGGTTTGACAAGGCTGGCGTTCTAATCTCCAGACCGGCTCCGAATTCATCCTCACGCCTCGCTGTTGCCCTCAAGGGCGGACACAACCAGGAACATCATAACCACAACGACGTTGGCTCATTTGTTGTTGTGCTGGGCGACAAACCCCTCCTGCTTGACCCCGGCGGGGAAATCTATACCGCTCGAACATTCAGCAGCCGTCGTTATGAAAGCAACGTTCTCAATTCCTTCGGTCACCCTGTCCCCGTTGTCGCTGGTAAATTGCAGCAAACCGGTAGAAAGGCCCGTGGCCGTGTGCTTCGTCATAACTTCACCGATAGTACCGACACCCTCGTACTGGATATTTCTTCTGCTTATGATGTGCCGGAGCTCAAAAAGCTCGAACGTAAGTTTGTCTATTCCCGCCGCGGTTCCGGTTCTTTAAGCGTGACCGACGAGGTTACTTTCTCCCGCGCCTGTGATTTTGCTACGGCCCTCGTAACCTTCAGTCAATGGAAGCAGCTCTCTCCGTCCTCGCTAATGTTCTACGATTCGGGAAAAGCGCTACGCGTGGAAATAAAAGTCACCGGTGCTGATTTTGAAATCCAGCCTGAAACTATCCAGGAAAATCTCAGCGGCAACAAAAAACCGACCAGATTGGGAATCAATCTCAAAGGCCCCGTGACCAACGCCCTTATTTCCCTTACAATCACCCCAACGGATGTTTAGTCTTATGTCGTGCAATCCTGATAACCTGATATCCGGCTAGTCCGGGTACCTTCGCCTGGTGATTTTAAGGGGAATTTTTGTTACCGGACCTCAAGTTCGCGCCTTTAATGGGTGGAGCGGAAGCTTCGGCGGATATAGTTATTTGGATTCCTATTTCGCATTCTTTCGCGAAGTGGGGTCCTTTCCAGGATGAAAGGAGACAAATTATGGTAACGCTAAAATATCGAGGAAATATTAAAATTGCTTTTGTAACGCTGATTTTGGCCTTAATATTGTTGCTCGAACCTGCCTTAGCAAAGAGAGCAGGTTCCGGAAGCAGTAAATCGAGTTCAGGTAGTCGGGAAAGCCAGCCGGCTAAAAGTGCACCTGCGGCACCCAGAGCCATACCTTCCTCGAGTGCCCGTAGAACTCCTGCCCGAAGTACTGCTCCTTCGCGGGCCACCTCCTCTGTAACCAGACCGAGCGTATCAAGGCCGTCAAGCCGCATCAGTTCGACGGTAACGTCCAGGTCCAGCGTGTCCACACCCGGCAGGATATCATCTGGGCGCAGTTCCAGTAGTATAACGAGCAGCCGCCCATCCAGCACTATAGCAAGCAGTAGCTCGTCTGGTAGAATAACGTCCAGCCGTCGTATTATATCACTACCCCGAACGAGCTCCAGCGTCAGCACAACGTCCCCCAGTTCTATCAGCGGCAGAAGTTCAGCTATAGTCGGTTCCAGCACGACAAAACAGACGTCCGTCGGCTCAAGTAGTCGTATAAGCTCAAGCAAAACCTCACGCATCGGCAGCTCGATAGAGAATAAAAGGTCCTCTGTCAACTCTGCGCGAGAAGTTACTACAAGCAATAAGCCGAGAATCAGCATAAGCTCGAGCAAAACCGCACGCATCGGCAGCTCGATAGGTACGAAACAGCCGTCTGTCTCCACCTCGCGAAAACGGGTGTCTGTAAGCTCAAGTAATCGTATAAGTTCGAGCAGAACTGCACCCATCGGCAGCTCCATAGAGAATAAAAGGTCCTCTGTCGACGCTGCGCGAGAAGTTACTACAAGCAATAAGCCGAGAATCAGCATAAGCTCGAGCAAAACTGCACCCATTGGCAGCTCGATAGGCGATAGAAAGTCACCTGTCATCGCTCGGAGAAAAGTTACTTCTGTCAGTAAGCCGAGAATCAGCATAAGCTCTCGCATCTCCTCTTTGTTCACGCGTCCTGGGACCGAACGGAGCCAGCGCATCAGGCCGGCACGTCAAAAGAGTCAGAACATCGGAACAGAAGGTGCAGATGCAGAACGCAGCAGATACGCAGTTGTTGACCGCCTCGAAAGCCAGCACAGAAGAAGGCCTTCGACAGTGGTATACCATGACCGTCCCAATGAAGTAAGACACGTTAATCACAGTGAGTATGTATATGTTGACCGCAGTCACCGCCTGTGCCACAGAACAATATGGCCCGGGTATCGTTTTCTTTTGTACTACGGTGGTTGGGGAAATGGCTTCACGTTTCGGTATGTTTATCCTTACTATCACCGCAAATACGTTTTCGTCAGTCTGGGTGGCTACTGGCCGGCTTGGTACAGGTATCGCCGCTATTACTGGTATGGCTGCCACCCTTACAGCTGGTACGGCTATTATCCTCTTGCTCGCGAAGTGCCGGCTGATACGTACAACTACTACACCTACAATTACTACACCAACGGTAGTGCTGTTGCCGTTGACCCTTATCAAGCAGCAGATGGTATCAGGCCGGTTGACCACACCACCTTCGCGGACGTTCGCGAAAAGCTTGCCCAGCAGGCTGCTGAAGGACCTGACGCGGAAAACCTCGCCGACAGCTACTTCGAAGGTGCCGTCAAGGCCTTCGAAACCGGCGATTATGGCTCGGCCGCTGATATGTTCGCCAGAGCAATCGACCTTGCGCCCGATGATATGGTACTTCCTTTTGCCTACTGTCAGGCCCTGTTCGCCAATGAGAAATATCCCGAAGCTGCCGAGCTCCTTCGGGCAGCTCTGGCGAAGGTTTTGCCTGAAGAAGAAGGTGTTTTCTACCCTCGCGGTCTGTATCCTGATGACGACGTCCTTTTTGAGCAAATTGAACGCCTCGCCGAAAGAGCCGACCTCTACAGCTTTGACGCTGACCTGCAGCTTCTGCTGGGCTATCACTTGCTCGGCATCGGTAGAATCGAAGAGGCCGCAAAGCCCCTGCAACTGGCCAGCCAGGATTTGCAAAATTCGGCCTCTGCAGCAGTATTGCTTGGACTCCTCGAAAAAATCAGAACGCAGAAAGCTGAAGATAATGAACAATAAGAATTACCCTGTTGCTGATGGCATTATGAATGATTGCGGACTAACCGTCAAAGATTTGCCCCAAATTTTTTGAGCAGGATGGAAAATGAAGCGATACTTAATCCTTATTGTTTTGCTCTGTGTTGTTAGTCCGGCGACACAACGCCGGACGAATGGGGCCAATTTTAGCTATTATGCGGGGGGATTTCGTGCCTTCTGCGAAGTGGATACACAAGATTCCACATCCACTGATGGCCCTTACAGCGACACTAATGACAGTACCTCTTTTGCCGGTGTTGAGGAATTAGCAGAAGTCAACGAGGCATATGGTTATGCGTACAATGATATGTGGAGCTACGGCGAGGGTGATTCTATTTGCATACAAACGCAGTCTGTTGCCGATGCGGTTGCAGACAATGACTCGGCTTACGCATCCGGCTGGGGATATGGCCGCACCGAAGATGCTCAAACTTACGGTATATACTACCAAATTATGCCGGATGAAGGCGAAGATCTCGGCGACGATGTGATAGTTTATTATAGCGACACAATAAGCGTTTCATCAAGTGGTGCTGCTTTTGCATATATCGGTGGGCCGGCAGATATGAACCATATGGCAATCACACGCGGTCAGTTGCCTCCTGTGCTGACAGAGCCGAACAGTGAGTATGAAGTATTGACGTTGCCCAATTTGGAGTTATCTGAGGAGGGCGGCTATTGGTTTAGCGGAGTACATACCTTCGACGCGCAAATCGGGGATGTTATAGGTATCTTTGCCGAAAATTACACAGACATTACCGGTTGGGGCCCATTGGATGGCGTAGTAGAAAACAACCTTTGGATCGTTTTGACGGTAAAACCTGTATTAACAGGCGATTTAGATGGTGATGACGATGTCGACCTTAGAGATTTCGCCAAACTTGCCGAAAATTGGCTTGCAGGTACGCAAGACCATCAGAAAGCAGGCGAATTGCAAAAAGAAAGCAACAAAGAAACTGCTCCATCTACAATAAAAAGATATGGCGGAGAGACCCCGCCGGTTGTCTCGCCCTTCAGCGATCCGGCGTGGCGTTAAAATAAAATAAGCAATAGAATAACGAATTTAAGAAACAAGTTTTATTACGTGTGACGGAGGTGCAAAATGGTTAAAGGTTTAGTAACAATTCTGATAATAGTTACAGTGAGCTTAGGTTCGGCATTCATTGCCGGCTGTGAGAGCGGTGCACAAACCGGTTCTGTTATCGGGGCGCTGGCTGGTGCCGGAATTGGCCAGTTGGCAGGCGGAGACACGGAATCAACATTAATTGGAGCTGCGATTGGCGGAGGCGCCGGCTATATACTGGGCAACGAAGGTGACAAGGTTGAAGCTCAGGCCGATAGGGATTACCTGTATCAAGAGATGAACACGGTTATGGTGAAAGTGACTAACAGCAACGGCTCTATTGTACAGGTACCGCTCAGAAAGCAGGGAATTGGTTACGTGGGCACAAGAGGCGAATATTACAGTAATTTGCCGACCGAAGACCAGTTACGGCCCGTATACGGGTTTTAGAAGCCGGGCGACCGTCTGTTTGTGCGGATTATTAAGGATTTGAGCGTTTTATTATCTGTGCTACTTTTCACAACTTCGCTATTGAAGGAACACTGATTTTGAGGTACAATTGTTGTTACCAACCCCCAACGTGGTGCCTTTAATAGATAGGGCGGAAGTGTGCCATCCGGCGCCGTATCGACGGATTTCGGACACGGCTGTTTCAGTATGACCGGGTTGGGATACTGAATACAGGCAAAAGTAAAAGGCTCGTTGTGAACAGACGGCTGCGAAATGCTTTGAAAGGACTTATGGACCCGGATATCGAACGCCGTCGTCGGGTAATGGATTCTTTTGTGCGAGCAACCTTTGAGAGTTTCATCAGGTACTTGTACCGATACCTGGGTAATGAGGTGGAATGTGAGGATGTGCTCGAAGATGTCTATGCAGATATTTGGGAAAATCCGGCTCGTTTGTGTAATGTTACCAGCGACAGGGAGCTGTTGCGAACCGTATATCTGTATTATATGCGTAAGAGACTCAGGGAAGTATACAGAAGAATAAACCGTAATCTGCATTTATCGCAGGAAGGACTAAAGAGGCTTGTTGCTCCTGAATTAGGCGTCTTTGAGATGACGTCACAATCTGAGCTTCGACAATTACTCAACCGCATGTTGAGCAGACTTAAGGCGCGGGAGCGAAGAGCTATAGAACTTTGGATGGAAGGTATGTCAAACAGGGCAATTGCTAACGAGCTTAAGACTACGGTTGGTGCCGTAAAAATGCTTAAATTTCGAACAATGTTAAAACTTAGGAAAATGCTTTGCGACCATTGTCGCGAAGACTGAATTATTTATTATTGAGAGGAGCGAGAGACAATGTCTGATATAAACCGAACAATTGAAGAGTTGCTGGTTGACTACGCTGAGGCCCTGCGGGATGGTTGTATACCGGCTTTTTTGAAATCACTTACTTCTGAGGAAGGACGAAGAATAGCTTATTCTCGGGGATTTTGGGAGGCCACTGACGTCGTTCGGGTTCTTAATAGCGCCGGTTTCGCTGACAAAGCTGTAACACCGAATGTGAGCCTGTTCATATCCCGCGTTGATGCAAAGATCGCATCTCGATTGAAAAAAGCCAGGGCATTGTCACGGAGGAAACGTACTGCTCGTGCAAGGCACCTAACTTAACGAAAACACTAAGAAGGACCCCGCTTTGCGGGAACACAAATCGATATGATTTTGGACTGCTACCAGTGTTCATCCTGCTATTTTGAGGACAAGGAAGCATCCTCGAGGGTAGATTCTGCTACAATCTCGCCGCCGCAGCCGAAGATGGCTTTCAGGAACGTATTAGTGGTATTCGTCTGCATCGAGCTTTACGATGGCAAAGAGGAGCTTCAAGAAGCTGCAGAGGAGTTTGCATCGCTGTCCGGCCTCATAGGGAAAAGACCCATTGTACTCTGTCCGAATGTCCATCTGTCAGTTGACAGAGCCCCTGAGAAGCAAGCCGCCTGGTTGGTTGCCGAGTTGGAAAAGATGCTTATCGATAAGGGCTACGACGTGCACTGCCTGTCTTTTGGATACCACAAGCAATATGGTATGGAATGTAACGGAAATGTCGGAAGCGTCGTTGGCAGAAGGTTCTATGGCTCTGAAGAGAAGCAGTTTCTAAGACTCTTGACTCGACTTGGCGTTTGTCCTCCCCAGTCCCTGCCGAAGGACATGCCCTCCTGGGCGATGGCTCTGACCGAGCGACAGCTAAAGGTGTTAGGCAGTCGAAGGGAAGCATACAATGTTGCCAGGAGGATGCTGCAGGACCAGCTTGATGCAACAGGTTATGGAGAGCTTTGGACGTGTATGTTGTTTGAAGGCGAAAGGCAGCCTATGGATGATTATCTCAGTGCCTTGTATCAAATCATAGAAGATTACCACGATGTAAGAGTGCACCGGGCGATGAATCTCAGTGTGCCGGGCTTTTCAAATGAGGCACGGTCCCTTTTTCGAAAGTTTCCTGATGCAATCGAATCGGGCAGACTGCGGATTTACAACAGTAAAGTCTCTGACTTGGAATTCCTCTTAACAAAAACCGCAGTTCTTCTTGCCTTCCCACATATACCCAGAAAAGCCGGCTCGCATGCGGGAGAAATATCGTTCGGAATTTACTGCAGGGACGAAGATTTTGCGAAAAATCTGATTCAGTGGTACCGAACTTTTCTTGTCGATGCGCGATTTGGATGGATCCGTACTGAGTCTGAACTAAACGCAGCTATCAGCGAGCTGGAAGAGGAAATGTTCCAGGACAGGCGCCAATAGACTTCGAGACCTCCTCCTCGAACCGGCTCTGGTATCAAGAATTATGCACACGTTCTTATCTGTTTTTGTTGTTGTGGCATACGCGGTGGTTCTCACCTTTGTTGCTGTACGGGCACGGGCCGCTCGACGCTTTGAAGAGTTTTCATTGGCCAGACGTGCACTGCCGCTGGCGCTGGTTTTTGGTAGCCTCGCTGCCACATACGTAGGGCCCGTTTTTTCAATCGGCTTTGTTGGAAGGGGCTTCAAAAGCGGCTTTCTTTTTTTGGGAATAGGATTGGCGTATGCGCTCCAGAACATTTTGGTTGGCCTGCTCGTTGCGCCTCGCCTCAGAGCTCTGAAGGATTGCCACACTTTGGGTGATGCTTTAGGTCAGAAGTATGACCGAAAGTGCCAGATTGTTGCCGGTATTATCTCCGTCGGATTATGCGCGGGATTTGCTGCAGTTATGGCAAAGGCCGGCGGCGATGTATTGCATAACATCTTTGGCCTGCCGCACTGGTCGTCTGTCATCATAATTGTCGGAATCACAGCATTATATACGACATTCGGGGGATTGCGGGCAAGCGTGATAACAGACGCCTTTCAATTCACCGCATTCGCCGTATTATTGCCTGTTACACTCTTATTCGTGCTGCTGTTCCATCTCGATGGAGGTGCAGCGACTTTTGCAAAAGAGGCGTCGGCTGCTACCGCTGGAGGATTCGGTTCCACATCTCTTATTGAGATAATCGGCCTCGTGGCCGCATTCTTACTCGGGGAAACACTCATACCGCCTTATGCAAATCGGGCATTGGCCTCCAGAACAACTCGCATATCACGAAACGGCTTTATATTGGCAGGCATCTTTAGTGTGGCTTGGTTCATGGTTATGGTGGCACTTGGGCTTTCGGCCAGAAGTATCATTCCTGCGGATACGGGGGAAGACAACGTCCTGTTAAAACTCATTGAATCGATTATGCCTGCAGAGGGTTATATGCTGTTGTTGGTAGTATTAGTGTCAATAGTTATGTCCAGTCTTGATTCGCTCCTCAACGCAGGCGCCGTCGCCTTTGCCGAGGATATTGTCAAACCGTTTGCCGAGCTGCCCGACGAAGCTGCTCTGAACGTTGGCCGCTCTGCAACTATTGTTATTGCGGCAATTGCAGCCGCTGGTGCAGTTAAAGTTCCCAGTATCATCAGCGGCCTGCTTATCTGCTATGCCATTTGGGCTCCGGCCATTCTGCCTGCTCTGATAATTGGGCTATGCGTGAAACGGCCGAGACCGCTCGCTGGAATCTTGTCAATGGTCGTTGGCACTGTCGTTGCAATAATGTTATGGATAATCCTATGGTTAGTGTTCAAGTTCGTCTTTCCGCGTGAAATCGAGATACCTCCCCTTATAATTATTCCGGCTCTTGTCTCGGCACTCTTGGCGTACGTCCTGGGACACTGGCTCGCGGGAACGGAAGACAGAGAACAAAAGAAAGAGAACAGAAGACAGAGAACAGATAATCTGACATCTGACATCTGACATCTGACATCTGACTTCTGACTTCTGTCAATGGAGCGTGACGGATGAAAGTGATTGTACTGGTTCTTGTGATAATTGCGGCCTTATTTGCTATTGCCAGCGGAGTCTGGGTTGCAATTGCCCTTGTAAGAGCTATCTCCACTCGTCCGGCTAAGCCGGGCAAACAGACAGATTAACCGCCGAGAACGCCGAGAGCGCAGAGAAAAGGGAATCCATTGATATTTAGCCCCCACCCCGCGCGGTGGGGGTAACACTGTCATTCCTGCGAAGGCAGGAATATATCAAAAACGACATTGCGAAGCAATCTCCTCAACTAAGAACTCAAAACTAACGACTAAAAACTAACGACTAATTTCCCCCGCCTGCCCCTGCAAGTCTCAGGCAGGGGGCCTCTGGCCGGGGTTCCCCACGTGAGGAATGCTTTTATATAGCACCCAGTCCTGTGCTTGGGGGATTTTTTGTCCTTTTTACCCACCCCTGTGGTGGGGGATTTTCCGTCCTTTTATATAGCCCCCAGTCCTGTGCTGGGGGGATTATTTTTGCTGAGGATTAAATCTTGCAGTTTTTGACCATAAGGGTATAATTACAGACCAGCT